>Ga0334883_1002287_pt1 | contig 24003 bp, 23 predicted proteins | sample GraSluR1_MG_6_FD_207230 | JGI IMG/M metagenome (GOLD analysis project Ga0334883, IMG submission 207230) | Sludge microbial communities from methane-producing bioreactor in Wageningen University, Netherlands - Granular Sludge_09_05-R1 | ecosystem: Engineered > Bioreactor > Anaerobic >...
GCACAATTTCCACCGGCGGCCACGGTTTTCTAACCACAACCCCGCGCGGCAGAAACTGGGTGTTCGACCTCGTTCGCGATTGGGAAAACGACCCCGACGCCGAGATTATCATCGCGAAAACAGCCGACAACCCCCAGATTTCCGAGGCCGATATCGCACGCGCGCGCCGTCAGCTCGACCCGAAATTCTTCCGCCAGCAATACGAGGCGAGTTTCGAGACCAGCGGACTCGCTGTTTATGAGGATTTCGCGCCGGAAAGCCATGTCATCAGACCGCGATGGGAGATTCGCCGCGATTGGCCGATTTATATCGGTCTCGATTTGGGATGGACACACCCATCGGCGATTCTATGGGCGCAATTATCCCCGGACGGCAGATGGGTTGTTTTCGACGAGCTTGTCAAATCGCACCTCCGGCTCGATAAAGTCGCAAGCGCGATTCTGGGCGAACCGGTTGATATTGGCGGGGAAACATTTCGTGCAAAAATCCCATATTCGCAAGTTGAAAAAGTGATTTGCGGCCTCGAAGGCAGGCAGTCGCGTCAGGAGGCGGGCGGAGAAAGCGCGGTGCGAATACTTTCCGGAGCGGGCATCACTCGAATTGGCGTTTACAGCGGATCTATCGCGGACGGCATCCACGCTGTGCGAAGCAAACTTCGCTCGGCAGACGGCGTAATCAATCTCGAAATCGTAGCGGATTGCAGGCGACTTATCGACGACATTCAGGGCTACAATTACCCATCGGATGCCGATGGTTCAGCAGTTGGCGAGCTACCGGAAAAGGACGGCATCCACGACCACACCATGGACGCACTGCGCTACATGATAGACTTCGTAACCCCCCTCACGGAAACCCGCTGGCAGATAGGGTGAGGGGGAATGTCAAAGCTTCCTATAGGCCGGAGGCAAATTGCAAATGATAAACGCCTTATCACTGTCATTGCGAGGGCGCGCGGCAATCTTTTCGACATCGGCACATCGTCGTTTCGACTCCGCTCGACGACCGGTATAATCGCTGTCGTTGCGAGAGCGTAAGGCGCGGCAATTTTTCAAATACAAGGTTGAGCGTCCCGCTCGACATTCGCTTAGGGTCATTAAAACACGGCGGGACGCCGCGGCTATTAGTTTGAAAAGAACGCTTCGTGCCCCAAACGGGAGGAAATGCCTTCTTGTTGCGGAGTTGCACTCCGCAACGCATATGTGGGTGGAGCTTTGCTCCGAATTTCATGGACATAACCCGCAAATGGGAGCGAAGCTCCCCGCATATTCGCGTCCCATAGCAGAGCTATGGGACGAGGGCAAGTCATTAGGATTTAGTCATTTGACATTTTCCCATGGCCTCTTTCCGAGGCCTTTTTTATTGCCCGAAAATTCAAATTCTTCTCGAAAGGAGATACATGTTTAAATCTCATGCAAAGGAATGGGTTGAGCGGACGCTTTTGATGGCGAAACTCTCCGCCCGTAAGGGTTTCAAGCGCGAGATGGCCAAGCGGATCGATTATTATTTCGACCGTCAACTGCCATATTTGCAGGATCTGCTGAAAGCCCGCTACGCCGACGCCGACGCTCTCGGACTCGAACCGGAGTTCATCAACGTCATCAAGACAATCGTCGATAGCACCGCGCTTGTTTATCGAAGCGGTGCGGCACGAAATCTCGTCGCCCCCGCCGGCGAAGCTGAGCCCGAAGAGCGCGAGCTTTGGAACTGGCTAATGGCCAATTCTCGTTACGATGCCACCATGAAAACGCTTCATCGCATGGTCAAACTCTGCCGGACGGTGATTGTGAAACCGGCGTTCCGCAAAGGCGCGATAAAGCTGGATCTGCTGACCCCCGACCAGATCGATGTCGTGCAGGACGCCGAAGACCCATCCGAAGCGGAGGCCTTTATTTACACCCGCCCGCGCTCGGAGACGGTAATCGCGGAACCCTTGGTATATCACTATTGGGACAGCGAAAACTATCGAAGATTCACCGCAGACGGCGAATTTGTGCCGATTCCCGGAAACCCGAAGGGGATAAATCCCTACAGCGAACTGCCCTTCGTGCGATTTTCGGAAACATTGCCCCTGACCGGCTATTTCGTCGATTCCGGCGAGGATATGACAGCGATTCAGGACGCGATCAACCTCAAACTGGTTCAGCTGAACCATTTGATAAAGATGCAGTCCTTCAGCGTGCCGGTGCTTATCGGCTACGACGGCCCGGAGAAAATCGTGGTTGCGCCGGGCAAACCAATCAAAATACCGCTGGGTCGAATCGGGGGGGCGAACCCGAGTTTCAAGTTCGAGTCGCCGAATCCGGCAATTTCGGAGTGTTTGACCGTTATACGCGAGGAAATCGCGCGGCTGGCTCAAACATATCATATCAGCTCCGCAAATTTCAGCATCGATTCGGGCGCCAGAAGCGGCTTCGCCCTGGTGATGGAGAATCTCGCCCTCTTCGAAGACCGTCAGAACGCGGTGCCTTTCTATGAAGACGCCGAGGAGGAGCTTTTCCGTGTTATCAAGCGGATTTGGAATACACACGCGCCCTTCCTGCCTGCGGATCATCCCTTCGCAGGGGTGAAATTCGGCGAAAGGACGGAGCTTTCGGTAACCGTGCACGATGTCCGTCTTCCGCAAGCCCCTCAGGACGAGGCCGCCGAGTGGAAATTCCTAATCGAAAACAAAATGGCGACGCCAATCGACTACATGATGCTTCGGTTCCAGATGACCCGCGAGGAGGCGCGCGCGAAATATGCGGAAAACCTTCTCTGGTTCGAGGAGCAGGGGAAATAGGGAAAGGTCAAAACCCAAATTGCAACCGGCAAATCAATGTCAAATCACTAAAACCGATTGACGAAACGCTGTCATTGCGAGCGCGTAGCCTGCGGCAATCTTTTCGCCGCCCAGTTCCGTTCGATAAATCGAACGGCAATGAACTGAAACAATGTCATTGCCGTCGGTTTCAACCGACGGTTGAAGGCAGGCCAACTCTGTCATTGCGAGCGCTTGCGCCCGTCTGGGCCCGTAGGGCGCGGCAATTTTTTAAATACCAGGTTGAGCGTCCCGCTCGACATTCGCTTAGGGTCATTAAAACACGGCGGGACGCCGTGGCTATTAGTTTGAAAAGATTGCTTCGTGCCTTGTAATAAAAGCATGTAATCTTCAAATCTTTTAACAAAAACCAATGCGAGGTAGCATGAACAAAGAATACGATTTCTCAATCTTCGGCGACGATGCCGAAACAATCCGCGAGCTTATCGCGAAACCGGAGGATGTCCACAAACTTCTCCTTACCAAACGATCCGCGAACGGCGAGGCCAAGCAGTTTCGCGAACAATTCGAGCTGTCAGAATCCGCAAGTCAGGCCAAAGAGGCAGAATTCGAGCGTGTTATAGACGAAAACCGCCGCGCCCTCTCAATCTCGAAGCTCAAGATAGAGGCGCTGAAAGAGGGTATCCGGCCGGACAGGTTGGAGGCCGCTGTAAAAATCGTAGATGCCGACGCCGAAACCCCCGAGACAGCGGTCTCCCATCTTCGCGAGATGTTCCCCGAACTTTTCGTCAAGGGTGGTTCGCCCGCAAATGTCGATAACTCGGGCTTCTTCCGAGGCGGTTCCGACGATTTCGAAATGGCCAGAGCTGGCGGAGATGTTATGGCCATGCTCAAATCCCTTCGCGAAGAGCGATAACGGAAACTGAACGGTCGCAGGAACGAATCTCCAATGTCCACACCATGGGGCGGCGCAGTCCGTGCTCGCGACGACAATTTTCGATCATACCAAAAATCTCTATGGCGAGCACGGACTCGAAGCAGACCGGCCTAAAATCTTTCTCCAAAAACCGGCAGTTTCTGCTCCGGTCTGCTTCGGTTTCGTTATCGACGGCGCAGGAGTCAGTCATGGTTTGTCAACGATTTTTAATGCCGTCGATAACGAAACGCGCCGCCCCAATTTGCGGACGGGATTCGGTTTTTGCATGACATGACATTGCGAGCGACCGTTGGGGATTTGCGGGAGATTTCTCGTCATCCTTCGGACTTTGTTGAAATGACAGATTTTTATCATTTGGCATTCATCATTCTCCTCTTCCAGAGAATATAAAAAGGGCGGCCACCACAGCCGCCCAAAATAACGAACCAATTTCTATTTATCAAAGTCGCTCACGAAGGGTGCGACACAACGGAAGCGGCACACCCGCTACTCCCATAAAATCCCCACAACATCGCTCCAATCGCTAACCTCATTATTCTTACGCGCACGAATCCACTCGTAATAAACATACCCCTTTTCGAGTGGAAAATTCTGCTCGTCGAGATAAACTGGTTGCATGACATCAGTATAGGAATCCACCAGAGGCATAGCGGGCACCGGCTGGTTCTTTTTCGCCCATGTGATACGAATATCGAACCTATCCGCGCCGGTGTATGGCTCGCAACCCGCAAGAATCCCGTTCAGCGGGACCGTCGCCTTTGTTAACTTCCCAACCGGCTTCTTATTCCAACCCGTCGAAGACTCGCCCGAACCGCCGCCAACCGCGCCCCAAGAGCTACCAGTCCAAAATTCCTCGGTGCCCTTCGGATAACGACTACGATACCAGGTGAATATCTTGCGCTCAAGGACATGCAACGCTTCACGAGTCTCGACAACTTCATTCTGAGCCTGTTGCATGGCGTGATAGGCCGCATAATAAATATTATGTGCCGATACGAAAGCGGTGTTGAGCGCGATTAGATCGTTGAAATCAGCAACAAGAGGCGCATAAATAGGATCTCCGGAAACAACCGCCCACCGCCCAAGAACAACCTGAATCCGAACATACAAATCCTCGCGGTCCCTACTGAGAGGCTCGGATAAGCCAAACTCCGCGAGAACATCCGGCTCCTCGGCAACCGTGGGCAATGCGATTTTGATGACGACAAGCTTGTCGTAAACATCCTTTGAAGCGCTTTCGTAGAGCTTAGACTTGCCCGAATTAGCCTCCTTTTTCGCGGTATAATCGATTAATGCGGACTCGAAATCGACAACCACACCGGGATAATCGGCTGTCAAATGCGATGGATAATCAGGATCGCTGGAATGCGAGACGAACCAAGTCCCTAACCACCTCGCCCATACTAAATAGTCCTCATACCCGAATTCATAAGGCCTTCTTGACTTCTTTGGCATGTTCCCCTCCTTAAAAGGTTCGCTGTTGCGTTAACAACATACAAAACAACGATTTATACGAATTAAAAGATGATAATCACGTCCTGTTATCGGATGATCACGAGCTGTTTTGCCAAAATCACGTCCTGTTTTTCGTAAATCACAAGCTGAAATGAAATAATCACGTCCTGTATGCAATTTATCACAAGCTGTTTATCGTTTTTTACGTCCTGCAATGAAATAATTACATGCTGTGCGCAATTTTTCACGAGCTTGAAGACACTTTTTACGTCCTATATTTCGGTTTCCACGAGCTTTGCGCCGTCAATTACATGGACAAAACAGCAATAAACACCCCCATTTTCAATGAACATCCTTTCAAAACAAATCTAAATTACATTTCAACCCCTGTCAAGGGGAATTTCATAATAATATGGGGAAAACCAAGCAAGCCATAGCATTTACTATTAAGGAGCAAAAAAGCAAACAACAGAAATGACTCAAAAGGGCTTGTTGATCTGTGGGGAACCTCCTCCACCTCCATTATCTCCATTCTGTTGAGAACCTCCACCATCTATGGTGTCAGGAGGTTCGATTCTGTCTACTCCATGCCATCTACAATCCTTACATAAATAAACGAAATCGCTCTCTTCTTTAATCTGTCCATTCATACATACACAATGCTCAACCCATTTATTGTCTTTACATTTATATGTCGTTCCCGAACGCACAATAATAGAACCTTCTTCACAGATAAGATCAGGCGGTTTGCTGTCACCATGAGGCGGTTCAAATTCTTTATAGACGTAAATGACATGCGAATTATCCTTTTGTTTTTTTAGAACATTACTCAACGTAGAAGATTGCGTTTCAGTTTTATTGCCTATATAAACTATAATAATGAGGCGATAGTCTTCTTTGAATCTCGAGTCATATGTTATATCAATGTTATAAGGAGGTACTTCATCAGTAGTAAGGCGGAATCCTTCTATTTCTCCCCTTTTAAGAACAATTGAACTTGAATCTGGGATTATCAGTTGTTTGCTTGGATAACGCGGTAGCAAGGTGATTTTCGATGATACTTCATAATCTGCTGGATCGCGGGGCGTTGTTGTTATGTGCGGGTTAGTAGTAGAGTCAGGATAGGGTTTGGGACATCCAGTGAATAATAAGGTTACAAAGGCCATTAAGAAACATTTTGCTAGTGGGATCTTCATTATAATCCGCCTCTACTGTAGCACCGTATTTTTTTTATTATTGAATTTAATGAATCAGGATATTCCGGATTCCACGATAAGATGTCGTTGAGCAAAGTCCTCCAGTTTTCTACGTTGTAGAAATGTAGCTCCGTTTCAATACCATTTCTCTCGAAATCATCAATGCGTATCGTATTGTTAGGAGCTGTTAATCCTTCATAATCTGAAACAATCAAGATTTCTCGATAATCACACCCTTCAACATGCCTGTAGGGGATACCATTGATAAAATTTGTCAGATTAGAATTCTCACTGCATTGACAACTATCGATATAAGTATCTGCTCTGTTTTTGAGAGTTTCCCATTCCCTTCTAAATCTGGCCCATTCACCCGGTGCAATACCAAGTATTCCAGTCCTTCTCGGATCAACAGGTGTTCTTAAAACTAGTTGCGAGGTGTTCGATGTGCAGTATACTCTAATTGGGATATTCGACAAGCAAGATGTGCCAGACTGCTCTATGTTTCTAATCGCTAATTCTTGCCATGCGTTAATAATTTCCATGACCAGTGGAGCTGAATCGAAACCGCAGTGCTTATCAACCAATATCATTTTGCTCGTAACCGCATAAGAGAGCGTTAAAGCAAATAAAAGAAATGTCAATAGCGTTAATTTAATTCTCATCCGATTTCGCCTCTCCTTCCTTATCTGTCTCTCCATTTCCCTTAAAATACTCTATGACTCTATGAATTATAGTTCCCACTGCTTCTGGCAAAGCAAGGAATATTAGGTAAAATGTCCAAGAGAAGAACCAGAGTAAAGCAATTGAGATTGTTCCTCCAATTTGCAAGGATTTTTCCGCTGCCCCAGCAAGGCCAAGCATAAATTCTATTGCGGATATACCAAGATAGATTAATCCGAAAATCAACATGAATTTACCAAACTCAGGATGGTCTAACCAAACGCCTATTTCTCCAATTGCGTTACTTGTATTAGCGTATGATTTTGCTATGACAACAAAAACGATGAGAAGTATCAGGAAGAATCTTAAAAGAAGCTTAACTTGGCTTTTTGACGCACCAAGAGAATCTGGTTTACCAAAAAACGCTGAAACCCCAGCCTCGAACAAAGTCAATACTGTGGCTATTCCGATTGCAGTTCCTCCGCTTACAAGGAAAGACGTTCCGTCAAACAACATTTTCCAGTCCGCTACCATAGCGATAAAGAGCACCAGAACTAAGAATACATCTGTGACACAGATATTATCTGTTAATCTCCCGATGTTATTTTCGAATTTTTCTATTGCTTTCCCCCCCCCTGATACTAATGCTTTTCTCAAGGGAAACAATATTAAGAATACAAGCTCTATGATTGCCCAATACTACAAAAACTTCATGTGAATGCTCCTTTATCAATTATAGCATAAATGCCTTACCGTCGTTTTTCCTTGATATGCAATGAGTTGGAACATCAGTTGTGATACCATGGGCCTTGAGGTTTTGCAAACCAAGACAGCTTTGCCACGAAGAATGCATTGGCTTGTTGGTTTCATTTTGGTGTCCTTTTCTCATGTTATGCAAATAATAATCAATTCCCCCGCGTGCGCAAGAACTTTTTTCATAAAAGATAATTGCGCGGTTGGCGGGCTTCAGTCAATTTCCAGCCAGCCGTGGCGTTTGTCCTCTTTGTAGTCGTCGTGGGTGAGGGCGATTTCGACCCTGCGGTTGGCGCTGTCCGGCCCGCGGAAGATTGTTACTGCCTTCGCCGGTTCTGTAGGGGAGGGTCTGAGACCCTCCCCTACAGTTCGTTTGCGCATCTTCATCGCGGCTTTGCGGACGAGGTCGGCGGTGAGGTTCGTTTCGACAGGCGAGCCGGGCGACCCGGCCCCTACGGAATCGTCGGGCGGGGGAGGGTCGAGGAGGACTATCTTCGTGGTGTCGCCGCCGAGGGCGCATCCTACCACCACTCGTTGCGAAATCGGGTCGGGGGCGGTTATCGCCTGCGCCTGCAGTTTGCCCTCGGTCAATGCGAGGTTGCCCGCGGTGCCGGTCGTGCCCTTCGCCTCGAATATCCCCAAACTCCCGTCGGCGAACCCGCAAACGAAGTCTGGTCGCCTGCTTCCTATTGGGAACACCGCGCCCGCCTTAATCAGTGCCGAGCAGTCCGCCCAGAACTCGCATTGGAAAATCTCCTCCATCGCCCAGCAACAGAAGCCCATGCCGAATTCGTCCGCCGCCACCGCCTTTTTGTGCGGGTCGTCGATTCCCAGCTCCAGGGATAGCTGTCCGGCTGTCCCGAACGCGAAACCGTATTTCCAGAATGGGTATAGCGTCATCGTCGCAAAGGGATCGTCTCCGAGGTTTGCCTCGCCGATTGTCCGGCAAAGGTGCATAGGCAGAAGTGAAATGCCTGCCGTGATGTCGTTGCCCCCGAAATCGCGGAACTCACAGGTGCACTGCACACGCCGGTCGAGGTTCTGAAACATAGCTTGAAACTTTGGAAACTCCGTCTCATCTAAGTTTACTACGACCTTATTGTCTTCGATTGTGATGTGCATAATAACCTCCTTTGGTTCTCATATAATATACATTTTGCGAGGGGAGGCAAGGAGAGTTTGCTCAAACCCGCGTAGAGTCCCTCGGCGGGAGCGCGGGGGCTTATGCAAATCATGCCCTTGACATGGCGCGAAATACGCCTTTATCTGCCGGACCTCGGCGCGGATATTACAGCGCCGAAGGACAATATCCGCGCGGGAATTTGGTATGTCCGATGGTGTTTCGAGCGATTCAAGAAAATCGGGGTTTTTCGCGATAGGTTGCTGATCGCCTTCGCGAGCTACAACTGCGGGCCTTCGCGAATCAAGCGTCTTATCGAGAAGACAGAGGAGGTCGAATTCGCAAAACTATGCCCGATGATTCCCTACAAAGAAACTCGAGACTATGTCGCGCGCATTATTCGCTTCCGAGAGGAGATGAATAACTGAAGGCGAAATCGCGCTTCACTTGCCCGGTGGGACCTCCCACAGAGGGTATTTTGTGAGCCTTGCCCGTTCGTCGAGAATAAGCTTTTTCACCTTCAGGCCAAACTCGTAGTTTGGATCGATGGAAAGAGCTTTCTCGATGAGTTTAAGCGCACCGTCGGGGTTTCCGACATCGTAATCTACGCAGATCGCAAGTTCATATCCCTTAAGTGATTGCGGGCAAAGGTCGATGTATTGGTAGGCATCTTTTATAGCACCGGGGTAATCGCCGATTTTGTGACGTAGAAAACCTCGTTCAACATAACATTCCGGAATATCGCATCCGAGTTCGATAGCCATGTCATAGTTGCGTAAACGCTCCTCGGCAGTATATTTCGCAACTTTACCCTTACAATTTGCAAGATAATAATATGTCTTTGGGTTGTCCTGACGGAATTCAAGCTCTTTCTCGAAATCCTCGATCGCCTCGGCGAAGCGTTGAAAATCGCGTTTGCTAATGCCACGAATATAATAAATTTCGGGTTCGTCGGGGCATAGCTTAATTGCGACGTCCAAATCGCCTACTTGCTCCTCATAGGGAATTTCGTCGATACACCCTTTGAGCGAACCGCGGTTGAACCAAAAAAGCCCGTTTTCCGGTTCAATTTCAACGGCTCTATCGAAATCTGCAAGTGCGCCGTGATAGTCGCCTGAGAGCTTTTTCGCCATGGCTCGGTTCGAATAGCCGAGTGCGAAATTAGGATCGAGTTCGATAGATTTGGTCAATTCTTCGATTGCCTTGGGAAAGTCTCCCTTTTCGGCCATATATGTGCCTATCCCAAAGTGTGCTTTTGCAAATTTCGGGTCGATTTCGAGAGCTTTTTCGTAATCCGAAAGGACAATCTCCTGTTTGAAGCCGGCGCAATGCGCCTTTGCTCTTCCGCGCAAATACCAATAATCGGCGTTCCGAGGTTGAAGCTTTATAGCCCAATCGAAATCTGAAATTGCCTTCAGCAATTCCGCCCCCGGCCCGAAAATTACGCCTTCTCTGTTGTATTGATAAGCCATGGCGCGGTGAAAATAGGCAAGCGGGTTCTTCGGATCTATACGAATCGCTGTGTTAAGATCCTTGATCCCCTCCCAATGCATTCCAAGAGCGCTTTTGGCGGCTCCACGATAAACATAAGCCAAACCATGGTGGCGATTTTGTGCGATTACCCTATCGAGGTCCTCGATGGCACCCTCGTCGTCGCCAATAAAAAATTTCGCAGAACCTCTGAAATAAATCAACTCAGGCTCGTTGGGCGCGATTTCTATGGCTTTCTCAATATATTCGAGCGCAAGATCCATCTCGCGTTCCTGCGAGAAGGCAAAAGCTGTCTCCATATAGGCCTCGAGCTCTGTCGAAATAAAAGTCGATTTTCTTACTTTGCGATGTTTGTTTATCAATATCGATACCTTTCATCTTCGAAAGAGAAAACTCAAATATAAACATACTTTATTTGCGAGGTCAATAGTCAAAGTTTGCGAGACAATATTTCCCCAAAAGAATTTTTATCTGAGTTCACGAATAGAGAAACCCTTTAGATACTGTAATGGAAGAAGTTTGCGACACAATTATTTTTCGTTTCTTCCGCGCTTTCGGTTCTGTTTGCGAAGACCGGGGGGAGTGTCGAGCCCTGGTGGGACATTGCCCCCTTTCCAGCCTTCCTTTTTGCCGACATCCCATCCGGGGGGACGGTTGGCGGGTAAACCTCCGCGATCATCGTTATCTTTGATTTCTATTTCGACTTCATTTTCAGCAGATTCGCCATGCGAAAAGCCTTGATTAGATAGTCCGCGGATTCCTTTTCCGGTTGATTCACCTTTTGCAGAATTAGCAGAGCTTTCCGGACGCCTTCCTTGGCCACGAGAAGAGACGAATGCATCACCACCGGTTTTACTCAGTCCGACACCACGGTCATTTCCCTGCCTACGAGTGGGCAACCTCGATGGCGGTTCTTTTGCCTGAAAGCTTTTCGATGCCGGGTCTTTTTCTAATGCGCGGAAAATCATATCCCACGCCTGCATTTCACTGTTCGTCAACGATGACGGCAGAGGCTCCGTCTGAATAGGTTTGACAAGCTCGGTGCCGGTGGGTTCTCTCGAAAACTGTGGCTGAGCGTCATCGCCCTTGTTCTGCGCGAAAATCCCAGTCGCAAGAACACAAATCGCAAAAAAAATCATAACCTTTCTCATGCTTAGCCTCCTCGAATTTGAAATCTCGACAAATTAAAACAGCATATACTCAATTCGATTGTAACTATTTTCGTCGGTAATTCAACCTCGGGAATGAAAAAGGGGCGGTTTTCTCCGCCCCCTGAAAGAATCGGCAGTCCAAATGCCCTATGTCTCTTTGACCAGCGATTCCGGCTTTTTCGCACCGGTCAGCAAGTAGATTATCGGGAGAATTCCCACTGTGTTGAAGATGAGAATACAGACAAACCAGCCGGTCTGGCTTCTCCGCGCCGCTTTCCACATACCGATAGCTTTGAGAATCGTATCGAAGATGGTAACAGCCAAGATCAGAACCATCATTCCGGCGCCAAGCCCGCTTGCGAGAAGTTCCTGTGAGCAATTCATTTCATACCTCCATGAGTGTTTTATTTCGTTTCGTAATGTTATACCGTCTTTTGCAAACTTTATTCGATAATTTTCAAAGAAATTTCCATCCCGCAAAACCCGTAAAAACAAGCACTTACGAAAAAATCCGTTTTCCCCACCCAAAAAAAACAGCAATCGAACAAATCTTTTTGAAAAAAGAACGTTTCGTCAGAATCGCAGGTTTATACTACTTGACTTTTCAAGAACGAAAGGTTAATTTTCAGTTTGTTGAGTGAAACAAAGAATCATATGGAGGTAGAAAATGCGTAACTACTTGCTTCTCATCGCGCTAATCCTTGCGGGCGTGGTTTTTGCGCAACAGCCTGCGCAGAATGTCGTCGCGAAAGTGAACGATATCGAAATCACCGCGGAGGATATTATGACCGGCGAATCCGATAAGATGATGATGGAAAGTCAAGCCGGCGCGACAAATATGCGCAAACCCCGCGGCCAAAGGCAAATGGATATCAATCAGGCCGAATGGATGCTCGAGCAGACGATTAATCAGGCTCTCATGCTCAGGGAAGCCGAAAAAAGCGGAATGGCCAAAGACGCCGACGTGCTCGCCATGGTCGAAGCATACAAACGCGCGATTATGGTTCAAACCTATATCAACAAAGTCCTCTACGAACAGGTGAAACCTTCCGAAGAGGAACTCCGCAAAGAATACGAACAGCCCGGCAGGTTCCAGATCGATGCCCACGCGCAGATTATCCGCGCATGGGGAAGCACCGAGCAGGAAGTCCGCACGAGACTCGACGAAATGAAAAAACAGATGCAGAGCGGCGAGCAAAGATATGAGCAGATGTTCTTTCACGAACTCGAACATCAGCGCAAAATGAAAGAACAGGACGCATCGGGCGGCAACGCCTCTTCCACACAGCGTCGCGGGGACAACGAAGGCAAATCCGACATGGTGGAACGTGTAAACAAGGCAAAAGCCGGGGAACTCGTTGGCCCGATTCAATTAGACGAGCATCAGTGGGTGCTTATCGAAGTCGTCAAACAGGTTCCGGCGGGCAAAAGACCCTTCGATGAAGTCCGCGAGGAAATCGAAAGAGTCCTTATCGAGGAACGTCTGCGCAAGGCCCAGCAGGACAAAGTGGCCGAGCTTCGCAAAAGCGCCACCGTTACGATATTCTACGAGAACCTCAACAAGGCGTTCGGGAAGTAATTCCCGAAGGAAGGATTAAATGTCCGTTTGGGCGATAATGATTGCTCTGCTTTCCTTTCTTCTCGTTCTTTGCTCTGTGATGAACTGGGACGGCTCTTTCCAGACGATGATTTCCTATATGATTCTTCTGGTTTCGCTGGCGATTCTCCATCGTGTGTGGAGCAAAACCAAAGCCGGACGGTTCGAGCTTGTTCTCGACCAGATCGAAGAACTTGAAAAGGAGAATAAAGAGCTTCGCGAACAACTCTCGGATAAGGAAAAGCCTCAGTAGATTCGGGGATTAGTAGCGAGGGACATTTCAGGAATATTCCGCGGGGATAGGCTTGCCGGCCTGTCCCTCTTTTTTTTCGATAAGCTCTGAGATAAACTCTGGAAATCGGTATCGATTTTGCGTATATTTATATGATTATGAAGCGCTTTCTCGTCATACTTCTTCTTATGTTGTGCCTCGGGACTGCAATTTCAGCCGCGGACGGCAATATTCCACCTATCGCGCTGAAACATTTCAGCAACGGCCTAATCTACGAAGCCGAGGGCAATTACGATCAGGCGGTCGCAAGCTATCTCATAGCGCTGACTTTTGTCCCCGGCGAGACGGAGTTAATGCGCTCGATCGCCGATGCTTACATGATGATGAATATGCCGCACAAGGCTATCGAATACTACACGAAACTTGTCGAAATCGAGCCGGACAAGGAAGGTTTCCGTCGCGACGCCGCGAATGCCGCATATATGATTCGCGATAATGTTACCGCCGAAAAACATATGCGCTGGGTTATCGAAAAGGGTAGGCCGGATTTTACCGACAGAATGCAATATGTCGTCATTCTTATGAGCATGGGTAAATCGAAAAATGCCCTCAAATCGCTGGAGCAGGCGGAAATATATTATCCAAACGAACCGGCGGTTTTCGGTTTGAAAGGCAATATACTTCTCGATAGAGAGGAATACCACAAAGCTCTCGTGGCCTTTCGACGTTCGGTCGAGCTTGACCCGACCTACAGCAGAGGGTATATGGGGATGAGCGCGGCTTACGAATACCTCGGAATGCGGGATTCACTTATCACAGTGCAGAAAACCTTCGTCGATATGAATCCCGATAATCCGCAGGTTAGAAGGCAGTTAATTAATCTTTTGGTTATCGAACAGCTTTTTGGGATGGCGCTTGCCGAGGCGGAGATTTACCTTCAGCTTGTCCCCGAGGATTGGGAAATGCTTCGCAGAATGGCCTTCCTCGCATATTTTCAAGACGAGAACCTCCAATCTGCAGAGTATTTCGGCAGGCTTTTAGAATGGGATGCGTCGGATCATGAGGCGAGGCTTTTCCTCGCGCAGGTTTTGCTCGAACTCGATTCGGTTTCGTCAGCGATTTACCATATCGAAACGGCGTTGGCACAGAAACGCGACCCCGAGGCTGTTATCACTCTCGCTTTGGCCTATGAGCACGCTGGCAGAGCCTTCGAGGCGGTCGAACTTCTGCGAAGAGACGGCTCGGAATTCTCCGATAATGTCGCGCTTCCGATTTTCGAGGGGGTCATCGCAGGAAGAGCGAAAGATTATCCCCGCGCCATCGAGGCCTACAACCGCGCCCTCGAAATCGAACCGGACAATCAGGACGCCCTTTTTGGACTCGGCGACGCTTTTGAGAACTCGAACCGCCGCGAGGACGCCATCGAGGTTTTCCGCGAGCTTTGGAGCGAAAATTCAAATGACCCCATCGTCGCGAATTATTTCGGCTATCTTCTAATAGAGGACAACCGCGAGTTGGAATTCGCCGGCGGGCTTATCGAATTCGCTCTCGAAAAAGAACCCGAAAATGCCGCCTATATCGACAGCTACGGCTGGTATTTATACCGCATCGGCGAATATGGAAAAGCGCTGGAATATCTTTTACGTGCGGATTCACTTGCGGAAATTCCTGATCCTGTTATATTTGAACATGTAGGCGAGGTTTACGAGAAACTCGGCGAGCCCGAACTTGCAATGGAGTATTACAGTAAAGCTCTCGAACTGAACCCCGATTTGGAACATTCGAAATCGCGCTTGAAAGAGCTTGAATAATGGAGGAATTGTGTATTCGAAGAAGGTAATGGAACATTTTCAAAACCCGCATAATGTGGGTGAAATAGAGGACGCTTCGGCGGTCGCGGAGGCCGGAAACCCAATCTGCGGCGATATGATGCGCTTCTATATCAAGGTCGTGGACGACAGAATCGACGAGATAAAGTTCAAGACCTTCGGGTGCGGCGCGGCGATTGCGTCTTCGAGCATGTTGACAGACATCGCGAAAGGCAAAACCCTCGATGAGGCATTCAATCTCGATAAGAGCGAAATCGTCGATGCGCTGGGCGGACTACCGCCGAACAAGATTCACTGCAGTATCCTCGGCCTCGATGCCCTTCGCCACGCGATCTGCGACTACTGGCGCAAAGAGGCGAAGGTTGGAGAGCATCCCGAGTGTGCGAAGCTTTTTAGAGAATACGCGGACGATCACCACCCTGCTGTCGAATAGAATCTTTGTCCGCATTCGATTGTATTCTCTTGTATTCGAATTTACACTTTTTTACACTATTTTACACTTTTGTATTCGATCGTATTCATAGGCTCGCCTATTGCGATCGAATCGCCTTTTCATGAAAGAACAGTCGGCAAATAAAGTTGTTCTGGGAATGTCGGGCGGGTTGGACTCGACGGTTGCGGCGCATCTTCTTCTGGAGAGCGGCTACGAGGTTGTTGGGTTGACGCTCGGTTTGTTCCGGTGCGGCGATATCCGTTCTGCGAGGGACTCTGCGGAACAATTCGGTATCGAGCATCATGTTCTCGAACTAACGGACATCTTCCGCGAGCGCATAATTGAGCCTTTTCTGCGTGAATATTCGGTCGCGCGGACGCCTAATCCCTGTGTTTTATGTAACGAGACCGTCAAATGGCGCGCTATGATTGACTTTGCAGATGATATCGGCGCGAAATTCGTCGCCACCGGGCATTACGCGCGCATCGAAGACGGCCTCATCGTTCGCGGAATGGACGAAATAAAGGATCAGGCCTACTTTCTATACCGCCTCGGAGGCGAATTTCTCGACCGCACACTTTTTCCGCTGGGCATGATTCCGAAATCGGAGGCCTATCGAATCGCAAGGGAGATGGGTCTTTCGGTGGTCGAGCGCAAGGAATCGACAGAGATTTGCTTTTTTCCGAAGGGGGAGCTTCGCGAGTTTCTCGACAGACACGGCGTCTGCGGCGAGAAGGGAGATTTCGTCGATCCGGAGGGCAAGATTATCGGGTTTCACGAGGGCTGGACACACTACACACTCGGCCAGCGGCGCGGAATAGGCGTTCCAAGCTCGGAGGGCAAGTTGTATGTCGTAAAAATCGACGCATCAAAAGCGCGAATAACTCTCGGCCCGCGTGAAATGCTTATGAAACGGGAATTTACGGCCACCGATTGCATTTTCCATGTCGATTGGCCAGTTGGGACATCGAAAAGTGTGGATGTTCAAATCCGCCACTGCGGGGAAAATGCGGTCGGCGAGGTGCTTCGGGCAGGCGAAAACAGTGCTTCGATCACACTTCAGACCCCACTATTTGCGCCCGCGCCGGGGCAATCGGCGGTTTTTTTCCTTGACGACAGGGTTCTCGGCGGTGGCGTGATAGATGAGATATTGTAACCAAGCATATTTGCGACGGCAATAAACCCTCTTGCCATTGAAAAGTGAGGGATTATATTATCCTCATGAGGAAACTATTTTTCGCCCTTTTGATTGTTTTTTCACTGTTCGGGAACGAGGTCGGCGATTATTTGACCTCGGAGGAGGAGATTCTCAATGCGCTTTCCGCGGACGAAATTAATTTCACACAATACTATGATCTGGTAGAGTTATTTCGCGAAAAGGTCAGTATATTTTCGCCCGATCTCGATGTGCTTCTCATCGTTCCGGGGGTTGACAAACGTTGGATAGAAGCGCTTTTGAGGGCGGTCGAGAAGGCCGGCCCCTATGCGACACCCGAGCAGATAGTCGGCTATTTTTCTTATGATTTTGATAGAATCGAGCCATTTGTCATCTTCGACAAGCCTGCAAAACGCGATTGGCGTGCGGGCGCGAAAATCTACACACATGGGCGTTTCCTCGATATCGACCCATATTATCCGAAAAGCTATTTCACCGCGGATGCGCGCTACAGGGCCTATAGTCTGAATTTGCGATTTCAGGAGGATCAGAACGGTTTCGCTTTCAAGCGGCGCGGATTAGATATGCGGGTTTTGGACGGCTATCTTACGTTGGGAAGTTTTCGCGACGGTTTCGGGCCGGGGATGGTTTTAGGCAAGGCGTTTTACATTCCGGGAGCACAACGGGCGAACTCGAAGGCGGAATCTTTCCTGAACCCGCAGGATAATCTTTTCAACGGCTTTCGGTATGAGCGCGAGATCGACAAAATCGCTGTGGGAGCGCTTGCGAGCAGAATTGTTTATGACGAAATAACCGCAGATGCCCTCGGAATGCATCTCGGATGGAATCCTGTCGATGATTTACGAGTCGGCGGAGTCTATTCTTTTGCGGCTGTGAATTCGCGTCCGGCGCAAAGGGCTTTTAAGCAAAGTTCCGGCTCGGTTTTTGCGAGTGGCGATTTGCGCGGAGCTTCTATCGATGCGGAGTTGGGGTTTGTCGAGAACGGCGCTGTTGGATTTATGACCTCGGTGGTGGCGAAAATCGCAGAAACGCGCACTTTGACCGAGCTTTGGGCTTACTCAGACGATTTTAATCCATTGAATGCCAAGGGGATATCAGATTATAAACAGACCGACATCGAACTCGACGAGTCCGATGTAACTCAAAAGTCGCGGGAGGCAGGGGAGAGCGGATTCGAGATTCGGACGACCTCGGCTGTCGCGCCGAAGCTTTTCCTGAACACAAAAGGTTCCGGCTGGCGAACCGCTCAGATAGACGAGTGGGGCGTTTGCGCCGAAAGTGGGTTGTATTATAATCCCGGAATGGGAAAGCGAATCCGTGGGGACTATTCCTATGAAAAGCGCGTGGTTGAAGGCTCTTTCCGCGAAAAGCAGGCTTTTCGTGTCAGTTTAAATTGGCCTATCACGAGACATTTGGGGAATTCGACTTACATCAGAATCGCCGAAACACGCACTGGAGGCTCGCCTGTTTATGGAATATCGGCATATCCGGAATTTACATATAGCCGATTTGAGCCGTTAGTAATTAAGCTACGTGTCAAGCGTTACAAAAGCGACATCGATAACTCTGCAAATGGTTATTGGGAGCTAAGATTCCGCGATGAAATGCGCACCGGGCCGATTCTGTGGATCGCAGAGATTCGTTACGCGGTTTACGATAATCAAGCTAAAGACCCATTGACTGAATTCAGAATAACATCAGCATATTATTGGAGATAGAATGATAGAAAAAGAGATTATCTACGGTCGTAATCCTGTTTTAGAAGTGGCACTTGGCGGGCGTGAAGTTTACAGAATATGGTTGACTAAAGAAACGCACAAGCTAATCGGCAATGAACTTCGGCGCGCCGGATATCGCCCGCAGATCGCCTCTCGCGGGGAAATAGCGGAGTTCGCCGGACGAAGGGATCATCAGGGCGCGGTCGCGGAGGTCGCACCTTTCAAATACGCACCGATAGAGCTTCTGCGCGCGCTCGATTCGGGCGTAGTTATTGCAGTGGATGGGATAACCGACCAGCGAAATCTTGGCGCGGTCGTTCGAAGCGCAGTTCTTTTGGGCGTCGGAGGGATAATTATCCCTGAAAAAGGCTCTGCAGAGGTAAATGCGGTTGTAACGCACACCTCGGCAGGCGCGACTGAGCATATTCCAATAGCAAGGGTCGAAAATCTCGCTCATGAGCTGGGAATCCTTAGTGAGAGGGGATTTGCGGTAGCCGCCGCCGTGATGCCCGACGAAAATAGCATCGATATTCGCGATTACTCGGCGCAGGGCAAAATCGTCCTCGTTATCGGTGATGAGGGAAGCGGAATTAGCGGTAGGGTGATGTCGAAATGCGATGTCCGACTTAGTATTCCGCAGGCTGGGAAATTCGACAGCTACAACGTTTCCGTGGCGGCATCGATAATTTTATACGAACTTCTTCGCGAGAAGCTTTGATAGAAACGAAAAAGCCCCCAAAATGGGGGCTTCGAAGACTTATTGACGGAATACTTATTCCGTTTCCTTCTCATCTACAATATCAGTATAGTGATCCGCGAAACGGTTGTCGATAATCTCGGAGTTTTTGCGGAGGTTGCTGAACCATTTCTCGTAAGCGTTTTCCCTATTGAACTGGGCGATTTCGGATTTGATCTGAGCCGCCATGCGGTTGAATTCCTCGGGATTCAGCTCGAGTTTTTCATCGAGTCGGATGATGAAAACCGAGCCATCGTCCGTCATAATCGGTCTCGAAACGAGGCCTTTTTCGGGAAGTCCGAACAATGTGCCAGCGAATTTCGGGCTCATTCCTACGCCTTCGATCCAATCATAGCGCGTAACAAAGCCGGTTGTGTCGAAAACACCGCCGGTTTGTTTTGCGGCCTCGGTCATGGGTGTGCCGGTGAGAATCAACTGCTGAGCGTTGCGTCCGCGCTCGACCACGGCGGCTTTGCGTGCGTCCATGAGAATATCGGCGACGACCTGATCGCGTATGTCGATAAGCTCGGGCACGCCTTCGCTGAATCTTTTGTGAAGCTGAACCACTGTAATGCCCTGAAGAATAGGTCTTTCGCGAAGTTTCACTATGACCTGATCTATGGTTCCGGGTTTTGCGGTTTTGATCATGGTGCGGATGCGCTCATTGAATCCAATCATTGGGATCGGGTCTTCGTCTTTGATAAGGCCGGATCTGCCGATTGAATCGATTTCGAGGGCTTCGCAGACCTCGAAGAAATTTTCGCCGCCTTCGACCTGGAAGATTAGGGAGTTTGCGAGGTCTTTCGCGGCGGATTCGGTGTCCTGACCCGGTTCGATTGTGAGCAGAATATGTGCGGCGAGGACTCTTGTGGAATCGCCGTTGCCCTCTTTGCCGAGGACATTAATGATGTGATAGCCGAAATCGGTGAGCACCGGGCCGACGACAGCTCCAGAATCCGCGGCGAAAGCGGCCTGCTCGAAAGGCTCGACCATTTGGCCTTTTCCGAACCAGCCCAGAACGCCGCCACGGGCTTTCGAGCCGCCGTCGTCCGAGAAATTCTCAGCGAGGAATTGGAAATCTTCGCCCTCAGCAAGCTTTGCCATAAGCGTCTCCGCGAGGGCGTGGGCTTCCTGGGAGTCCGCCTGAGTGGGCATAAGCGGTATCATCGCGTAGTTAATGATGCCGGCGCCTTCGGAGCGGTATTTTTCTTTATTTGCCTGATAATAGGCATCGACCGCGCGGTCTGAGGTGTCGGCGGCGATATTTTCCAAGGCGAAGGGATCGTATTTGATATAGCTCGCTTTGGCCTGCTCATAGCGGAAAACATACTCGATTTGGGCTTCGATGTTTGTTGTTACCGGAAAAGTGCCCACCAACTGCTGAAGCCGCTGGTAGGGAAGGTTTCCGCGAACCATGTTCTCGATGGGAAGCCAGTCTATCTGCGGGTTGCGAAGGTATTCCTCGAAAAGCGGGCGGTTGAACATGCCGTCCTCGGTGCGGAAACTCGGGTTTTGAGTTATAGCTTCCGGCGGATTGCGTTTCACCGACTCATAAATCAACAAATTTGTGATTTTGTCGATCTTTTTGTTTTTCATCTCGTCGTTGGCGAGGTAGCGGTTGATGAGAGTGTAGAATACTCTGTCGCGAAGGATTTCCGCTTCGGATTCGGTAATAGAGCGGCCTTCGCCATATGCCTGTTCGTATTCGAATTGAAGGGCATTTTGGTAGTCGAGATATGAAATTTCGTGATTTTCGACCTTGCCGGCGAGGTTTGCGTCGAGCTTGCCTCTTCTTTCGCGGCCGGTGAGACCCGCGCCCCATCCGAATATAACAAGGCCGATGAAAACAACGGCTGTAAACCAAAAGATGACCTTCATCTTTTTGCGAAGAAACCTTAAAGTCTCAGAGTGTGCCATATATTCCTCCATCCCGAAATGTTCGGGGTTTGATCTAACAATTTGCTAATAATAATCGTGCGAAGGGTTCTATGCAAGAACAAAATCGAATCATCCGGAATGCAATAGAAAGAAAGCGCTCAAAAGCCCTTTTTATAGGTCTTTGTCCAGATCGTATTCTTTAATTTTGTTTCTCAAAGTATTGCGATGGATGCCGAGTCTGTCGGCGGCGCGGTTCATTTGCCAGTCCACTGCTGTTAGTATGTTGAGAATATGTGTGCGTTCGACATCGCCGAGTTTTTCGGATTTCGGCGCGGTCGTCGGTGACAGCATTTGAAGGTCTTCGGGGGTGATATGGTCGCTTCGGGTGAGCAGAACAGCTCGTTCGAGCGTATTTGCCAATTCGCGGACATTGCCCGGCCAGCTATGCCGCAAAATCGCGTCGATAGCCTCTTTCGAGAGCATAATGTTGCCTTTGCGGTGTTTGACGGCGAAATTTCCCACGAGCCTTATTGAAAGTTCGAGGAGGTCTTTGTGCCGTTCGCGAAGAGGGGGGATTTCTATTGTAATCACCGCGAGGCGGAAATAGAGGTCCTCGCGCATAATTCCCTCGGCGACGGATTTTTGGACTTCGCGGTTTGTTGCCGCGAGAACACGGACATTCGGGCAGATTTCCTCGTGTCCGCCCAGCCGGAAATATTTTCCCTCCTGCAGAAATCGCAACAGCTTTGGCTGGAGGCTCAACGGCAGTTCGCCTATTTCGTCGAGGAAAAGGGTGCCGTGATCTGCAAGCTCGATTTTTCCTCGCATACGGGTTTTCGCGCCGGTGTATGCTCCCGGTTCCGCACCGAAAAGCTCGCTTTCGAGGAGGTTTTCCGGAATTGCGGCGCAGTTGATGGGGACGAAGTTCCCCTTCCTGCCGCTGGCGTTGTGAATCGTGCGTGCGATTAGCTCTTTGCCGACCCCAGACTCGCCGGTGATGAGCACCGGAGCGTCCGCAGTGGCGATGCGAGAGATTGTGGACAGAACATCGCGCATCTGTGGGGATTCTGCGACGATGTCTTCCGTGAAAGTGGCGTCGAGTTGTTCTTTGAGGAGGCGGTTTTCGTCTTCGAGGCGCCTGCGGTCGATTTGTTTCGAGATGATAAGCTTGAGTTCTTCGAGATCGACCGGTTTCGTTAGATAGTCCGATGCGCCGGCCTTCATTCCGGCGACTGCGGTGTCCACGCCGCCGAAGGCTGTAACGAGCACCACCGGCAGTGTCGGGTCGATTTCGAGGAGTTTTGCGGTAAGCTCGATGCCGCTCATTCCCGGAAGCTTGACATCGACGAGGGCGATATCGTAGCCGCGCTTTGTGAAGGCTTCGTATGCGGATTCTGCATCGGGGAAGGAATCGACAGTGTGCCCCTGTTTTTGCAGAAATCCTGTCAGAAGGCTTCTTCCACCGGCTTCGTCGTCTATGAGGAGGATTTTAGCTTTCATTGTAATCCTTTTTAATGACAATATGAATTAGTGAGTCGGCAATATAAAAGTGAAGCTTGTGCCCGAGTCGTTGGATTCGACCTCGATTTTGCCGCCATGGTCGCGTGCGATTCGGAAAGCGAGAAACAGGCCGATTCCGGTGCCGCCCTCTTTGCCCGAAGAGACGAAGGGTTTGCCCAATTTTTCGCGGATATTTGCGGGAATCGGCGGGCCGTCGTCCCAGATTTCGATTCGAACGTTTTCCTCGCGGATTTCGGCGGATAATCTGATTTCGCCGAATTCGGGGGTAGCCTCGACCGCGTTTTTGATTAGGTTCAGAAGGGCTTTTTTGAGCTGTTCCTCGTCGAAAGCGGCGATTCCGACGTCGGCAAATGAAGTTGTAAATTCGATGTGCTTTCCGGCGGCGCGGAGTTTTGCGGCTTCGGCGATTTCTTCGAGAATGGGGGCGAGGGGTCTGCGTTTCAAATCCGGCGCCATCGGTGCGGAAAGGCCGATGAATTCTCGAACGACCTTATCGAGGCGGGTTATTTCGACGCGGACATTGCGCAGAAGCTCGCGATAGCCCTCTTCGTCCTCTTTCGGTGCAAAATCTGAAGACAGCATCTGCGCGGCTATACCGATGGCGTTCAATGGGTTGCGGATTTCATGGGCGACACCGGCGGTCAATTCGCCGAGGGCGCGGAGATGTTCGGCTCCGGCGGCTTCTTTGCGCAATTCTAAAAGATTTGTGATGTTCTCCGCGACCGCAAAAGCGCCGCCGTCGGAGAGAATGCCGGTTGAAACATCGAGATGGAAGAGCTTATCGCCGATTTGTAATTCCTCGGCAAATACCGAGCCGGAGCCAGTCCGAAGGGTTTCCACCAATCGGAAAGGATCGCCGGGAAGGACATCCTCGACGAGCTTGCCGATAGCGTCCTTTTGTTTGACACCGTAAACCTTTGCTGTAACGGGATTTAGCAATGTAATAACGCCATCGCGGTCAACAGCGGCGCATAGAGCGCTCATCTCGGATAGAATAGCCTCGGAAAGCCCTTTTTGGGCGGACAGCCGCTGTGTTGTGAAAAGCAGAACCACGCCGACTACGGTTACCGCCAGAACTAAAAGGAGTATTATCGCGAGTTGGGTCGAGAAGCTATTGAGAAGCCGCTGGTATTCGTTTGTTGAGAGGCCTATTCGTAAAACGCCGCGATAAAGGCCCATGGTGGGGAATTTGGCGGCGAGTTCATAGACCTTGTCACCCGAGAAATTGACAAACCTTCCTCGTGGAATGCCGCTCTCATGCACTTCGGCGAGAAAGGAATCCGCGGTGAGGCTTGTCATTTCCGTAACCGATTTTGTCGCGAAAATGAAGCCGCCTTCGTCCTGAAGGGTGATATAGCGGA
>Ga0334883_1002291_pt1 | contig 23987 bp, 18 predicted proteins | sample GraSluR1_MG_6_FD_207230 | JGI IMG/M metagenome (GOLD analysis project Ga0334883, IMG submission 207230) | Sludge microbial communities from methane-producing bioreactor in Wageningen University, Netherlands - Granular Sludge_09_05-R1 | ecosystem: Engineered > Bioreactor > Anaerobic >...
AACTCCTGGAAAAGGCCGGAATCACCGTGAATATGAACCTCATTCCCTTCGACCCTGAAAAACCCACGGTCACCAGCGGTATCCGCATCGGACTGGCAGGAGTCACAAGCCGGGGTTTCTCTGCGGATGACGCGGAGGAAACAGCCCGGATAACGGCGGATATCCTGGACAGGAAACCCGCAGAAGGGCCGTCGTACAGGGAACGGGTCCTCAGGCTCTGCCTGAACCACCCGCTGTACATGACCAGGGAAGAGTTGTCCGCGTCCCCCTACCTGGGGAAGGAAGTCCTTTAGGAGTTAAAAAAAAATGGAGACACCCCTCGAGAACAGCCGTCGGATGAAGCAGGACAGCGAAGACCTCCTCCCTGTCCTGATCGACCTCAGGAGAGATTTTCACCGGCATCCCGAGCTCAGCTTCAGGGAATTCCGCACAGCGGGCAGGGTGGCTTCGATCCTTCGTGAACTGGGCATGGAGGTACGGGAAAAAGTGGGTGGAACAGGAGTCATAGGGCTCCTGACAGGCCTTGAAGGTCCCTCCGTTGCCCTCAGAGCGGACATGGATGCCCTGCCGGTAACGGAAAAAACGGGACTGCCATTTGCTTCCGAAACTGAGGGGATGATGCATGCCTGCGGCCATGATATTCACACAGCATGTCTCCTTGGAGCCGCCATGCTCCTCGCCTCAAGGAGAGACTCCCTCCCGGGTACAGTAAAATTCCTCTTTCAGCCCGCCGAGGAGATCAACCGGGGGGCAAAGGCGATGATAGAGGACGGGGCACTGGACTGTCCGGTACCGGAGATGATCTTCGGTCTGCACAACCATCCCGAACTCCCTGCAGGCACTGTGGGGGTCAGGGAAGGTGCCCTCATGGCTTCAGTGGATACCATTTCCGTCAGGATAACCGGGAAGGGAGGACACGGCGCCCTTCCCCACAGGGATATCGACCCTATCGCCGGAGCAGCGGCGGTCATCTCGGCCCTTCAGACCGTAGTAAGCCGCAGCGTTGACCCCAGGGAACCGGCGGTCGTCTCCCTGGGGACAATACACGGCGGGACTGCGAACAACGTCATCCCGGAGACAGTGGAAATGACGGGAACAGTGAGGACATTCAGCGAAGAGGTCCGCGGAGCCATGGAGGGAATGATCCGGAGGGTGGTCGAGAACACTGCTGCAGGACTTGGCTGCAGGGGAGAACTTGTCTACCGCTGCGACCTGCCCCCGGTGGTGAACAGACCGGAGCCGACGGAAATCGCCCGGCTGGCAGTAAAGACCGTGGTCGGAGCGGATGCACTCCTTACCCCTGTCCCCTCCATGGGTGGAGAGGATTTCGCCCTCTTCCAGGAAAAAATACCCGGGTGTTTTCTGTGGCTCGGTGTTGGAAACCCTGAGGCAGGAGCCGTTTATCCCTGGCACAGTCCCTTCTTCTCGGCGGATGAGAGTTCTCTTTCTGCAGGGGCGGCAGTACTGGCCCAGTCATCTCTTCTCGCGCTGGACCGTCTTTCGGCGAAATCGCTCTGCTGATTGGAAGGGCTTCTTTTCATCCTTTTTTCAGCAGTATTCCCCGGGTTGTACCCTGGACCTGAGACTTCTGAAGGGCACAAATTTATTTGACATTTTCATCGATTTATAAATATAATTCAATTGACTTCGTATTGTTTCCATGGTATACCAATTTTTCTTCAATTTTTTCAAATTTTTCCTCCTGCGGAGAAGACCTGTGTCTTTTCAGGAAAAAAAGAGCGGTTCCTTTTCAGCAGGCCAACATTGTTCTGAGAATCCACGTTTTTTCTCCCGGAAAGTGCTAGAATACTCCTTGTACGATGTTGAAAATACTTTCTGGACCAAATTTTATTCATTACAGTTAAGGGAGGTAGTTTCATGAGAAGTGAAGAAGTCTACGCAAAGTCCCTCGAGCTCCACAGGGCAAAAAAAGGCAAGGTGGCGATCGAGAGCAAAATGGCCGTCAACTCCATGGCGGACCTCGCTCTTGCCTATACACCGGGAGTTGCCGAGCCCTGCAGGGAGATTGGAAGAAAGAAGGACGCCATCTACGAAGTGACATCGAAAGCCAACATGGTCGCAGTGATCACCGACGGCACAGCGGTCCTGGGTCTCGGCGACATCGGTCCCGATGCCGCACTTCCCGTGATGGAGGGGAAATCCATCCTCTTCAAGCGCTTCGCGGATATCGACGCGTTCCCCATCTGCATCAACTCGAAGGACTCCGACGAAATAGTGCGCACCGCCTCCCTTATCCTCTCCTCTTTCGGAGGGGTCAACCTTGAGGACATAGCTGCGCCGCGCTGTTTCGAGATAGAGAAAAAGCTCCAGGAAGTCTCTGATATCCCTATATTCCACGACGACCAGCACGGAACGGCCGTGATCGTTCTCTCCGGCATCATAAACGCGCTGAAGGTCGTCGGGAAGAAGATCGCTGACGTGAAAATCGTCATGAGCGGCGCAGGAGCGGCAGGAACGGCCATCTGCAAGTTCCTTATGTCCGCGGGAGCGAAGAACGTCATCATGTGCGACCGGAGCGGCGCCATCTACAAGGGACGGCCTGAACACATGAACTGGGCGAAGGAGGAACTCGCGGATCTTACGAACCCCAACGGGGAAAAGGGCTCGATTGGCGATGTCATGAAGGGAGCGGATGTATTTCTCGGTCTCTCCGGGCCCGGAATCATCGACCAGGAGATGGTGAAGGGAATGGCACCGAAAGCGATCATCTTCGCCATGGCAAACCCCACTCCCGAGATTTACCCCGACGAGGCGATCGCTGCCGGAGCCGCAGTAGTAGCCACGGGCAGGAGCGACTATCCCAACCAGATAAATAACTGCCTCGGCTTTCCGGGTATTTTCCGCGGAGCCCTTGACGTACGCGCTTCCGTGATCAATGAAGAAATGAAACTGGCCGCCGCATACGCCCTCGCCGGGCTTATTCCCGACGAAGAGCTTCGCGACGACAGGATCATCACGGAAGTCATGGATGACCGCGTCGTTCCGGCAATAGCATCTGCAGTAGCCGAAGCGGCGCGAAAGACGGGTGTCGCGAGGATCTGACAGTGGCCTTAACGGCATAATTCAATTCATAGAAGGAGGAAGGATAGGAATGAAACGGATTTCAGTAGTGTGTCTTGTTGCACTTTTGGTGTTCGCGGGTACTGCTGCGTTTGCTGCGGAGTTCACCCTCAAGCTGGGGCACATCGCGGATCCCCAGAATCCCTACGCTCAGGGAGCCGTAAAATTCACAGAGCTCGTCAAGGAAAAAACGGACGGGGCAGTTGAAATTCAGATTTTCCCCAGCAGCCAGCTCGGAAACCAGCGGGATCTCATCGAGGGACTCACCTTCGGCACAGTGGATATGACCCTCACCAGCACAGCGGTTCTCGGAAATTTCCTTACAGAGGCGGCTGTATTCGATCTTCCATTCATTTTCCGCGATATACCTCACGCATACAAGGCGCTGGATACTGTAGGCATGGAGATCTGCAAACCTCTTGAGAAGAGGGGCATCAAGGTTCTCGCCATGTTCGAAAACGGTGTCCGCCACATGACGAACAACAGGAATCCCATCCGGAAGCCCGAAGATGTGAAAGGCCTGAAGATCCGCGTTATGGAGCAGCCCATTTACATCGAGATGATGAAGATCCTCGGGGCGAGCCCTACCCCCATGGCCTTCGGCGAACTGTTCACCGCAATGCAGCAGGGAGTTGTTGACGGCCAGGAGAACCCGGCAGCCCACATCTACACCTCCAGGTTCTTTGAAGTCCAGAAGTACATCTCTCTCACCGCCCATACCTATTCTGCAGAACCGCTGCTCGTAGCCATGGGTGTCTGGAGCAAGCTTCCCGAGGCGTATCAGAAGTCGATACAGGAAGCCGCATTTGAAGCCCGCGACTGGCAGCGCGACCTGTGCAGGCAGCTCGAGAACCAGTACTGGGAAAAGATCCGGGAGAGCGGCAAGAGCGAGATCAACGACGACGTGGACAAGGCTGCCTTTATGGAAGCCACAAAGCCCGTCTGGGGCATGTTTGAGGAGAAGCTCGGCAAGCATAACATCGAAGCCATCGTCAACGTGCAATAGTCTTCCAGGGAGGGAGCGGCCTTGTGCCGCTCCCTCTTTTTTCTCCCCGGCTGAACGGAGGCGAACTGATGAAAAAAATCATTACATTTATCGAAAAAACCTTTGCCCTCCTTTCCATGGCAGGCATCGGCCTTATGCTGATCATCATCTTTCTCCAGGTGATTTCGCGGTATTTCTTCGGCTACACTGCAAGCTACTCTGAAGAGCTGTCCAGGTACCTTTTTGTCTGGGTGACATTTCTTTCTCTTCCCGTGGTCTCGAGGCAGGGAGGACACATGATCGTGGGACTCCTCGTCGAGCGGTTCACGGGAGAACGGCTCCACCGCCTGAAGATCGCGGGCTGCGTGTGCAGCATGACATTCCTTGTAATCATGGTCTGGCAGGGCATCCGCATGGTACAGCTCGCAGTCTGGCAGACATCGCCGGCAATGGAAATCCCCATGTCCTACATGTACTACGCAATTCCCCTGGGATGCGGCGGCATGCTGCTCGTGACCCTTGAAGAACTGTTCACGGTCTTAAGGAGGGAAGAGGCATGACTGACATTACACTCTGGCTTATGCTCTTCTTCTTCATCGTCATACTCCTGACTGGAGCTCCCATAGGCGCCGCGCTTGGACTCTCATCTGCCATCGTCATCTACACTACCATGAACGTTCCTCTTGTAGTGGTAGCCCAGCGCATGTTCACATCCATCGACTCTTTCTCGTTCATGGCCGTTCCATTTTTCATGCTCGCGGGATCGTTTATGTCATCGGGAGGGGTAACCAGGAGGCTGGTAGACTTTGCCAACGCACTCGTGGGAGCCCTCGCCGGCGGTCTTGCGCTGGTGGTTGCAGTTGCGGGCATGTTCTTCGCCGCCCTTTCGGGGTCGTCAGCTGCGACAACAGCGGCTATTGGCGTGGCAATGATCGATGAAATGGAAAAGCGGGGCTATCCGAAGTCCTTCGCTGCGGCAGTGGTGGCCACGGGAGGCACCGTGGGGATCGTCATTCCTCCCAGCGTTACCATGGTCGTCTACGGCGTTATCGCCGGCACGTCCATCGGAGATCTCTTCATGGGCGGCTTCGCGCCTGGAATTCTCATGGGCGGTGCTACCTGTCTCGTGAGCTGGTTCATTGCCAGGAAAAAGGGATACATGGGCGAGGGAAAGGCAAGCTTTGCCCGGATAGTAAGAACCTTCAAGGATTGCATATGGGCACTGCTGATGCCCGTGATCATTCTCGGCGGCATCTACGGGGGTATTTTCACTCCCACGGAAGCATCCGCAGTAGCAGCAGTTTACGGGGCATTCATCGGCCTGTACGTCTACAGGGACCTTAAGTGGAAGGATATCCCCAAGGTCCTCCTGGGTGCTGCAACAAGCACCACCATGATCATGTTCGTAGTGGGAGCCGCCAACCTTTTCGGCTGGATCCTCACGAACGCTCAGGTCCCCCACAGGATCGCCGCAGGTTTCTCGGCAATGACGGACAGTCCATTCGTCTTCCTCATGCTTGTGAACCTCCTGCTGCTTTTCATCGGAACACTGCTCAACGCGTCCGCAGCAGTGGTCATACTTACCCCCATTCTGCTCCCCGTAGCCCTGTCCCTGGGCATCGACCCGGTTTTCTTCGGAGTGCTCATGGTTGTGAACCTCGCAATTGGATGCATAACGCCTCCGGTGGGCCTTGACCTCTTCGTGGTATCAAGCATTACGAAAATTTCAATCGACAAGATCATGAAAAACATAATGCCCTACCTCATCGCACTGCTTGTCGTGCTCGTCATTCTCACGTGGATACCTGACATCATTCTTTTCCTGCCGAGACTTCTCGGGGGAGTGTAATACCGGTCTCCCGCCCTGCTCTCCGGGCGGGAGTTTTTTCATTTCATAAGGGAGGTTCGCCATGAAGGAAACAGTCGGCGTCCTTGCCGGGGCGCTTCTGAAATCGGAAAAAACCGTGGTCTTCACTGGAGCAGGCATGAGCACGGAGTCAGGTCTACCCGACTTCCGGTCGCCCGGAGGCCTGTGGGGAAAGTACAGGCCTGAAGAGCTGGCCTCCACTGACGCACTCAACAGGAATTTTGAAAACTTCGCCTCCTTTTACAGGCAGAGGATGGCTACGATCGGTGAGGTAAGACCCAACAAGGGACACCTCATACTCGCCGAATGGGAGCGACGTGGAATCATCTCGGCCATTGTCACCCAGAACGTAGACGGCCTCCACCAGGCAGCAGGATCGCAAACGGTCTGGGAACTCCACGGTACGCTCCGGAAGGTCCGCTGCCAGTCATGCGGGAAGGAATACCCTGCCGAAAGGTACTCCACGGAAACGGCATGCGAGAAATGCAGGGGAAAACTCAGGCCCGCAGTTGTGCTCTTCGGAGAGATGCTGCCGGAGGACGCACTGTCCGCGGGAATGGAACTCGCCTCGTCCTGTTCCCTTTTCCTTGTGCTCGGCTCGTCCCTGGCGGTTTCTCCCGCGAACCTTCTCCCAGAGAGAGCCAAAAGAAACGGGGCATCCCTTTTCATCGTCAACAATACCCCCACTCATCTCGACCGGCTTGCCGAAGGAGTGATCCATGCATCCATCGGCGAAGTGCTTTCAGCTGTCGACGAACTTCTGGCCCTGAACGGCTAGCGGTGCGGCTGAAAGGGGGGAGCCAGATGTCACTGCAGGGCTTCGAAGAGTTATCCGCGACGGAACTCTCCCGCGCATTGAGAGATGGGACCATCTCCTGCAGGGAGCTGACGGAACGCTGTCTTCTCCGGATAGCTGAATTTGACCGGACAGGGCCGGCCCTGAAGGCGATCATTTCAGTGAATCCCTCCGCGATCAAGGAGGCGGAGGCCCTTGACCGCAGGTTCCGCGGCAAGATGATTGCCGGTCCGCTCCACGGGATCCCGGTGCTCCTGAAGGATAACGTGGAAACAAGGGGACTCGTTACTACGAGCGGCTCCCTTTCCATGGCGGACTATGTTCCCGATAATGACGCCTTCATTGTTCAGAAACTGAGAAACGCAGGCGCCATTGTGCTGGCAAAGGCGAATATGCACGAGTTTGCCGTCTGGGGTGAAAGCGTGAGTTCGGTCCTCGGTCAGGCCCTTAACCCCTATGATCTCACGAGGACTCCCGGAGGTTCGAGCGGCGGAACCGGGGCCGGGATAGCCGCCAGCTTCGCCGCAGCCGGAATAGGAACGGACACGGTCAACTCCATCCGGTCCCCGGCATCGGCCTGCAGCTGCGTCGGAATCCGTCCGACACTGGGGCTGGTCAGCCGCCGCGGGATCGTACCCTATTCCCTCGACCAGGACACAGCCGGCCCCATATGCCGCACGGTGGAAGATGCAGCGCTTGTCCTTGACGCCATCGCCGGGTATGACCCCCTGGACCCGGAAACCGCCTGGTGCGCGGGACATATTCCTCCTTCATACAGGAATTCCATCGGCAGGGAAGAACTAAAGGGAAAAAAGCTCGGGATCCTGAAGAGTTTTTTCGGCGACGGACCGGAGCATGGTGAAGTGAACGCCGTCATGGAAAAGTGCCTCTGCATCATGAGGGATTGTGGTGCAGAACTCATAGAAGTTAAGGATCCCCTGGACCCGGATCGTCTTGTATCCGAGGTCAGCGTTCACCTCCACACATTCAAAAACGATCTTGAGGAATATCTTAATGGACTCGGCGGAAAAGTACCGTACCACGCCCTCGAAGAGCTCATTCATTCGGGAAAAATCCATCCGGGCATACTTGAAAACCTGAAAAGCGCAGCCGGACTGGGCAGGGGAAGCCCTGAATACGCTGCCCGCAACGTCGCCAGGCTGAGGCTGAGGACAATGATCATGAAGATCTTCGCCGACCTTTCCCTCGATGCCCTTGTCTTTCCCCACCAGAGAAAGCTCGTTGTCCCCGCAGGTGAGACCCAGACCGAAAGAAACGGTGTACTTGGCGCAGTGACCGGTTTCCCGGCCATTGTCGTCCCCGGCGGGTTTTCCCGTCCGACCGGGACCGCGCCCGGCGGAATTCCCATAGGTCTGGAGCTCCTGGGCCCTCCATGGAGCGAGGGGGATCTCATCTCCATAGCCCATTCTTTTGAACAGCTCACCCAATTCCGAAGACCACCCTTCAGCACACCGCCGCTTTCCTGAGGTACAATAAAAACGGCCGGAGGAGACCCGCTGGTCTCCTTCGTACTTTTTTTGCGGGGGGAGATGAAAGAGATGAAAACATATTCCATCGGCCTCGTACCGGGGCCTGTTTCGGTACCGGAAGAATTCCGCAGGGCTTACCTGGAGGACTACGGGAGCGCCGATCTCGAAGAAGAGTTTTTTCGGCTCTGTGAGGAAAACAGCGAACTGCTGCGCCTCGTCCTGAAAACGGGAAATACTGTGACCATACAGAGCGGGGAGGCCATGTCCGTTCTCTGGGGGGCCCTGAAGAGCTGCCTGCTGCCCGGAGACCGTCTTCTTGCCGTTTCCAACGGAATCTTCGGCCGTGGATTCGGCGAGATGGCGGAGATGACAGGAGCGGTCGCACGGATAGTTGAGGCCCCCGACGGGGAGTTCCCGGACGAGGAACTGATCAGGCAGGCAGCCGAAGAATTCCGCCCTCACCTGATCACGGCCGTTCACTGCGAAACCCCCGGCGGCATGCTGAACCCGGTTGCAGGGCTCGGGAAAATCGCACGGAGCGTCGATGCCCTTCTCTGCGTGGATTACGTCGCCAGTGCAGGCGGAGCCGATGTGAGGACGGACGAATGGGGCATCGATATCGGGCTTCTGGGAAGCCAGAAGGTTCTCTCCCTTCTTCCGGATCTCTCCATGGCAGCTGTAAGTCCAAGGGCCTGGGAGGTTATTGAGCAGGTGAACTACGCCGGCTATGACGCACTTCTTCCCTGGAGGGACGGGATAAAAAACAGGTATCTCCCATACACTCACAACTGGCATGCCGTGAGTGCCCTCAGGCTCTCACTCCGCCGCCTTATCGGGGAGGGGCTCGAGGCTTCATTCGAGCGGCATGAAAAGACGGCCCGATATTGCCGGCAGCGTCTGTCGGCCATGGGGATCGGCCTCTACCCGAAGCGGGAAGAGCTCTGCTCCCCCACCGTGACGGCCGCAATGATGCCTGAAGGCTGGACATGGAAAGAGCTGGACAAAGCGCTCCGGGGACGGGGGATGGCTGTGGGGGGAAGCTACGGCGCCCTCGCCGGAAAAGTCTTCAGGATCGGGCACATGGGCAGCCAGGCGGACCTGGAACTTGTAAAGAGAGGGATGGACGTTCTTGAAGAGATGCTCGCATCGAAATAGACTATTATTCGTTTCGGAAGGGAAGGGATTCGCATGAGATGGAAATTCGCTCGAAAAGTACTTCTTGCAGCGGCAGCCGTTCTCCTTTCAGCTGCATTGGCACTTGGTGCTGACGGCCGTGTCACCCTGCTTTCCATGAACGACATCCACGGCCATATCTACCCGGAAAACGGGGAGGGGGGGCTCGCAAAGGCTGCGACAATAGTCCAGGCGATCCGGGAAAAAGATCCCGGCAACACATTTTTTCTTCAGATAGGGGACGTGAACGAAGGGCCGCTTTTCTTCTATTTTCATGGAAAAGCGGAAATGAGAGGGCTCTCCCTGCTTGGAACGGACGCGGGTACACTGGGAAACCATGAATTCGATCTCGGGGAGGACGTGCTCTTTGAGACGGTTTCCTATGCAAGGTTCCCCATAGTCGTCTCGAACCTCCGCCTCAGGGACGGCACTCCCGCCCCCTTCCCCACCCACGTGATCAGGGAAAGCGCCAACGGGCTTACGGTGGGCTTTTTCGGCCTCGTCACGCCCGAGCTGGGCTCAATGACCATGGGAAGCGGACATTTCAGGGCGGGGCAGGACCTGGCGTCGGAGGCGGAGAGGATGGTCAGCCTGCTCCAGGAGAAAAAATGCGATATCATCGTCCTGCTGAGCCACTGCGGTGCCGATGTCGACAGGGAGATCGCCCGATCAGTGAAAGGGATCCATGCCATACTGGGAGGTCACAGCCATACGCTCATGGAACAGGGCGAATTCGTTGAGGAACCTGGAGGATGGGTCACACTCATAGGGCAGGCGGGCTCTTACGCACGATATGTCGGAATAATGGAACTCACCCTTGAAGACGGAGCTGTGGACAGGGAATCGTCAATGTGGCGGGTCGAGAAGCTGGGGAAGGAAATTTCAGAAGACCTGAGGGTGGCCTGGCTTATCGAGCCCTTTCGCGAACAACTGAACGAAAGGCTGTCGGAACCCCTGGCCCCCCAGCCCGAGGATCTGGATGCCCGCAGGGATACTCTCCGTAGGGGAGAGGCTGCCCTCGGCAGCTTCATTGCCGACGCCTTCCGCTGGAAAACAGGATCGGACGTGGCCTTCGTCGCCGGAGGCAGCATACGGGGAGACAGGATCTATCCGGCCGGATCGGCTTCCTACGCCACCATAACAAACATGATGCCCTTCGGCGGCTCTCTCTGGAAGGGGTCTCTCTCCGGAAGAGACCTTCTTGAAGTCCTCGAGACAAGCGCCTCCGGATACGAGGCCCCCGGGGACGGATACGATTCCTCCATGCGGGTTCCCACGGGAGGATTCCTCCAGGTATCGGGGATCCGATTCACCATGGATCCCCGAAGGCAGCCCCTCCTCATCGACAACAACAGCGTGATCCGAAGGGCCGGAACCAGGGTGATCCGGGCGGAGGTACTGCAACCAGACGGCACATGGGGACCAATACAGCCTGACAGGCAGTACTCCGTCGCCACGACGGACTGGACAGCCGGCGGAGGGGACAAGCACGCGGCGGTGAAGCGAAACGGCGCATCCTTCAAATCCACGGAACAGATGTACCTGGAAGCGGTGGCCGAATATATCCGCTTTCTGAAGGAGATGCGCTCACAGGTTGACGGTCGCATCAAAATTCTCGAATAACGGGGGTTTTTACAAATGGAAAGAACAAGAGTGGATTTCGAAAAACTTAAAACGTACGTCGCTGAAATGATGGAGAAAGGACTGGGCTACTCCAGGGAAACGTCGGAAATCGCAGCGACGGTTCTCGTGGAAGCTGACGCAAGGGGACACGCATCACACGGAACAGCCAGGGTCGCCCTGTACCACAGGCTTATCAGCAACGGAAAGGCCGACCCACGGGGTGTAGCCGAGATCGTTTACGAAACGCCCGTTTCCATGGTCATTAAGGGAAATAACGGCTCGGGTTTTGCCACCTCGAAAATGGCCATGGAGAAAACCATCGAAAAGGCCAGGACCAGCGGTACATGCATGACGACTATCAGGGAATCAGGGCACTTCGGCATGGCGGGATACTGGGCTGAGATGGCCGCCGATGCAGGAATGATGGGGGTCGCGCTGACAAACACCATCCGGGGCGGGATCCCTCTGTTCGGAAAGGAGCGGCTTCTTGGCACAAATCCGATCTGCGTCGCCATTCCCACAGGGAAAAAACCCCATTTCATGCTCGACATGGCCACGACAACTGTAGCTATCGGAAAAATAGAGGTCGCCGCCCGGAGGGAAGGCACCATGCCCATCGGATGGGCAGTGGACGAAGACGGGCACGACACGTCAGACGCAGTCGGGGTCGCCGAAAGGACCCGTTCGGGAAAAACCAATTTCGGAGGGCTCCTGTTTCTGGGGGGAGCAGGTGAAACTCTGGGAGGACACAAGGGGTACGGCCTGGGACTTCTCGTGGAACTGCTCACGGCAGGCCTTTCCCTCGGAGCCCCCACTTACGAAACCTACGGCCAGAAATGCGATGTCTGCCATTACTTCCAGGCTACCAGGCTCGACCTTTTCGGTGACGGAGCTAAAATCGGGGAGCACGTGGAGTCCATCCTGGAGAAACTCCGCACGAGTCCGAAAGCGGAGGGACAGGAAAGGATCTACATCCACGGAGAAAAGGAATTCGAGAGACGGAAGAAAGCCCTCGCTGAGGGAGTCTATCTCGACCCTGCCACATGGAGCAAACTGGACGAATTCGCCGACCTGTTCGGAATGCCCCGGCTCGTACCGTAAATACTCCCTGATTTCTCCGAAAGGGCAGACAGTCAGCTCCCCCCCTCGGGCGAGGCGGGGAGCTTTTTTTCAGGTATTGCATCCACGTTTTCTCTCAGGTATCAGTACCGGGGATATTTCGGAGGTCCTCTTCCCAGGGTGCTGATTCCCCGTCGCTCGGCGCACGGTAGTCCCCTCTCGGAGAAAGCGATCCGCCAGTTCCCACCTTGGGGCCGTTCGGCACGCAGGACCGCTTGTACTGGCTTATTTTGTAGAACCTGTGCACGAAAACCTCAAGCCAGTGTTTTATCTCCTGCAGGGTGTACTGCCGCCGCTTTTCCGGCGGGATGTCCGGCCATTCCCCGGTTTCCCTGTCTCTCCAGGCACTCCACGCGAGGAAGGCGATTTTTGACGGCAGATAGCCGTACCTGAGGGCATAAAAGAGGGTGAAGTCCTGGAGCTCGTAAGGGCCTATAACGGCCTCGGTGCTCTGGGACGGTCCTTCTCCGCCGGTACCGGGAACAAGTTCAGGACTTATCTCCGTCTCCAAAATATCATTGAGGACCGGAGACGTACCGGGACCGAACAGATCCCCGGAAGCAGCCCACCGGACAAGGTACTGGATCAGTGTTTTCGGCAGGCTTGCATTCACGTTGTAGTGGGACATGTGATCCCCTACTCCGTAGGTGCACCACCCCAGGGCCAGTTCACTCAGGTCGCCTGTGCCCATGACCATGGCCTTCTCAGCACCGGCGATCCGGAAGAGCAGCGACGTCCTCTGGCCGGCCTGAACATTCTCGAAGGCAACGTCATACACGGGGCTGCCATCGGCAAAAGGGTGCCCCATGTCCTTGAGCATCTGCATGCAGCCGGGGCGGATATCTATCTCCGCCCCACTGACTCCCAGTTCATCCATAAGCTTCTTCGCGTTCGAGGCCGTCCTGCCCGACGTGGCGAACCCGGGAAGCGAATATGCCTTTATGTTTGTCCTTGGCAGTCCGAGAAGGTCCATTGTCCGGGCACACACGAGAAGCGCATGGGTAGAGTCCAGACCTCCCGATACCCCTATTACAAGGCTCGAGATATCCGTCGACTCCATTCTTTTTGCCAGCCCGTGGACCTGGATGTTGAATATCTCCCTGCAGCGCTCCTCTCTGACCGCAGGGTCCGAAGGAACATAGGGAAAACGTGGGACAGAACGAAGAAGAGGAATTCTTCCGCGGGGAGCTTCCAGAGGGATCCGCACCCTCCTGAAAGAGCATTTCCCGTTTCTTCCGCTCCCCCCGGAGAAAGTGGTCAGAGTCATCCTGTCCTTCACGAGGCGCCCGAGATCCACATCAGCCAGGATCACCTGGGAATTCCTTGAGAACCGCTCCGATTCAGCCTGTATTTCACCGTTCTCGCCAACCATTGCGTGGCCGTCCCATGCGAGGTCCGTGGTGGACTCTCCGGGGCCGGCACCCGCATACACATATGCGGCGATACACCTTGCTGACTGGTTCGAGACAAGGGAACGCCTGTAATCAGCCTTTCCGATAGTCACATTCGATGCGGAGGGGTTTGCGATAACGGTCGCGCCGTGGAGAGCTGCATGGCATGAGGGCGGAACGGGAGTCCAGAGATCTTCACAGATCTCACAAAACAGCCTGAAATCCTGGATGCCGTCTGCCTCGAAAATAAGGTCCGCTCCCAAGGGGATGTCTTTCTGTCCCAATATGTCGAGGGAATCCACGGGCAGGTCGGAGGAAGGCTTGAAATAGCGCATTTCGTAGAACTCCCGGTAGTTCGGAAGAAAGCTTTTCACGGCGATACCGAGGATCTTTCCCCTGAAGAGGACTGCTGCACAGTTGAAAAGGGCATCCCGTATCTTCAGAGGAAGTCCCACCACTGCCGCAATGCTCATCTCCGCAGATGAATCGAGGATCCTGCCGAGGCCCTCGAGCGCCGTGTTCTGGATCGCGTCCTGAAAGAAAAGGTCATCACAGGAATATGCGGAGATCCCCAGCTCCGGAAAGACGGCGAGCACTGCTTTCTCCCCGTGGGCTTTCCTCAGCAGTTCCAGGCTTTTCTCAACGTTGAAGGCCGGATCTCCTACCCTGACAACAGGCACGCATGCGGCAACCCTAACGAAACCGTGGCTGTACAGGTTCGAGAATTCTGTATTCATACTTCCGAAGCTCCCCTCTGTTTGTATTTCAGGGTGAATTCCAGCTAACAATACACCAAACCGGAAGTTTTATCATCCTGCCCGCGAAAATGGCCTTATCCTCCCCGGAGAAAACACATCCGCATTCGCTGAGGTCCCGGGGGTATTCTGCAGATAAAAATCCCCTTCCTTTACTGCGGAAATGGCGGAAGGAAGTATAATAAGTATGACCGCAGGTTCCTTGCTAAAACCGGACAGGCGGAACAAAAATCCGCGGAAGCGGCGTCTTCGCAGCAGTGCGGACGGAGGAGGAGAAGCGCCTTGAGAGACGCAAAACAGCAGCAGGGCAGCACTTTCAGAGATACCGGGCGCACCGCCCCCTGGAACAGCAGGAAGGTACGTCCTAAAGGGAAAAACAAGGAGAAACTGCCTCCGAACAGGATCTGGTTATGGTTTCTGGCCATCCTCGCCCTGAACTACCTCATGGTATCGTTTCTTACCCCGGATGCCGAGGCTCCGGCAACGATCCCCTACACCCTGTTCCGCGAAGAGGTATCGAGGGGAAACGTCCATGCAATATACAATAAGGGAGAAAACGTGTGGGGGGACTTTCGCACTCCTGTTTCTTTCGTATCGCCGGAAGCCGCAAAAACCGGAACAACCGGGACGAAAAAGAACGTAACATTTTTTACAACAACGCTTCCCTCCTTTATCGAAAGCGGGCTGGAAACGTTTCTTATCAATCACGGGGTTGAGATAAGCGCCCGTCCCATGCATGAGGAGCGGACAATCTGGGAGAGCATCCTCTACGGATTCGGTCCGGGGCTTCTCTTTATACTTTTCTACATTTGGCTCTTCCGGAGATCGGCCGGCCAGGGGCTCGGAGGAGGGTTAATGGGTCTTGGAAAGAGCAAGGCCCGCCGCTACGACAGTGAAACGGAGGAAAAAGTGACCTTCGAAGACGTGGCAGGCATCGACGAGGCGGAAAACGAGCTGGTAGAGATCGTCGACTTTCTGAAGGATCCGGAAAAGTACACCAGGCTGGGAGGAACCGCTCCGAAGGGCATACTTCTCGTGGGGGCGCCGGGAACCGGCAAAACGCTCCTTGCAAAAGCCGTTGCCGGAGAAGCCGGTGTCCCGTTTTTCTCAATGAGCGCATCGGAATTCGTGGAGATGATCGTGGGGGTCGGTGCCGCAAGAGTACGTGATCTCTTCACACAGGCACGGGAAAACGCTCCCGCGATCATATTCATCGATGAGCTCGATGCCATAGGCCGTGCCCGCGGCCAGACCGCGATCGGCGGCTCAAGCGAGCAGGAGCAGACCCTCAACCAGATACTGACGGAGATGGATGGTTTTTCCAGCAGGAGCGGCGTCATCGTACTGGCGGCGACAAACCAGCCGGAAGTCCTTGACAAAGCTCTTCTGCGCCCGGGAAGGTTTGACAGGCGTGTGATGGTGAACCTCCCGGACAGGCCCGGGCGGGAAGCCATACTGAAGGTCCATACCAGGGGTATACCCCTGGACGATCATGTCAGCCTCGGGGAAGTCGCGGCAACGACTCCCGGATTCTCCGGCGCGGACCTGAAGAACCTGGTGAACGAGGCAGCCCTCCTGGCGGCAAGGCGCGGACAGGATGAAGTCCGGTCAAAGGACTTTACCGATGCACTGGAAAAAATCGTCCTCGGGCCTGAGCGTCCTCTCCTCCTGAGTACAGCGGACAGGGAGCGGATCGCCTATCACGAGGGGGGGCACGCTGTACTCGGGTTGGCCGTACCGGGAGCCGATCCCGTGCATCGGGTCACCATTATGCCCAGGGGCCAGGCTCTCGGCGTCACCTACCAGAGGCCCGAGAGCGACCGCTACAACTATCCCGAATCCTATCTCCGGGGCCGGATCGTGGGCATACTTGGAGGCAGGGCAGCTGAGGAGATCGTCTACGGCACGAAAACAACAGGAGCTGAAAGCGATATCGAGCAGGCTACCGGCCTGGCCTACAGAATGGTGACACGCTGGGGAATGAGCGAACGGTTGGGGATGGTGCAGCTCGCGCCGAGAGAAAACCCCTATCTTGCAGGCCCCGGCATTTTCGGGGGAGCAAAACCGTACAGTGAAGAGACGGGGAAAGCCATAGACGAGGAAGTGCTCAAAATCATCAATGAGTGCCATGATGAAGCAAGGAGGCTTCTGACTCTGCACCGGGGCTCTCTTGACGCACTTGCTGCCGCACTGGTGGAGAGAGAAACACTGGATGAACGGGAGATCCTGGAGGTTACCGGAATAAAATTAGTTCACCAGCCGGATGGCCCTGTTTGCCCCGCAAAAGAGGAAATAACGGACGAAGAGACTTCATTGACTGAAAATCAGGGAGGATAACAAGGCTCCCAAAAAAGAAAAAAGGCAGTATAATTCAAAAGCCGGTTCTTATTACTGCATATTGTTTAACACTACGATTTTAAAAAAAGAAAGAGGGGATAACCGGTGGGTTACGACCGGATACCATATGAATCTCTTGTTGAGCTCGCTGCCTCGATTCTCGAGAAAATCAGCTACCCGGCCTCCAAGGCCGGGATAACGGCATGGGTACTCGCTGAGGCTGACGCGCGGGGTGTATCTTCCCATGGTGTCACAAGGCTCAAGGTGTACAGGAACGAGCTGGAAGCGGGACACGCCAATCCCGCAGCCGATCCTGAAATAGTCCACGAGACTCCCATTTCACTCGTTGTGGACGGACATTACGGCGTTGGGGCCCATATTTCAGAGTTCACCATGAAGAAGGTCATCGAGAAGGCGAAGGCAAACGGGACCTGCTTCGCATCCGTGAGGAACTCCAATCATTTCGGAATGGCCGGCCTGTGGGCGGAAATGGCCGTGAAAGAAGGACTCATGGGAAGCGCCTTCACCAACACCATCCGCTGCGCTGTTCCCACCCTCGGCAAGGAGAGGCTTCTCGGAACAGACCCCATAGCAGTGGGCATTCCTTCCGACAGGGATCTCCCGTGGCTTCTGGACATGGCGACCACTACGGCTCCCAGGGGAAAACTGGGAGTCTACAAGCGCAGAGGGCTCGATATACCGGAAGGCTGGTTCGTTGGCGAGTCAGGGGAAACTGTCACTGATCCTTCCGAGGCCACTTCCATACTGGCCGACCCCACAGGAAAATGGGGAGGGCTTCTCTTTCTCGGCGGCGCTACGGAACTGATGGGCGGGCATAAGGGCTACGGGCTCTCAATGCTCGTGGAGATCCTCTGCGGTCCTCTCGCCGGAGGGCCGTGGACGCGGGACGTTTTCCAGACCATTGATGCCAACGTCGGGCATTTCTTCTCCGCTACGCGGCTTGATCTGTTCGGAGATGAAAATGACATACGGCAAAGGGTCGGGAATATGCTGGACGCTCTCCGTTCCTCCGCCCCTTCGGAAGGGAACGAAAGGGTGTACATCCACGGCGAGAAGGAAGCGATCCGCAGGGAAGAAGCAGTGGCTAAAGGCGTCCAGCTTGATAACGCCACGTTTGAAATGCTTGAGGAATTCGCCGGGGAGTTCGGACTGACACCCCCGAAGAAAATCTAACGAGGAGGTGCGCCATGGCACGAATTACTTTTCCGTACGAAGGTTTCGGAGATGCGGTCATTCCTGATGAGAATCTGATGGCCGTCCTTGCCCCGAGGACAGCGGAAATTGCCCGGGGAGGCGACCTGGAAGAGGTGAAAAGGGCCCTCCGGGAACCCCTCGGAACCCCGCGTCTCAAGGACATGGTCGGGAAAGGCAATTCCGCCCTGATCCTGATCGACGACAACACCCGCACGACCCCTACGGCTCGTCTGCTTCCCCTTCTGCTCGAGGAACTGTCATCAGGGGGAATCTCTTCCGACCGGACTGCCATCCTGATCGCGCTGGGGACTCACCGCTTCATGAGCAAGGCAGAGGTGGAGGCAAAAGTCGGGAAAGACCTTCTCCAGAAGATACGGGTATTCCAGCATGACGCCCATGATGAAAGCAAACTGGCGAACCTCGGGACGACCGAACACGGCACCGAGGTCTGGATCAACAGGCTCCTTCTTGAATACGACCACGTGATCGCCCTCGGACACATCACTCCTCACCGGGTGGCGGGTTTCTCAGGCGGGGCAAAGATCGTTCAGCCCGGTGTATCCGGAGTTGTCACCACGGGGCAGACCCACTGGGTGAGCGCCCTTTACGACGGGGCGGATATCATGGGAACCATCGACAACCCCGTCCGGCGGGAAATGAACGCAGTGGCAAAAAAGGCCCGGCTCTCGTTCATAATGAACGTTGTCCTAGACCGGGAAGAGCGGATCTACAGGTGTGTGTGCGGAGACCCTGAAAAAGCCCATGTCGCGGGCTGTGAAGCATCCCGGGAGATTTACGGCATCCCCTTCTCCGAGTACGCCGATATTGTGGTCACTGATACATTCCCGGCTGACAGCGAGCTCTGGCAGGCTGCCAAGGGGATATACGCGGGGGACCTTCCCCTGAAACAGGGGGGGATCCTCGTAACTGTTACTCCGTGCCCCGAGGGGGTAGCCCAGGGACATCCGGAACTCTCCGAGATCGGATACCTGCCCTTTCAGCAGGTGAAAGATATGGTTGACCGGGGGGAATTCGACGATCTGACCATGGCCGCCCACATCGTCCACGTTGGAAGGATCATCAGGGACAAGGGAAAAGGGATCATAGTTTGCCCGGGCATTGAAAGAAGCACCTCTGAAAAACTGGGCTTTATTTTCGCGGAAACTCCCCAGGAAGGAATCGATCGTGCCCTCTCCATGGCGGGACCTGGAGCGAAGATCATCGTCCTGAAAAACGGAGGAGACATTCTCCCGCTCTACTCTCCCAAGTGAGGTGCAGGCTCATGAAAAATCTGCTGGTCATTTTAACTGCAGTCTACAAGGCGGTCCTTACAGTAATGACCATGGCCCTGTTTGTCATCGTCGGCGTAAGCGTCTTCACCAGGTACTGCCTGAACAGTTCCCTTGGGTGGTCGGACGAGCTGTCCCGTTTTCTCTTCATCTGGGTGACATTCCTGGGAGCGGCATACGCGTATGCCCTCAGCGAACACATCGGGCTTGATTTCGTCGTGGACAGGATCACAAGCCGGCGGGTCCGGCTTACGGTCCGTCTTCTCGGTGAGATCTTCATTGGATCAGTGATACTGGTCATTGCATGGTACGGCTTGGATGTCGCCACCTCGGCCACGAACGTTTCCCCGGCCCTGAGCATACCAATGACCTATATTTACGGCGTTGTTCCTCTCACCGGCTGGCTGATGATGATTATGAATCTGCTCAAAATACGGAACTGGATCTGTCGCCTTCGGGAGACAGATCCCACTCCGGAGGGGAGGTAGGCGGCCATGCTCTGGCTATTCCTTGGGATCCTGTTCTTCTTCACCATCTTCGGTGTACCGATCGTCTTCTGCCTCGGCATCGCGAACATCGTGATGCTTCTCGTGATGAACATTCCGCTTACTGCACTGGCCGCAAAGGTCATCCAGGGTGCGGACAGTTTTCCCCTGCTGGCCATACCCTTCTTCATGTTCGTCGGCGAAGTGATGAACCGGGGGGGCATAGCCCGGAGGCTGGTAGACTTCGCAGACGCCCTCGTGGGGCACATTACCGGAGGTCTGGGGCATGTCTCGATCCTCAGCAGCATGTTCTTCGGCGGCATCTGCGGCTCTGCCGTTGCTGAAACGGCAGCCATAGGCGGTCTTCTCATTCCCCCCATGAAGGAGCAGGGATTCCCAGCCCCGCTCGCCGCAGCGATTTGCGCATCGGCGGCAGTTATCGGCATCATCATCCCGCCGAGCATACCGTTCATCCTCTTCGGCATCATCACCAGCACCTCGATCGCAAGAATCTTTCTCGGGGGTATTGTTCCCGGAATAATTGTCGGCCTTGCCCTTATGATAACCACGTACTTCATCACGAAAAAGAAGGGCATTGCAAGACCTGACCCGGGAAGAAAGTTCTCCCTGAGACGTGTCTGGACGACTCTCGTGAGCGCAGGATGGGCTCTCTCCATACCCATTATCATCGTGGGCGGCATTCTCGGAGGGGTATTTACGGCGACCGAGGCGGGCGCAGTGTCGGCCTTCGTGGCCATGATCCTGGGGCTCTTTGTTTACAAGGAAATCTCCTGGAGAGACCTGCCCGGAATTTTCCTCTCCACCGGGAAATCAACAGCCACGGTACTCTATCTCTGCGGCATGGCCATGTGTACCGCATGGCTCCTTACCAGGGCACGGGTCCCCTTTGAACTGGCAGCTCTTGTCCAGTCCATTACCGAATCACAGCTCGGTGTCCTTCTCATGACGAACGTTCTTCTCTTCTTCGTAGGGTTTGTTATGGATCTGACGCCGGCCATGCTCATCCTGGCTCCCATCCTTCTTCCCATGATGCAGCAGGTGGGGATCGACCCTGTCTACTTCGGGGTGCTCATGTCGATCAACCTCGGCATAGGCCTTATCACTCCTCCCGTGGGAACTGTCCTCTACGTGGCGACCGGCGTGGCTGGTATAAAATTCGACGAGCTTGTTAAGTCCATCGCACCGTTTGTTGTGGCTGAACTCGCGGTGCTCGTACTCCTTATCTTTTTCCCGCAGGTGATCCTGTTCGTTCCGAATCTCGTAATGCCGTAAAAACTTGAAATTCGAACTGAAAAGAGGTGATGGAGGACAAGTTCGGGAAACAGGGAAATACGCTCAGAAGGTGTTTTTTGGGGATATCGTACAAATTGAAAGGGGAGAAAAAAATGAAGCTGAAATCAGTTTTTGCAGCCATTCTTCTTGTCGCCTTCTTTGCCGCGGCCGCTTTCGGCGCGGAGTACACGATCAACGCAGGAATCGGGCTCAATGACAAGTCGGCCCAGTTCCAGTCCCTGAAGTTCTTCAAGGAAGTCGTGGAGAAAAATTCCGGCGGGAAAATCGAAGTTGTGCTCTTCCATTCAAGCCAGCTCGGTGATGACCGGACCATGATGGAGGCTCTCAAAATGGGGACACAGGAGATGACGTGCCCCTCCACTGCGCCCATGACTGCATTCGTCAATGCCTACAAGATTTACGACCTGCCGTTCCTCTTCGCCAATGAAGAGGTTGCAGATTATATCCTTGACGGCCCCGTGGGCAAAAAGCTCCTCGACATGCTTCCAGCACAGGGTATGGTGGGGCTCGCATACTGGGAGAACGGTTTCCGCATGCTTACGAACAACTCCCATTCCGTGAAGGCTCCTGAAGACCTGAAGGGGCTGAAGATAAGGACTATGGAAAATCCCATCCACCTGGCTGCTTTCAAGGTAATGGGTGCGAACCCTACCCCCATGGCCTTCGGAGAACTCTTCTCCGCCATGCAGCAGAAGGTCGTGGACGGACAGGAAAATCCGTGGGGCACCATTTTCCTGCAGAACTATTTTGAAGTCCAGAAATTCGCCACAGATACGGGACACGTGTACTCGCCCTTTGTCCTGCTGATCGGCAAGGGATTCTGGGACGGCCTTCCCGATGACATGAAAGCGGTCGTGCAGGATGCCGCAGACCAGGCAAAGATCCACAACAGGGAACTCAACAGAAAGATGAATGCGGAATACCTTGAAAAACTCAAGGAAAAAATGGAAGTCACCATTCTCACCCCGGAACAAAAGGCTGCTTTCCAGGAAGCCTGCCAGCCTATTTACGACCAGTTCGCCAAGGACATAGGAGAAGATCTCATAAAGGAAGTGCAGCAGTTCATCTCGGAATATAAAAAATAACAGTGCTTCGGCAAATGAAGCGGGGCTCCCCGACCGGGGAGCCCCGCTTCATTTGCGTCTGGAGCTCGAAAGAAAAGCTCCTGTTTTCTATTTCATCCTGGTACCGATACCCCGTTCCTCGTCGGTTCCCGGGACGAGAGAGTCGCAGAACGCGGCGCAGATTCCGGCGACCGCCATGGGCGTCTTGAGAATCGCCCAGACCATGCCGCCGAGAGTCTGGAGCACAGGGCTGTATTCCGGGTTCATGAAAAGAGCCTGGTTCTGCTCTATCCAGCCGGGAAGGCCCATGGCCATGAGAAATGCGAATCCCACGATAAGAATGTTCCGCTGGCTTCCCATGTCTGCCCTCATGAGGACCTGGACTCCAAGGGCGCCGATGGTGCCGAACAGGGCTATGTATGCCCCGCCGATGATCGGCGAGGGCATGGTGGCGATGAGAGCACCGAGCTTGCCGATAAAACTCATGATTATGAGAAGGACCGCTCCTGTCCTGACCACCCATCTCGAAGCAACGCCAGTGAGACCGATCAGGCCGATGTTCTCGGTATAGGATGTAGTACCTACCGAACCGAAAAGCCCGGAAAGCGCGCAGTTCAGCCCTTCAGCTCCTATGCCGCGGCTGATGGTCTTTTCGTCAGGATCATCCAGCCCGGCTGCATAGGAGCAGGAGTGATAGTCACCAACGGATTCGATCATGACAGCGAAGAATCCGGCAAGAAGTGCCCCGAAGGCAAGAAGGCTGAATTTGGGGGCACCCCACGGCATGAAAACCTTGTACCTCAGCCATGGTGCATCTGCTACCCTGGCGAGATCGATGTGGGCCGGATGCCCCTCCGGAAAAATGCCCGCCGAGGACAGGCCGAAGCAGAGAAGGTAGGTGATCACTATGGATGACAGAATAGCGAATATGTTTGCGTACTTGTTCCTGCTGACAAGGCTGAAGAAGAAAATAAGAAATACGACAAGAAGGGAAGCGGGCCAGTAGTTCGCCGCGTTTCCGATGGCCGTGGGAGCCAGTGAAAAGCCTATTGCCATAATAACCGGACCAATGACCACCGGGGTAATGACCTTCCGTATGTAGCCGATGATGCCGCTGTAGCCGATGAACGACAGGATAATGCCTCCCGCGATCAGTCCTCCGCCGATGTACTGCATGATCACGTCGGGACCCATTGCCTTGTAGGCTCCTATAATGGTCATGACGGACGGGATGAAGCTGAAGCTGGACCCCTGGACGATGGGAAGCCCCGAACCGAGCTTCGGGTGTGTCTGGATCAGTGTGGCGATCCCCATTCCGAAATAGACGCACGAAATGAATGACGCTATCTGCATCGCATCCATCCCCATAGCGGGCCCGAAAATCAGGGGAACGAGGGTCGTCGCGCCGAAAAGGGTGAGGACATGCTGAGCTCCCGCAAGGACCATCACGGGGAATGGAGGCTTGTCGTCTACTCCATAAATTACCTGTTTTCTGGCCATTAAAATCTCCACCTCCTGAAAAAAATAACGTGCCTGCCGATACAGTGTGCCTCTTTTTACCTGACTTCCACCTCCCGGAAAAATCCTCTTGCAGCCTGTCAGGAACGAAGCCGGTTTTGCCGGGCCGGGTACAGGAAAATACGGATCAGCCAGGATCGTTCTCCTGATTCAGACATTGTATCGACGAAATTATACCACTCATCTTTTCCAGGAGGATTTTCCGGAATATATTTTTCTGCAGCAGATCCAGAAAAAAGATGCATCAATCAAAGGAAGGGTGTAAAGTTTTCACCGAAGGTGTTCAATACTTGGCCGCAGAGGAGGGGCACATGGTCATTTACGGTGTCGCAATTGTGGCGTTTTGCTTTTTTCTAGGGAACTTCACCGGCGAGGTACTCGGCCGGATCGCAGGGCTTAACTCGAACGTAGGAGGAGTGGGGTTTGCCATGCTTTTTCTGCTGATCGCCGCAGAATACGGCAGACCCTTTCTGGAAAGAAACCCT
>Ga0334883_1002296_pt1 | contig 23958 bp, 24 predicted proteins | sample GraSluR1_MG_6_FD_207230 | JGI IMG/M metagenome (GOLD analysis project Ga0334883, IMG submission 207230) | Sludge microbial communities from methane-producing bioreactor in Wageningen University, Netherlands - Granular Sludge_09_05-R1 | ecosystem: Engineered > Bioreactor > Anaerobic >...
ACCCTATCGGGTAGAAAATCTTCGAATAAATTAAAAGAAATGAGTTTTAATGTTCGTTAGAATTCAAGATAGTTTTCTATTGAATGTTATGACTACATTATACAAGGAGGAATATTATGAATTGTCATGATAATAAAAATAATAATCAAGAAAAACCACATAGTCCTTTAAAACATATGCTTCATATGATTCTTTGTTGTGCCATTCCAATTCTTTTAGTGGCAGCTCTACCATTTTTGAAGTTAAATGGAACGCTCAACACAGCTATATTGGCTATTTCACCACTTATATGTCCTATAATGATGGGATTTATGATTTTTATGATGCTAAAAGGTTCAAAGAAGAAAAAGGCAGGTAATGAGAATTTGCAGGAAAGTACACAGATAGCGAAAAAAGATTAAAAATTAAGATATAAATGATAATAAGATTTATTAGTTAAATAGATTTCTATTTTGGAAAGATATGCCCTTGGAGTAGTTTGTGAAGTTTCACTATTTCAGGGGTATTTTTATATGTAAATATAAAATTAATAATGATGAAACACTTACATTTAATTTACATGGTTTTAATTTCAATGAATTACAGTTGATGAACCCCATTTTTTTATAGATAGTAGTAACAATGGACAAACTGCGTCCTGCATACTTCCTTTAGATACATTAAATTAAGTTCTATTGAAGACAAGTAATCTAATAATTCTCAAATTACTTGTCTATTTTAATATTGAATATTTTACAATTTTTATTTATAGTAGTTTTGCTTAAATATTTTTTTTATTTCGCATAAATCATTAGTAAATCCAAGTGCTGCCATGAGTTTTATTCTGGCCTTTTGTCCATTAAGGTTGCCGCCTAGAATCACTCCTCTATTAGTAAGATCTTTTCCTCCTCCTTTATATCCATAGCTGTCAGAAACTTTTCCGGTTATGCATCTTGAAACTAGAATTATAGGTATATTTCGATTTATAGCATAATCGATCCCGGGAAGCATACCTGGTGGTATATTTCCGCTGCCCATACCTTCAATAACTATGCCTTTTGTTCCTGAATCAACACAAAATTTTATAAGTTTATAGTCCATACCACAGGCACACTTTATAAGAGATACACCACTTTCAATTTTTGATACAGATATATATTCAGATTTTGAATAATCAAAATAAAAATATGGCTTGTTATTGTCAACAAAACCTATAGGACCAAAATCCAAACTTTTAAAGGTATCTAGAGAATGAGTATTGGTCTTTGTTACCTGGGCAGCACAGTGAATTTCACCATTCATTATAACTAAAACCCCTTTGTTTTTAGCACTTTCAGATGCTGCTGTAAGAACAGCAGTCACTAAATTTGCAGCACCATCCCATCCAAGCTCAGAGCTGCTTTTCATTGCTCCTGTAAAAATTACAGGATTTGAAGTATTACAAGTTAAATCCACTAAATATGCAGTTTCTTCAAGTGAATCAGTTCCGTGAGTTACCACTATACCATCATAAACTTTAGCCTTTTCACTTATCATTTTTGATAATTCCAGCATCTTTTCTGGAGTTATATGGGGACTTGGGATAGTAGAAAAATCCATACAGTGAATGTTGGCTATATTGTCTACATTTGGGATTAGATCTAATATATCTTTACCACACATAGATGGAACGGATGCATTTATATTTTTATCTCTTTTCATTGATATAGTTCCACCAGTAAATATAATAAGAATGTTTTTCATTTTATTGCTCCTTGTCTTTATTCTGGGGGTAAAATTATAAGTGATCATTAAATGAAACAAGCTATTAAATTTACTTTTATTTTATCATAATCTGTTGGTAAGGTATATGTGAAAAATAATGTAAAATTCAATGTAAATGTTTTATAATTAATAAATTGACAAAAGATGTTATTGATTTAGTTATTTGCTTAAGAAATTATTAATTTTGCTTATGTATAAAAGTAAAAAGAAATACCCAAGTTAAAATATCATGTTTTTGTTTATATTATAAAAATTTGTTAAACTAATAAAATCAAGCATATATTAAAATAAATATAATAACTATAGGTGTATAAATTAACAATTAGATATGATTTTAATAAAAAATGTGGTATTATAGAATAAATAGAAAAATAAATAACTGTTATATAACTGAATAAAATTTTAATTTTATAATTTAAAGATAGTTGGTGGGAGTATTATGAATAATAAAGTAGAACAAGCTGTATGGAAATTTAGCAGAGGAGTTAATTGTGCTCAAAGTGTATTGTTAACTTATTGTAATGAATTGAATTTAGATATGAATTCAATTCTAAAATTAGGAAATGGTTTAGATGAAAAACTGTATAAAAGTGAAGTTTGTGGAGCAGTAACTGGGGCAATAATGGTTTTAGGCTTAAAATATGGAAATAATACAAATATAGATAGTGCATCAGAAGAAAAAGTTTATGAAATGATTAATCTTTTTAGAGAAAGATTTCAGAAAATGAATTGTTCAACCATATGCAAAGATTTAATTGGATGTAATTTAAGGCAAAAAGGTATGAGGGATTATGCTATACAAAAAGGTGTATTTAAGGATATATGTCCTAAGCTTATTAAAGATGCCATTGATATTATAGAAGAACTTAAGTGTTAAATTATAATGATAATTAATCTTACTTAGTAAGAGTTTTTGCTCTTACTAAGTTTAGATGAATTATAGAGATAATAGGATGATTATATGATACTAAAATTTATTTATGCTGGAAAAGAAATAGAGTTTGAAGTGATTTTTAGTAAGAGAAAGACCATGGAAATATCTATAAATCCAAATGGAGATATTAAAGTTAGATCACCTGTAGGAATCTCGGAAGAAGTAATAATAGAACAAATGAGAGTAAAGGCCACTTGGATTGTTAAAAAACTTTATCAGTTGAAACATAGGAGAATTAAGTCTTTAATTAGAAAATTTGTTAATGAAGAAATATTCATGTATTTGGGAAAAGAATATTTTTTATACATAGATAGGAACCCCAATGTACTTAAACCAGAAGTTAGCCTGGTTGATGATAAAATTATAGTTACTATTGATAATAAAAATGAAGAAAATATAAGAAAAATTATGGAGCTTTGGTATAGAGAAAAAGCAAAACAAGAGATAATCAAGAGAATTAATTTTTATCAGAAATTTTTTGATAAAGTTCCTCTAGAAGTTAAGATAAAAGAGCAAAAGAGGAGATGGGGGAGCTGTACATATAGAGATTCACTTCTTTTTAATTGGAGATGTGTTATGGCTAGAGAAGATGTTTTGGATTATATAGTAGTTCATGAAATGTGTCATATGGTTCAAAAAAACCATTCAAAACAGTATTGGGATTTAGTACATTCCATTTTACCAGATTATAAAAAAAGGCATCAATGGCTTAAAGATAATACTTTGAAGATGGATTTTTAATTTTAATATTATATAGATTGGTGATACATATAGAACAAATTATTAAGAATTTTGTTGATAATGATCTATAAATATATAAAATATAGGTGTATTCTTCAAAATATTTATTAAATCTTCATATTTTCTTAACAAACATTTGATAAGATAAGTTATAATTAACATATTAGGGTATTTATCCGATAAATTGCTTGTTTACAATATTTTTTTATAGAACGAGAACAAGTAGTGGATAAGTATTTAGATAACGATTTCTGAGCATTAGATAGAACAAAAATCTATATAACACTGAGAATTTTAATATTAAGTACATAGGGGGATAAAAATTTGAATAGGAGAATACTTTCTGTTATTTTAGCATTAGGAATAGTTTTTACAGCTAATGTTAGAACTTTAGCCGCGCCATCTTTAGATGATCAGCTCAATCAATCACAAGATAAATATAAGCAAAGTCAGAATATGATAAATGAGGCACAAAAGAAGATTAATGATATAGAAATAAAAATAGAGATGCTGGATAATGAAATTCAGAAGAATATGGCTGAAATTGATAATACAAAAAATAAGATAGCTAAAACAGAAGACAGTATAAATAATGCAAGAAAGAGTATTGAAAGATCAGAACAGGATATAAAGGCTGAAAAAGAACTCTATAATAAGAGAATGAGAGCCATGTACATTAGTGGCAATAGTGAATACATAAATATTTTATTGGATTCTAAAGGTGTAAGCGATTTTGTTTCTAAGGTTGAAACAATAAAAAGTGTAGCAAAATTTAATGATAAGATAATATCTAATTTAAGTGTGAGAAGGCAAGCAATTCAGGATAAAAAGGACAAGCTTGAAAGTGATAAAGAAAAATTAGTTGTATTAAAAGTTGAAAATGAGAAAAAAGTAAATGAGTTAAATAATAAGAAATCAGAACAACAGCCTCTTATTGCAGAAGCAAGAGCACAGGAAAGCGCAGCAATTGAATTAAGCACTTCTACAAAAGCTCAAATTGATGGAATAAAGCAAAAAATTGCAGAAGTTAAAGCAGCTGAGGCTAGAGCAGCTGAACAGGCGGCACAGCAGCAAGCAGCGGCAGCTTCAAACTCCAATAATTCAGGAAATCAGACAAGTTCAGCAAAAAATATTACCGCAAGTAGTAATAACAATATAAGTATAAATAGAGGTGGAGCAGTACCTTCTAATTCTTCAGGTAATTCAATTATAGCTTATGCTTCTAACTTTTTAGGAACTCCATATGTTTGGGGAGGAACATCTCCAAATCCTGGATTTGATTGCTCGGGATTTACTCAATATGTGTATGCAAAATTTGGAATATCCATTGGAAGAACTACCTATGATCAAATAAATGATGGAGTAGCTGTGTCAAGAGATCAGCTTCAACCGGGTGATTTGATTTTCTTTGGAAGTTGGGGTGACCCTCATCATGTAGGTATGTATGCTGGTAATAATATGTACATACATGCACCTCGTACAGGAGATGTAATAAAGATATCACCATTAACTAGAAGTGATTATTTAACAGCTAGAAGAGTAAAATAAAGTAAGACTAATAAACGTTTGATGAAAATCAAGCGTTTTATTTTTATTATAAAATAAATAGTAAGATAAAATAAATTGTAATTTAGTGTTAAAATATAATAGGGAATAGTAATATAATTTTATGTTAAATATAAATCAAGAGGGTGGTATTTTGAAATGTGAGATAAAAACTAATAAAAATCAGGAACTTATTAATATAACAAATTTGGTTAGAGATGCTGTAAGAAAAAATGATGTTAATGATGGTATTGTTACTGTATTTGTTCCTCATACCACTGCAGGAATAACTATAAATGAAAATGCTGATCCGGATGTAGTGACAGATATGCTATCATCTCTAAATAGAAGATTTCCAGTTGAAGATGGATATTTACATAGAGAAGGAAATTCTCATGCACATATAAAGGCGTCACTCATGGGATCATCTTGCAGTGTGATTGTAGAAAATGGTAAATTAATGCTTGGCACCTGGCAGGGAATTTATTTTTGTGAATTTGATGGACCAAGAAGAAGAAATATTTATGTAAATATAATAAGAGGGTAAAAATATTTAAATATTTTCTATTTTTAATATTCTCATATAGATTACTTTTTAAAGTGCAAAAATTATTTTGTAATGAAGTTAGTCTAATTATGATATAATATGTATAAATATAAGATTGTTAGAGGTGGTTATTGTGAAAAATGGAAAAGTTATTGCTTCTATTCTAGGTATTATTACAGTTTTATCTTTAATTGTAACAATATGTACTTTGATTAGCAAAAATAAATCTTATATAGAAGTAAAAAATAATTAATCTTTATGCTTAAATGATAGAAGGTTTATGGCAAATACTATATTTAAATTTAATTGTCTATTAAATTTAAATATAGTATTTGTTAATTATTTGAGCATTTTAATGACAAATTTTTTGCATTCTATAACTAAAATATCTTTATTAAAATTTGAATCTTTATTATAAAGAACTTCATGACACATTCCTTCAATTAAAGCGTATACTAAAAATAATTTTTCTTTTATGTTGGAAAAACTAGAGGTGTATTCAGAAAGTTTTTCCATATATTTATCTATTTGAATTTTCTGATGTTCATTATAACAATTCTTAATGTAAGTATCTGTACAGGCTAGCATGGCAATTTCTTGATGAAATCTTGGAGAAAATTTATGGTTTTCAAGCACTGAATTTACAATAACATCTACTAAGGATATTAGATCATTTTTATTTTTTATCTTATTTAAATTTTTTATTGTATTGTTATATATAGAATTACTGTATAATTTTAAGACTTCAACAAAAATATCCTTTTTATCTTTAAAATAAGCATATACGCTTCCTGTGGCTAAGCCTGCCTCTTTGGCTATTTCAGCTGTAGTGGTATTTAAATATCCTTTGTCATTGAATATTTTAGTAGCAGTATCAATTATTTTTTTTCGCTTTTCAATAGATCTTTTTTGTACAGGTATACGTATTCCTTTACTCATATATTATCACCCACTTAAATTTTAGAATTAATTTATTATTTTGTCAACAATATGAAATGTATTTCATATCATTGGTATTTTGACTATTATTAATGAGTTGTATTAATAAATGAATAAAAAATACAGTAAAAAAATTAGAAATTTATAAAACTCACTTGATTTTTATATAAATACTAAATATAATAATATAAAATGATATAAAACATCACTATATAGATAAAAAATTCCATATAGTTAATAAATATATTAAATGAAATTATTTGCATTATAATATAGAATGATTTTATTTGCAAAATGTTTTTTAAAGTAATATAACTTGATAAAATGAATTTATTTTATCTTGAACTAGAACAATTATCATAGATAGATTGAGTATTGAAAGGGTGATATTATGATAACAAAAGATATGACTATAGGAAAGATAATTAAACATTATCCTGAAAAGCTTGAAGTTTTGATGGAATTTGGGCTATATTGCAATGATTGTCTTTCTGCTAAGTTTGAAAGTGTAGAAAAAGCAGCAGCAGTTCATGGACTTGATGTTGAGGAATTGATTTATCAATTAAATTTATCTGAGGAGAGATGAAAAATGTTAAAAAAATATGAGATTCTTTTAACTGTGGTATTTATGGGGATTTTTGCAGGTATATATTTATATGTGTATGGAGAAATTTCTAGAGAAGCAAGTATAGCTGTTTTTTTCTTGGGTATGCTGAGTTTATTTTCTTTTGCAGCTAATGATAATGATATTGAAAAATCTATATATTCTTTGGAAAATATTGAAATGCAGTAGAACATATAAAAAATAACCGATTAGCATGTTTAGTATATTTTGTTTTTTTCTTTGCTTTTAGATGCTTAAATAATTTTTGAGATTATATATATAGTATTGACATTTAACATAATCAGATATATGATATAGAAAAATGAAAATTAAAGCCAATGAAGAGAAGTAGTAGATATAGAAAATTAGTTAAAGCGAGTTTGGAATGGTGGGAGCCAAGTACTATAGTCTATATTGAATGGATCTCTGAGGTGTGATGCGAAATAGTAGTAGCAGTAAACGGTAGTCTACCGTTAAAAAGACAGGGTATCGAGTAAAATCTGTACCTGATGAAGATTGCTTTATATTAAGGTGGTATAGCAAAATAACCATTTTGTCCTTATTGGATGAAATGTTTTTTTGTTTCTATGGCTTTTAATTTTGGCTTATTTAATGCTAGTTCATGAAGCGTTTAAGGCATTAAATAAAAAGTTAACTTTAAGGATAATTATCTTATTATAAATCAAAAAATATGGGTGGCACCACGGTCACTTCGTCCCATTTTAGGATGAAGTGGCCTTTTTTTATTCTATAGATGAATTAAAATTAAATTATAAAACTGAAATATAATTTTATGGAGGTAAAGGATGAATAAAAAATTACAATTAAATGATTTTGTTCTCATAGGGAGGACTTTTGAAGAGTACTATAAAATGTTTGATTTAAAAGACTTTAGTAAAGGCGAAAGAATATTAGATGTAGCCTCAGGAGTAAGTTCGTTTTGTGCAGAAGCAAATGCAAAAGGATATAATGTTACCGCTGCGGATAGAGTTTATGCATTCAATCCTGAGGAAATAGAAGAAAAATGTGCAAAAGATTTGGAAGAAACCATGGAGAAAGTGTCAACAATAAAGGAGCTATATAAATGGAACTTTTTTAAAGATATTGAACAATTAAAAAGTCATCGTGAAAGAGCATATAGAGGATTTATAAAAGACTTTAAATTGCATAAGGAAGATAGATATATAAGTTCAGAATTTCCTAGTAATAATTTTAAAGGAAATCAATTTGATATATCGCTTATATCACACTTTTTGTTTTTATATGATGAACATATGAGCTATGAATTTCACAAACAAATTATTAATGAGATTATAAGAATAACAAAGAAAGAGATAAGAATATTTCCAATTGCCAATTTAAAAGCTCAAAGATCTCCTTTTATTGAGAAATTTATGAAAGATAAAGCTTTTAATAATTATGAAATTAATATAGTGAAAGTTAATTACGAATTTATAAAAGCTGGAAATGAAATGCTAGTAGTTAAGATTAAGCAATAAATAACGCAAAGGGCGGGTCATTTTTATTTTGCTATTGGTTATGAAAAATCAGCTGAATATTTTAGAAAATTGTTGTAATATATAATAAGTACACATGAAATATCTAGTGACATTTAGCTGTTATCTCAAACTTTCAAAATAAATGTTACGGTGGCTATTCATGATACAGGTAATATTAAAATATATAAAGGTTGTGATATTTAATGAATAAATTGTTTTTTATTTCCGATATACATGGCTCACTATACTATCTAAAAAAGATTTTAGAAATATATGAAAGTGAAAAAGCTGATTATATAATAATTTTAGGGGATGAATTATACCATGGACCAAGAAATCCACTGCCGAAGGATTATAATCCTAAAGAAGTATCACAGATTTTAAATACATATAAAGATAAAATTATAGCTGTACGTGGAAATTGCGATAGTGAAGTTGATCAAATGGTACTGGAGTATCCTGTAATGGATACCTATTCTATATTTTTATATAACAATAGAAGATTGTTTTTAACTCACGGACATGTATATAATAGAGATAAATTACCTTATTTAAATAGCGGTGATGCTATAATATATGGTCATACTCATATACCTTTAGCTGAAAAGCAAAATGATATTTTTGTAATTAATCCGGGATCTATCAGCATGCCAAAAGAAGGTAATCCTAATTCCTATGGAATTCTAGACGATGACATTTTTAAAGTTAAGGATTTAGAGGGTAATACTATTAAAGAAATAAGTTTCAACAAATAATTAAATTAATTTAAATCTATGAATTAATTTAATATGAAAAATGATAAAAATATTGTATTATAATAATGGATGTTAATTTTTATAAACCTTAAGAAAAACTATAAAATATCCACATAATGGAATAATGAGGTGAACCAATGAGTATTTTAACAAAAAAAAATACAATACATACAAAATTAAAGGGTAGAGAGTTATTGAATAATCCTTTTTTAAATAAAGGAACTGCTTTTTCAAAAGAGGAAAGAAAAAAACTTGGATTGGAAGGATTATTGCCTATACAGGTTGAAACTATAGAAAAACAGGAAAAGAGATGCTATAAACAGTTTAAAGTAAAACCAGATAATTTTTCAAAGCATCTATTTTTAATGGATTTATATGACATAAACAGAACACTTTTTTACAAGGTAGTTACTTCTCATATAAAAGAGATGCTTCCTATAATATATACTCCTACTATAGGTACAGGAGTAAAAAAATATTGTGAAGAATTTAAGAGCCCAATGGATAGTTTTTATTTATCTATAGATGATAGAGAAAATATGGATAAGGCTTTTGATAATTTAAGTCTTAATGAGGATGATATTGAAGTAATGGTTATTACGGATTCTCAAGGTATTCTTGGGATTGGTGACTGGGGAGTAAATGGAATAGACATATCTATAGGTAAGCTTGCTGTTTATACTGCAGCAGCAGGAGTTGATCCATCTAAAGTACTGCCGGTAGTTTTAGATGTAGGAACAGATAATAAAGAACTTCTTGAAAGTGAATTTTATTTTGGAACTCCTCATGAGAGGATACAGGGTAGTAAATACTATGATTTTATAGACCAATTTGTAAAAACAGCATTAAAAAAATTCCCTAAGGTTCTAATACACTGGGAAGATTTTGGAAGAGAAAATGCACATAAAGTTCTGGAAAAATATAAAGATAATATTCTAACTTTTAATGATGATATTCAGGGTACTGGTGCTATGATAGTGTCTGCAGTTATGTCTATGAGTAAAGCCTCAGATACTCCTTTGAAAGAACAAAGGATAGTGATATTTGGAGCAGGAACAGCAGGTATAGGTATAGCAAATCAGATTTCTGCAGCTATGGAAAGAGAAGGATTATCAAAAGAGGAAGCTAGAAATAGATTTTGGTGTATTGATAGATATGGACTTCTTATTGAAGACATGAATACAGTAATAGATTTTCAAAAACCCTACGCAAGAAAGCGAAGTGAATTTTTAGAATTCAAAGATAAAAATGTGGAATTGCTTGATGTGGTTAAGATAGTAAAACCTACTATGCTCATAGGATGCTCTGGAGTATCTGGTGCTTTCAAGGAAGAAGTGATAAGGGAGATGGCTAAAGGAGTGGAAAGACCAGCTATAATGCCTATATCAAATCCAACAAATCTTGCAGAGGCAGTTCCAAAGGACTTGATAGAATGGACTGAAGGAAGAGGACTTGTAGTTACAGGCAGTCCCTTTGAACCTGTAGAATATAAGGGTACTACTTATAAAATAGGTCAGGCAAATAATGCTCTATTATTCCCAGGTCTTGGTTTTGGTGCTATGATAGCAAAACCTAAATATATAAGTGAAAGATTGCTTGAGGCATCATCAAAAGCTGTAGCTGAATTTGTGGATTTAAGTGAAAAGGGTGCTCCACTTCTACCAGAAGTTGAAAAACTCCATCAGGTTTCACAGGCTGTAGCTGTAAAAGTCATAGAAGCAGCTTTAGAAGAAGAAATTAATACTGTTGAAATTAAAGATGTAAAAAAAGCTGTCAGTGATGCAACTTGGTATCCGGAATATAAGGATGTATTGCCGGAGGATTAATATTTTCAGGTTTAATGATAAAATTTTAATAATTTAAGAAAAGACGAAACTTTTCTATATTTGTTCTTTGAACTTTATACTTTGATTCTTGTTTCGTCTTTTCTCACCACTATGGCTTAGAGGCAATAAATCTATATTGCTTTGTATTAACTAAACATATGACTTTATATTATAATCATCAGGAAGATGACTGGTATCATTTAAACACAATATAAGAGGATTCATATTATCATCAAAGTATAATCTGGTTATAGAAGTATTACCTAGACGAATTTTGTGATACATACTCATATTCCAGTTAAAGATACCTATCAAAGCTGCCTTTATGATACCTCCATGAGCAACTACTGCAATATTTTTATTCTTGTTTTCTTTAACGATTTCTAAAATGGCATCTGTGGCTCTTATACTGGCTTTCTTTAGGCTGCCATCTCCGCCGCAAAGAGGACCTGTAGTATCATCTATCAGCCAGAGCTTAAATAGTTCAGGGTAATTATTTTTTATATCTTTTACAGTTAAACCTTCCCATTCACCAAAATCTATTTCACGTAATTGTGGATAGATTATGGGGTGAAGATTCATATCCTCTGATATGATTTTTGCAGTTTTTAAAGCTCTCTTTAATGGACTACAATATATATAGTCAAAATTTTTTTTAAATCTGTTCTTTAAAAATTCTGCTTGTAATATACCCTCTTTTGACAAATCTATATCTTTACTTCCTTGAAATTTTCCTAAGGCATTCCATTCAGTTTCTCCGTGTCTTATTAGCATTATTGAAGTGCTCATTCAAAACCTCCATGTATTATTTGTTTTTATTAATTATCATAAGCATAAATCATATAATTAAATTGTCAAGCTTTAGAATTTTATATTTTAAGTTTAACATATAAAGTGAAGTTATAAAAATATATACATAATATAATACTGATAATGCTAAGTAAAATAAATTTAAATAAAATTCTATTAATAATTTTTGTAAAATCCATTGACAGTTATGTGAAAAATATATATCATATGAAATAAAGAAATTTAATAATTTTAATTTTTAATCTTATCAAGAGAGGTGGAGGGACTGGCCCTATGAAACCCGACAACCGGCATTTAATGGAAAATGTGGCGGTGTTAATTCCAGCAGAGGTTTTCTGAAAGATAAGAGAAGAAGTGAGTATGCGTTATTTACTGCTTTTCTTAGGAGAGGCAGTTTTTATTTTTGATTTTACACTTGGAAAATCTATATAAGATGTTTAGTCTATTTATAATATTAAATTTACGTTATTTACAGGTTAGGGGGCTTGCTATTTATGAAGTGCAGTATTAAAGATTTACTTGATAAAAAAATTGTGATACTTGATGGAGCAATGGGTACTTGTATTCAAAGCTTTAGACTGGAAGAAGAAGATTATAGAGGAAACCTTCAGTGTAATATAAATCAGAAGGGAAACAATGATATATTAAACATTACAAAACCAGAGATAATAAAAGAAATACATAGGCAATATTTTGAAGCTGGTGCGGATGTAGTTGAAACAAATACTTTTAATGGAACCAGCATCTCTCAAAGTGATTATGGTATGGAAGATAAAATATATGAGATAAATTTTAATGGAGCAAGGCTTGCAAGAGAAGTAGCTGATGATTTTAACAGCAAAGATCCTGAAAAACCTCGTTTTGTAGCTGGCTCTGTAGGACCTACAAATAGAACGGCTTCCCTTTCACCAGATGTAGAAAATCCAGGCTTTAGAAATGTAACTTTTGATGAACTTTCAAAGGCTTATGGAGATCAGATAGAAGGACTTATAGATGGTGGTGTGGATTTTATAATTATAGAAACTATATTTGATGCTCTAAATGCAAGAACTGCCATATTTGCTGCAAAAAATGCATTTGAAAAAAAGGGAATAAAACTTCCTATAATGATTTCAGGAACTATTGCAGATAAAAGCGGAAGAATTTTATCTGGGCAGACTCTTGAAGCTTTTGCAGAGACTATGAGAGATGAGGATGTACTCATTATAGGACTCAATTGTTCTTTTGGAGCAAAGGATCTTATTCCCTTTATAAGGCAGTTGTCAAAAACTCAAAATAAATATATAAGTTTTTATCCTAATGCAGGTCTGCCTAATTCCATGGGAGAATATGATGAACATCCTGACGATACTGCAGCATTTGTAAAAGAAATTGCAAGGGAAGGGCACATTAATATTGTAGGTGGCTGCTGTGGAACTACACCTGACCATATTAAAGCCATAAGTAAAGCCGTCAGCGATGTACAGCCGAGAAGAATTCCAGAACTTGAAATGGAAACTGTCTTTTGCGGTCTTGAAGCTCTAAAGATAAATAAATCAAATAATTTTGTAAATGTAGGAGAGAGAACAAATGTAGCCGGTTCTGCAAAATTTGCAAGACTTATAAGGGAAAAGAAATACGAAGAAGCACTAACGGTAGCTAAAAACCAAGTGGAAAATGGAGCACAGATTATAGATGTAAATTTTGATGATGCTCTTTTAGACGCTAAAACGGAAATGGACACATTTTTAAAACTTGTTGCCAGTGAACCGGAAATCTCAAGAGTACCAATAATGATAGATTCTTCAAAGTTTGAAGTGCTTGAAGCTGGACTTAAGGCAATTCAAGGTAAAGCTATAGTAAATTCCATAAGTCTAAAGGTAGGAGAAGAAGAATTTATAAGGCAGGCTCAATTGATTAAAAAATATGGAGCGGGAGCTGTAGTTATGGCCTTTGATGAAAAAGGTCAGGCAGATACTTATGAGAGAAGAATTTCCATATGTAAAAGAGCCTATGACATACTAGTAAATAAAGTAGGATTTTTACCTTGCAATGTTATCTTTGATCCTAATATTTTGGCCATTGCTACGGGAATAGAAGAACATAATAATTATGCAGTAGATTATATAAATACTACAAAGTGGATAAAGGAAAATCTTCCTTATGCAAAGGTGAGCGGAGGGGTAAGTAATTTATCCTTCTCTTTCAGGGGAAACAATGTTATAAGAGAAGCAATGCATTCAGTATTCCTGTATCATGCTATAAAAGCGGGTATGGATATGGGAATTGTAAACCCTGGAATGATTCAAATATATGATGAAATTGATAAGGATCTTCTTGAAAAAGTAGAAGCAGTAGTATTGAATAAAACACCAAATGCAGCAGAGGAACTGGTAGAATTTGCAGAAAATTATAAGGCTGCAGAGGGAAAAGAAAATGACAATAAACATTCCTGGAGAGATAAAGATTGCAAAGAAAGATTAACTCATGCTCTTGTAAAGGGGATAGTTGAGTATATTGATGAAGATGTAGAAGAATGCAGAGTTCAGCACCATAGAGCATTGGAAGTAATAGAAGGACCTTTAATGGATGGAATGAAAACTGTAGGTAAATTATTTGGAGAGGGAAAGATGTTTCTTCCTCAGGTAGTTAAAAGTGCTAGGGTTATGAAAAAAGCAGTGAGTTTTTTACTACCTTATATTGAAGAGGAAAAGAAAGAGGGAGGCAGCACCAGTGCGGGAAAAGTTGTCTTTGCTACGGTTAAAGGTGATGTACATGATATAGGTAAAAATATAGTATCAGTAGTTCTCTCCTGTAACAATTTTGAAGTGGTTGACCTTGGAGTAATGGTACCTGCAGAAACTATTTTGGAAACTGCAAAAAAGGAAAAGGCAGATATAATAGCACTTAGTGGGCTTATAACTCCATCCTTAGAAGAGATGGCAAATGTTGCTGAAGAAATGGAGCAGCAGGGCTTTAAAATACCTTTAATGGTAGGTGGAGCAACTACCTCTAAAACTCATACAGCATTAAAAATTGAAACACAGTATTCTAATGGAGTAGTTCATACTACAGATGCCTCAAAAGCAGTGGAAGCGGCAAAAAAATTAGTTGATCCAGAGAAGAGAGAAGCATATATAAAGGAAGTACAACAAGAATATAAAAATATAAGAGAAAATTATTCTAAAATAGATAGAAAGCTTGTAACTATAGAAGAAGCAAGAGAAAAGTCATTAAAACTTGACTGGAATAAGGATATTGTGGAAACTCCAAACTTTACTGGAATTAAAAAATTTCTCAACTTTCCAATAAAGGAGCTTAGAAAGTATATAGATTGGACATTTTTCTTCATTGCCTGGGATATGGGAATGATATATCCTAAAATTATGGAAGATCCTAAATATGGTGAAGAGGCAAAGAAACTTTACAAGGATGCTAATGATATGCTGGACATTTTAGAAAGAGAAAATATACTCACTGCTAATGCTGTTTTTGGAATTTTTCCTGCGAACTCCGTAGGAGATAATATTGAATTATATAGTGGTGATAAAGCTGAAACCTTTAATATGCTAAGACAGCAGGAGGTTTCAAAGAAAAATGTATATAGATGTCTTTCTGATTATGTAGCCCCTAAGGAAAGTGGAATAAAGGACTATATAGGTGGATTTATTGCTACGGCTGGTATAGGTGCAGCTGAATATGCAAACAGACTGAAAGAAAAAGGCGATGAATATGGAGCTGCCATGGTAAAAATTCTTGCAGACAGATTAGCAGAAGCTTTTTCTGAATATCTTCACATGGAAGTAAGAAAGAACTATTGGGGATATTCTCCTCATGAAAATATAGAAATTTCAAAGGTGCTGAAGGGCGATTACATGGGAATAAGACCAGCCTTTGGTTATCCATCCTTAAGAGATCATGCAGAAAAGACAAAGCTCTTTGATATTTTAGACCCAGAAAGGGAATTGGGAATAAATTTAACTGACAGCTATATGATGAATCCTGTAGCCAGTACCTGTGGACTTTATTTTGGAAATAAAGAGGCAAAATATTTTGATATAAACAAGATAGGCAAGGATCAGGTAGATGATTATGCAAAGAGAAATAATAAAGAATATAGAGAAATAGAAAGAGTATTAAATACAATATTGATTTATAAGTAAATGAGAATAAGCTTTAAAATAACCTTCAAAAGCAGGCTTGCTATGTGATTTAGGATATCCTTCATTTCATTAAGAAAAGCTAACCTTGGCTTAATTTGAAATTCTATGACTTTTAAACTCACTTCGTTTAAACAGTAAAAGTCACTTAACGAATTTCAAAGTCGCCAAGGTAAGTTTTTCTAATAATTTATTCGAGGATATCTCTACAATTCACATAGCAAGCCTATGAAGGTTATTTTAAGCTTTATTATTATGAATGTAAAGATAGCAATATTTAGGCGTACTATATAGGAACGGATAAAAAGGAGGGATTATTTCCCTCCTTACTATTTTACAGATTTTAGATATGTAATATCTACACAGTTTAAACCTGTTACAACTTCTAATTTTTTTAAGTTATTTTTTATTTCAGTTAAGTCCTGTTCAATTTCTAAATGACGATTAGCATTCTTAGGTTCTAAGTCGGACACGATAGCTTTTAGTTCTTTTATATCTGACTTAACTTCGTTCATGTCAGTTTGAAATTTTTGCTGATTTTCTTCAAGTTTTTGTTGATTTACTTCAAGCCTTTGCTGATTTCCTTCAAGTCTTTGCTGACCTGATTTTAAGTCGGATATATCCTCTTTAATGTTACTGATTTCATTTTTAATGCCGCCAAGTTCATTTTTAATTCCACTGATTTCAGTAACTAATGTTTGTAACAACTGCTCATATTTATCCAATTTACGAATCACCTCCGATATTCTAATTATATATTATTAATAAGCAATTTTGAAGCATTATTTTTCACCTGATTAACTTGGTGTAAGTCTCCCCCTTTTTCAAGTGGGGGTTCAACGCCAAGTAAACCATGTATTTGCAGTTCTAAAATTCAGATGGTGTAAAAGAATCCCCACCTGAATTAAGAACTTGCTTCAATTTTACTTTGGTAAATTATAGAAAGCATTATTGCTAAATAGTAATAGGTAACCAATAAATAACTAGCGTCATATACTAACTCATAGGTAGTAATATGAAGGGTGGAAGCTGGTTATGGGCTTATGGTTTGTAGTAATATTACTTATAGCAATAGTTAGTAATACGGATAGTTTAGCTGTTGGGATTTCCTATGGCACAAGAAATATACTTATACCCTTTTTATCAAATATACTTATAGCATTGATAGGAGGTATTGGAACTCTTATGTCAATGTATATAGGTAAGGGAATATCAGCTATTTTAAACCCTAAAATTGCTGGATATATGGGATCGGCAATTATAATAATAGTAGGAGTTTGGATCTGTATAGGGGAAATAAAAAACAATATGAAGAAGTCTTCAGCAGAAGAAAAGGAAAAAACCTCAGGGACAGGTCTCAGCAGTTACTCTTTTTTCGGCAGGATTCCAAAGGTTTTAGAAAATCCATTTTTAGCTGACTGGGATTTTTCTGGTTATATTAGTGTTAAAGAGAGTTTGGTGCTGGGAATTGCCCTGGCAGTAAATAATATGGCAAATGGTATTGGAGCCGGCATGGCAGGGATCAATCCTGTAATCACTTCAATAGTTGCATTCCTTGTAAGTCTATTTGCAATTTGGATAGGTATAAAGCTGGGACACGAATATGTACACCGCTGGCTTGGAAAATTGGCTGCACCTGCAGCAGGCATTATACTTATACTTATCGGAATTTATGAAATATTTTTTTAAGGAATTTTTTAATAAGTCTAGGCTTAATTTATGAATTTTATTTAAATTGGGCTTAGATTTTGTCAATAAAATAGAGTTCCATAATAAATAAAAATTGTTAATATGTAATTGTTTTGATTATATATTGGCAAAAAGTGTATTTTAAATATAATAAAAGCTATGATAGTATATAAATATAGAAAAATTGTTAAATAGATATTTTTATTGTTAAAAATATTAAATTAGTATTACTACAGGCAGGTGATATATCTAGTGAAAAATATTCTAGTGGCAGAAGATGATATTAAACAATGTGAAAATTTAAAGAAAATGTTACACATGATAGATACTGAATTTAATATATATGAAGCTCAGGATAAAGATGTGGCATTAAAAATTTCAAATAATGTACATATAGATTTGTTTTTTATAGATGTTTCTTTAAAAAATTCTTCAGGATTAGAGCTTGCTCTTGATCTTAGAAAAATATCTAGATATGAATTCGGTTGGATGGTTTTTTTAACTACTCATGTAGAATATTTAACTCAGGCTTTTAAACAGGCTCATTGTTATGATTATATTGTTAAGCCATATGATAAGGATGAGATTATAAGTATGATTAAAAAATTTATTGCTCATGTTAAAAATAATTCTGTTCAGGAAAAGGAAAGAAAATCTGTATTTCTTGATTTAAAAAGCGGAGTCAGCATGAAATTTTATATTGATGAAATAATCTTTATTGAAAGCAGTATGAGGACATGCATAGTACATACTATAAGAGATAGCTATACTTTGAAGAAAATATCTTTAAAAAAAATATTGAACCTTATAGACTGTGATTACATAATTCAAAGTCATAAATCTTTTTTAGTAAATATTAAATACATAAGTCGTATTGAAAAGATAGATTCCAGATTAAGTAAGATTTACTTAGAAAATTCCAGCGAAAAAATTCTTTTAGGATATAAATTTAAAAATAGTGTTTTGGGAAAATTAGAAGGAAAATAAACTATATTAACTTAGGAGAATAGAATGATTGAATTTATTAAAACCTTTAGCAATATTTTTATTGAATTGCTTACAATTATATTTTTGTGGTCTAAACTTTTCTTAAAAGAAGAAAGTAACCTGTCAAAAAATCTAGCTGTAATTTTTATAAGTTCAATATCAGTAACCTGTATTGATTTGATGGGTATTAATACTGCTTTTGGATTTTTGATTACCATATTTTTAATTAAATTTTTGTACTGTAAAAAATTAATTAAAACAATTCTTGAATTTGCAATATTAGGTGCAGTTCTTATTATACTGCAATTAATAGGCATATTTTTTCTACAGCAATATATTAATGAAATGTATTCAGAAAGATTTATGAGTGATATTACAATCAATATACTTATTTTAATTATAGCTATATTGGGTTACTATTTAATATTCAATAAAAGAAAAAAAAGTATACAAATTATAGATTCTAAAGTTATATACTATTTTTCCATAAATATTGGAATGTGTTTAATAATATCCAAGATAATATGGGAATATAATAAAAATATTATTTTATATAATGTGATGATTTACATAGTATGTTTAGTAATAATCTTTTTAGTACAGATATATTTGTTTATATATATATCAAAAATTATAGAAGAAAAAAGGGTGTTAGAAGTACAAAAGGAATATAGTTCCATTATAGAGGCTACCATTGATGAAGTTAAGAGAAAACAGCATGATTTTAAAAATTATATAAATACCATAAATGGAATGATTGAAGTAACGGATGAAAAACTGTTAAAAAGTCAATTAAAAGAATATATTAAATCATCAATTTCTGCAAATAAAAATATAGAAGATATATTATACATAAATAATACAATAATAAAAGCTATAGTATATAATAAGAAATGTGAAGCAGAAAGACTTAAAATAAAGTTTTTATACAATGTAAAAGATAAGTATTTAGAAAATAAGTTGAGAGATTATGAAATATCAGATATACTTGGCAATCTTTTAAATAATGCCTTTGAAGCGGTACAGATTCAAGAGGAATATAAAAATAATATTAAAACAGTTATTTTGAGCATATTAATTGAAAATAATAAAAGTATAATAGAAGTTAAAAATAATGGAATACCCCTAAAAGAAGAACAGATTAATAGTATATTTAAAAGTGGGTTTTCTACTAAGGAAGGTAAGAATAGAGGGTATGGACTTTATAATGTGAAAAAAATAGTGAAAGGAAAAGGTGGTGACATTCAAATGTTTTTTCATGAAGATTACACTGTATTTAAAATTATCATTTAAATCATCAATGAATCTTACTTAGTTGGAGTTTGTACTCCAACTAAGTTTAGATGAATTATCCAGAAACCTGTGGCTGTAACAGTATAAATCCTATTTAGTGGAAGTAAAAAACTTCCACTAAATTTAGATATATTATAAAATAAGAATATCGTACCGATCTAGACTGAAATAATATAGAAAATTAATCATTATATAAACTTTTAGGCGGAGTAGGTTCACCTAAGAGTAAATAAGAACTAGAAATAGTTATGAAGCCGAACATAGCAATTAAACAAAAGCCTGCTTTATTTAAGATGGATTTATGTAATTTTTTATTAATCATTTATTTTCACCTCCCAGTAAAAAAATTTGAAGAACTTCTAATAAAATTGTAGAGAATCCACAATTTAAATAGCTTGCATTATCAACTTTAAATAACAAAATACATATCCAAATCAATACAGAAAAAATGGATATTAATTTTAAATTATATCTTCTTTTTTTTGTTTTAATAGGTCTTTTAAAATTTGGAAAAGGTGCATATAAAATGACTATTAATATACTTAGAATTGAAATTCCATAATAAACTAATGTGTTAACATTAGAAAATGAAGGAACTATCCAAGATGTAATTATAAAAAAGAATGTTGAAGATAATAAACATCTCAGAGTAGTTTTACAATGATAACCACCTACGAAAACTCTAATGGAAATTAAAATAGCTATAGAAAATAAGAAATAAATTAATCTTGCTAAGATAAAAAATACTAAAATTAAGATGATTATCTTAAATAACTCACCTAAAATGACTTGTAATGCATAATTTATTTTATCTACATCATCAGAATTTCTTATATCACTATTATGTTTTATGTATTCAGTTATCTTTAATGCACATTTATTTATCATTTTATCTCCTTTATATGTATTGTTAATTTCTAAGATACTAAAAGTTTAAATAAATGTAAATGGGTAGGACATAAAACGTCATTTTTTGAACATAAACAGTTATTTTTAAAAAATATACTGCAGTTTATGTTTAGAAATTAACGTTTTGTGTGTAATAGGTTTAAATTTGATGGATTTTATGTGACAATGAATGTGTGAAATATATAAAAATACTGATAAGAATTATGATGTTCGTTAGAATTCAAGAGAGTTTTTTCTATTGAATATTATGACTACAGTATAAGGGGGAATATTATGTCAAAAAAAATTTTATTATCTATAACATCACTAGTTTTATTTTTATCGATTTTTCATTCAAATGTTTTTGCTTATCCTTATGATACTTCTATGGATTATAGGTTAGGATTTGGATATGGTTCTAGCAGATATCGTCAAATTAAATATTATAAATATGGTTCTATGGATTGGTCAAGTGCTGTTAATTATGGTATAAACCAAATAAATTCAAATCCTGCTGCTGTATCAGGATATTTTACTACTAATTATAATAATTGTAATATAGTTTTGTCATCTAATTATTGGCCAAGCGTTTCATGGTCTGGTGTTACAACTCAAGTGATAAATAATTATTCAGCTCAAAAGACAATTAAATTAAATTCAACATATGGTTCTAGTGAATGGCTTAAAAATGGAATTGCAACTCATGAATTTGCTCATGCATGGGGAGTAACTGATTGTGAGAATCCTTCTAGTATAGAATGTGGTTATGATAATGTACGACAAGTAAATTATATAACTTCTGACGTAACAAATTTATTTAAGGATAGATATAATTAAGAAAGGTGATGTGATTTTATGAAAAAGAAAACCTTAATTATAGGAATAATATTTTTAGGTATTGTTTTTAGTGCTAGTTTGATATATATAAATCAAAATAAATCTATAACAAAATTAGATGCATCTTATCAGAAAATAAGTGGATTGGAAGAATTAAAGCAAAGGTCAGATATTATAGCAGAAGTTCAGGGAACTGAAAACTATAAATTTATTGATTATTCAGGTATAAAATTAAGAATAACTACTGTAAAAGTTATTGAAATTATAAAAGGTGATAAAAGTTTAAAAGAAATTAATATTGCTCAAACTGAGGGATTAGATACGGAAAAACCTCCACAAAATAGTGAAAATTTATTAATCTTTTTAAGAAAAAGTCCAGATATAAATGATACCTATATACCATTAGGGGGTAGTCAAGGTACTTATGATATAGTAGAAAGAAATAGTGGTAAAAGTATAAGTTCTGTAGACAGCAAAAATAATTCTACCATTGAATTAAAACCTAATTCAATGGTAAACGAAAATATTATTAAAGATTTAAAAGAAAATTATTCTGATATAAAAAAGAATTTAGCAGATTAATATTTATATATTTTTAAATGTAAAAATTTTACACTAACCAAGCTTATGGAGGGAATTTTATATGAAAAAATCAAAAAAATAGTTGTTGTTTTAGCTCTTTTAGCAATACTTGTTCGTAAGCGATGGAACAAACACCGTATTTAAAAAAATCAGCTTCATATCAAAATATGCGAAGCTGATTTTTTAATAAAAGCCTTCTCTGGCAATTTTTTTATATAATTATACTGTTTTGTTATAAGTTTTTTAAAATCATCATCAGATAGTTTGTTGTCCAAACATACACCTTCTTCGTAAAGGCATTCATATATCAATTCACAGTAATCATCGTCTTCACGATGCATTTTATTATATCTTTGCTCTAATTCATATGGAAAATCAAGAATATAGGTTACTACATCAATTTTGCCACTAAGAAAATCTTTTGTCATATTCATCCATAAAGTTAATGTTAGGCTGACTCACTGCTAGATTTCTCCTTTGTATCTATACTGCATTTAAACTTTACCTTATCTGCCCATGGTAAGTATTCTTTAAGAACTGAACGTTCTAACGGAAATTTGCTATTCGGCAGATTTCGGAATATATATTCAAGATATTTGTATGCATCTAAATTATTGGCTGCCGCCGTATTTACAATGCTAAATATTTCTGCTCCAGCAATTGAATCTGAAAACAATGAGTTTTTTTCGTGTAATCGCTACTGGAAAAGAAAACAAAGTATAAAAATTGTAGATTCCAAAGTTATATACTATTTCTCCATAAATATTGGAATGTGTTTGATAGTATCAAAAATATTATTTTATATAATGTTATAATTTACATAATATGTTTAGTAATGATCTTTTTGGTACAGATATATTTATTTATACATATATTAAAAATTATATAAATACCATAAATGGAATAAATGTGATATTGAAAATTAAATAATGTGGATAACTTTTAAAAAATTCTTTAAAATAAGTTTCCAATTTTTATTACATTATTTTACTTTGATCTCAAATATTAAAACTAAGTTGTATATATATAGGACCACAGAGTGCGTCAGCAATAAGCCATGATAGCCTTGTCATTGATGGAATATTTACATTAATTCCATTGGCAGTCCTTTTAACAAATGCTTTTATGCTACCAATATTTTTGACTAGAACTCTTACACCTACACTCTTAAGTTTTGTTTCATGAAGAATCGTGGACTTAAAAGAACTTATAAGGTTATGTGTTATGAATACTAGCCATAAGAAACCATAGATACCATAAAATTTAGATGTTCTAAGATTTTTTATATGATATACATTTTTAATCATTTTAAAGAAAGCTTCTATAGTTTGACGTTTATTATAAAAATGAAATATTTCAATTGCACTCATTTTTTTATCACTGATATTTGTGATAAGTAAAGAGTATTGTAATTTTCCTTTTTTAGATAATGTCTAAACTATAATATATCTAACTTTATTAATTTGAGGAAGTTCATAAACCCAAGCAGCCTCATCGGCTTTATCATATTCTGTATGAGGTATATCTTTTGCCAGATTTTTAGCTTTAACGGTAGAGTATCCTTTAGTAACAAATTTTAAATTAGGTATTGAAAGTAGTT
>Ga0334883_1002307_pt1 | contig 23879 bp, 12 predicted proteins | sample GraSluR1_MG_6_FD_207230 | JGI IMG/M metagenome (GOLD analysis project Ga0334883, IMG submission 207230) | Sludge microbial communities from methane-producing bioreactor in Wageningen University, Netherlands - Granular Sludge_09_05-R1 | ecosystem: Engineered > Bioreactor > Anaerobic >...
CAAGGGCGAATAGTTTCTGGAAATGCGGGTCGATCATCTGCTTTGCTCCTTGCTCTAAACATAGCAGAACACCTCCCAATTTTGAATACTCGATTGATTCTTACCCACCATCAACAGCGAATAACCCTTTAGTATCGGACAGACGCTTTCTGCGCATAAGAATATTCATTCATCAAGGAAGTAGCTAGAAAAGGCTAATACTAACCTCGTTACCTCCAAACCCTCATTAATCCACTAACTCTTCTATGTTGGGTATTGGAGGCAGAAATGAAAGATGCTATTGGTACAGAATTACAAGATTCTGCATTGAATCTATTGAATCCCTTTGATGATCATATCGATTCGGAGGCGAGCAGAAGGAATATTGGATTAGCATCTGATACCCCTGTACTTACACAAGCTGGATGGAAAATACACGGCGATCTACAGGTTGGTGATTTTGTATACACGCCCAAAGGACTGTCAAAAATCATAGCGACAAAGCATTATTCGGATTCTCACTGTATGAAAGTAGGTTTTCGTGGGAATCAAGAGATTGTCTGTGGTTCCAGTCATTCATGGAAAGTCATGAAATGGAATTCCAAAAGAGCAGAGGGTGAAAAAAGGGTCGGATGGGAATCTGTAAATACTGAAACTTCTCAGCTGATGTCTGGCTATAAACATCCCTATATACCAGTCACAGGATACTTCAGCTCCCCGGTTAATTTACCTATTGCACCCTACACTCTTGGTGCCTGGTTGGGTGATGGAGATAACAGTGGAGGACGTGTGTGCGGTCCTGATGAGGAGGTTTTTGAATCAATCAGGAAAGATGGTTACGAATTGTCTGAAAGCCACTGCCCATCACGAGCTCCTTTCCAGACAAGGACGGTTTATAATTTGGTCAAGGAATTGAGAAAACAGAATCTTCTCCATAATAAGCACATTCCACCAATCTACTTTGCAGCATCTGTTGGACAACGGCTGGCTCTGCTGCAAGGGTTGATGGATACAGATGGCAGTATGTCTAAGAAGTATGGGAATGGGGCAACATTCGTCCAAAAGAAGGAACAATTATCCCATGATGTGCTTGCACTCATCAATTCACTAGGCTTCAGAGCGGGTATCTGTAAAAACGACGTAGCACACTATGTCTCTTTCTCAATAGCTGCTAATGATATGGTCCCTTTTCGAGTGCAACGTAAAATCGACAACATCAAGAAGCTCAAGAGTCAGAAGCAGAGTAAAAACTGGTATGTACAATCAGTTGATGAACATGAAACTGCGCCTACTAATGCCATACGGATACAAGATCATGATGGAGTATACCTCGTAGGTTATGCACTCATTCAGACCTGTAGTGATCAGTCTATTGCTTTGGCTGAAGTTGATACACTCTTAATGACAGGATGAAGAAAGATTGATATCGTTGATTATTTTGGAACCAAGTCTATACCATTATGTGGTTGGAAGATAAACAACTATCCTTCTTCAATTCATTAATACATTACTATCGGATTTCCTTGGTTTTAATACCTATCCTTGGATTAAATTTCCATTGTATGAATTTAGTGTTGGAGTTCTGGCTATACCTGCTTTATATTTCAAATTGAAATGAAGCAGAAAACCATTCAACTTCCATGCGCAATAAAAGAAGATGATAGTATCGTTCCAATAGAAAAAGCCAAACCTGGTGAGAAAGGATATTTATGCCCAGGGTGTCGTAGTGCTGTCATTGTAAGAAAGGGTGAGAAAAGACGAGCTCATTTTGCTCACAAGTCTGTCACAGACTGTCAAACAGGTTATCAGACAGCATTACATTTGCTCGCAAAAGAAATTCTCTTACGGGAAAAGTCTTTCCGGTTGCCCAATCTTTCGGATAAGTATTACAAGGTTAATTGTTTTAGTACGTTTGTTAATGATGGTAGAAAGGTGTTTTTATCCTATCCTCTGGCAATACAATTAGATTTGTCTGAAGCGAAAGTAACAGCAGAGGTACGATTACAAAATAGAATCCCCGATATCCTGATCGAATGCAAAGGTTGTATTTATGCTGTAGAAATATATGTAACCCATAAAGTATCAGACGATAAAATTGCAGATTTACGAAAAGCTGGAATCTCAATTATCGAAATAGACTTAAGCGAAAAGAAAGAGATGGTCTCAGAGAGTGAATTGACAACATTGCTGTGTAATGAAACTGATAATAAAAAATGGCTTTATCATCCAAGAATAAAATCAGTTCCCTACAATATCAAAGAATGGGAAAACAGTAAAAATAATGGAAAATATATTCTATATACAAAAAAGAAACTGTTTAAGCACAATGATGAAATTGCTCAATCTATTAAATACAGGCCAATAAGACAAAATGAATTAGGAGAATCTATATTAGCGGAATGTCCAAGAAAATTTCATTACTCCCAATCATGGTTCTACGCAATGGAAGATGAATGCAAATCCTGTCCATTTAATATTGGTCCCTATGAATCGTATCCAAATTCATATACCTGCCTGGAGGAAAAGGGAATCGTTTGTCAGGAACTGGAATCAGGTTACCTAAAACATTCACTCGATGATTTCAAGAGATGGCTTAAAGAATATGCAACAGAGGAAGCAAAGACTCAAACAAAGAAACCAGTGAGATTTCAACCCAATTATGATCGCTGGGAAGCTATGCTCAAAAGCAAAGCCGATTCATTCAATCCGGATTTAGCTGAACCAATAGATAGTGAAGAGTACAACTCAATTATTATTGAAATTGCTAGTCAGACTCATATGGATTATTTTTTTGGGAAGGTATTCCCTGGAGCATTTAATTAACGTATTTGAATCTTATTTTTCGGTTCAAGTGACACTAAACATTTTTTTACCTAAAGGCATGAGTCGTTACCCCTTAATTAAGTATACCCATATGGCAGAAAAATGTATTCATGGTACACGCCAATGCCAAATCTGTTTAATTGGAGGATTTGAAAAATCCGTAATATTATCGTCTCAAACATAAAGCCTAGTTCTACTATCATGAGCCAGAAATCAATTGCGAGAGTGCTGAAGCATTTATTGCTTGTGTGGAAGCTGCATTTGAGGAAGGAGTAAAAATCAAAAATTGTTATCTTTGTCGCTATCACGGTTACCAAACAAGTTTTGGTATTGAATCCATGTATGTATTTTGCAAATTCAAATGTATAAATGTTTCAAACTCAAACGATGCTTCAGAATGCGAGTACTATCGCGCAGATAGACCAACTTTTTACTTGAATAAGATTTATTGATAATGATAATCATAACTGCTATATGATAATGCATCTCGATAGATAAATCCTTTTTCAGTAATAATCTATTTGGTAAATTTCCAATGTAAAGTACCCTTAAGGAAATCGGGCGCTTTATGGATTACAACAAATCTTCGTACCTAATGTAAAATTTTGAGTAATAAATCACAAAAACACCTTGAACGAATAGATAATCACAGTTTTGCAATTTGACACTTACCCGACCATAGGACATAATGTCCGGTAAGGTGAAACAGATTATGAATACCAACGATTTTAATCAAGCTATTATAAAGCTCAGACAATATTATACTCAAAAAGAAATTGCTATTGAATTGGGAATTACTGAGAGGACAGTTAGGAGATGGGAGAATGGCGACTGTACGCCTCCACAATATTTACTTCCAGTAATCGAGAAATTATTAGCAGATAAAGATAAGCAGAAGCAAAAAGAGAAAGAGAAGAAGACTTCAAGCATAACATTTATCGATTTGTTTGCAGGTGCTGGTGGTATCAGCGAAGGCTTTCTACAAGCATTTATCGATGACAAAAGGTTTGAGTTTTTATGTGCTAGCGATATAAATGAAAATTGTGAATTGACCCACCTTGTAAGATATAATTATCAATTGGGGTTGGATACCAATTTTCTTCGAAAGGACATAACAGATCCTGATTTTATCCATGAGTTGAAGAACCAAGTTGGCTCAAAAACTGTTGATGTTATTTGTGGGGGACCTCCCTGTCAGAGCTTCAGCCTTGCAGGCAAGAGACGAAAGCATGATAAGAAGGACGATTTGTTCTCGCATTATCTCGAAGTAATTAAAGTATTTCAGCCGAAATATTTTGTTATGGAAAATGTCAAAGGAATACTGACTAAAGAAAATGGCAAGATAGGCGAACTAATAATTGACGGCATTCGTTCGATCATCAATGCTGAGAAGATCTCAGAGTTCATTACATTTATAAGGGAAACCATCCAAAAAAACAAACATAGGGTCAAAGATTATGATTTATTGCCATATTATATAGCAAGGATAGAGATGGAATCTCTTGCAAATTCTGATTTGGATGAAAAGATTGCACAATACATAAATATGCTTGAGAAATTATTCAGGAAATTTACAACAAGTACTCTGGATTACAAAACAAGCAAGTCAGATAGAGACATCAATACCATCAGACATGGGCTCTTGTTGCTGAAGAGAAGCAGTGAAATCAATAAGCTCAAACGACACGTGAAGGTAGAAAAAGACTTTGCATACATTGATAATGATAATTTTGAAGAAACATTCAATAGTTTTATCGATGAGCTCGATGAAGAAGTAATCATACAAAAAATCAACAAGGCAATTAATCCCTATCTTAGTAGCTCTAGTCAAGGAAACCTGGCGAGAGAGATTGCAAGAGCACTCGAAATATTCTCATATTCATTCAAGGAATGCATTGCAGAATTGAGTGAAATTTTAAGAAGCATCGATATGTACGATGAATTTTCCAAATTACTCGAAAAATTGTACTTGTATCAAATTGATAAGCCTATAGTTGTTAATGCATCCAAGTATGGAGTCCCCCAGAATCGTGAAAGAGTGTTGTTTATTGGATGTCGCAGAGATCAGACACTTATCACAGAAATTCCTGAATCGATAGAATTCAACAATCCTGTGCGAGTGTATGAAGCCCTACATGATCTAGATTTTTTGGGGAATGGGGAAAATGTACGTAGATATAAAGCAATAAAGAATGATAATGGGGCCTTGACTTCCCCACTCAGGAGCATCGCGGGAAAAGTCGAAACATCTGATGAAACAAAGACTTACGCCGAATGGTCTCGTACTGGACGCCTACCGCAATGGTATAACGTCAAGAAGCCGGTTTATGTTAAATCTCTGGATGATTACCATAAGGGTAAATTCGATATACAAGAATTACACAATCATCAGACAAGCAATCAAAATGAGAAAGTAATCAAGCGTTTGGCTATCATTCAAAAACATCAGTCTTATGAAAAAGCCAAGGAAGAGCTGCGCGAATTGGGGCTGGAGTCAGGAAAACGCAATTACAATGTCCTGAATGCAAATTCGGTCAGCCCAACAGTTGTAACCATGCCTGATGACTATATTCATTATAGCGTACCACGGTCATTGACTGTTAGAGAGATGGCCAGACTGCAATCTTTTGATGATAGTTTCGTATTCCAAGGGAAACGATCGACTGGTGGAAACAAGCGAAAAGAGGAAGTTCCTCAGTATACACTGGTAGGAAACGCCGTTCCCCCTGTGCTAGGAAGGGCGATTGCAATGCAAATTTTGAGGAAAATCAAATGAGACAGTTTACTGATTTTGAGATGAGCAATTCAGTTTTTCTTGCGAAGAGAGGTATTAACTTTACCTTTCTCGAGCCAACTGCTACCGGCTTGAAGAAATCAATTATGGATGCAACTACCCCGGTTCGTCTGATTCTCAAAGAAACAGGCTTGCATGACTATGAAACACAATCTCAGGGGCCAGATCATAAGCAAATATTGAAGACAATACTAGTTGACGGCGAGAAAGTGCTTAAGACAAAGACCTCACTATATCGGCCCAATACAAAGATGGGGGATCCGAGAATTTGGATCTCCGGTCTTCCAAATCATGCAAACTGTAATGATATCATCCTTCTTATTCCTACCGGCAATGCATTGGTTGCCATTAATATTACCAATAATGATTTGAGTCAATTATATCAGCAAAATTCTTTTTTCAAGGACCTAATTGATCACCTTACAGTATCTAATTCAGCTGCGGATGAATTATTGTCTAAGCTAAAAGCAATTGCGAGACAATGCCCAATCAGAGCTGAGAGAGCAGATACAATGATTGGAAGACTTCTTGAAACATTACTTGGCATTGAGATTAATTCAAGTAAAAATCCTGATTATAAGGGAATAGAGATTAAGTCCTTTAGAGACTATAAGAAAGGACGCGAGAATCGCGTCAATCTATTTGCAAGTGTCGCTGATTGGGATCTGAGTCCTTTTAAAAGCTCTGCTCAAATCTTGGACACTTTCGGCTATATGCGCGGACCTGATAAGAAACTCTATTGCACCGTAAGTACACAAAACATCAATTCTCAAGGATTGAGTTTCCGAATCGATGAGAAAGAAAACTATCTGGTAGAATATTGTAATGATAATAGTATTGGAGACGTTGCTGTTTGGGCTCTTAGCCGGCTGCATTCGAATCTATTGCATAAACACAAGGAAACTTTCTGGGTGTCCGCTACTTCTGTGAGAACAAATCTTTTCGAAGATTTTACATATACAGGAGTTTTACATACACAGAGACCAATTACAGCACAATTTGATTTATTGCTATATCAAGGAAATATCACAATGGATCATCTCATAAAACGCGTTCCTCATAAGTCTGTAGTAGAAAAAGGTCCCCTGTTTAAAATCAATCGGCCATCTTTATATGCACTATTTCCTGAGGTTGGGTATTATGATTTGAACTAGCAACAACAGTTCTGCCATATTGGTGTAAGAGGTGAGAATATTGGGAATTTGCTGATTATGTATCTAGAAAGTAATGCTTAAATATTCCTTGATTATATTAATGAAAATAAGCTTCGATATATTGTGCTTGATTCTAACGAGATCTTTGCACCGATTATCTGTTCTAAACATGGCCCAAGGTATGTTAAATGCAACCTACTTCTATTCGGCCCAATTACCTTGTTAATAAGGTTGAGCGCAGTATCAGGGAACTTATTACATATAATTGATTTATACAATTTCAACAATACAATATCAGGGTATTCAATTACGGAGATATAGTAGTGCAAATCATTGTAGACTTTCTCAAAAACTTTTCCTGCCCCAATACAAATTAGGACAATCACCTGTGAAATATTCTCATCAAGCAGTGTTTCTCTTTTCGGCCAACAATGCTGAAAAAATTTACTTAATCGCCGATCCCAAATTTCCTCCAATTTATCTTCAGCACTCTCTACAATCTCTTTGATATAGTAGGAAACAGAAATCAGTTCATCTTTATCAAACTGAAAAAGGATGTCTGCAATCTCCTTATATGTAAAAATATCAGGTTTATGAATTCCAATATTGGTAATAATCCTTACATAGTTTTGTACACCTAACCGTAGCTTGTCACGATGATTTACCGTTAGTAATAAATATTCCTTAATCTCATCCAAGAATGGAAGAGTAATTCTTGGATTCCACAAGAACCCTTGCCAGCAAGCAACTGTATATTCTCGTGGTATACTCCAATTGAATAACGGCAAAAGAAATGATTTTGTCCATTCAGGATCAATTCGGAATAAAGAAAGAGCGTATGAGGCAAGAATTACTTTGCCATTTAAATAATTCTCTGTTTCTTGCGTGCATATCTTTTCAAGTAGCTGCTTTACGGCATGTGTTAACAATTGGCCATCTTTGGGCTTTTTACTGAACCACCAATCCAATAATGCTGACGTGCTAATCCCTACGGGATTATTGATTGCCGATGTCACATAATCATTACCAATTCTTTGATCAGAGGGCGAACATGAAATTATTCGTTCAATCAATCCAAGAAATGTATCGTCATCACAAGATACAGTCTTCGCAGTAGCCTGCATCCATCTACTCAGCCCTTGAGAGCAAGAAGCAAAAAACTCTTCAGAAAAGGTTAGAATTGTGTTTGAGAGGGACATCCAAGAAGCCTCAACCACTTCTTCAGTAGCCCAATTGGAGAAGGCGCTATCCCACCAATGGAACGAGTCAAATCCATTATCATGCAGTTGGAGCAAAGCATCTACAACCAAGTCCAATTCAGCCTTGCAAAGATCTTTCCAATCATCAGCCTCCCAACCTTTTCGTTCTTGATTGTCCCTAATTGATGCATATAAATCTTTTACTTCTCTAGGCAATTTAATGCATTCGAATTCTGATTCAATTTCCATGCTCATTCTTATTGGATATTCTTGTTCTTCACTTACAACTATAGGCAAATTATATTTTTCGATAATTCCCTCAAACCGCTGTTCAGCCATTTTATCAAGACTACCCGAGCTTGCTTCTTTTAGAACACCAAGACGAAGCCATAGAGCATGTTCATAGCATTCTTCTCTTTTTGTCGGTTCGGTATCCATTCTGGCAAATTCTTCAGGGAGTCCTTCCAATAGTAAGTTTTCAATCTTATTAATCTCACATTGATTACAACTCACTGTAATCTTCTTTAATAGCTGCAGTACTTCGAATTGTGTTTCAAAAGACCAGAGCCATTTACCACTTCTTTCTGTAAACATTCGAATTACTCGGTTAGCATCGACAATGTTGAGATGGGATAATGCATAGAATGACAGTCTTTTGAATATTGGGTAAGGATAGTTCCACCATAAATCAATTATTAGATTTGCATACTCTTTATTATTCTTATTAAGTTCAAGCCAAGAATCTCGAAGGACTTTTACAAGACAGATCCATGAATAACGGGATTCTTCGAGTTCAACCTCATCGATTGAATTAATACTGATACAGGTATAATCGGAATCATCAGAAATTTTACCTAGGTTTTTTTGCAAATCCATTGTTTCTTTTAATAGTATCGTAAAGTCCACTATTAAATTAGGAAGAGATTCTTTCCATTGTGGGTAATCATTAACAATTTTTGCAAAGGAAATCGCTTGAGTGCTTATTAGGACCTCAGCATCAATGACATCTCCAATTCTCCTCATTCCATTCTCTGAAGACGTCCCCGATTTATATTTCGTGTGTGCCCTTAAAATCACAGCAGGTGAGAAAGCTTTCAATAATAGACTCTTAAGGGAAGGAGACAATCCATATTCTTTGATATGATTACAAGTCTGAATAATCGAGTGCCTTCCAATGGGTATGCATAATTTTCCTGAAAGAGCGAGTTCCCATAAAGATGTCATAGCTTTATCAGGTATACCATCAGGACTATCTAACAGAATATCATCAAGCTCTTTAGCCTTACCTGAATTCACCAATTGAGCGATATGATTTAGCCGATCAATAATCAATCTTCGAAACTCGGGAGCAAGAACGCCCCCTCTTTCACTCACCCATACAATCAAAGCTGGGTTGTTAAGATGCCTCACAAGCCAGTGGGCAAGCCAATTCATTACTTCATCATTCTTCATTCCAAATAAATCATTACTGACGAGTGACATATTTGGAGGTTCTTGAGCATCGGTATAAGGTCTTCTCAAGAATGTATATTCCGCTTCAAATTTTCGTCCGCATGCTTTGTGGACACCAAAAATGGCTATGTCTCCAGATGAATACTTTTTTTCACTAAAGGCAAACAACCATGACAAATCAAATACCGGAGTCGCCTTTGCAAAAAATTCTGCAGGTTTCCCAGTAGGATCACTTAGAGCCCAAATCATCTTTCTTGCAGTATCATCTTCAACAGTGCTGGGAGATGGTTTTGTCCCCATCAAGGAACGAATCACAGAGATTTTTCCTTGCCAACCTTCCTGATAGGTAATACCCCACAACTTCAAGGTTTCTTGCAGTAATTTATGATCTCTCTCTCCGTTATATGAGATAGGTGTAACACCTTTGGCCTTCCATTTGTTTTTGTTCAGTGTCTTGTCCTTTTTTGAAACATCGTAAGGACAAAATGCAAACATTTCAGGTAGATTTTCATCACGAAGTCTTGTTGCTGCAAGTGCGTCCGTCATATAGCGTACGACAGGATCTTCAAGACTATATCCCACGAAACAAACAGTGAAATTTTCAAATAGCTGACTAAGAAACCGAGATGCCCAACGTTCAATGAGATAAGCCTGCCCGAAATCCCCACTTGATACAATTATCGACCTACTTTCCTTTGATTCCGGCTCTTCGTTTAGAAGGCCATGAAGATATACTAGGCCATCCCATTCCTCGTTTGCAATCGGTAAGGCGGGAGCCTTAAAACACTCTCTAGCTACACCAGCTTCTTTAATGACATGTTCGAAAATTCGGTCAAAATTTGTTGTAACAAGCCTAAGTTTTCCATCTTTATTATTTGATAGAGTCAGCAATGACTTGTGCATTACTGTTGTTTTCTCATTGATTGTCGGATTAATAAGGATTTCTGCAATTTGCTTCCTTACTCTATCTCGACCTCCAGAAATAACTGATTCCAAGAGAGAGATTGCAACATCATATTGTTGATCTTTGAATGCTATCTGTTGAATATCGCTTCTAGGTTGAAAGCCGATATTATTATATACTTGCTCAACTAGCTTTTCAAATCCGGGCAATCCAGCAGGATATGAAATCCCAGCTCCACAAAAAAATACTACTTTCCCATCTTCATGATCTTGTAGTAATCTTTCTGGAATATCAGGAGCATCTACTTCACTTGTCAAAAATTTCATGCTTCAACCTCATCCACTGTTCAAAATCAGAGACATACTACATTGTCCGATTTCAATTTTTCATTATTCCATCATCGCTTTTAGCAACGCATTCCTTGGATCAGAATAAAACGTATTCCCACTTTTATTGACTATGGCATCTATTGATATCAGTCAGACTTTTAGCCTCCCCGTACATTTACAACTCAATTGGTCCCAATTGTTTTCACTGTACGACCAATCAAAGTATAATTCAAATCAAATCAAGCTCATTGTCTGATTTTCTTGCCTATTGGCAGGTAATTACGGAATATTATCAACCTACTTATCTGTAAATCTCTTGCACACTTGACTAAAGGCTACGTAAATTCCTCCTGCCCTGGACGGGCTCAAACATTGTAGGTAGTTGCTAGTGTCAAGGACTTTTATATATCTTCCCATTTTAGTATGCATTAATCAGAGTGGTTAAACGTCTCAATAGATCGTCATAGGTAAGTATATCAATAATATTTCGATATTGTTTTTTTATTAACTCAAAATCCAGTTTTAGTTTATCTGTGTTAAAATCTGAATTTCGGCCCATAATTATTATACCTCGTGGGGACACGGTTCGTAGCGCCACGCCAGGAGGCAATTCATTCTGATATTTTTTGTTAATTGCTAATTCACCGTTTTTACCCCAATATGTCAGCGAATATATATAATTTTCCACTTGGATAATAGTGCCCGAAAGCTCTTTTGTTGGAAAGTAATTATTCCGGTATTTTCTTGTACTGGACATGCATGAGATTTCTGGTATTTTGATTTCGACAATATCAATGAACCCATCATAATCTGCCATCACAAAATCTGAACGAAAATGCGATCGAGCGTTGCTTGGATTTTGAATCCTGAATTCCTTAAAGACTTTACAATACTTAGGAAAAAGAAGTCTCAATATTTCAAAAATCATTGATTGCCATTCTTTTTCTTTAAACCGCAAACTTGATGACAGCATGTTTTCCAATGTGGTTCGTAGTCTTATTAATTTCTTCTTTTCTTGCATTACAGTTGTATTAAGATCAAGATCCTGAAGGAATTGATTTTCTAGCATTGCTGTATTTGTTTCTCTTCTGGACATATATCTTCTGTATTTCTCTTCCCAATCGACAGAGGATGGAAAAAACTCATGCAGAACCTCTGATATCCTTTTCCCTGAATAGCGAGTTAGTTCTGTACTCGTTGGAAATCTTTTAAGAAGTTCTTTATATGTATCCCAAACAATTGCGTTCTCATGATCTCCACCGATATATAAATAATCATAGCCAAGTTGTACAATTTTTAGCATAATCGATATGTCTCTACTTGCTCGAAAGATTTTATCTTTTAGCTGAATATCTTTGGAGATGAATAACTCAATTCCGCCAACTACGCTTGGAATGAATTTGTAGTATCCATTTACTAAATTTGCTACTTTAAAGCTGATTGAATAATCGGAAAACAACTCCTTGAGTAGTACATTGGACTCATTTTCAACTCCTTCTACCAAATTTTTGCAATTATCTCTCGTAAGATATTGAAGTTGTGAAAAAGTATAGATACGAGTGATTGAGATCTCTTTTTCTGCGTCTGTATGGATGAATTCCTGATGCAGCCTCATTATGTATGAATCTTGTTCACTGGTATACGATAGAATTGCAAGTGCCCCGAAAACATGAAAGTGTATCGGCATATAAAGCTCCTTTTACTGAAACATACTTCTAAACAGATTTTTAATAGTATAAATATCTTTTCTAATTTGCGTGGTGGTTCAAATAATAAAACCTAGTATGTCATGAATTAATTTATACTTATTCACGTACCATACTTGCCCAGCCAATCTCCTCGACAGCATCTTCTCAAGTCTTTCTACTAAAATGAACGTGTGTAATTTTAAATAGGGTCCTATTCATAACGAACAGATGATTCTTGATTTAATACTATTTGTATCCATTAAATACGATTGTGTTGCTGTAAGCATACTTTTCATTTGGATGGATATTTTCGTCTTACTAACACCTGGCTGGACGAGAATGATTGACAAATCAAGGCTCTTATCAATGAGTGACCTCTTCATGTTTTTTAAGTCATTGCTTGACCCCTTTATAAATCTATTCGCCTTTCCCTTACTCCTCCGCAATAATTGTTTAAATAAATTCGTCGATGCATTCTTCCACTTAACAGAAAGTCGGGCTTGACCGCATAATTCGTATAAATCTTTTTTCCTAGCCCCTGGCATATCCTCACTACTGAATTTGCAATGATAAAAGCATGCTCTGATGGAGTCATCAGTATCTTTCAAAGCAACAATATCTGCTATTTCTCCGCAGCCATCATCAAGGTACAAGACATCCCATAAGTCTTTTTCTTTTTCGAGAACTTTATATTGAACAGAATCAATATTATTCTTTTCTGGAATATATGATTCACTTCTAATATTCACTCCATCCCAATTCCAGACTTCTAGATAATCTTCATCAAGTTCTATCTCGCTAGAGATTTCTTCAATCGGTACATAATATGCCCCAATCAGAAAGCTAAAATCAGCAAAAATGATTGATGGTGGGTTATCATTCAATAAAGCCTCAATACTCGAAATAATATTTCCTTTCTTTATTTTAATATCAGTTAATAATTCTAACCTTTCAAATCTGAAACCTGAATTATCTAGAGTCATTTTTAGAGGAACCTTTATTCTGTTTCTCCCAATAATCATTGAAATTATTAGATGATATTGATTATAGCCATCCTCCAGTTCAGGCTTAAGTTCTGTGTCAAAGATATCAATCTCTTGGTTGTCAAGAATTACACTATATTGAGATTCTCCCTTCTCAGAAATCAAATCAGAGTTTTGTTCAACACAAATTATACCAATCGGAGGGAATTCTTCAATTTTTCTTGGTTTCAAAACACCCTTCAGTATTGATTCAACCGAGATACTTGAATCTTTTAATTTTTCACCACATAGCTCAGCCCATCTTAAAAAATTATCCAGATTATCTTGTTTAAAAGACCAAATCCTTCCTTTTGCGGCGGCTCCTATTGTTTCTGGACCGCAACCCTCATAACCAGTTCCAAACAGGTTGGACTTTTGACTTGAATGTCTCAGTATGTATGAGAGGCCATCTTCCACATTACTTCCAATAAAAGATTGATAAGTAATGCTTCTATTCCCCATCATCTTCTTCAAACCAACATTCGATAATAACAAGCGCTTCATTCCACCGAATACTCTAAAATTGAATTCGGGGTCTATGGCATACCTTGATGGTACTATAGCTTCAGCAAGGTCAAATTCATTTATTCCATGTTCTGAAGAGTTCACATAACACAACTTACGTGTACGATCGATATATACCAGGCTATAGCCCCATCGAATATCTGTACACTCTGGCCCCGACATCCAATTTAATCGCATGGACTCTTTGGAAAACGAGATTAGCAGATTCTCATCATTTGCAACGTAAACTGCTGGATCGCCTTTTAGAACAACTCCCCAATTATTAATATTAATTGTGGAATCATCCGTATACCCAAATACTCGCATACTTACAGTTGGTTTAAATATGGATAGTAGATGTGTTAATTCTAACTCCTCATCTTCGTTTTTCACGAATCGTTCAACTAGTTCCTGAAAAGAGGTTCTCCTCAAAACAGCATATCTAGATAATTCTGGAAGAACTTTATTCCAATCTGCATTCTCAATATATAATTTTTGCAAAGCAGGAATGAATGTTTCGTCTCCTAAATTTGCTACAAATTTGGCTTCTCCTAAATTTGCTTCACTTCTTGTGATTCTACCTATAAACTGCAGGGTAATTGGCAATGACTTGTACTGATCATGTAATGCAGCAATTTTTAAATTTGGCAAATCTATACCTTCCCCGAACATGTCAACAGATACAATTATTTTCGCTTGCCTTTTCGCAATCAACTCCATCGCATTTTTAGGTTTCAATTTTTTTCGATCTGAAGTAACAAGTACAGGAAATAAATCGGAGTTTTCAGTAATGTTATAGAATTGATTATATAGAAAATTCGCTCTATCTATTGTGTTTGCCCGAACTAGCAGCATATGATTTTTTCCAGCTTCACGGTCAGAGCGTAGTAATGAAAGGGCTTTTTTTGCTATTTCCTTATCGGCACTGCTTCGATCATATTCATCTATTGGATGAAAATGAATTTTTGTGAATATACCATCCCTCATTGCGCGTGATAGTGGGTAATTATAGATAATTTTCCCAAGAATAAGTTTTTCATCTCGTCTGAATGGGGTTGCTGTGAATTGGAGGATTCTTTTCCCAGTGAAGGCATTTCTGATCTTTGTCCATGTCGGAGCTGTGGTATGGTGTGCTTCATCAAAAAAGACTGCGTCATAATCACTAATCAAAGCATGGAATTCCTCCTGTTTCTTTTTTGAGATCATCGCAACTGTAGTCACAACCACATTGTTGTTCCTAAAGATTTCAAAACTTTTCTGGTGTGAATCTGGCCAATTTTTCAGTTCGAATACGTTGGGTTTTATTACACCTTCTTTTAGTAACCCGTATCGGCTTAAGATTCCTAAATCCTCAAATTTACTCGCTATTTGAGATCGTAATAACGCAGTTGGTACAACAACTAAAACATGTTCTAAGGATTCCCAAATCATGCAGGCAATCATTGTATCGGTTTTTCCTGAGCCTGTGGGCATTACAATGATTGCTGGCTTATTATCATTGATAGACCAATGGGCTTTAATTGCACAAATAGCACCTATTTGTGGAGTCCTTAGCCCCTCAATTGGATGTTCACTATCACACAGACTCTCCTCACGCAAAACCAAGCCTTCATTCCATGACTTAACAATAGAGGATGTTGAGGAAACATTTTCAAATAACTCTGGTTGTTGAATTGTTGTAATTGACGAATTTACTTTTCCCATTTTAATAACTCCTGATGAAAAAGAATTGGTCAAATTGGGGCCTATCGCTTAAGCCAAATTTTTATTTCCTACATCAACACTTGTTGAACACAACCCCAAAATATTCCTTAAAAATAGCATTCAGCTGTCCTGCAATAATCGAAAAATCACAATTCAAGTCCAGCGTCTGTACCATAATCGTATTACCGCTCATCTGATAGGATTTATTGGGAAGGAGGGTCTCATCAGTTCTTGCATAAAGCAGCATACCAGCAACTTCATGTGGGATTTCTTTAAGGCCTGCATCCTTGTTTTTCACATAGGTAAATATTTGGTAGAGATTGTTGGAATGGATGGTATGTGCAGCATGCAGCGATTGAGTAGTATGTGCATAGAACTTTGCATCAATAATCAGCACCTTACTTCCATTAGACAACGTAATATCGCTTTGCATGATCGGCAGCATCGCACCTAGCCCATCATCAAGAGCCCAAGAAATCTGTGCTGCACTCACCTGTAGAGAAGGATACTCCTTGCGGTAATACTCCAGGATGAATTTCTCATAAAGACGATGCATGTACTGGTCATCTACAAAAGAAGCCAGGGAATAAACTCCAGGTTCAGTCGACATCAGCATCCCATCAAGAACTAACTGACAGATACTGATCAGCATCTTGTATGTCATATTATTTCTTTGAAATCGAATTGCAGACCAATGAATTGTTGTAGGTTCAAGGGTATCTACATGTGAGAAAAAAAGCATCTCCTTTTTCAATGCATCTTTATATTTTGAATCCACTTGTGGATGTCGAAAGAGAATCATCGTAGTTGTCTTAAGAATTTGGTTGAGCTGGTTGTTCTCTGAAAGCTCATCATACTCGCAAATCAATTTTTGCTTATGTGCAATAATTTGCTGAATCGTTTCTTCCATCTCAATTTTGCCCCGCAAAACCGCCAGATTTTCGGAACGATTCAGATACTCCCGATATAAACCTTGTTTCAACTGCAAACTTATCCCTCTAGCAAGGATTGCTGCAAAGACATTGTGAATATTGGAGAATTCTTCCTTTGCAATATCTTCAAAGCTCTCCTGCCTTAAGGCGTTGAAAGCATAAGAGAGCATATAGTAGATGTTCTTAATAAAAACTCTACCATATTGCTTCATTGGAAAACACCAGATAAGAGATTTTCCCACTTTTGCAACCTATTAGGATCATCAAACCAGTACTCATTAAGCATGGGCAACACTTCATACTGAATGACAGATTGCAGCCAGGTATCCGTACAGGCTGACTGACCACAGAAGTAGCTATGTCCAATACAAAAGCCTTTGCCCAAAGAATTATCCAGTACAATTTCGCTGTTCAACTCTTTGATTATGCTTATAAGCCTATCAAATACCTCATCGTGTAATGCATGTTGATACTGCACAAATCCTACAGAATCAAATCCCGGCTTAAGCTCAAAAAAACTGAAACGACGACGGAGAGCATAATCCATCATGGCAAGACTGCGATCAGCAGTATTCATCATTCCAATGATAAACACATTTTGAGGAACCGAGAAAGTGAGCCCATTGTAAGCCAGTGTAGCCTTTGTCCCCCGATAGTCACGTTCAAGAAGCATGAGCAACTCACCGAAAATGCGACTCAAGTTCCCCCGGTTTATTTCATCGATGATGAAAAAGAAATCTTTCTCCGGTTGATTAGCCGCCTTCTGGCAGAAGCGATAGAATATTCCATACTTCAGTTCGAAACCATCATTTACCGGCTTATACCCCATCATAAAATCCTCATACGAATAACTCTGATGGAACTGGACAAATTCTATACGGTTCTCGTCCCTTTCTTCCATTATGGAATATGCAAGACGCTTGGCAGCAAACGTTTTTCCAACCCCTGGAGGACCTTGTAGAATAACATTCTTCTTATTCCGTATAACGGCTACCAACATCTCATACTGATCCTCAGCCATATATACTTCGTTCAGAAAATCTTCCTTGGTATACGGGGTTGCACGATTCTCTGATAAGATTGGGTTTTCTTCCCTGATAAGGTCCAGAATAAAGTCATACTCACCTTTGGTCAGTTTGAATAAGCTTCCCTGTGGGTTTATGAAGTACTCCATTTTCTCCAGTTCAGGGCAACTCTTTACCACTTGATAATCAATCGGTGAGGCTAAGCCTTCCACTTTTTCAAAACAGACCTTCTCTCCATCTTGCTCAGCAACGAATTTTCCCAATGCTACAACTTTCTTGACTGGGTTAGATTCATAACCAATCAAGTAATCCCCTGCTTTTACGTCAAGGAAATTCTGAAAAATTCGCCGTTTATTGCCATTATCATTATACAAAGTATACGATTGCACATCTCCAATCGCGATGTCGGAGAAGCTCCAAATTTTCGGGTTCGCATTAAGCCACCAGTAACCATGAACTACAGAATCGGCAACCTTGGCATACAGTTGTACTTGGCTCATATCAATCGTATCGAGTGCATGAGAGAGTTCATTACGAAGCTTCCATATATAGCTGCCGGCATCAGACTTATCTGCTTCACGACCAATATAAAGAATCGGCCAATACCGAGAATTTTCCTCGTCATCTAGTATTGGACAATTAGTCTTTTCCTTAATCCGTCGAGCTAAAGCCACAGAACCATTGAGATAGAAATGTAAATTTTCTCCATACTTGACTGATAGTTGTGTACAGCTGGCCATACCACCGTAATCCTTGAGTCTTTTCATAATTTCAAGACTACCTGTGGTGAAAACCTCTTTATCATTCAGAAGCACAACCCACTGCTCAGAAGTGATTTCAGGTGAATAGTTCTTTGGGAACCACAGATCATCGTTAACTTGCTTGGGCTCCTTAATCTTGCGACTGATATAGAAGCCTACATCAATAGTCAATGTACGTAGTTCTGGATCAGGATAACAGCTTGGAGTTACTTGTGAAACAAGCAGCTGTTTCAGCTCCTGATCTTTCTGCAATTCCTCGCATAGTTCGTTATAAAGTAGAAGACTGTTGCGAATGTTGCTTGCATACGCACCGCTTTTGAACGTGTATGAACTCTCCAGCTCATTAGATACGGCGCTCACTTCACTATATTTATAGATGTAATAAGTATCAGGATATCGAAGCCACAAGTACGTGGTGATGGCATTTTCCTTCTGATAATGCTGTTTTGCCCCTTTACCGTATTTTTCCAGAAGTACAGCTGACTCACTCTTAAATGCATCGATTCGTTCATACACATCCCTTCTTTCATCGTACAGATGCATGAACATAGCTCGAACTTCCTCGGGGGCCTGCAAAGCAAAACTCTTGATCATTGCAGCCGGCAGGTAATTCATTGAAGCCAGTAGGTTCTCTGTTTTAGCAATGGAGTGTGCCAACATTTCTGAGAAGTTTGCAGCATTGATATCCCAATTGTCTTGAAAGCACTTGACTGCTTCCCATTTGTATTTCTCATTCTTCCACTGCTTATCAATGAAATCCTGTTTGTACTCCGCAAGAACCTCATTCAATCTGGATATGTTAATCATTGCAAAACTCCTCAGCGCTCAATATCACGACCGGATAAGAGTTAAAAATACGACCAGTCTTGATTTATTAGTATAGTAGCGCTCTGTGCTGAGAGCAATGAATTAATTCATTGGGCATCATCAATCGCGAGCAGTTGCATTAAATGTCCACCTAAAATTCTAAGAATTGGCTACAACCAAAGGCAGAATAAAGAATCTGAAGCTATTGGCTTAGATATACTACCAAGCAGAGAAGGCCTCTTTCCAGGGTTAATTTGCTTTTTTTGTAAATTCTTGTTAAGGTAATAAATCTCTATTACATCGCATAATAAGTCAGAACCTCTTATAATCTTTTCGACCTCCGGTCCTCCATGATTATGTATATTAATGCTTGTCAAAGAATTCATTTTTGCACTAGTTAACCGGCTTGGATTATTGGAAACTACTAGAGCGTATATTGCTAGCCACTTAGTTATATAATAAAAATTTAGTAAGCATTTTCAACTTAAGTATGGTATTAATTGGATATTGAGAGTAAAAAAATGCTTATGTTCAAATGAGAATTGTATTTTCCGAGGACTATCAGTCCAGGAATAATAATCCTGATTACTGCAAGGACAAGGGGTTGTTTAATGAAAATGTCCAATACTACAAGTCTTGAAGATGTGAAATCTGGAATTCTAGAGTATATTAAATCAAGTGATTACCAGTATTCTCTTTTTATCAATGGAGAATGGGGTATTGGAAAGACACATTTTATTAAGGGATCCCTTAAGAGCGTTATAACTGACAGCACGAGAGTTGTATATATTTCATTGTTTGGCATTGCTTCAATCCAAGAGTTAGACGAGAAATTATCTACAGAACTATTGCTTCAGGTCTTTAATAAAAAAAAGTTCTATGACTCGAAGCTTGGTAAGCTCTGCAGAATATTAGGAAAAACTGCCTTTAACATTATACTTAAAAATATTGCTCTCGAGTCTAAGGATTTTCCAAGCAAATCGGACTGGCTAGCCTTCTTACCAAAGAGTAAGAACAGAAAAATTTTATTCGTTTTTGATGATATTGAAAGAACCTCATGTGAGATGCGGGATTTATTGGGTTATATAAATAATTTCGTTGAGCAGTATAATGCAAAAGTTATACTTATTGGTAACGAGCCCAAGATAGGATTTACTGGAGATAGAAATGAAGCAAAGCCAACTAATACAGCAAGTAATATCCCCAATGATTCAGGAGACTCTGAGGATAGAAACCAGAGTATATTCTCTGAGTATAAAGAAAAGTTGGTAGGATATAAAATTAACCTAACTCCAGATTTTAATGCTGTTGCGAGTATAATTGTAAATTCTTTAACAGATAAACTAGAAATCGAAACTAACATTGGTTTAACCGCAAAAGAAATAGGAGAAATCCTTATAAGCATCTTTGAAGATGCTAATGATAATAATCTTAGAAATTTCCAAAATATAATTGGTACTATTGGACGATTGTTTCAATCACTGATGGACCCCCAATATCTAAAACTTTTCCCAGAGAAGGATTATATTAAGCGATTTTTCCAAGTTTCAATAATCCAGCTTACGTGGTGTAAATTAAATAAAAACCCATCTCAGAATTGTCTTTACGCAAATTCTCAATGGTCTGGTGAATCTAGATTGTCTCTTAGTTATATGGAATCGTTTGTTAGTTCTTCAATTATGCCACAATCAGAGTTTAAACAATCAATTAATGAGTTCATACGAATTATAAAATGGGAGGATGATAATAAAAATGATCCACTAAATGTTTTAAGAAGCAGCTACCATGAATTGGAGAGCTATGAGATTTTCCTCGAATTATATAGTAACTTGGTTACAAAATTAAACAATTTCGAATATCCCCCATTTAAATGGGGAGATATCCTTGTTTTAATATCAAAATTGGAAACTGAGCATCTAGCTGAAAAAGGTGCATTTCATGCCGCTCTTGACAAAATTGAATCTCAGGTAAAATCCATTGATTGGAGTTGCAAGGAATACCAACAATTCTATTTTGATGTAACGTACTATACTTTTACTAGCAAACTGATAAAAGAACATCAAGAGGCACTATGTCTCAATTTTGATGATTGGGGTAATTGGAAAAATAAGTATTTAGAAGAGAAAATCGGAAAAAATCTTCAACAATATCTGAAAGAAAATAATATTGATGGTTTTATTACCTACATTGATACTAAACAGAATGATATCCTCAAGTTTAAACGGTTATTGTCTCTATTAGACTTGGTGAATATCACAAATTTTTTAGCCAATGCCACATCTCATCAATATCAAATTTTTAGAAAGGCAATCTTTGTAGCATATGAAAAATTTGTAATAATAGAAAATGATGAATTGATTGTAATAAAACAAATAGTTGAATGGTGTCGCAATAATATGGATATTGGAGATAAAATTGTTTTAATGCAAAGAAGATGGTTGCTGGATAATCTGGAAAAATTCGTTGCAAATTCTGAACAAAGCTAAGCCTTAAGGAGTGCTGACAAAATCTTGGACTACAATGGGGCTAAAGAAAATGTCGAAGATTTTCTTAACATTAAGAGCCATTTAAAAGACCAACTGTACCAACAAATGTACCAAAATACCAAAGAATGTACCAATTCCGGGTTGTTTTAACTTGTTCAAGGTTGTTTCATAATGCTTGACAGCAAATCGATTTAGGAACATAATGAAACAAATTAGATGTGATCAAGTGCCCGCTCATAATCCGTGGGTCGGAGGTTTAAATCCTTCAGGGCCCAAAGTAAATCAAAGCTTCTTGCGATGCAGGGAGATTTGATTGTTGGGGGGCTAGATTTGATCTGAATCTCATCCAGGAATGAATCATGATGCTTTGGAATATCTCGAGGGTATCCTTTGATCATAAGAACACCAAATTTACACAGAGGTAGCGTTGGACAGAATCACTCCCCGATACAAGATGCTTTCGTTTTCTATCACCTTTCTCACAACATTCTCTACAAACCAATAATTTGACATTGCAGTGTATTCTCACACTCTCTTGAAAACCTTTTGAATCTCCATGTCAGAGGAAAGCATCACCAAGTCAGCTTTGTAGCCGGGCTTTATGCAGCCTCGATCTGTTTGCGAAAGTACCCGTAAGGGGTTCTCGGATGCAACCTGAAAGAATGATTGCTTGTCCAATAAGTTTTTGTGAAAAAGGTTTCTTGCTGTTTCACTGATAAGCATTGCAGAGCCTATCAGTATGTCACTATCACTGTAATAGCAGGCCTTCCCATTCGAATAGATTTGCTTACCCAAATACAAGCCTTCACCGGCACCCATACCGGCCAAACTCATAGCATCAGAAATCAGACAAAGCCTATCTGTGCCAAGCGAATTGATCGTCAAGTCAATCACTGACGGATGCACATGTACTTCATCACAAACAAGTTCATAGGTTGCATGGCTGTAGTCACGGACAAACGGCATGCCAGCCAAGCCTGGGCGTTTGTGATCTATGCCGCTCATCGCATTGAAAAGATGGGTTAGATGATTCTTATCCCTAGGACTCAATGCATCCAGAGGACAATCACTATGGCCATAGGCAACAACAATGTTGCTCTGTTCCAAAATATTCGAAAGCTCTTCACTGCCTTTCAGTTCAGGAGCAATGGTCATAGAGGTGACAAGAGGCTTCTTTCCACACTTGATGGAAAGAATCTTCTCCAGATACTCTCTATCAAAGGCCCTTATACCTGAAGATAGAATGCCACCCTTTTTTTCAGGTGCGATGAAAGGTCCTTCCACATACACCCCAAGCAGATAGGATGATAGGAAAGTACTCGTATCCATTGCTTTTTTAATCTGGGCCAAGAGATCCAAATCCATGACAACCGCAAGTTGGAAACTAGTTATACCCTTCCCTGCAAGAAACAAGGCCATGCCTTCAAGGTTTTCCTGTATATTACCTCTGGTTGAATCAAAGCCACCACAACCATGGATGTGCATATCGACTAGACCTGGACCCACAAGGTTACCCTTGGCATCATACTGCTTTAGATGCTGTACCCTCTTTTGATCATGCTTGCCAACATACATGACGATTCCCTGCTCCAGCACTATGGTTGCATCAGGTAGTAGTGCCCCATTCGTATAAGCCAAGGCATGGATTATTGCATAGTCAACTTCAGAATGAACCATTTGCTACTACTCCATCAAGAGAATTTGGTTTGCACATATAGATAAAAGTGAATACAAAACTTTTGCCGGATTCCTCATAGTTACGGCCGCATAACGCATTAGTGAAATCCCTATCTTTCTTAACCCTCAACGCTTAGACTGAAAATCTTTTTCCCTGCACGCAATGGTCACTTCCCCAAGCAGAGTCCAAGAATGCAATCTGAATCACATTTTAAGACTAACATACATTCACTGATGGAGACAGCATCCAAATCATTGAAGTCTTGATGCTCATCAGATACATCCGCATAAACCTCACCATCAGTTTTATCTTCATCATAGGGGAATCTCTCCCGGTTGGCGAGAGTAATCAGTACTCATGCAATACGGCAAGGAGAGGGCCAACTCTTCGAGGCATTTCTAACCAGCAAGTGTATCAAAGTACCAATACACGTGCCGATCCCATTAATCTTCACCCTGATTTTTGTTGTCTCATAATGCTCGACAATACATGGATATATAATCAGTTTTTAGGCCTTTCGCTGTTTTGAGTGGGTAGAATCCTAAAGAGACAAAGTGATAGTGGAAAACTCTGGGAGTGCTGTGGTACTGTTTTGGTATCACAGAACAGAGAGGTAATTCATGATGAACGGATTCTCC
>Ga0334883_1002314_pt1 | contig 23824 bp, 15 predicted proteins | sample GraSluR1_MG_6_FD_207230 | JGI IMG/M metagenome (GOLD analysis project Ga0334883, IMG submission 207230) | Sludge microbial communities from methane-producing bioreactor in Wageningen University, Netherlands - Granular Sludge_09_05-R1 | ecosystem: Engineered > Bioreactor > Anaerobic >...
TTGGGTACCATGGTTGGGTTTTTGGCCATGGTCTTGGCGACGCCGGCCAGCCGACCGATTTTCGTCCCGCTGGCGGCGACGCTGTGCGCCAGTGGTGCTGCTGGGCTGGAGTGGTTTTTGGGTGGCTTCGCGACGGAAGTGGCGACCTTGGCGGGGGTCATATATCTGTTGCCGGGTCTGACCTTGACGGTGGCCTTGACGGAGGTGTCGACGCGTAACCTGGTGGCGGGCACGGCGCGGCTGATGGTGGCGATGCTGACTCTGTTGGGCCTGGGCTTTGGGGTGATCCTTGGGCGGTGGCTGAGCGCGTTGTCTCCGAGCTCCTTGGGTGTGGAGGCGGCCGGCGTGCCGGTGTGGGTTTCGGTGGCGGCGGTGTTGGTGGCACCGTTGGCATTTGCGGTGTTGTTCCACGCCCGGGGGCGCGACATGGTGTGGATCTTGGTGGCTGGGGTGAGCACCTTTTTGGCAGCGCGAACGGGTTCCATCTGGGGTGGGTCTACGATTGGGGCTTGGTTGGGGGCGGTGATTGCCGGGGTGGTGGGTAATGTGTGGGGGCGCTTCTTGGACCGGCCGCCGATTATTGTGACGGTGCCGGCGATCATGCTGTTGGTGCCGGGATCTTTGGGCTTTCGCAGCGTGGTGTGGATGATGGCGGACGACACGATGAGCGGGGTGGATGCGGCCTTCGAGACGGGTTTGGTGGCCATGGCATTGGCCGTGGGGCTGTTGATGGCCAATGTGATTGTGCCGCCGCGGCGTCGCGTCTAGCCGGTGAATGCCCGGCATGGGGTTGGGCACGCGGGCAAATGGCGGCGATGGAGGGAGGCGAAGGCGGCGGCACTTGCGCGGGTCGTCGTGGAAAAAAAGCTTGCGAAATCGGTGGGCATGTGTACATAAGGCGCCGACCTCGACAGGGATCGAGGTCGTTGGAGGCAGCATGACGCTGCCATGGGCGCGATGGACGCGCCATTTCTTACGTGCCTCAGAGCGTTGCCGACGGTGACCTTCCTCGGCACGATCACGCTGCGGCCAAGGTCTGGCGCAGCATCTCTAAAGGCATTTCATGACGTTCGTTTCTTTTCCCCTCGATGCGGCGCTGGTGCGCGCCACGGAAACCCTTGGTTTTTCTGAGCCAACCCCCATTCAAGCTGCGGTCATGGGGCCTGCGATCGAGGGACGCGATATTTTGGCTTGTGCCATGACGGGCAGCGGGAAAACGGCGGCGTTTTCCTTGCCCATTCTCGAGTATTTGTTGCGCGAGCCCGGCAAGGGCACCCGGGCGTTGGTGCTGACGCCGACCCGGGAATTGGCGGCGCAGGTGCAGGCCCACATCGAAGCGCTGGCGCAGTACACGCGTATCAAGGTCGCTTCGGTGTTCGGTGGTGTGCGTCCGGGGCCGCAAGAGCGCGCGATCCGGGCGGGCGTGGAGATCATCGTGGCGACGCCGGGCCGCTTGCTGGATCACATGCAGCAGCCCTGGTGCCGCTTCGATGACCTGGACGTTTTGGTGCTGGATGAGGCGGACCGGATGTTGGACATGGGCTTTTTGCCCGATGTGCGGCGCATCATGGATCGGCTGCCGCGGGCCAAGCAGACCTTGTTGTTTTCAGCGACCATGCCGCAGGCCATCGTCGCGCTGAGCAGGGATCTTTTGGAAGATCCCTTGCGGATTGGGACGGAAAGGAAGGCGGCGCCGGCCACGGGTATTGCGCACACGGTGATGCCCGTGTCGGAGAAGCTGAAACCGGGTTTGCTGTTGGCCCTCTTGGCCGAGCGGCCGCAAGTGGCGACCTTGGTGTTTACCCGAACCAAGCACCGGGCGAATCGTTTGGCGGACCACTTGGAGAAGAGAGGTATCCGTTGTGATCGGATCCACGGCAACCGCAGCCAGGCCCAGCGAGAGGACGCCCTGCGGGCGTTCAAGTCGGGACGTTTGCAGGTGCTGGTGGCGACGGACATCGCCGCGCGTGGGATCGACATCGAGGCTTTGCCGCTGGTGGTGAACTTTGATGTGCCGCCAGTGCCGGAGGATTACGTCCATCGGGCAGGTCGTACGGCCAGAGCCGGTGACGTCGGTGACAGCGTGATTTTCTCGACCCCTGAGGACGCGCGGGATCTGAAGCACATCGAGCGTTTCATTGGCAAGACCTTGCCACGGCGTCGCCTGGAGGGCTTCGACTACGATGCGGCGCCGCAGGAGCGTTTCGAGGTGCCACTGGCGGAGCGGATCGCCGAGATCAGGGCGCGCAAGGCAGAAGATCGGGCGCGGGCCGCGGCGAACGCGGAGCGTCGGGCCAAGGCTCAGTCCATGCGCGCCAACAGTGCGCCGAGCGCCAAGGCGAACGAGGGCAACGCGCCGCGTCGTTCCTCGGGGCATCGGCCAGCCCAGCGACGCAACCGGAGCGCTTAGTTTTCGCGTGCGGGTGTGGTGAGAGCGGTGCGAACGGAGCCCTGGGGCTTGGGGGTGGGCACTCTCAGGGTGGCTCAGGTGCCGCGGCTCATGGGTAGATGAGGTGTGGGGCCCGGGCGGCGGCGAAGGTGGCCAGGTCATCGGCCCAAGACGCGGCGATGTCCTCAGGGGATTCGCCGTTGCGGAGGCGCTCGCGGACCTCGCTTTGGCCCCAGATGCGGGCGAAGCTGCGGGGGCTGCGCACCTCGAGTTGGTCTGGGTAGAGCCGCTCGATGGTGGAGAACAACGCCAGGGCGGTGTGGAGGGGTCGGAATGCGCGGGGATCGACGACGATGAGCTGCACGCCTGCTGCGGTCTGTCCGCCGAAGCGGTTTTTGGCGGGTCGGTAGACAATGGGGCGCAGCAGGACCCCGGGGAGGTTTTGGGCCTGGAGGGCTTGGACAAAGGCCTGCGGCTCGATGAAGGTCGCGGCGATGGTTTCAAAGGGCATGGTGTAATGGGCCCCTTCGTCGATATTGCGCGAGACCCCGGCGACCATGCCCGTGGCGATGTAGAGGTGGGCGCTGTGACTGTGGGGGATGTTGGGGGAGGTGGGGACCCAGATGAGGCCCGTGTCTTCCCAGACCATCTCGCGGCGCCATCCTTCCATGGGGATCACCTGGAGGTCGGCGCCGATGGCCAGCTCAGCGTTGAAGAAAGCGGCCAGTTCTCCGACGGTCATGCCGTGGGAGACGGGAGTGGGTCCCCAGCCGACGAAGCTCTGATAGCGCTGTTCGCGGATGGGTCCTTCAACGCGCAGGCCACCCAAGGGGTTGGGCCGATCGAGGACCATGAAGGGGATCTGCGCCTTGGCCGCGGCCTGCATGGCCAGTCCCATGGTGGAGGTGTAAGTGTAGGTGCGCGAGCCGACGTCTTGGATGTCGAAGACCAGGAGGTCCAGTTGGCTCAAGGTCGCCGCAGATGGTGCGGTGCGCTTGCCGTAGAGGCTTTCGACGGGGACGCCGGTGACGGGGTCGACTTCATCCTCGAAGCGCTGACCGGCGGGCAGGGCACCGCGCAACCCGTGTTCGGGGGCATAGATCTGGACGAGCTCGAAGCGGCCGTCGGCGGCGAAGCGATCGACCGTTGGGACGAGGTTGCCATCGACGCCAGAGGCGTTGGTGATGAGGCCCACCCGTTTGCCGGCGATGCGGTGGATTTCCCGATCCAGGAGTACGTCGACCCCGAGGCGGACGACTTCGGCACCCAGGGTTGGGGCAGCGCCGTCCAGAGGCGCTGACGCGTCTGCTGGCGAGCTCAGCGCGAGGGGCGGTTCGTCTTCTTGGGGTGGAGAGGCGGGTGGCGCGCTCGGGCAGGCATCGACGGTGGCGCACGCGGGGCAGGGTTCGCTGTGGCAAGCGCCGAGGGTGGTGGCGACGACCAGGGTGAGGGCGCAAGCGAGCCCGGTCGTGAAGTGTGGTGACCCCATGAACTAGGTGGTGGCTTGGGTGGCCAGCAGAAGTGGCAAGACTTCCATCGCCCACGCGTCCACGGCGTTCATGTCCCGAAAATCTCCTTTGGGTGCGCCGATCGCTTTGAGGATGAGGCGCTCGGGCAAGGTGAAGGCCTTGGGTTCGTTCCACCCGGGAAAGAGGCCGATGCCCACGGGTTCGAGCTGGCCGGCTTTGAGCAGGGGGGCGGTGTAGCCCAGGACCTCGTCCCGTTTTTCCGGTGAAGAGGCGATGGTCAAGCCCACGGTGAAGATGGCAAAGGGTCGGGTTTTCAGGAGGTCGACGTGTTCGGCGAGCCAGTTGCGCGCGGCGCGCAGCCAGCGTCCGGCGCGGACACCGCTGCCGAGGATGATGGCGTCATAGTCCGCTGGGTTGGGGGCATCGGCGGCGGCGACGCAGGTCACGCTGGTGCCGTCCTCGAGGTGTTGGGTGAGGGTGGTGTGCATTCTCTCAGCGATGGACTTGGTGCTGCCGCTGCGGGAGGCATAAACGATGAGGATCTTGTGCATGGGTGTCCCAACGACGTGATTTGGGGGGTGAGCGTTGCCTGGCGCGAGGCTGCTGCCAGGTCATGCGTGCCATATGTATGGGCAGCGCCAGTGTGGGTCAAGATGCAGTGAGGCGGGTGCAGGGCCGCAGGACGGGGTTTTGCCGCGGGCATCACTTCACCTGGCGGTCGAGGAGGTGGCCTGGGTGGCGGGTGGGCCGCGCCCTTGGGCAAGAAGCATAGACCATCACTGGTCGTCGCTGCTTTTGGCGTCGGGAGTGGTGCACAGGTCGCGCGGCCGTTCAATGGCCAGGGCGCTCTCGATGCTCAGGGCCAGTTCGTAGCCGCGAAAGGGTTTCTGGAGAAAGGCCAGGGCACCGTTTTCCAGGAGTGATTGGGCTTCGCCGTCGATACTATAGCCCGAGAGGAGGATGACTTTGCACGTTGGCTTGATGGCCAGGAGCTCTGTCAGTACGTGTTGGGGGCTCTGGTCTGGGAGGACGACGTCCAGGAGGACGACGTCGATGGCGTCTGCGTGTTGGCGGAAGAAGTCGAGGGCGCTCCTTCCGTCTGGTTGGCAGTGGACCTGATGGCCAAAGCGTTCGAGCACGGTGCGTACAATTTTGGAGAGCATGGGCTCGTCATCGATGACGAGGATCTTGGCCGGGGTCATGGCCGCGGCGCGGGGGCCGACTTTTTTGTCGGCGGAAGGTGGCGCAGCGGTGTGGATGGGAAAATAGAGCTTGAACGACGTCCCTTGGCCGACCTCACTGTGAACGGCGATGCCACCGCGGTGATTCTTCATGGTGCCATAGACGGCGGCAAGGCCCATGCCGAAGCCGCGGCCGATGGTTTTGGTGGTGAAGAAGGGTTCGAAGGCGCGCTGCAACGTTGCCGGGGCCATGCCCATGCCGTCGTCTTTGACGCAGAGTTCCAAGTACTCACCGTGGGGTAGCGCTAGGACCATGTCAGTCTTGGAGGCGTCGTCCAGGGTGACGATGCTGCTGGAGAAGACCAGGCTGCCTCCATGGGGCATGGCGTCGCGGGCGTTGAGGGCCAAGTTCAGGAGCGCATTCTGGATTTGGGAAGGATCGCCGAGGGTCGTGGGGCGGGTGGCGTGCAGCCTGAGGTCGATGTGAATGCGTTTGTCGATGCTGTGCCGGAGGAGGCAGCGGACTTCATGGACGATGGCGTGGACGTCGACAGGGATGGTGAGGAAGTTCCCTCGGCGCGAGAAGGCTAAGACCTGCTGGGTCAAGGTGGAGGCGCGTTCGATGGTGAGGAGGATGGCGTCGACGAGCTCCAGGGCGTCTGGGCGTTCTTCGACTTCGAAGCGCAAGAGCTCGGCCAATCCGCTGATGGCTCCCAGTTGGTTGTTGAAATCGTGGGCCAGGCCGCCGGCGAGCTCACCGATGGCCTGCATTTTTTCAGCGTGGCGCAGTTGCTCTTGGAGTCGGCGGGTTTCAGTGATGTCTCTGAGGTGCTCGACGACGCAGCGCAGCCCCCCGTGGGCATCCAAGACGGGGTAGGCGCGACAGTCCAGCCAGAGATCGAGCTCGGGGAGGTGTTTCTCAAGTTGGACGCTGGTCTTCTGTTCGATGGCGGATCGCACGGCGCAGGTGGCGCATGGCTGGGTCCTCCCGATGAGTTCCCAGCAGCGTTTGCCCTTGGCCGATTCGGGGGTGGCCTGGACAAAGCGGTAGCCGGCTTCGTTGTAGCGCTGCACGCGGTGCTGCAGGTCTTGAATGCCGATGACATCGGGGATGGCGTCGAAGACGGCTTCGAGGAGTTGGGCCGTCTCGCGATGACGCAGTTCGCTGGCCTCGAGCTCAGCTTTCATGGCGTGGCGATTGCTGACATCGGAGAAGATACCGATTTTTATGTTGCTCGCATCGGTGGAGAGGTGGGCCTGGCTGATGTCGGCGTAGCGGGTGCTGCCGTCTTTGTGGCGACAGGGGAGGTCTCGCACCACGAAGGTCGAAGGTTGTTCGAGCAGGAAGTGGGTGGCGACGCGCTCCCAGTCTTCTGGGTGATGCAGCATCTGCACGGGTTGCTGGAGCAGCTCCTCGGCTCGATAGCCCAAGAAGCGGCACAGGGCAGGGTTGACGTAGCACAGGCGCATGGCGTCTACGTCGGCGATGGCGATGCCCTCACCGGTCGCTTCAGCCATGGCGCGAAAGAGATCGTCCGTTGGCATATGCATATGGCTCCTCGCCAAGCTCACAACCTTAGTGGCCAACGATAGGTGAGTGGCGCGGCTTTGACAAGGAGGGCGTCGCCGGTAGGGCGCAAGGGGCGCTTCAGTGCTGCTGGCTTTGGTGTCGGCGGCGGATGAGGTAGAGCGCCAGGAGGCCCAGCGCCAGGGCGCCAAGGGCGCGGGGCGCTGTTGGGCGCGGGGCGGCGACGCGACAGGCGCAGCTCTCTTGGTCGCGTTGCGGGGGGGGTGGGTCGGCCTGGAGATCCTCCGCCATGTCGCTGGCGTCGCTTCCCGGGTCGGGGCGGGTGTCGTCGCCCCCCAGCTCGGCCGAGTCTGGGGCTTCAACGGCCTCTGGGGCGGGCTCGACCGCTTCTTCTGGGCGTAGCTCTTCGGGTTCAGGCGGTGGCCAGGTGCCATCGTGCCACTCGAAAGCGCCGACGTCGACGGCCAAGCCCTGCGGGCGCGGTACGCCAGCGTGGTCGAGGCTCGGGGCCTCTTCGGCCGCGCCCGCGTCGATAGCGGTGGAGGTGGGGAGGAGGCGCAGGTCGAAGGCCAGTGGATCCACGAAATGGGCGGCGAGATCCGTGACGATGAGGTTATGGTCGACGGTGACACCGTCTCCCTCGACGTTGATGGCGGTGACCAGGTTGTTGCGGACGAGGCATCCCTGAGCGGGGGTGCCGTCTTTGTGGTTGGCGATGCGCACCCAGGGTGGACCGGGGCGTTCCTGGTTGAGGTCGACGACGGTGTTGTTGACGATGCGGCTGTTGCGGGCGCCCATGAGGGTGATGCCGTGCCAATGGTCGACCATGATGACGTTGTTCTCGATGACCCAGTCGACGAAGGTGCCGTCGAAGCAGCCGATGCCTTGCAAGGTGCAACGCATGGGTTGGTCTGGGTCTTCGTAGTTGATGATGGTGTTGCCCCGCAGGATGATGCCGTGGACCTCGCCGCTGCCAACGCCATCGGGGCCGACGGACCAAGACTGGAAGCCATCGTCGTGGTTATCGTTGGTTTTGTAGCAGTTCTTGACGAGGTTGCCTTCAAAGAGGCCGTGATCACCGAGGCCGCGGAGGCCGTCGCCAGAAAAATTCTCGATCGTGTTGCCGATGATTTGGGCGTTGGGTCCCGAGACGCTGATGCCGAAGTTGACGTTTTTGATGTGGTTGTTGGCGATGAAGTTGTTGGCGCCGTCGACGCGGATGCCGTTGCCCGCGAGGTTGTTCCAGTCGTCGGCGGTCCAGGGGCTGATGTCGGCCACGGAGGCGATGCGGCAGTCTTCGACGCGGATGTCATGGACGGGGCCGCGCCAGTTGTGGTTCTCGATGGCGAGCAGGGTTTTCTTCTCGTAGTCGGTGGCGTAAGCCAAGCTGATGTCGAGGTTGACGAGGTGCCAATGGCTGGACGAGCGGATCAGGGCCGAGGAGAGGCGGGCGCTGGCCCCCGGCTCGCCTTGGATGATGATGGGCGCCGCGTTGTAGTAGCTCTGGATGACGAGGGCCCCATGGTCACCGGAGCGCAGCCAGAGGCGGTCGCCAGCGCGCACGGGTGCGCCGGGGTTTTTGGGCACTAGGGTCGCGCCTTCTGCATAGGGCAAGCTGCTCCACTCCTGGCTTTCGATGAGGTTGGCTTCGATGACTTCTTGGAGGGTGCGCCAGGGGGCGTCGCGGCTGCCGTCGTTGTCCATGGCGCCGTGCACGGGGTCGACATAGAAGTCGGCGGCCCAGGCGGGCGTTGCCCACAGGCCGAGGAGGAGGAGGATGAGGGAACGTAGCGCTCTGGCGTGCATGGGTGACCTCTCGATGCGATGGCCCTCGGCTGGGCGGGCAGGCTTGCGGCGATGGGTGGGGTGCATGGGCGGCGCTGGGCGCATCATTCGTTCATGATGTCGCAGTGGCGGCCATAGAGGTGGCCGGCGATGCGGCCCGTTGGGAAGGTCGCTTCGACGCTGAAGGCGATGAAGGCCTCAGGATCACTGGGCGCAGGCTGTCCGAAACACTCGGTGCAGACCGCCCAGGCCACGGGCGTCACGACGACGGCCGACGCGTGGGTGAACTGCATGGCTGGCGCCAAGGTTCCGAGGCTGTCGAGGAGGACCGCGGCGACGCCGTCGCTTTTGGTCTGGGGCGTCAGGTCCGTGGGCAGGGTGATGCCGCTGAGGATGAGGATGCGGTCGGGTAGGGGGGAGCTGGACCTGGGGCAGCCGCTGAAGCCTCCGTGCATGGCTTCGACATAGAGTTCCCAGGGCTGCTCGGCTTGGGTGGGGGCGGTGAGTCCGAAGATCGCGCGCTCAAAGGGCTCGGTCACGGCGCCGAAGGTGGCGGTCAAGGTCTGCACCCGGCACTCGCCTGGGCAGGGGTCGGGATCCACGTCCGTGAGGTCGCTCGCGTCCAAGGGGTCTGTGTCCGGCACGGTGTCGAGGGTCTCGGCGTCGGCCAGATCCACGGCGTCGCCGTCGTCAGTCGCGTCGAGGGCATCGCGCGTTTCGATGTCGAGGAGCTCGGCGTCTTGGTGGAGGTCGGTGGCGTCGGGCGGCGGCGTGTCGAGCTCGGCGTCTTGGTGGAGGTCGGTGGCGTCGGGCGGCGGCGTGTCGAGCTCGGGGTCGTTGGCATCGGGTTCGGGGAGGTGATTGTGGAGCTTGGCGCCCTCACCACAGGCGCTGGCGAGCCAGAGCAGGGTACACAGGCAGACAAAGACTTTGGCCAGGGCTGGCATGGGAGAGACCTTCACAGCGTTGGGTATGGCGAAAAGAGACAGGGGTGCTTTTTCGAGCGCTGCGGCTCGTGATCACTCGTTTTCGTCATCGAGGCTTCGCGGCGCGGCGACCTTGGGCGGCTCGGGGAGGATTTCGATGGGAGGGGGAGGTGGTTCCGGGAGGATCACCTCGGCGTCGGGTGTCACTGGCGCTGGCACTCGGGGTGGCTCGGGGCGCACCTCGATGGGAGGGGAGGAGGGCTCTGGTGGTGCCGCCTGGTCGTCGGGGGAGGTGGGGTTTGGCTCGTGTGGGAGCTTCAGGTTGGCGGGGATGGGGGCGATGGGCGGCTCAGGGAGCACCTCGATGGGGTGTGTTTCACCCAGGTTGGGGTCGGAGGGTGGCGTGGCGGGCGCTTCCTCGGGGGGGAGGGGTTCCACCGATGGGGGCTCGGGGCGGACTTCGATGGGCGGGGCGGTGGCTTCCGGGCTGGGGCTAGGGCAGCCGGCGACGCCCATGGCCAGGGCGGTAGCGGTGGCGGCGGCTGCGGCGAAGTCTCCAAGGTTGCTTTGCTTTTTGGGTTTGGTCGGTGTGGGGACGAAGGGCTGGGGCGGGCTGACGTGTTGGGTGATGCCGTGGAGATGGAAACAGAGCCGCCGCCCGGCGATGTGGACGCAGTCTTTGTGGAGGAGCACGACGGGTTTTTCGTCGGGGACGACGAGAGAGCGTCCGCCGCGGTGCACTTCGGTTTGCGGTGCCTGGGGGCGTTTGAAGAGCATGAAGCGCTGGTCTTGTGAGACCCACAGCTCGACGACCCTTTCGAGGTCATCGTGCCACGAGACGCGACCCGTGGGGTCGAGCCCGAGGCCTGGCTCGACGCCAACCGTGGCGGTGCATACGAGGAAGCGATGCTGTGGTTGGGCGTCGAGATCTTCGATACAGACAGCGATGGGGCGTGGCATGACTTGGATCTCCGTGGTCCGGCCTGGTGAGGAGGTCAGGGGTATCAGTGGTTGGGGTCTTTTTTGGGTGGCGGCGGCGCGGGCATGGTGGGCGGCATGGGGCGGACCTCGATGGGCGGTGGCTCCTGGATGAGCCCAGGATCGACATCGCCCTCTTCCTGGGGTCCTTCTTCTTCGTCGATGGGTGCTTCAGGCGGCGCCTCTCTCACTTCGATGGGTTCGGGCGCGGTGACTTCGACGACGTCGGGCTCGGGCTGGGGCCACTCAGGGGGCATGGGGGCGGGCGGATGGGGTCGCACCTCGACGGGTGGGGTGGGTTCGGTGGCGGCGCTGCTTTGGCAGGCGACGGCGCCCAGGGAGAGGGCGGCGGCGGTGGCGGCGGCCACGGCGTTGAGGGTTTTTTTGCTGGCGCTGGGAGGGGGTGGCGGGGCGAAGAATTGTGGCGCCGCGATGGTCTTGGCTTGCCCGTGGAGGTGCACGCGCAAGCGGCGCTGGTCGATGCGGATCTCATCGAGGTGCAAGAGCACGACGGGCTTTTCTTCGGGTACCTGGAGGGAGCGCCCGCCGCGGTGGACCTCCGTCGGGGGGCCGTCGGGTCGGCGATAGAGGATGAGTTGCTGGTCCATGGAGACCCACAGCTCGACGACCCGGTCCTGTTGGCGTTGCCAGGTGACTTCTCCCCGGGGGTCCAGTCCCAGGCCCGGGCTGTGCCCGATGAGGGCGGTGCAGACGAGGAAGCGCCGCTGCGGTGAGGCGTCGAGGTCTTCGATACAGAGGGCGATGGCTTTGGGTGTCATGGGGTGTCCCTGGTGTCGAGGTGGGCGTTGATCGGCGTGCAGGGGGCGTCGCCGAGATGGGATGAAGGTCGGGCGAGGGGGAGGTCGAGCGGCGCGGGAATGTTGCGGGCGTGGGCCTCGGCGAGGAGGTGGTGGGCGGGCCATTGGATGGCGGCGACGTTGTCTTCGAAGAGGAGCTCGGCCAGGACTTGGACGCGCCAGGTGTCACAGATGGGGCGGTTGGGGTCGGCGGTGTAGAGGAAGTTGTCGGAGCGGCAGCCGCCACCGCAGAGGGAGACCAGGGGGCAGGCCTTGCAGGTGTCGAGGGTGTAGGCTGGGTGTGGGTCGGCCATGACCCCCTGCAGGACTTGGGCGAAACCATCGCTGAGGTGGCCCACGCGCTCTTCCATTTTGAAGCAAGTGAAGAGGGCACCATCACTGCGGACGTGGATGTGGTTGCCCAAGGCGCAGGCGCAGCCATCGCGGCGCTGGGTGGTGGTGCTGGTTTTGGGAGCGGGGATGACTTCGCCGGCGGCGAAGGCGATGCGGTCGAGGGCGTCTTCGAGGGCGGGTCGGCTGGGGAAGATGTGTTGTCCGCTCTCGCGACCGCTGAGGTAGGCCAGGCCAAAGGAGATCTTGACGCCTTGCGGGAGCAATTTGCGTAGGGCGGGGAGCGCTTCACCGCATGGGTCGACGTGATCGGGAAGGAGCATGAGATCGACGCAGGGTTTGGCGCCGAGGCTGGCGAGTTGGTGGATGGCGGCGATGACTTGATCGAAGCGCGGTGCGCCAGAGACACCGTCGCAGAGGTCCGCCGTGGGGCCCGCGAGGCTGATGCGGACTTCCATGCCGCGGGCCATGGCCTGGGCGGTGCGTTGGGCGAAGGCCGCATCGAGCAAGGGCATGCCGTTGGTGAAGAGGGTGACATGGAGGCCGAGATCGAGGGCGAAGTCGGCGGCGTCGAGGGTCCAGGGTACGAGGAGGGGTTCACCGCCGAGGAGGGCCACTCTGGTGTCTGGGCCGAGGAGCTGCTTGGCCTCGCGCAGGACGTGTTGGACGTCGGCGAGGGTGAGTTCTTGGTCGCGGGGGGGGCCGGAGTTGGTGCAGCAGTAGTTGCAGTGGAGGTTGCAGGCGTTGGTCAACTGGAGTTGGACGAGGGGAGGGCTCGGTGGCAGCGCGCGGGGGGGGCCAAAGAAGCCGTGGTGGTGCAGGTTTTCGCGCAAGGCTGGGGCGAGCTGGGCGAGGGTGCCACGACCCGCGAGTAGGTCTTGGAGCGGGTCGAGCTGATCGGCCGGGACGGGACAGAAGACCGCGTGGCTGGCTGAGACGAGGAGGGCGCCTTGGGCGACGGGGAGGGTGATGGCGTCGGGAGGTAGTGGATTCATCTGGAACTCGCTTGCGGCAGCAGGGAAGAGAGCAGAGGGCCTGTGGCCCTTCTCGCACGTATAGCAATAGGGTTACGTCTTTGGTGGGGGGCTAGGCAAGGGGATTGTGCATGGGGTCACATTTTGCGTGCGCCCATGCTGGCGTGGTGGCCGTGGGGCGGGCAGGTGGTGGCCGAGGTTGTGGGGCCCATGGTGCTTGGCGGCGGGAGTAGAGGCTGCGCGAAGTGGGGCCGCGTGGGTGCTTGACGCGGAGTGGCTGCAGGGATTATGGAGCCTGGGGCCATGAGTGGTCCTTTTTGGCAGAGGGGATGCAGGTATGGAGATCTTCGAAGTAGTCGGCAAGCTCAACGATCTGAAGTCACGTCTCGATGAACTGCGGAGGTATCTTTGACGTCCCGCGTTTGGAGGAGGAGTTCGAGCGCATCGACATGGAGTCGCAGGAGCCGGGCTTTTGGGGCGATGCCGATCGTGCCCAGGGGCTGATGCGCGAGCGCGGTCGGATCAAAGACATTCTAGATGTACTGCAGGGTGAACAGACGCGGCTGGATGAGGCGGAGTTACTGATAGAGATGGGGCGCGAAGAGGGAGATCTCTCGGTGCTCGATGAGGTCTTGGGGGCGCTGCGCGAGGGGGAGAGGTCGATCGCGCGTTTGGAGATGAACCGGATGTTGGGCGGTGAGCACGACGCGGGTGCGGCCATCGTGTCGATCAACGCCGGCGCGGGTGGCACGGAGAGTCAAGATTGGGCGAACATGCTGTTGCGGATGGTGACCCGTTATTGTGAGCGCAAGGGTTTCGCCGTGAGCTTGACGGATGTGCAGCCAGGTGAGGAGGCGGGGATCAAGGGGGCGACGATGGAGGTCAGCGGCCCTTACGCCTTTGGCCTGCTCAAAGCGGAGAGTGGGGTGCATCGCTTGGTGCGGATTTCGCCGTTCGATTCCAACGCGCGGCGCCATACGTCCTTTGCGAGTATTTTTGTCTTTCCCGAGATCGATGACAGCATCTCCATCGAGATTCGCGACGCCGATCTGCGGGTCGATACCTACCGGGCCAGTGGCGCCGGTGGTCAGCACGTCAACCGGACGGACTCGGCGGTGCGCTTGACGCACTTGCCGACGGGGATCGTGGTCGCGTGCCAGAATGAGCGCTCACAACACAAGAACAAGGACACGGCGATGCGCATCTTGCGGGCACGGCTCTATGAGCGTGAGCGCCAGGAACGCGAGAAGAAGATGGACGCGGTGAATTCGACCAAGCGGGCCATCGATTTTGGTTCTCAGATTCGCTCCTACGTCTTGCACCCCTACCGTCTGGTGAAGGATCACCGGACGAGCTTGGAGGTAGGCAATGTGGATGCGGTCTTGGATGGCGACTTGGATGATCTGATTACGACCTATTTGTTGGCATCTGCGGGCGGTATCGATCCGACCAAGGTGGCAGAGGCGGCGGCAGAAGATCTATGACGCTTGGGGTAGGTCGTAGATGTGACGTCTCGATGGCCGGTGCCGGCAGGTGAGATGCGCCTTGGGCGCAGGAGAACGCGGATGAGTGAGCAGACGGAAGGGATCCTCGGCAACGACGCCTATGTGGCCGAACAGAACCAGGTGGTGCGAGGTCGGGTGGAGAAGATGCAGGCGCTGCGGGCCGAAGGTGTCGCTCCCTATGCGATGGGTTTTCGGCCCGATGCGGGGGCTGGTGCTCTGCAAGCGACGTGGAGCGGGCGCTCGGCTGAGGAGGTCGAGGCAGGGGCGGTGCGGGTGCGCGTCGCGGGTAGGATGATGGCGATTCGCGCCTTTGGGAAAGCAGCCTTCGTGGCGATCAAGGATGGGAGCGGCAGCATCCAGGCGCACATGCGCAAGGACTTGCTGGGTGAAGAAGGCTTTGGGGTGTTCAAGCGTTTGGATTTGGGTGACGTCATTGGGGTGGAGGGGGTGCTCTTCCTCACCAAGACGGGGGAGTTGACCGTACGCGCCGAGCGCTTCGTGTTGTTGACCAAGAGCCTGCGGCCGCTGCCCGAGAAGTGGCATGGTCTGACGGATCTGGAGACCCGTTTGCGTCAGCGTTATGTGGACCTGATGGTCAACGATGAGGTGCGGGCGATCTTTCGTTTGCGCTCGCAGGTGGTGAGCTACATTCGCAGCTTCTTGGATGAGCGCTCCTTCGTGGAGGTGGAGACGCCCATGATGCACACCACGCCGGGGGGTGCGAGCGCGCGTCCCTTCGTGACGCATCACAACGCCCTGGACATGGATCTCTTCCTGCGGATTGCGCCGGAGTTGTATTTGAAGCGGCTCGTGGTGGGAGGCTTCGAGCGGGTCTATGAGGTCAACCGCAACTTCCGCAACGAGGGTCTGAGTCGGCGCCACAACCCCGAGTTCACTATGCTGGAGCTCTATCAGGCGTATGCGACGTATACGGACTTGATGGAGATGACCGAGGAGCTGGTGGTGTCACTGTGCCACAAGGTGCGGCAGAGCGAGGTCGTCGAGTGGGGTGGGCATCGGATCAACATGGGGCGTCCGTGGCGTCGCTTGCGGATCCGCGAGGGGGTTGCCGCCACGTGTCAGGTCAGTGAGGAGGCGTTGGGCGAGCGGGAGGTGTTGGAGACATTGGCCCTGGCCTTGCCGGAGCCGCCGACGGTGGCGCAGATACGGCAGATGAGTGCGGGTCACTTGTTGATGGCTCTCTTTGAGCAGTTGGTGGAGGGTCAGCTCATCGAGCCAACCTTCGTGACGGAGTATCCAGCGGAAGTGTCTCCGCTGGCGCGGCGCAACGACGAGGATCCGGCTTGGGTCGATCGTTTCGAACTGTTCATTGGGGGTATCGAGGTGGCCAATGCCTTCAATGAGTTGAACGACCCCTTGGATCAGCGCCAGCGTTTTCTAGACCAGTTGGCGGCCAAAGTGGCTGGCGATGAGGAAGCGCATCCGATGGATGAAGACTATGTCCGGGCCCTGGAGTATGGTATGCCGCCGACGGCCGGCGAGGGGATCGGCATCGATCGTTTGGTCATGCTGTTGAGCGGGTCCGAATCGATTCGCGAGGTGATTCTTTTCCCCCTGCTGCGCCCAGAACGTCCCTAGGGGTTGTGGGTCAGAGGTTTTGTGATGCGCTTTGAGCATTTTGTGGGCCTGCGCTACCTGATGGCCAAGCGTCAGCGTGACGTGTTGTCGGTGATCACCCTCATCTCGATCGGGGGGGTGGCCGTTGGTGTCATGGCGTTGATCGTGGTGTTGAGTGTGATGGGGGGCTTCGAAGGAGATCTGCGGGAGAAGATCATCGGGGCCAAGGCGCACATCGTGGTGTCCCACGAGGATGGCTATTTGAGTGATTATGGCGCGGTGCTCGCGGCGCTGGGTGGGGTCAAGGAGGTGGAGGGGGCGAGTCCCTATGTCGAGGGCGAGGTGATGATCAACTCGGCGACCAACCTGCAGGGGGTGATTCTGCGCGGGATCGACCCGGTGAGGGTGCGGACGGTGAGTAACCTGGGTGAGGTCATCCAGGAGGGCAGTCTGGACTATCTGAGCGACCCCAAGGCGCTGCCCGCGCTGAGCTCGCGGCCGTGGACCCAAGCGCAGCAGCGGACGGTGGTGGTGCAGCAAGATGAGGAAGGGGGTGAGCTGAGCCAGGACCGATTGGATGCGCTGTTGGCGTCGGGGGCCAAGGCGACGCTGTCTTTCGTGGGGGCGGCGCATGGGACCTGGCTGCGCGAGCGGGATGGGTCGCAGCCGACGCCAGGGCAGGCGGAGGATGTTTTGGGCACGGAGGTGGATGCAGGGCCTGGCGCGGCGGAAGTGGATGGCGTGGCGGAGGCCGAGGTGGAGGCCGAGGTTGAGAGCGCCGAGAGTGAAGGTGATTTGTGGCACGCCCAGTTGCCGTTGCAAGAGGCGGGTGAGGGTGAGCGTGCGGTGGATGCGGTGATGGAGCCCGTGGTGAGTCGGCGCCGGGTGATGCAGCCGATTCCGGGTTTGGATGAGGGGGACGGCGGTGCCGAGCGCAAGGTGGGCGGCCTCTTGGTGGGCAAGGAGTTGCGGAGCAACTTGAACGTCTTCGTCGGGCATGAGGTGAACGTGATGAGCCCAACGGGGGACGTTGGTCCGACGGGTGGGCTGCCGAAGAGCCGACCCTTCAAGGTTGTGGGGGTCTTTTTCAGTGGCATGTATGAGTACGACACGAAGTTCGCCTATGTGACCTTGGAGGACGCGCAGCACTTGTTGAACATCGGCGATCGGGTGTCGGGGATAGAGATCAAGATCACGGATTTGCGCCAATCGGCGAAAGTGAAGGCTGCGATCGAGTCGCTGTTGTCGGCGCATCCGGGGATCAAGGTCCAGGACTGGCGGGAGCTGAATGGTTCATTGTTTTCGGCATTGTTGCTCGAGAAGATAGCCATGTTCGTGATATTGACGTCCATCATTCTGGTGGCCTCTTTCAACATCCTCTGCCTCTTGATCATGATCGTGATTGAGAAGGGTCGGGAGATCGCCATTTTCAAGTCCATGGGGGCGAGCCGAGGGAGTATCATGCGGATATTCGTGGTGCAGGGGGCGGTGATCGGCAGCCTGGGGACGGCCATTGGGTGTGGTCTAGGGCTGGCCTTGTGCTGGCTGATCGGGGGCTGGGGTATCAAGCCGCCGGGGGATGTTTATTATCTGAGCCACATTCCGGTGGAGGTGCGGCCCTTTGAGGTGCTGTTGATCTGTGGGGCGGCGATTGTGATCTCTCTTTTGGCGACGGTGCTGCCTTCGATCATGGCGGCTCGCCTTGACCCGGTCGAGGGACTTCGGTACGAATAGCGCCTTTCCAAGCCTAGGTAACGGCTTGGTGGCTTTGGGCCGCGGAGTGTGCGGATGGCGAGCGGAAAGTCGAGTAGCGTGGAGATGGAGATTCGGGTAACGGATCTGCACAAGGTATTTCTCCACGAAGGGAAGGAGTTGCACGTCCTGAATGGCATCGACGTGAGCTTCGCGCCCGCGGAGATGGTGAGCATTCGGGGCCGCTCTGGTGCGGGCAAGAGCACCTTTCTGCATGTGTTGGGGACGCTGGATAGGCCGACGCAGGGGACGGTGCATTTTGGCGGTCGCGATGTCTTTCAATTGGGCCCGACCGCTTTGGCTCGCTTCCGCAACACCCACATTGGCTTCGTCTTTCAGTTCCACCATCTGCTTTCGGAGTTCACGGCGTTGGAGAACGTCATGATGCCGGGCTTGATCCATCGTCTGCCGCGGCATGAGGCGCAAGCCAAGGCGACCCGCCTGTTGGATATGGTTGGTCTCTCTGAGCGCCTGTCCCATAAGCCGGGTGAGCTGTCTGGCGGTGAGCAGCAGCGCGTGGCGTTGGCCCGAGCTTTGGTGATGGAGCCGCGTTTGTTGTTGGCCGACGAGCCAACGGGGAACCTGGATCAAGCGACAGGCGAAGGGATTCACCAACTGTTCTGGGAGTTGAACGACGCCATGCGGCTGACGGTGGTGATCGTGACCCATGATCCGGCCTTGGCCCAGCGCATGCCGCGACGTTTGATCATGGAGCGCGGCCGTTTACTCGAGCAAGGCCCTGGCGACGCGGCAACAGGAGAGAGCATGGATGCAGCGAAGAGTGTCGACGCGGCGGTGCCGGCGGGAGAGGCGCGATGAGCATCGAGTGGTCCCATGCGCCCGCGGGAAGGGTGGTGCGTCGTTGCGTGTTGTCTGCGCTGCTGCTGGCTCTGCTGAGCGGCGCGCTGCTTTTGCCCGCTGAGGGGTGGTGCCAGCCGCGGATCAGCCCAGAGCAAGCAGGCGAGGTAATCGCGGGCATCGAGGTGCGGGGCAACCGGCGCGCCAATGCCGACGAGATACGCTACAATGTGCAGCACCCGACGGGGGCACCGCTCGATTTGGAGCGGGTCAGCCAGGACATCAAGCGCATCTTCCGCATGGGCTTCTTTGCCGACGTCCAGGTCAACGTCGAGGAACGCGCCGGTGCGCGCTTTTTGGTCTATTACGTGCGCGAGAAGCCGGCCATTGCGGGGGTGGTGTTCCGCGGCAACGACAAGTTCAACGATGACAAGCTGTTGGAGTTGATGGACCTGCGGGTGCCGAGCATTCTCGACTTGGCCAAAGTCAAGGCCAATGAGGAGAAGCTGCGGGCGCACTATGTCAAGGAAGGTTTTTACTTGGCAGAGGTAAGCTCGGAGGTGGTGCCTCGCCCCGATGGCGACGTGGAAGTGCACTACGACGTGCGTGAGTACTCCAAGGTACAGATTCGGCAGATCACGATCCTGGGCAACGAAGCCTTCCCCGATGCAGACATCAAGGGCTACATTTTCACGCGCGAGTCTTCGCTGCTGGGCTTTTTGACCGGCGCCGGGGAGTTCAAGGAGGAAGAGTTCAAGCGCGATTTGCAGCGGATTTCGGCCTTTTATGCCGACAATGGCTATCCCGACGCGCGGGTGGTGGACCCACAAGTCAAGCTCAGCGATGATCGGCGGTCGATGTTCATCTCGCTGCGGGTGGAAGAGGGCGACTTCTACACGGTCTCGTCGGTGGATGTGAGCGGCGATTTGCTGTTAGACGCCGAGGTCTTGCGGAGCAAGTTGGTGCTGACGCCGGGGGAGAAGTTTCGCCTGTCGCAGCTCTTTGGGGACGTGAAGGTCTTGCGCGATATCTACGCCGACGAGGGCTACGCCTATGTGAACATCGAGCCCAAGCGGCAGCGCAATGTCGGCGACAAGACCCTGGCCATTACCTATGACATCAACATGGGCCGCAAGGTGCGCTTTGGTCGCATCGTGATCATGGGCAACCAGAAGACGGCGGACAAAGTGATTCGGCGCGAGCTGCGGATCGATGAAGGCGAGATCTTCAGCGGGACGATGCTGGACCTGAGCGAGCGCAGCGTGATGCGGCTGGGTTTCTTCGAGAAGGTGACCATCTCGACCCAGCCAGCCGGGGACATGAACTACATCGACGTGCAGGTGGAGGTGACGGAGCGACCCACGGGGACTTTCCAAGTCGGGGCGGGCTTCAGCTCGGTAGAGAGCTTCATCGGGACCATCCAGGTCAGCCAGGAGAATTTTTTGGGCCGGGGGCAGACCCTGATGGCGCAGGCGACCTTCTCGGGTCTGCGGCAGCTCTTCAACATCCAGTTCTTCGAGCCCTACTTCTTTGACTCGCCGTGGCGCTTCAGGGCGACGGTCTTCAACTTCGAGTACATGTTCACGGACTTCACCCGGTCGAGCTGGGGTGGGACCTTGGGCTTTGGTTACCCCATCACCCGGGATTTCATTCTGGACCTGAACTACACCATCGAGATGGTCGATGTGAGCCCGGGCGGCTCCTTGGGGACGCAGAAGCGCAACGTCGGCTCCATCTTCACGGGTGGACGAACGAGCAGTATCGGGGCCACCCTGGCTTGGGACACGCGGGACAACCGCCTCTTCCCGAGCAGCGGTTTCATCCAGCAGGTGGGTGTGGAGGTCGCCGACGATTGGCTGGTGAGTGAGAACGAGTTCACCCGTTTCACCGCCCGATCCCGGTGGTATTTCCCTCTCTTCTACGACTTCGTGCTGAAGCTCAACGCCGACTTCGGGCTGATTTCCAATTGGAATGCCGATGGCAAGCCTGTTCCGATCTTCGAGCGCTTTTTCGTGGGTGGACCCAACTCGGTGCGTGGCTTTGAGCGTGCTTCTCTCGGCCCGTCGCGGCGGATTTCTGCCGACGTGAGTGATCCGGCGGGCGCCTTGACCCAGTTCCACATTGGCGGTGACAAGCAGCTCATTTTCAACGCGGAGATCGAGTTCCCCATTCTGACTTCGGTGGGGATCAAGGGGGTCATTTTTGCCGACGCGGGCAACGCCTTCGACAACGACCAAGACCTCTCCCTGCGCCTCGATCTCTTCAGCGATGCGGCGGACTACGACAGTGTGCTGCGCACGGCCGTGGGCCTGGGCTTCCGTTGGTTCAGCCCCATCGGCTTGTTGCGTTTCGAGTGGGGTTTCCCCTTGGCGCCACTGTCGAGTGAAGACTCGATGGTCTTTGAGTTCAGTATCGGCAATGCGTTCTAGTTTTAACCAGAAACCCTCGCCGGCGCCGGCGCCGACCCAGGTGCACGTGAGCGAGGTGGAGCGCGGCCCTTGGGGACGCGTGGTCAAGCGCGTGCGGGCCGTCGACGCTTGGCGGCGGGTGAGCCTGTCGGCGGCGCTCTACGGGGGCTTGTCGTGCACCATCACGCCCATGCTGGGACACAAGCGGGTGTCGCAGTGGGCGATGCGGCGTTGGTTCGTCTCCATCTGCACCGATCTCGGCATCGGGCGCGAGCTGCGCAACGGCGTTGGCTTAGAGGCGCAGCGGCCATGCGTGTTCGTGGCCAATCACCTGAGCTTGTTGGATACGGTGCTCATTGGCTCGTTCATGACGGGCGACTATCGCTGGCTGGCCAAGGAGGACGTGTTCAAGGTCCCCATCATCGGCCATCATCTGCGCTGTTCGGGCCACATCCCGGTCTACAGGGGGACGAAGCGCGGGTCGAATGTGGGTTTGCCCGAGCAGATCCACCAGGTTGTGGCCGAGGGAGCGAGCTTGCTCTTTTACCCCGAGGGGACGCGCTCGCGGGACGGCCGCCTACAGGCCTTCAAGATGGGCGCGTTCATCGCGGCAGTGGAGGAGGCCTTGCCCGTGGTCCCTCTGGTGGTCGAAGGGACAGATCAGTTGCTGCGCAAGGGGGAGTGGGCGCCTGACTTGGCGCGCAACGTCGTGTGCCGGCTGACGGTGCTGCCGCCGCAGTGGGCGCCGGCAGCGGGCGATGCGCGGGCGCGCGCCGAGGCGCTGCGCGACGCGGTGCGGGCGGCGATGCTGGCGCAATTGGGTGGCGAAGACGGGCAGGCTGCTGCGGCGCGGCACGCCATGAAGGCCGCCCCCTGAGCTTGGGACGGGGAAGCCGCTGTCACGGGCTCACGGCGACCGTGTCGCTGCTGCTGTGCCCCGAGACCTCAGGGCTGTACATCTCCACGGCCGTGGCTGGGGGCGCGACGAAGGTGCCAGGTGTGGTGGCGCGGACCAGGTAGGTGGTGCAATAGGTGCCGGGCTTCACGGTGAAAGCGAAGGCCTCGGCTTGGTGGTCGCGCAGGTTCAAGTGCTCATGCCAGGGAGGGCAATGCTCAGGCTGGTTCGGGGGCAGGACCGAGGTGCCGCCGAGACGGGCGTTGACGATCTCAAAGCCTGCCGGCAGCGGGTCGGTGAGGGCCACGTGGTAGCGGTGGGCGTGCGTGGTCAGGGTGAGGGTCACCTGAATCAGGGAGGCGCGGGTGATTTGGTAGTCGCCCTGGTCTCCTTGCGGCAGGGGTTGCGCGTCGAGGGTGGTGTAGGTGCGCGAGACGGAGAAGCCTCGGTCAACGGGGAGGGTCGTCTCGGGCTTAGAGGCGTAGGTCAAGGCCATGCGGTAGGTGAGGCGGCCAGGTCCCTCTTTGTGGAGGATGAGAGGCACAGGGTCGGTGTACTGTTGCAGGGTGGCCATGGGCACGGTGTGATGGTTCACGGCGAAGGATCGCCCATGGAAGCTCTGGGAATCGAGGTGCGCATCGGCGAGCCAGAGGTGCGCGGTGAAGTTCGGTTCCTCGCTTTCGGCCATGGCATAGGTGCGCTCGAGGGCGAGGATGGCCCAAGCGTTTTCCTGGGTGTTTCTCCAGTGACCCTCGGGTCGCTGAGCCAACAGGGTGGCGACGAGGGAGGCGATGGCCGGGTTTTGGGGATCGGCGGCGAGGAGACCCATGAGGACCACCGAGAGGGTGCGGACCCGAGAGCCGAAGATGAGGTGTTGATTGAATCCGTAGCCAGGGACGGGTGCTGCCGGGTCATTGAGGTCGTTGACTATACGGCGCAGGAGGCGGTCGCGGACCGCGGCGTGTTGGGGCGCATCGCCGATCACGGCGAGGATCCAGCCCAGAGTCTCGGTGCTGAAGTGGTCGAGGGGGTGCTCGGCGAGGAGGGCGAGGGCCTCGGGAGTGGCGTCGGCGCCGATCTCACGCCGCACGAAGCAGGCGAAGGCCCTGAGCGCGAGTTGGGTGGTGAGGTCCAGCGGGCCGCGGGTAGCCTCAAAATCGCGCAGGTGCGTGGGAAAATCGGCGAGGGTGGTCTGCAAGCGCAGGAGAAATTCGGGCGGCACGGGATGTCCTGCCGCGGCAGCGCGGTGTACGGCCAGGGTCCCGAAGAGGGTGACGAAGGGGTGGGTGTCGTCGCTCCACAGGGCGAGGCCGCCCTTGGGCGACTCGCGGCTGAGGATGCGTTCGAGGTCGTGTCGGACCAGGATGGCGATGTCATCGGGGGTAGGCAGATCGGTGCCTCCGTGTTGACTGAGCAGGGGGCGGAGGGTGAGCACACCCAGGAGGCGCGCGGCGATCTGCTCGGTGCAGTGGAAGGGGTACTCGTAGAGGAAGCGGAGGGCATCGGTGAGGTTGGCGAGGGCGGTGCTGGCGATGCTCAGGCTGAGGCCGCCGATGGTGGGGTCGGCTGCGGCAGGGGGCGCGAGGTTTTGTTGCACCGCCCCGTGGTCCAAAGTGCCGTAGGTGGCGACGACGCGCGGGCTGGCCGGGCTGAGGACAGGGAAGGTGACGTGCACGGCGTCCTGGTGCGCTTGGGCCTGGGCGATGAGGTGAACCGAGACGCCATCGAGGTTGTGGCTCTGGGCGGGCAGGAGGAGCTCGCGCCGGTCGTTGGCGGGAACTTGGAGGGTGAAGGCCATGTCGTTGGCGTCGTCGCCGTTGGCGATGCGCGCGGCGACGTGGACGTCCTGGGGCTCATCGGTCAAGTTCTGCACCAGGACAGGGATGGAGAAGCGGTCGCCGAGGTGGACGAAGCGCGGTGGGCTAGGCCGCAGGGCCAGCTCGCGCCGCACGGTGAGGCTGCCTTCGCCGGTGCCAAAGTGGCGGGTGCTGGCGGCCACGGCGATGAGGCGATAGCGGGTCAGGTTGTCTGGCGCCACGAAGGGCACGCTGACGCGGCCGTTGGCATCGGTGACGGCCTCGGGCACGAAGACGACGAGGGGCTCGAAGTCGCGTCGCCAATCGAGCTTGTCGTCGCTGGCCGATGCGCTGCTTCCTTTTCCGCCGCGACCGCGGAGGCCAAAGCCGCCGCTCCCCATGACCACGCCGCCTTCACGGCCCCAGGAGTCCTCCAGTTGCTGGAGTAAGGCGTCATCGCTGATGGCCTCGATGAGGCGACGGCTCTCGCTGTTGAGCACCTGGTCGAAGTTCCACTGGTAGAAGGCCCGGATGGGATCGCGCAGGTGGTAGCGGGCCACGGCGAGGGCGGCTTCGTCGACGGCCATGATCAGGGTTTCCACGTCCGGGAGGGCGTGCCCCGCGGCGTCGCGCACGGTCACTTCGAGGGTGCCCTGGGCGCCCGGGGGGAGCAGGGCCTCCTCGGAGTGAATGCTCACCTGGAGGCGGCGGCCA
>Ga0334883_1002317_pt1 | contig 23787 bp, 19 predicted proteins | sample GraSluR1_MG_6_FD_207230 | JGI IMG/M metagenome (GOLD analysis project Ga0334883, IMG submission 207230) | Sludge microbial communities from methane-producing bioreactor in Wageningen University, Netherlands - Granular Sludge_09_05-R1 | ecosystem: Engineered > Bioreactor > Anaerobic >...
TGTCGCTGCTCACCACCTACTTCCAGGTATTCCTGGTCGACTACGCGGCTCGGCAACGGCGCGAGATGTCGGTGACCATCGTCTCGGGGCACGGCCCGGCCACCGCGCGCCTGGTTCGGTCCCACCTTGCGACGCTGCTCCCCGCCGGTACGCGCTACACGATCGTCCCCGACTGCGCACCCGGTGACCTGGATGCCAGCGACCTGGTCGTCACCACCCCCGGCGCCCGGGTATCGACCAACCGTCCCACACTCGAGCTGTCGGAGCTGTTCGACCGGCAGGCAGTGACTCGCCGGCTGAACGCGCTGCGGATACCCACCCTCGGCCCGCTCGCCCCGGCAGCGGCAGGCTCCCTGCTGGTGTCCCTGATCGACGAGAACCGGTTCGTCCGCCTCCCCACCGACGCCGGTTACCCGGAGGCGACCCAGCTGCTCATCGACGCGCTGCGGAAGGCCGGCCTGGTCGGCGAGGGGTTCGAGGCGGCCATTGCCGCCCGCGAGGCGCGGGCCACCATGCAACTAGACGACCGGCTCGCCTTTCCCCACGCCACCGATCCCACGCTGGTCACCCCGGTGTGCGCGCTCGGCGTGGTGCCGCGAGCCGACTCCGAGGCCGGCATCCGCGTGGTGTTCCTGATGGCCGTCCCGCAGAAGGTCGCCTACGACGACACCGTTCTCATCCGTGTCTACGACGAGATCATCCGGCTCGGCGGGAACGCCGCCGCGGTGGCGAAGATCTCCCGCCTGACCAGTTACGAGCAGTTCTTCTACTTCATGGAGAACCTGCAGTCCAACCCGACCACCTGAGGAGAAGCAGTGTTCTGGACCGTCCTGATCGCGTTCGCGGTCGTCTACCTCACCCAGACGTTCTTGGCGCTGAGGCAGTCGAAGAACTTCGCCGCCACGTTCACGAGCCTGCGCCGTCGCGGCCGGGTCGCGCTCGGCAAGAAGCAGGGCCTGCTCTCCGCGGGTGCGCTGGTGCTGTTCCTGCTCGACGACGACGGACGCATCGTCGAGGGCCACAAGCTCTCGGGGGTCACCGTGCTGTCTCGGTTCCGCGTCTTCGATGCCTTCGACGGCTGCGAACTCGCCGAACTCACACCCGAAACCGACCGGCGCTTCAATAGGCCGGTGCGCGCGGCGGTGGCCAATGCCCGCGACAACTACCGCACCGTGCTGGCCGGTAAGAAACCGCTGGATCCGCCCGGCCCGCTCGCCCAGATCAGCCTCGCTGCCGGCCGACTTGTTCGGCGCCGTCCGGTGGCCACGGCCTGACCTGTCCGTAACCCCATAAGCCCCACCACCCACTACATCTACGAAGGAGTGATCATGGATATACTCGTGCGCGCCGCCGAGTGGTTCGTCGGCCTATTCCAGGCCGGAGCCGATGTCTTCATCAGCTGGATGGGCAGCATCGTGCCTCTCGTCCTCATGCTGTTGATCGCAATGAACTCACTGATTCAACTGGTCGGCGAGAACCGGGTCAACCGCTTCGCCGGCAAGGCGTCCCACAACCCGGTGAGCCGTTACATGCTGCTTCCGTTCATCGGAGCGTTCATGCTGGCCAACCCGATGGTGCACTCGCTGGGGCGGTTCATGCCCGAGCGCTACAAGCCCAGCTATTTCGCCAGCGCCGCGCAGTTCTGCCACACCAGCAACGGCGTCTTCCCGCACATCAACCCGGCCGAATTGTTCATCTGGCTCGGCATCGCCCAGGGCGTCATGACGCTCGGCCTGAGCACCGGGCCACTGGCCATCCGGTATCTGCTGGTCGGCCTCGTCATGAACTTCGTCTCCGGCTGGGTGACCGACTTCACCACCGCCTACGTCAGCAAGCAGCAGGGTGTCGAACTCAGCCTCGAACCCCACATGGAAGGGTGACGCTCCACATGTCCAACTACCACACCATTGTCATTGAGCGCGGCGGCGGCGGCTTCGGAGGCCCCCTGACACTGACTCCCACCGAGCAGCGAAACAAGGTCGTCTACATCGTCGGCGGCGGCATGAAGCCGGAGGTCGTCGACCGGATCTGCGAACTGTCCGGCGCCGAAGCCGTCAACGGATTCAAGACGTCGGTACCCGACGACGAGATCTTCGTCGCGGTCATCGACTGCGGCGGGACGCTTCGCTGCGGCCTGTACCCGAAGAAGGGCATCTCCACGGTCAACGTGATGCCCACCGGCAAGACCGGTCCTCTTGCCCAGTTCATCACCGAGGAGCTCTACGTCTCCGCGGTCGGTCCCGAGCAGGTGCGTCTTGCCGATGAGGCGGAGGCCCTGGTCTCCGTCGGCGCCGCGAGCGCCACCGCTTCCGAAGGTGCCCAGGGCACCGGCGGTTCCGACGGCGGACCTGCCTTCACCGTCAAGGGTGATTGGAGCACCGACAAGAAGATCTCGCAGACCATTGCCGAGAAGAAGAAGAAGTCCCTGCTCGAGAAGATCGGCCTGGGCGCAGGCCGGGTCGTGTCGATCTTCTACCAGGCCGCCCGCGACGCCGTGCAGACCATGCTCGGCACGGTCATCCCCTTCATGGGCTTCGTCGCGATGCTGATCGGCATCATCAACGCCTCGGGCTTCGGCAACTGGTTCTCCAGCCTGCTCACCCCGCTGGCCGGCACCGGCTGGGGACTGATGGCTCTCGGCTTCATCGCCTCCCTGCCATTCCTGTCGCCGCTGCTGGGGCCGGGCGCCGTCATCGGCCAGATCATCGGCACCCTCATCGGTGTCGAGATCGGCAAGGGCAACATCCCGCCGAGCCTCGCGCTCCCGGCGCTGTTCGCCATCAATACCCAAAATGCCGCCGACTTCATCCCTGTCGGACTGGGTCTGGCGGAGGCCCGACCGGAGACCGTCGAGGTGGGCGTGCCGTCTGTGCTCTACTCGCGATTCCTTAACGGCGTCCCGCGTGTTGCAGTGGCCTGGCTTGCCAGTATCGGCCTTTACTCGTCCTAGACACGACACGAAAGGAAGTCAGTCATCATGACCGAGATCTATCGCACCACCGTTACCGAGGTCGGGCCCGAGGCCAGCTCCTTCATCGCCCAGGGCATGCTCGTCACCTTCGGCGAGGAGGCTCCCGACGCGCTGCGTGAGTTCTGCTTCCTCGTCGACGCATCGGCCCGCACTACCGCGGATCTTCAGGCGGGTCAGGTGCTGGTGCTGGACGGCGAGCAGTACCCGATCACCGCCGTCGGCTCGGTGGCCCGCCAGAACCTGGACAACCTGGGTCACGTCACGGTCATCGTCGACGGCCAGAAATCGGCCTATATGCACGGGGCCATTCATGTCGAGGGCGAGGAAGTGCCACGCCTCGAGGTGGGCAGCACGTTCGTGATCGAGCAGTTGTGATCCGACGAGACGTCGTCGTGGGCCACCCCGAGGGCGTGCACGCCCTGGTGGCCCACAACCTAGCCGAACTCGCCGGTCGCTACTCCAGCAGCATCTTCCTGCGCTCCGCGGATCGCAGCGCGAGCGTAGCGCACGTCGTGAACGTGCTCGCGCTCGGGCTCGAGCAAGGAGATCAGGTTGTCGTCTGGGCGGATGGCCTCGACGAGCAGGAGGCGCTGGAGGCCGTGATTCACGCCTTGTCCGAACCTCGATGAGCCCAGAACGACCCATCCCCACCACCCCGATCATCGATCGAAGGAGAAACCATGAAGAAGGAATCCATCGCCGAAGGCCTGACACACGCGAGCGACACCCGAGTCATCGAAGTGGGACGAGGCATCCTGCCGCGCTCCGGTGAGATCCTCGCCCAGTCACTCGTCCAGGCCGAGCGGCCGCTGCTCATCGTGGCCGATGAGCGCACCTGGACGGCCGCCGGGAAGGCCGTCGCAGAGTCCATCGCGCAGGCGGGTCTGCTGCAGGCCGAGCCGCTGATCTTCCCCGGCACCCCGACGCTGTATGCCGCCTACGAGCACGCCGAAGAGGTCCGCGAACGCCTGCGCGAGACGGACGCACTGGGTGTCGCGGTCGGCTCCGGGACGCTCAACGATCTGGTCAAACTGGCCTCCGGGGAACTCGGCCAGCCATACGCGGTCGTCGGGACAGCGGCATCCATGGACGGATACTCCGGTTTCGGTGCACCGATGAGTCAGGGCGGCATCAAGATCACCATGCCGTGCCCCGCCCCGGCCGTCGTGATCTTCGACCTCGACGTCGCGGCTGCGGCGCCGAAGGCCATGGTGGCATCCGGCTACGGCGATCTCGCCGCCAAGATCCCCGCCGGCGCCGACTGGATCCTGTCGGACGCGATCGGGCTCGACCCCATCGACCCGCTCGCCTGGAGCCTGGTGCAGGGCGGTGTCTCCGAGGCACTGTCGCGGCCCGAGGCCCTGGCTGCCGGAGACCCCGATGCCTATGAGGGCCTGGTCAAGGGCCTGCTGCTGTCCGGCCTGGCCATGCAGGTCTACAAGGGCACGCGGCCGGCTTCCGGCGCCGAGCACTATTTCAGCCATCTGTGGGAACTCGATCATCTCGGCGCCGAGCTCGACCCACCGCTGTCGCACGGCTTCAAGGTCGCGATCGGCACCTTGGCGATGACTGCCTTCTACGAGCGGTTCTTGCAGCGCGACCTGGCATCCATCGATGTGGACGCCGTCGTCGCCGCCTGGCCGACCTGGGATGAACTCGAGGCGGACATCCGCTCGAAGCTCACCGGTGCGCTGGCCGAGAAGGGCGTGCGGGAGACCCGCGAGAAGTACGTGGACGCCGACGGGCTACGCGTCCGCGTCCAGACGCTGGTGGACGACTGGCCGTCCCTGCGGCCCCGGCTGGAGGCCCAACTGGTGCCGGCAGCTACTCTGCAGCGCTCGCTGGCTGCGGCGGGCACCCCGACTCATCCCGAGCAGATCGGCCTGACGCTCGCCGATCTGAAGGCCACCTTTCCGCGCGCCATGTACTACCGCTCGCGCTACACCGTGCTCGATGTGAGCCGCGAGATCGGATGGTTCGCAGAACTGGTCGACGAGGTGTTCGCTCCCGGTGGCCTGTGGACCTGAGCAGACCGTGACAGCTGAGCAGACCGTGACAGCTGAGCAGACAGCGACACCTGAGCAGACAGCGACAATCGACGAGCGAGGAGAAACGATGCGTCCCGAACGCCTCTACAGCGCCTACGTGTTCGACATGGATGGCACCATCTACCTGGGCGATGACGTCCTGCCCGGCGTCCACGAGGGGTTACGGGTTTTGCGCGAACGGGACATCCCAGTGCGGTTCTTGTCGAACAATCCCACCAAGGACCCGGAACTGTACGCCGCGAAACTCAGCCGGCTCGGCTTGCCCACCCCTGTGGACGACATCGCCAACACCGTGGTCACCACGGTTCGCTGGCTGCTGGCACACCATCCTCATGCCGTGGTGTTCCCGATCGCCGAGCAGCCACTCATCCGAGCCATGACGAAGGCCGGCATCCGGCTCAGCGACGATCCCGAACAGATCGACATCGTGGTGGCGTCCTACGACCGGACGTTCGACTACCGCAAACTCCAGATCGCGTTCGACGCCCTCTGGTTCTACAAGCGGGCATTCCTGGTGCAGACCAATCCGGACCGCTACTGCCCCTTCCCGGGCGGACGCGGCGAACCGGATTGCGCGGCGATCACCGCTGCGATCGAGGCCTGCACCGGCGTGCAGTGCTCGATCAATCTGGGCAAGCCAGGAGCCATCATGATCGACGAGGCGATCGCCGGGCTGGACGTCGACCCCAGGGACGTCCTCATGGTCGGCGATCGGCTCGGCACCGACATCGCGATGGGCCGGGCTGCCGGCATGGCCTCGGCATTGGTCCTCACTGGCGACAGCACCCGCGAGGATGTCGCGGAGGCTGCTCCCGATCAAAGGCCGGACTATCTCGTGGAGACGATCGATCAGTTGATTCCCCATCGGATCTGGCAACTCGGCTCCCAATCCTCACGTCTGTAAGGCGCCAGATCCCCAAAGGCCGCTCTCACCTCCCAACATCATGCGCTCGGCGGGCGACATCGAAACGGGGAGTCAGCTTTCGCCTGTCAGGCGCGTGCCGTGGTCACTCGGCCGGGTGGGCGACACCAACCTGTGCAGGGGCTGTACCCCCCCATGAGATCGTCCTGTGTGTGAATGCTAGGCTCGCTTTTGCCGGGAGCCCCGGTGCTTTCACCGGCGAAGCATCACCCCTAACATCCCAGACAGAAAGAAATCCTATGCGCGACCATGGCACTAATGATTGCAGAAATCCCTTACCCTCCGGGTCCACCCCTCGGCGCAGGCCTTTGATCATTGGCCTGATAGCGATGATGATCGCGACGATATTTCCCGTCGCCTCGAGCGTGCCGGCCATGGCCGCACCCGCCGACTTCACATCGTCGGCATCGGCATCGCCCTCCGCGGTGGACGTGCCGGTCAGTTTTGTCGATGTGCCCGAGGGTATGCAGTTCTATTACGACATTATGTGGCTGACGGACAGTGGTCTGAGCACGGGATGGCAGATGCCGGACGATACCCGTGAGTTCCGCCCGCTGCAGCCCATTGCTCGCGATGCGATGGCCGCATTCTTGTATCGATTGGCGGGCTCCCCGGAGTTCACGGCCCCTGAGGTGTCGTCGTTCACGGATGTGCCATCTGCGAGCCAGTTCTATACGGAAATCTCGTGGCTGGAGTCTACGGGTATCAGTACTGGCTGGGATATTGGTGATGGCACATTCGAGTTTCGCCCGTTGGACAGCATTTCTCGTGATGCGATGGCTGCGTTCTTGTACCGGTTTGCGGACAAGGTTCTGGGTGAGGATGTCGCCAGCTTTGTAGCGCCCGCGGTTTCGCCGTTTGTTGACGTGCCGACAGATAGCGAGTTTTTCTTGCAGATCTCGTGGTTGAGCGCTGAGGAGATCAGTACTGGTTGGGATCTGGGTGATGGCACCGCCGAGTTCCGTGATCTGGATGCGATAAATCGTGATGCGATGGCCGCGTTCATCTACCGACTGGACAATCGCGACTCGTCACCGGCGGCCCCGCTTGTAGTGTCGGACGGCGGCATCACGGCGGTGTGGACAGCCAATTTCGGGCAGTCGCAGGCCGGGCGTCCGATCGTCTTGCAGAAACAGACCGTCGTGACGACCATGACCAGCGAGGTCACCTCGCCGGAGTGGGTGGGTGTCGCTTCGACAACCCTCGACGAAGCAGGTCGTGCCAGGCTCACCGTCGAGGATACCCCGGGAATCTCTCACGACTATCGAGCGGTGGTAAGCCCTGATACCGAAGAACAACTGGTCACCGATGTCGTGTCACATGCGGCGCCCCATCGGGTGATGAACTCTGCGACCGGACTGGCGACGGTTTACATCGACACGAACGAAGCCGATACGGTCTCGAGCAAGGACCGCTATTGGGAAGCGCGAATGACCATTACTCCCGCGGCAGCGGCCGCGGGAACCACCGATACTCCGTGCGGAGGATCCGATGATCTGTTGATAAAGATCGCCGGTCGCGGCAATTACACCTGGGGTCTCGATAAGAAGCCATACAAGATCGGGCTCGACAAGAAGGCCAACCTGTGCGGCATGGGTTCCGGTAAGAAGTGGGCATTGGTGGCGAATCACTATGATCGTTCGCTGCTTCGCAATACGGTCGCGCTGGGGTTGGGGCAGCAGTTCGACGGCCTCGCTTTCACTCCCGATGCGGTGCCGGTCGACGTGATCGTCAACGGCGAGTATCTGGGATCGTATATCCTCGCGGAACGGGTCAACATCGGCGGCGGACGTGTGGCCGATGGGGACAATGAGCTCAAGGACAATCAAGGTGGTGTCAACGATCAGGCGCCGGAGGTGACCGGAACCTACCTGCTTGAATGGGATTTCCGTGCTGGTGGCGATCACAACATCGAGGTCGGCGACTCCGGCACGGTTGCGATCGCGGAGCCCGAGGACGAAGATGACGGTTCCGGCATCACACAAGCGCAGATCAGCTACATCGACGCCTACCTGAATGCGGCCGACCAGGCCATCTTCAGTAGTGATTTCGATGATCCGGTAACCGGTTGGCGGCACTACATCGATGAGGATTCGCTGGTTGACTGGTACATCGTCCAGGAATTGACCAAGAACCTGGACGCGAATCTCTACGCCAGTTGCTATATGTACAAGACTCGCGATACCGCGGATGCTGACGGCAAACTGTACTTCGGTCCCATCTGGGACTTCGACACCTCGATGGGTGCGGCGCAGTATCCGGCCGGGCAAGGAGATGCCACTGGCTGGTATTTGCGTGAGCAGAACGACGAGATCGAGGCGAAGATGGCAGCCGAGACCTGGATCAACCGGCTTTTCGAGGATCCGCAGTTCGTGGCTCAGGTAGAGGCCCGCTGGAAGCAGGTTTATCCCATTCTGACCAGCAGCGATGCATTCGTTCAGCATCAGAGCGAGCTGATCGCGACATCGTCCGAGGTGAACTTCGAACGGTGGGATATCAACGAGCGTCTGGAGGATGTGCAGGTGATCCAGGGCAGCTGGGAAGGTGAGGTCAGCTACCTGCGTGGCTGGCTGTCTGCCCGGATCGAGTGGATGAACGGCCAACTCGGGTAGCCGACGACCTCGGTGAAACCAGGAACTGGCGAGGGCAACCTGCCACGGACGCCGCGTGGTAGGTTGCCCTCGGTATGTCGATGAAGGAGTGAAATGGTGGTTGCCTCCGATGGTTTCCCTCCGTTCGGTCCCGGGCGTCACTTGCTGAGCGTTCAGCAGTTCGACCGGACGTCGTTGCAGCAGTTGTTTGATCTGGCAGATCTGGTGCGCCCCATTGCTGAGCGCCGCGCCGTGTGCACCGTGCTGGATGGAGCCATTCTTGGCAGCCTGTTCTTCGAACCGAGCACTCGGACCCGGCTGAGTTTCGAGTCGGCGTTCTTGCGGCTGGGCGGCGAGGTGACGACGACGACCGGCTTCACCTTCTCGTCCATGGCGAAGGGCGAATCAATCGCCGACACGTCGCGGGTCGTCTCCGGCTACTCCGATGTCTTGGTGGTGCGTCATCCAGATGAAGGCTCGGTCGCCGAGTTCGCTGCGGCTTCGGTGGTGCCGGTGGTCAACGCCGGCGACGGCACCGGCGAGCATCCGAGCCAGGCGCTGCTCGACTTCTACACACTCGAGTCGGAACTGCATCGCCGTGGTAAGCCGGTGGATGGATGCACGATCGCGATTGTCGGCGACCTCAAGTACGGACGCACAGTGCACTCGCTGATGAAGCTGCTCTCGCTGGCCGACAACATCACCTTCAAGATGTTCAGCCCCCCCAGCCTCGAACTTCCGGTGGAGGTCGAGAAGTACGCCCGCGAGCATGGGCATCGCGTGACCGACTGCGATTCGGTACCCGAGGCCCTGGTTGGTGCCGATGTGGTCTATGCCACCCGGGTTCAGCGCGAGCGGATGACCGAGGAGGTGCTGGTCACCGCGAACGTGTCCGGCAACCTGCTGAACAAGCGGCTGCTGGCTGAGGCTGATGCGAGTGAGATCATCATCATGCACCCGTTGCCGAGGGACTCGCGGATGGACTCGTTCGATCTATCCAGCGATGTGGACGACCTGCCGGGCCTGTCGATCTTCCGCCAGACCGACAATGGTGTGCTGATCCGGATGGCGATCTTCCTCACCACCCTCGGTTGCTCAGCGGATGCCGTGAAAGCGACCATCAAGCAGCGGCCCTGGGACGCCACCCTGCGCTGGAACTGAGTTCCGCCGAGGGAGCGGGCAGTCAGCGGTTGGCCTTGGTGATGGCCTCCCACAGGCCGCTCAGATAGCTGGTTCCGAGCGCCCGGTCGTACAGGCCGTAGCCCGGGCGTCCGCGTTCACCCCAGATGTCGCGGCCATGGTCGGAGCGCGCATAACCATCAAATCCGGCCTGGTAGAACGCGAGCATGATCTCGTACATGTCGAGCGATCCGTAGGCCGACGGGTGAGCGGATTCGTGGAAGTCGACATCAGAGGTGAACTTGATGTTGCGGATCTGCGCGAAGGGAACCTTGTCGCGCCCGGCGAACTCGCGGATCAGGGCGGGCACGTCGTTGGCACGATTCTCGCCCAGCGATCCGGTGCACAACGTGAAGCCGTTGTAAGGGGAGTCGTAGAACGACTCGATGCGGCGCAGGTCCTGGGCGTCGGTCGCGATGCGGGGTAGACCGAACAGCGCCTTGGGCGGATCATCGGGATGCATCGCCATCTTGACGTCGTACTGCTCGCAGGTGGGCATGATCGCCTGGATGAAGTACTTGAAGTTCTCCGCGAGTCCCTCGGCTCCCAGTGGGGCATAGGCCTCGAGCAACTCCTGCAGATGGACGAGTCGTTCGGGCTCCCAACCCGGCAGCTTATGACCGCCGGTGTTGTTGGCGTTCATCCGCTCCATGGTCTCTTGCGCGGTGCCTTGCACCAGCGCGTCCTGGTAGGCCATCGTGTAGGACCCGTCGGGCAGCCGGTGGCGCAACTGTGTGCGCACCCAGTCGAAGACCGGCATGAAGTTGTAGCAGATCACCTTGATGCCGACGGCCGACAGGTTCTTGATGGTGGCGATGTAGTTGTCAATGGCCCAGTCGCGCTTGGGACCGCCGATCTTGATGTCGTCGTGGATGTTGACGCTCTCGACCAACTCGAACTTCAGACCGACGCCCTCGATCTGGTCGCGCAGCGCGATGATCTTGTCCATCGGCCAGACCTCGCCCACCGGGACATCGAACAGGGCACCGATCACATGAGTGACGTTGGGCACCTGACGGATGTACTCGAGGGGGATGGGGTCGTCTTGCGCGCCGAACCAGCGCATTCCGAATTTCACCTGGGCTCCTTCATCTTGTTCGCTACTCGCATTGCGGATGGGAGGCCCTCTCGAATCGAAGGGCCCCCCATCCGGAAGTCGTTTGTCAGATTAGCCGGGCAACTTACTATGCAGGGTTGTCCTGGTTGGCTTGCTGGGTTGCCTCGTAGTACTTGGCCCGAAGGTCATTTGCGCCCATGTACTCCTCGACCATCGGGGCTACCCGAGCCTTGAAAGCAGCCGTATCGACGTCGTCGTTGAACTGCGCGCCGAGCGCCTTGCTGCGTTCGATCGATTCGTTGACGTAGGGAACGAAGTCGTCACTTGCCTTCTGAGTGATGTCAGGAATGATCGCTAGCAGAGCGTCGCGGTCCGTCTCGTCCATCTTGTCGAGCGTCTGTGTGCTCATCAACAGGAAGTCCGGAATCATCAGGTGCCTCGTATAGGAGTAGTACTTGGCGACCTCATCATGCTTCATCGCGTTGTACGACGGTTCGTTGTTTTCGGCACCGTCAAGAACTCCGGTCTGCAAGGCGGAATAGACCTCGCCGAAGCTCATCGGTGAGGGAATCCCGCCGAGGAGCTGCAGCATGCGAACCTGCGAATCGGACTGCTGGACCCGGATCTTGAGACCTTTGAGGTCATCAGGGGTCCTGATCGGCCGGATCGCGTTGTAGATGCTGCGTTGGCCGGCGTTGGCGCCGCCGAGCACGGTGATCGATTTGGAGTCTTCCAAAGAGGTGAACAGTTCGGTGTTGAGTTCGTCGTCATTGAGGACTGCGAGCTGAGCTTCGCGGGAATCGAATACGAACGGCAGGTTGTAGACGACGAAGTCCTGGTTGAGGCTTTCCACATTTGCTCCGCCGATCCAGGCGAAGTCGACGGTGCCGTTCGACAGATTCTGGATTACTTCGGCGCTGGTGCCCAGCGTTTCGTTTCCGTAGACCTGCACGGAGTAGCGGCCATCGGTGGCCTCTTCGAGTCTCTTGCCCAATTCGAGGCCGGCCTGATACTGGGGGTGTTCCTGAGGCTGGCTGACAGCCAACTTGAAAACGACCTGTTCTGCCTTGCCCCCGCTTTCACCACCACTCCCGCAGGCTGCCAGACTCAACGAGATCAAACCGACAATTGCGGATGCTGCGAGCTTTGACTGTTTCATAGGGGAGAAGTCCTCCTTCTGATGGACGATGTTGTCTTCAGGAGCCCTATCTCTCTGCTGCCGAGAAATGAGGACCGTGTGCGGCCATCGCAACGGCTTTGTCGCCGTGGCCTTTCGGACGCTCTTGCCTTCTTGCTGGTTGGGATGCTGTCACCAGCTTCACCCATACAGAGATGTTAGCACTGATATATTAGAACTGTCGAACCGGCGTCAGCTGAAGCCACGACGAAAACCGGTATCGAGACCGAACCGTTACACTGACCCCATGGGTGAACTGCGGGGGAGTATCCGACAGCGCGTCTACGACGAGCTGCGGGAGCGCATCGTCACGTTGCAGTACCCGCCCCGCTCGCCGATCTCGGAGAAGGACCTCGCCGCAGAACTCGGTGTGTCACGCACGCCGGTGCGGGAGAGCCTGCTGAAGCTGCGCGAGGAGGGACTCGTTCAGGTCTTTCCGCAGATGGGGACTTTCGTCTCTCACGTGGACATCGATCGGGTGAGGCTTGCGCAGTTCGTGCGTGAGGCGGTCGAGTGCACAGCGCTCGCCGGGTTCGTCCGCAGCGAATCGTCCCGGGCCCACCTCGAGGCCCTGCACGACAATCTCGACGCCCAACGCGCCGTCGCTGCCGCCGGAGCTGATCTTGCGGAGTTCTTCACGCTGGACCAGGCCTTTCACCTCGAACTACTCAAGCTGAGCGGACGGGAATCGGCTTGGCCCATCGTGGCCTCGGAAAGAGCCCATCTCGACCGGGCGCGTCGCTTCGGCCTGGTCATTCATCCCGTGCCAGCTCTCATCGACCAGCACCAACGGGTCGTGGACGGCATAGAGGCGGACGATCTCGACGCGGCCGTGACCGTGCTGCGCGAGCATCTACGTGAAATCCTCATCGACCTCGCCAAAGTCCAGCAACAAAGCCCCGAGATCTTCGACTCGATGCCGTTGCGGCCGGTGCGGCGTCTGGTCACCACACTCGAACCGGGCTGAGTTCGTCCGGGCCGCTAGTCTTCGCAGGAGAGACAGCACTTTCCGGACGGAGGAGATTCGCCGTGAAACCCGTGGCTACGCAACTGCGCACCCCCTGGGCCGATGAAGCGCTGAACGCCGACAGCCCATTGGCGCAGTACCCGCGTCCCCAACGCGAGCGCGACGAATGGCTGTGTCTCAATGGCACCTGGGACTATGCGATCCGTCCGTCGTCGTCGGCCAGGCTCGTGAACGAATACCCACCCGACAGCTACGACGGACGGATCCGCGTTCCGTTCGCCCTTGAGACCGTCGCCTCGGGGGTGACCCGTGAGCTCCTGCCGGATGAGACCCTGTTCTATCGCCGATTGGTCGAGCTGCCGCCGGCCTGGCGGGCACGCCGCGTCGCGCTGAACTTCGAGGCGGTGGACTACCTGGCCGCGGTCTGGGTGAACGGCCAACTCGTCGGCGATCACCGCGGTGGCTATCTGCCCTTCAGTGTCGAACTCCCCAAGGCGGAGCGGCTGGAGATCGTGGTCGGGGTTCGTGACCCGGGTCCGGCCGGTCGCCAGCAGTACGGCAAACAATCCGAGAAGGCGCCGAAAGACATCTGGTACACCCCGACCAGCGGCATCTGGCAGACGGTATGGGCCGAGCCCCTGCCAGCCAATGCCATCACCTCGGTCGTCGCCACCAGCTACGCCGATCTCAACGGGTTCACGATCATCGCTGACACCGAACAGCATTGCCGGATCGCTGTTCGAGTCGAATGCCCGGACGGGTCCGAGATCACCGTGGCCGGAAAGCCCGGTGAGCCGATCGAAGTGGCGCTCCCATACATCCGACCTTGGACGCCCGACGACCCCTACCTCTACCGACTCGAGGTCAGCAATGGCACCGACCGGGTCACCTCCTGGGCGGGGCTCCGGACCGTGGCCATCGGACGCATTCCGGGCGCCCGGCGATTCGAGCGTCCGGCGATCCTGCTCAACGGCAAGCCGCTGTTCGTCAACGCGGTGCTCGATCAGGGCTACTGGCCCGAATCCGGCATGACCGCACCATCGGATGAGGCGCTGATCTTCGATCTGCAACAGCTGAAGGACCTGGGCTACAACGGGGTCCGCAAGCACATCAAGGTCGAATCGCGGCGCTTCTACCATCACGCCGACCGGCTGGGCATGCTGGTCCTTCAAGATGTGGTGAACGGCGGACGCCCGAGGGTGGGCATTCCGCGATCGCGCATCGTGATGGCGTTGGATTGGCAGACCCGCGACAAGACCCGTCGCGGGCTGGCCGCCGCCGGCCGGGATTCTCAGCAGAACCGCTACGAGTTCGAAGCCGATATGGCCGCCATGATCAAGCTGCTGCGTGGCCACCCGAGCATCGTCATGTGGGTCATCTTCAACGAGGGCTGGGGCCAGTACCACACCGCCCGCCTGGAACGGCGGGTCCGCAGACTGGATCCGACCCGGCTGATCGATCCTGCGTCGGGTTGGTTCGACCAGCGCGGCGGCGATTTCCGCAGCCGGCATCGTTACGTGCTGAAACTGCAGCGCCCCCCGCGCAGAGACCGGCGTCCGTTCTTCCTCTCGGAGTTCGGCGGCTTCAGCCTCGCCACCGAGGGCCATCAGTGGGAAGGCGACGGGAAGTTCGGCTACCGCTTCTGCGCCGACTCAGCGAGCCTGGGCAAGGCGCTCGCCAAGCTCTACCGCGAGCAGTTGATACCGCTGGTCAGGCATGGCCTGCGGGCATGTGTCTACACACAGTTGAGCGACGTGGAGATCGAGGCCAACGGCCTGTTCAGCTACGACCGGCAGGTACTCAAACCGGACGCCGACCTGCTGCGATCCCTCAACGCGGAGCTGGATGCGGCGTTCGATGCCGCACTCACGCGCAGAAAGTAGCCGGCGTCGGTGAGCCGGGCTCGCTAGCGCGGCTTACGCCAGGCCCAGCCATTCCTTCCAGGCAGGCAGTTCGCGCTTGATCTGCGCCTGCCCATCGGCATAGCTGCGCGCCAGCTTGGCGACATTTCTCTCCGAGTTGCTCACGGTGTATCCGTCGGGGAAGAAGACCATCGCGTCTCCGCTGCGCTCCAGTTCCAGCAGTTCGGCCCGGGTGCGGTTGTAGTTGTCGGGCCGAGCCATCAACGCGTCCACAACCGCCGGATAGCGCCGGAAGTACTGCCGCACGACCCTGCTGACGCGCATCGGTTCCTTCACATACGAACGGGGCCGGGTCAGCACGACGAGGAACTTCTGGAAACCGGCCGCCTTGGCCGCGTCCAACGCGATTCCGCCGCTGGGACCGAGTGCCCCGTCCACGTAGCTGTGTTCGCCGATGTGCACGGTGGGCATGAAGAACGGCAGTGTGGACGACGACTGCACGCGCACCATCAGATCCGCCGGTGTCGGGGTGTCCTCCCTCGTCCAGTAGAACGCCTTGCCGGTGTCTGCTTCGAAGACTCCGAGGTTCATCGCGGCAGGGTTGGCCTGGAAGGTGGCCCAGTCGTAGGGGAGTGCCCCGCCGGGCTGGCCGGTCTGCTGGTAGATGTAGTTGGCGTTGAACATGCCCTGCCCCCGCAGGAAGGTGCGCAGGTCGCCGAACTGCGGGTCCGCCGCGAAGCCGACGAAGGACTCCTTGGCACGCCAAGTATCCCTGGCCAGGTAGTTCGCCGTATTGGACGACCCGGCCGAGATGCCGGCCACCCAGTCGAGATGGATCTCGGCCTGCAGCAGGGCGACCACGACCGCGGCGGTGTAGCTGGCTCGCATGCCGCCGCCTTCGAAGATCAAGGCGGTATCGGTGACATTGCTGGTCAGCGCGGTGGAGGTGGTTGAACGTGGCACGATCCCAGTTTCTCACTGATCGCAGATGGCAAGATAGGCGGTGTCGAATGCGACCGAACAATGATGAGAGGACAATCGTGAGCGATAGCACCAAGCAGATCGGATTCGTGGGGGCTACCGGCCTGATGGGCCATGGGCTGGCGAAGAATCTGCTGCTCAAGGGATACCCGCTGGCCTACACCATGCGCAATCGGGCTCCCGAGGGGCTCGATGAACTGGGCGCGACTCGCGCGGCCGACAATGCCGAATTGGGCCATACCAGCGACGTGATCGTGATCTGCGTCACGTCCGCCGCCGACGTCGAGCAGGTGGTCACCCAGATCCTCACCGACCCGAAGCCGGGGCTGCTGATCCTGGACGCCTCCACCTCCGAGCCGTCGACCACCTACCGGCTGGCTGAACTGGCTGCCGGCAAGGGCGCCAAGTTCGCCGACATCCCGCTGACCCGTGGGCCAGCCGAGGCAGAGGCGGGCACCGTCAACGTGCTCGTCGGTGCCGACGACGAACTCTTCGCCGAGGTCGAGCCGATCGTGTCCTGTTTCGCCGACAACATCTACCGCTGCGGTGGGGTAGGCGCCGGCCACATCATCAAGCTCGCCAACAACACCGCCTTCCAGGCCGCCCTGACCATCTTGGCCGAGGGCTTCTCGGTCTGCGTGAAGTCGGGCGTCGACCCGGCCAAGCTGATCGAGGTGCTCGGCGGCGGTGGCTTCGCCAACGGCGGCACCCTGAACATCATGGGCGAATCGCTGAAGGGAAACTTCGACACCTTGAGGTTCCAGCTGGACAACGCCCGCAAGGACGTCCGCTATTTCTCGCGGCTGGCTGCTGATCTGTGCGTGCCGACCGTGGTGGGCGACGGGGTCCACGAGGCTCTCGAGATCGCCAGCGCGCAAGGCTTCGGTGGCGAGTTCTGCGCGGCTCTCACGAAGTCGCAGGCCAAGCTGAACAACATCACGATTCAGGCGGGCGGGCAGGCCTGAGCGGGCCGCTGGTCAGGCCACGGGGCGCCGTCCGGGCGAGAAGCCGCCTTGGTATGCTGTTGCAGGTCTGAGCGATGGACTGTTCCGCCTGCTTAGTCCCGTGGATCTGACCAGCGGGTCTCGTCCATCGCAGAAGCTTTATGTGGCCCTGACGGCCGCATGAAGGTTTGAACCCCGGCTTCGTGAGAAGCCTTTCACACTGGGAGGAGTGAACCGATGACGACACCTACTCCACCAGCAGGCGCGTCAACGGATGTCGCGGACGAAACCCCCGACAACCTCGTTCTCGCCGGTGACTTCGCCGCACCCACCTATGATCAGTGGGCTGCCGAAGTTGCAAAGGTACTGAACAAGGGACGTCCTGAGGGCAAGCAGCTGAGCGCCGAACAGGCGGTCGAGCGGCTACGTTTCAAGACAGTTGACGGCATCGTGGTTGAGCCTATTTACACCATCGATGATGCTATTGGTGAGCTGGGAGCCCCCGCGTCGGAGCCGTTCACGCGTGGGACAACCGTACGCAACGGCGACATGGACGCGTGGGATGTCCGGGCGCTGCATGAGGATCCTGATCCGGCCGTCACTCGCGCGGCCATCCGCACCGACCTGGAGCGCGGCGCCAACAGCATCTGGCTGCGTGTCGATCCGGACGCCATTTCGGCTGCCGACATCGCCGACGATCTGGCTGATGTGCTGCTCGAGCTGGCCAAGATCGACGTGTCGAGCCGTACCGATCAGCAGACGGCAGCCGACGCGCTGCTGGCCATCTTCGAGGCATCCGACAAGGACAAGTCGGAGCTCTCGCTGAACCTGGGCCTCGACCCGATCGGCGTGGCCGCTCTCAACGGCACGACCCCCGACCTCTCCCAGCTTGCCGGCTACGTGAACCGGCTGGCCGAGTACAAGAAGTCGCGAGCCATCGTCGTGGACGGCACCATCTACCACAACGCTGGAGCGGGCGATGTGCACGAGGTCGCCTGGCTGCTGGCCAGCGCCGTCGAGTACGTGCGGGCTCTGGTCGAGCAGGGTGTCAGCGTGGACGACGCCTTCGACGCGATCAACTTCCGCGTCACCGCTGCCGTCGACGAATTGGCGACCATCTCTCGGATCCGCGCGCTGCGCACCGCATGGGCGCGCGTCGGTGAAGTCTTCGGTGTCGACCCCGCCAAGCGCGGTGCCCGTCAGCATGCGGTCACCTCGTGGCGTGAGATCACTCGCGACGATCCCTATGTGAACATCCTGCGTGGCACCATCTCGACCTTCTCCGCCGCCATCGGTGGCGCCGAGGCGGTCACGGTGCTGCCGTTCGACACTGTCTGGGGCCTGCCCAACGACTTCAGCCGTCGCCTCGCCCGCAACACCCAGGTGGTGCTGGCGGAGGAGTCCAATATCGGCCGGGTCAACGATCCTGCCGGTGGCGCGTGGGCCATCGAATCACTGACCAACGAGATCGCCGAAGCTGCCTGGGCGGAGTTCCAGGCCGTCGAGGCCGCAGGCGGCATGGTGGCGGCGCTGGCCGCCGGTCATGTCACCGAGGTGCTCGCCGATCTCAACGCCAAGCGGAGCAAGCTGGTGGCTTCTCGTAAGCTCCCGGTCACCGGTGTTTCGGAGTTCCCGAACCCGACGGAGGCTCCGGTCACCGACCGCACTGCTCGTCCGGAAGCCCCGGTCTACGCCGGACTGACCTGGACCCGCAATTCGGAGGTCTTCGAGCAGTTGCGCGATGCCGTCGCCGGCACCGACGCGAAGGTCTTCCTGGCTTGCCTGGGAACTCGCCGCGACTTCGGTGGACGCGAAGGCTTCGCGTCCAACTACTTCCACATCGCCGGTCTGGCGACCCCGAATGTGGAAAGCGCCGATATCGACGAGGTCGTCAAGGCCTGGCAGGCGTCCGGTACTCCCGTGGCGTGCCTGTGCTCGTCGGCCAAGGTCTACGGGTCCATCGGAGTTGAGGCCGCGAAGGCCTTGAAGGACGCCGGTGCGGCCAGGGTGCTGCTCGCGGGCAACATCAAGGAACTCGGAAACGTTGATACCGCCGGACTCATCGATGGCACGATCGCCTTGGGCATGGATGTCGTCGCCGGTTTGAAAGATGTCCTGAACACTCTGGGGGTGAACAAGTGAACGCCTTGCCTCGTTTCGACCAGGTCGAACTGGGGACCCCAGCAGTAGCTGCGGACGCTCAGACTACCTTCGACGCGATCCTGAACGCGGAGGGCCCCATCGACTGGACCACGCCGGAACAGATCGATGTCAAGCATCTCTATGGCAGTGACGTGTACGAAAGCATGGATCATCTGCATACCTTCCCCGGTATGCCGCCGTTCCTGCGTGGTCCGTATTCGACCATGTACACCTCGCGTCCGTGGACGATCCGTCAGTACGCCGGTTTCTCCACTGCCGCCGAGTCCAATGCCTTCTACCGCCGCAACCTGGCCGCAGGCCAGAAGGGCCTGTCGATCGCATTCGATCTGGCGACCCACCGCGGCTACGACTCGGATCACCCGCGGGTCGCCGGTGACGTCGGTATGGCCGGCGTGGCCGTCGACTCGATCCTCGACATGCGTCAGCTGTTCGACGGCATTCCGCTCGACCAGATGTCGGTGTCGATGACCATGAACGGCGCGGTGCTGCCGATTCTGGCGCTGTATGTGGTGGCCGCCGAGGAGCAGGGCGTCAAGCCCGCGCAACTGGCCGGTACGATCCAGAACGACATCCTCAAAGAGTTCATGGTTCGTAACACCTACATCTACCCGCCGGCGCCGTCGATGCGGATCATCTCGGACATCTTCGCGTTCACCAGCGCAAACATGCCGAAGTTCAACTCGATTTCGATCTCCGGCTACCACATGCAGGAAGCCGGTGCGACCGCCGACATCGAGATGGCCTACACGCTGGCCGACGGTGTGGAGTACATCCGCGCCGGCGAGTCTGTTGGCCTGAAGGTCGACCAGTTCGCTCCGCGGCTGTCGTTCTTCTGGGCGATCGGCACGAACTTCTTCATGGAAGTGGCGAAGATGCGTGCGGCCCGTATGCTGTGGGCTCGCCTGGTCCGCCAGTTCGGCCCGCAGAACCCGAAGTCGATGAGCCTGCGCACCCACTCGCAGACCTCCGGTTGGTCGCTGACCGCCCAGGATGTCTACAACAACGTGGTGCGTACCTGCGTGGAGGCCATGGCCGCCACCCAGGGCCACACCCAGTCGCTGCACACCAACGCACTGGACGAGGCCATCGCACTGCCGACCGACTTCTCGGCCCGCATCGCCCGTAACACCCAGCTGTTCTTGCAGCAGGAGTCGGGCACCTGCCGCAGCGTCGATCTGTGGGCGGGTTCGGCCTATGTCGAGTCGCTGACCCAGCAGCTGGCCCGCAAGGGCTGGTCGCTGATCCAGGAGGTCGAGCAGGCCGGTGGCATGACCAAGGCCATCGAAGCCGGCATCCCGAAGATGCGTATCGAGGAAGCCGCCGCGCGTACTCAGGCACGTATCGATTCGGGTCGTCAGCCGATCATCGGTGTCAACAAGTACGTCTTGGATCAAGAAGATCCGCTCGACGTGCTGAAGATCGACAACCGTGAGGTGCGGGCGCAGCAGATCGCCAAGCTCGAGAAGCTGCGCGCCGAACGCGACACCGAGGCGTGCAAGAAGGCCCTGGAGGCCATCACCTGGGCGGCCGCGAATCCCGATCCGACCGATCCTGATCGCAACCTGCTGAAGCTGTGCATCGACGCAGGTCGCGCCGGTGCTTCGGTGGGTGAGATGTCGGACGCCCTGGAAGACGTCTTCGGACGCTACACCGCTCAGATCCGCACGATCTCCGGTGTGTACTCGAAGGAATCCGGAAAGACTCCAGCCATGGAAGAGACTCACGCTCTCGTCGAAGAGTTCGAAGAGGTCGAAGGACGCCGTCCGCGTATCCTGATCGCCAAGATGGGTCAGGACGGTCACGACCGAGGCCAGAAGGTGATCGCAACAGCCTTCGCCGATCTCGGCTTCGACGTCGACGTAGGCCCGCTGTTCCAGACGCCTGAGGAGGCTGCTCGTCAGGCGATTGATGGGGACGTGCACGTCGTGGGCGTGTCCTCGCTGGCTGCCGGTCACCTGACTCTGGTTCCTGCATTGCGCAAGGAACTCGACAAGCAGGGTCGTCAAGACATCATGATCGTGGTCGGTGGCGTCATCCCCGAACAGGACTTCCAGGAGCTGCGTGATGACGGTGCGGTGGCGATTTACCCGCCGGGCACCAACATTCCCGCTGCTGCCAAGGATCTGCTGAAGGCGATGTTGGCCACGGCCCGGGACGGTAATGCCTAGAACAATCGATGTCGCGACACTGATCGATGGTGTCAAGGGTGGTGACCGGGCCGCACTGGCCCGGGCCATCACCCTCGTGGAGTCCCGCAAGCCAGCGCATCGTGCGCTGGCGCGGGAACTCCTGCGTGAGCTCACGCCACTGTCGGGCAATGCCATCCGCCTGGGACTCTCCGGTGTCCCCGGCGCTGGAAAATCCACCTTCATCGATGCACTGGGCGTCCAGCTGATCGATGAGGGACACAAGGTCGCGGTGCTGGCCGTCGACCCGAGCAGTTCGGTTTCGGGCGGCTCGGTGCTCGGTGACCGGACGCGGATGGGGGAGCTCGCCCAGTCGGACTCGGCGTTCATTCGTCCCTCACCCACCGGACTGCATCTCGGTGGTGTCGCCCGCGCCACCCGCGAGGGCATGTTGCTCGTGGAAGCCGCCGGCTACGACGTCGTCATAGTCGAGACCGTCGGCGTGGGCCAGTCCGAAGTCGCCGTCCAAGGGATGGTCGACACCTATCTGATCTTGATGCTCGCCCGCTCGGGTGACCAGCTGCAGGGCATCAAGAAGGGCATCTTGGAACTCGCCCATGTGATCGCCGTCAACAAGGCCGACGGTGACAACGCCGGCGAGGCCCGGGTCACTGCCCGCGAGCTGTCCATCGCGATGAAGCTCGTCGCCACCGACGCAGACCGCCGCGTCCCAGTGCTGACATGCTCGGCGCTGCACAAGGTCGGGCTGACCGAGGTCTGGCAGGCAGTGCTCGATCATCGTGAGTACTTGGAGTCCAAGTACGGGCTGGCCAACTACCGCGCCGCTCAGCAGGTCGAGTGGATGTGGAGCCAGACCGAGGCTGCCGTGATGGATACGCTGCACAGCACGCATACCATGCGCACCCTGGCGCGTGAGCTGGAGACGCAGGTGCGTTCGGGACACCGGAGCGCCATGGACGCATCCGCCGACCTGTTGCGCGCCTTCGCCGCAGAGGTTCCGCAGATGGATTGGGCGCAACCCAAGAGCTGACCACGGCGTTGAGTGATCTTGCCCTGATTCGCGCGGCAGACTCATTGTCATGACGGCACACGGTTGGCTTCGGATTGGCGTCGCGGTTGTCGCCGCGGGGCTGCTCGCAGGCCTCGCCGCCAGCGCGCTGATCTGGCTGCTGGACCTCGTGCAGTTCGCCGCCTACGGCGTGGACGCAGACAGCCTGATGCTGGACGTCGAACAGGCATCCGCAGTGCGACGAGTACTGGCCCCGACCATCGGTGGTCTGCTCGCCGGGCTCGGTTGGTGGGCGTTGGCGCGGCGCGGCGATCTACTGAGCGTGGACGACCTGCAGGCCGCGATGCCGGCGAAGACCCCACTGCTGCGTCCCCTGGCCGATGGCGTGTTGCAGACCGCAGTCGTGGGAGCCGGCGCCTCGATCGGACGCGAGGGCGCCCCTCGCCTGGTGGCTGCGGCGCTGGCAGCACGGCTTGCCACCCGACTGGGGTTGGACGCCAGCGCGGCCCAGGTGATCGTGGCCGGCGCCGCGGGCGCGGGCCTGGCCGCGGTCTACAACGTGCCCCTGGCCGGCGCCATCTTCGGGGTTGCCTTGACCAGACAGTGGCGCTCATCTCGTACGTGGGCGAGTTGTCTGGCGATGTCGTTCATGGCGATCCTCGTCGTATGGTCAATCAGCGGCAATGAGCCCAGCTATCTCCTCCCACCGGCGTCCTTCGATCTGGTCACCGCGGGCTGGGCAGTGCTCGCGATTCCCCTGTGTGCACTGACCGGCATCGGTTTCCACCTGCTGAGTGCTCACGCGACGAGCTTCGCGCTGCGCTCCCGATTGCGCGGTGCACCACTGTGGCCGGCTTGGACCATCGCGGTGGCCGGAGCCCTCACCGGTGCGGCATCGATGTGGCTGCCGGTGCTGCCGGGCAACGGCAAGGACATTCTGCAAGCAGCATTCGACGCCAGCGCTCCGATGGAGCTGTTCGTGGTTCTGCTGGTGGCCAAACCGGCGGCTACTGCCATGTATCTGGCGGCTGGTGCGCGCGGTGGACTGCTCACGCCGGCGCTTTCCACCGGGGCGGCCCTCGGCGTGGCAGCAGCGTGGGGGCTGTCCTTGCTCGGCATTGTGGCCGATCCGGTCCCGTTTGCGATCATCGCCGCCGGCGGGGTTCTTGCGGTCACCCAGCGGGCCCCGCTCTTCGCCGCGGTGATGGCCTGGGAACTGATTCGTGCACCGATTTGGATACTGCCGCTGCTGTTGGTCGCGGCCTTCGGGTCTTGTGCGGTGACGTCGGGCACAATGAAAGAGTGAGCATGAACCACATTCCGGTACTGGGCCGCACGAGTCCCCAGTACGCCCCACTGCCCATCCGCGTCGGGATCGTGGTCAATCCGCTCAGCAATCACGCGAGCAGCGCGATCTCGGAGATCGTCCGTCAGTGCCGCGATTCGAATATCGAGACCCCGCGCGCCTACACGACCAGCGCCGAGGATCCCGGCGAGGGCCAGGCACGTCAGTGTGTCGCCGACGGCGCCGATCTGGTCATCGCGATCGGTGGTGACGGAACCGTCCGCGAGGTCGCCGAGGCGTTGGCCGGAACCGATGTGAGGCTCGGCATCATTGCTCTGGGCACCGGCAATGTGCTCGCGTCCAATCTCGGGCTGACCAAGCTGAGCGTCGGACAGCAGGTCGCGACGGCGTTGCGCGGCCCGCACACCTCGCTCGATCTGGGGCAGGCGCACATGCGCACCACCAGCGGCGAGGAGTACACCGA
>Ga0334883_1002320_pt1 | contig 23776 bp, 14 predicted proteins | sample GraSluR1_MG_6_FD_207230 | JGI IMG/M metagenome (GOLD analysis project Ga0334883, IMG submission 207230) | Sludge microbial communities from methane-producing bioreactor in Wageningen University, Netherlands - Granular Sludge_09_05-R1 | ecosystem: Engineered > Bioreactor > Anaerobic >...
GGGTAGGTTTTGCGATGCTTCCAGTTGCGCTGCGACGACGGCCAGGCAGGAGATGAGCTCATCCAGGGTGCCATAGGCGCAGACCCGGGGCGCGTGTTTGGGTACGCGCTGTCCTGAGAGTAACGAGGTCCGCCCCCGGTCGCCGCCACGGGTGTAGATGGCCGTTGGGTCGTCGTGTGCCACGTGATGTCTCGTCTGGCTGAGGTTAGAAGCGCGCCGTCATCTCGAAGTAGACCGTACGTCCGGGCTGGCGCAGACTCATGCGGCTACCGATCTCATCGCCTGCAGGGTGAGAATAGCGCCAGTCGAGAAGATTGCGCACCCCGAGGCTGTATTGCAAGCCCAAGACGTTGGACTCGCCGCTGAAGGCCAGATCCCAGAGGAGGCTGTGTTCGCCTTGGCTGCCGTTGCGGTTCAGGCGGCGCGACTCATAGGTCACCCGCGAGGCCAGGCCCAGGGCGCGGCTGACCAGGGGGGCGATGACTTTGAGGGAGAGCATGTGCTCGGGTGAGTTGACGATTTCCTCTCCCGAGAGGGGTGAGCCGATACGCGTCTGCTGGAAGGCATAGGCCAACGAGACCAGCCACCCGTGGCGGAAATCGCGCTGTAGCTCGACTTCGGTCCCAAGGGTGGCGACGGCATCGGTCTCGTTGACGTAATAGAGGGGATCTTCCGCCGTGGCGCTGCCGCGTTGCACGATGAGCCCAGTGATGTGGTTGAAATAGACCGACGCGATGAGGACGAGGTTGGCCATGATCCTTTGGGAGACCTCGAGCTCTCCGGTCCAGATGACCTCTGGGTCGAGGTTGGGGCTGGGGATCTGGGTGAGCCCGTCGGCATAGGTCATCTCGTAGATGGAAGGGGCCCGGAAAGCGCGGCCGCCAAGGACCTTGACGACGTTGCCCGTGAAGGGCTTGAAGATGAGTGCGAGCCTGGGGTTGGCGGCGGAGAAGAAGCGATCCTCTGCGCCGGTCCCATCGCTCTTGGGCAGGTCGGCCACGTACCAACCGTCGAAGCGGCCGCCGAGGGAGAGGGCGAACCAAGAGGTGAGTGTCCAGTCGCCGACGGTGTAGACGGAAAAGGTGTGGTAGGGGTGTTTGGTGCGATCGTCGCCTTCGCCGGCGTCGTTCTGGAGGTGGGCCTGATACTCGGACCCGACGGTGATGCGGAGGGCCTCCAGGGGGGTGATGAGGAGCCGGAGGTCCAGTCCCAGCCAGGTGCCGCGGTAGTCCTCATCGACTTTCTCGTCTTCGTAGACATAGGTGCCGTCGTAGGCGTAGTGGTCGAGATAGAGCTTGGCCAAGAGGCGGAGGGTGCGGGTCAGTTGCGGCTCGAAGCGCACCTCTACGTAGGCGCGGCTGTCGGCCTCTTGGGTGTTGGGATCGCCAAGAATGACGCCGAAAGCGCCGGTGAGGATGGACTTGACCCGTTGATGATAGAGCGCCTGGAGGGTCCAGTCTCGCCACCACACCTTGCCCAGCACCGAGCCCGCTTGGACCTCACCGTCTTCGAGGCTGGGTTGGGCCTGACCCAGCATGGCGCCCCCTGCTACCCAGGCGCCGCCGTCCTCGCCCAGCGGCGTGGAGAGCTCGCCGAAGGCCCGAAAGAGACCCGTGGACATGGTCCCCACAGAGGCTTTGACGCGGTACTGATCGAGGCGCGTCGGGGTGGTGAGGTTGATGACCCCAAAAAAGGCACCCGTGCCATAGAGGGCCGAACCTGGGCCTCGGATGACCTCGATCCTCTCGATGGGGGCCAGACTGGTCAGCAGGTCGAACTCGATCAGTGACTGGCCAATCCAGTTGTCGTTGAGGGTGTGACCGTCGATCTGGAGCAACATGCGATTGCCCCACTGGCCGAAGGGAGCGAAGCCGCGCACTCCGAAAAACTTGTAGGCGTAGTTGTTGTTGCCGTAGAGCCCGCGAGTGCCGCGCAGGGCGTCATAGAGGTCGGTGTAGCCAAAGGCGGCGATTTCGCGCCGGGTGATGACGCTCACCGAGGCCGGGGCGCTCTCGATGGACTCGGCCGTACGTGAGGCCGCGCTCACCTCGTCGGCCAACTCCAGCGCCGCGTCGACGATGGTCTGCTCGTCAGGGAGAATCTCGACGATGGTCGCGTAGTCACGGAAGCCCGAGAGGGTGACCACCAAGCGGTGCTGCCCGACGGGCACGGAGGGCACCACCACGGGGGTGAAGCCAATGGGTTGCCCATCGAGGAGGATGAGGGCGTTGGATTCTTCGGCTCGCACCACCAAGGCGCCGCTCTGACGCTCCAAGGTGATGGCCAGGTTGACCGTCTCGTTGGGCTTGACCTCGATCTCCTCGACCACGGGAACGAAACCGTCTTGGGAGACGGTGATGCGCGCGCGGCCGGGAGAGATCTCGAAGTCTCCTGGGATGTTACCGACCACTCTGATGTCCGCCGGGTCGTCGATGACCACCATGGCGCCTTCAGGTCGGCCGCTGAGCTGCACGCTCCCCAAGACGCGCTCCATGGCGATGGCGACGCGCTGCACTTGCCCCACTTCGAGGGTGATGTTGGACGCCGTGGCGGGCAAGTAGCCGGGGTGTTCGACCAGGACGGTGTAGGTGCCGGGGGCCAGGGCGAGCTTGCGCGGGCTCTGGCCGTAAGAGCCCAGGTCTTTGCGGTTGATGTAGAGGGTGGCGCCCGGTGGGGTCGTGGTGATGTCGAGCATGGCGACGTAGGGCTCGACGCGCCGCATGGCGCTCTGGACCTCGGCGAGCTCCTCAGGCGTGGCCTCCTCGGCATAGCGAAGGTAATAGCGATAGGCCTCGACGTAGTCCCGCTTCTGCTCGTAGGAGCGGGCAATGTTGAAGATGACGTTGCGGTTGGGGGCGAGGCGATTGGAGGCGAAGAAATGGGAGAGGGCGGCGTCGTAGTCGCGGCTGCGGAAGGCCTCACTGCCCAAACGGAAGAGTACCTCGGCCTCGTCAGCTACGTCAGACACGGACTGCGCGTAGAGCGTCCCGCTGAAAGAGAGTGCGACGAGAGCGACCGAGAGGGCGCGGCATAGGGCGTGGCACAGCGAATTCATCGGCGGCTCCTGTGAAGCGCTAACGGGTGTCGCGGATCCCCAAGTCGCTGCCCTTGGCAGGCTCATCAGGGCGCGGATCGCGTCCCTTGACGGGCTTCTTCGGGAGGGCGCGCAGGGCGATCTCCTGCGTGATGCTCTCTTCCGCGCTGTCGTGCTGAATGTGCGTGTGGTCGTGATAGCCTCTCTTCTTCAACACGAAGGTGCGGCCACTGGCGAGGGAGTCCCGCGCCAGCTCTAGGCTCAGCGGCGTGACGCCGAGCACCTTCCCATTTTCGCTGACTTCCGCTGCCGTGGGCTGGCTCTGCAAGTGCAGACGCAGCGGTGGCAAGGCGTCTGCTGCTGCTGCGGCGGCGAACTCGGTGGGGGGTTGGGGCTCGGGTGCCGCAGTCGTCTCCGGGGCGGCAGGGCTTGGCGGCTCGGGTGGTGTTTCTGGATCCACCTGCGCCGGGGCCGTCGCGACAGGGGTCGGCGTCGGCGGCGTGGCTGCAGGGTGATCCTCCGCGGGGGTGCTGCGGCTGAGCACGCTCACCAAGACCAAAGTGATCCCAACGGCGAAGACCGCCACGGCGACGAGCCACACGGCCAAGGGGACGGCGCGCTGTGGGCGCGGCGCGCTTGGGGGGCGATGGAGGGGGGAGGCTGGGGGGTGGCCGTGATCTCGCTGAACTTCCGGCGCAAAGCCAGGGCGCACGGTCTGGTTGGCGTCATCGCCCATGGCGGCGATGGGAGGCATGGGCCCTGAGGCGTTGGGACTGTCGAAAGGATCCTGGGTCAGGGCTTGGAGGGCATCGAAAAAGTCCTGGGCCGATCGATAGCGGTAGGCGGCATCTTTCTCGATGGCCCGCTGGAGGACGGGGCCCAGGGAGGAGAGCAGGATCTGGTTGGGGAGGTGGATGGGCTTGGTGACTTGATTGGCGAGCACTTCGAAGGCGTTGTCACCGGCAACGGCGGGGCTGCCGACGAGCATCTCGTAGAGGATGAGGCCGACGGGATAGACATCGGTCCATGGCCCCAGGTCCTTGTTGTAGATCTGTTCGGGCGCCATGTAGCGCGGCGTCCCAAAACCGCCAGCGCCAGTCTCGGTGAGGTTCTGCATGGCTTGATTTTCGCTGGCGCCGAGGGCCTTGCCGATGCCGAAATCCAAGACCTTGACGTGGTGCTCATCGCCGCCTTTGCGCGTCAACATGACGTTGCCTGGCTTGAGATCGCGGTGGATGATGAGCTGCTCGTGGGCCTCGATGAGACCAGACAGGACCTGGAGAATGATGTGGCGGGCGAGTTGGAAGGGGAGGCGATGCTGGGAACGCAGGACCTCGGATAGGGTGACCCCCTTGACGTACTCCATGGACATCCACAGGAGGCCATTCGCGCTCTGACCGTAGTCGTAGAGGCGCACCACATTGGGGTGCTCGAGGCGCGCGGCGAGGTCGATTTCGCGCATGAAGCGCTGGACCGTGTCGGGTGTCTTGCTGAGGGCTGGTAAGACCACCTTGACCGCGACGTCGCGTTTGAGGCGTGGCTGAAAGGCACGAAAGACCGCGCCGAAGCCCCCCAGACCGATCTCTTCCATGATCTGGTATTCGCCGATGGTGGCGCCTGGGGTTGGGAGCAAGGCCTCTAAAGTGGGATCTGGCTGTTGGCCAAGCGCCATGGGTGGGACCTCCTGGTGGTCAAACGCCGCACGCCCTGTGTCACCCAAGGTACCTGTCCAACGCGCTTGGCGTCAACGCTGTGCTTCCGATGTCAGCCGCGCGGGTGGTGCTCGGCGTGGATTTTCTTCAAGCGCTCCCGGGTGACATGGGTGTAGATCTGGGTCGAGGAGATGTCGGCGTGTCCCAAGAGCGCTTGCACGGCGCGGAGATCGGCGCCGTGCTCCAGGAGGTGGGTGGCAAAGGAGTGGCGGAGCTTGTGGGGAGAAATCTCGCGATGGATGTTGGCCATCTGAGCATAGCGCTTGATATTCTTCCAGAAACCTTGCCGGGTCATCGCGCCCCCGCGGCGGCTGACGAAGAGGGCCTTGATGGCGCTCGGCGCGCCGTGCCCTCTGAGGAGGGTGGTGCGCCCATGCTCGAGATAGGCGCGCACGGCGTCGACGGCGACCTCGCCCAGGGGGACGAGTCGGTCCTTGCTTCCCTTGCCCACCACGCGGGCGAAGCCCGCCTCGAGATTGATGCTCCTGGTTTCGAGACCGACGAGCTCGCTCACTCTGATGCCCGTGGCGTAGAGCAGCTCCAGCATGGCCCGATCCCGGATCTGCTCTGGGCTGTCACCGGCCGGGGCCGCCAGCAGGCGATCCACCTCGGCGTGGCTGAGGAAGACGGGCTGTTTCTTGGCGAACTTGGGCAGGTCTACTGTGGCGCACGGGTCGTCGAGGATGATCTTGTCGGCGCGGAGAAAGTGGCAGAAACGCCGCAATGAGACGAGATTACGCAACAAAGTTCGGTTGGAGACGCCCCCGTCCAGACGTTGAAGGAGAAAGTCCCGGACATGCTGGGGTGCCAAGTCCTGACAGGTCACCACCCCGTTCTGTTCGCAGAAATCGACGAAGAGGAGTAGGTCGCGGCGGTAAGCCTCCAGGGTGTTGGTGGCCAGGGCGCGCTCGACTTTCAGATGAAATTGGTAGTGATCGACGGCGCTATCGAGGTTCATGCTTGACCTGTTGGGGGGGCGTAGCTGCCGACGCGCCACTCGGCGCTGGCTGTGGCGATGACCTCTTGCTTGGCGTCCATGACGGTGGCAGTGATTTGCTGCTGGGGCGCCTCGGTGAGGGTGTGTTCGGCAACGGCCGTGAGGGTGCCACGCCCTTTCTTGTGGTAGCGCACTTCGAGCCCAGTGAGGATGGCGCGCCGGTCGCGCGGCAAGGCGCTGATCAGGGCCAGGCCCGAGGCGAGCTCGAGCATGTTCGCCAAGGCTATGGCGTGGAAGGAGCGCAGGTGATTGCGGACACCGCGCTGGTCTCTGACTTGGAGGCGGACATAGCCCGGCCGCAGCTCGAGGATGCGGGGGCGGATGGAGCCGGAATACGGCACCATGAGGGTCAAGGCGCAGGAGAAGAGGCGATTGCCACCGGGCAGGCGCTGGGCCCGTTGCCACCATCGCGTCAAGCTCTCGCCGTGGAGGTGCGCAGCCATGGGGGACCTCTGAGGTGATGCAGGGAGAGAGGCACCGTGGAGGGGATAGGCGGGTGATGGCGCCTCTGGCGCGCGTCGCCCGCCCCACGTGGATCATGGTGTGAAGGTGAGGCGAAGGCAAGGGGTGGGCGCGGCGACTTTGCGGCGGGATTGGGGTCGGGGTGTGTGGCAAAAGGTTAAACATTACAGAGAAATAGTGCAAAAAACGCAGGGGGCGGGAATAAGCATGTCGTGGCACCGTGAATAGCGGTTGACAGCCGCATGTATTCCGTTAATTTGCTAGGAGGGGGAAGGGGTGATCCTTAGTAGGAACAGGCGAATCGACGCGGCGGCAGCGCTTGGGCGGATGCCGCCGAGGTGTTCTACCTAGAGGTGTTCTACCTAGTGGTTGTGTTTTCAAGGGTGCGATGGACGGTTCTTTCACGAGAGAGTGGAAATTATGCGCAAACGAAACTTGAGCCTAACAGCGATGTCGTGCTTCGCCGTGGGGGTGCTGCTGTGCTTGGCGGCCTGCTCCGACGAGGTCTCGGTCAAACCGAAGACCGATGTCAGCGGTGACGCGGATGTGACGGGGGATTTCACGGGTGACCTTTGGGACACCATGGATCCCGACCAAGAAACGACCGAGCCCGACTCCGTCGAGCCGGATCAGGAAACGATCGATCCCGACGGAGTGGACGTTGAAGACGACACCGTCGTCGGTCCCTGCGTGCCCTCTGGCTTGCCCTTCGCCGACGACGATGGCGATGGCGTCCTGAACCACGCGGACAATTGCGTGTGCGAGCCCAACCCGGGTCAAGAAGACCGGGACGGTGATGGCGTGGGTGACGCTTGTGACAACTGCCCCGACGTCCCCAACCCCAGGCAGACCGATACGGTTGGCAACGGCATCGGTGACGCCTGTCGTGTCCTCGACCCCGATGGGGACGAGGACGGCGATGGCATCCTCAATCGCAACGACAACTGCCTCTACGTCTACAACCCTGACCAGCTCGACACGGATCAAGATCGGGTGGGCGACGCCTGTGACAACTGCCCCATGATCGCCAACAGCGACCAGGCCGACGAGAACAACAACGGCATTGGCGATGCGTGTGAGGTGCCCACCGTCGCCGACGGAGACTTCGACAACGACACCATCCCCAACAACATCGACAACTGCTGGATGGTCTACAACCCGGACCAGCTCGACACGGACGGCGATGGCATCGGCGACGTCTGCGACAACTGCCCCATGGTCGCCAACTGGAGCCAGCTCGACAGCAACGGCAACGGCCTGGGTGACGACTGTGATGGACTGCAAGCGCCAGGTGGGGACTTCGACAACGACACCATCCCCAACGGTCTCGACAATTGCCCCACCGTGCCTAACCCGGACCAGCTCGACTCCGATGGCGACCGCATCGGCGACGCCTGCGACAACTGCCCCTTCATCGCCAACCACGACCAAGCCGACAGCAATGGCAACGGCAAGGGTGACGCTTGTGAGGATGACTTCCTGACCCGCGACACCGATGGCGACGGCGTGCGGGACGTGGAAGACAACTGTCCGACCATTCCCAACGCCAACCAGCTCGACACCGATGGTGACGGGCGCGGCGATGTGTGTGACAACTGCCCGACCATCTCCAACTACGACCAGCGCGACAGCAACAACAACGGCGTCGGCGATGCCTGTGAGTCATACTATACGCCCCTCTTGGACTCTGACGGCGACACCGTGCCGGACATCTTCGACAACTGCGTGGCCATCCCCAACGCCAACCAGGCCGATGCCGATGGCGACGGTGTGGGCGATGTGTGCGACAACTGTCCGAACGTGGCCAACTACTTCCAGGACGATCTGAACAACAACGGCATTGGCGACGCCTGTGAGCTGAGCCTGCCGCCGGGGACACCCATCTGCACCAACGGCAGCGTCTCGGCGACCCGGATCCGTCCGGCCTTGTACTTCGTGGTCGACACCTCGGGGTCCATGGCCGGGGATCGCAACACCACCCTCAAGGCCGCGCTCAACCACATGGCGGACAACACCAACCTCCTGACGGATTTTTACGTGGGGATGATGGAGTTTGCGGCCTGCACCAACTTGACCCAGCGGGTGCCCCTGGGAGACTACGGCTCGGCAAAGCAGACGTTCAAGAACGCCGTCAACGCGCTGCCGGCTTCGGGGGGGACCTTCATGGGTTCGGCCATCCAGCGCGTCTATACCCAGAACTGGCTGAACATGGCCAATGATCCCCTGCCCAACCGGCCCAAGCGCCTCATCGTCATCACTGACGGTGCGCCATCGACGGGGGCGTGTAATGGCGCGACGGAGGGCGTTGACTACGTCATCAACCGCGCGGCCTATTCTCTTGGTCAAGGCAACCCGGTCTATTTCGTGGGCTTCGACAACCTGAGCACGACGGATCAGAACCGGATGCAGCAGTACGCCGTGGCCGGCGGGACGAACAACCCCAACGATGCCACCCGCAATTGGTTCCGGATCAGCTCCAACAACACCACGGATCTGGTCAACGCCATCAACGCCATCAGCGCCATGACCATCGGCTGCGAGGTGCAGCTCAGCCCCAACCCCGATGACGACGTGAGCCGCATCCAGGTCGAGCTCAACGATGGCTACACGAGCCACTTCATCCCCCGCGACGCCGTCAATGGTTGGACCTTGAACGAGGTGACCAACGTGGTCACGCTCCATGGCCAATCTTGCACCCAATTGCAAGCGGCGCTGCAAGCGGCGGGTAGCTCTGGCGTCACCGTGGGAATCGAGGTCGACATCGCCTGCGCGACCTGCATCCCCGAGCCGGAAATCTGCGACTACATCGACAACAACTGCGATGGCGTCGTCGACGAAGGCTGCGAGCACTGTGTCCCTGAGATCTGCGACGGCATCGACAACAACTGCAATGGCATCATCGACGAGGGCTGTCCGCCTACGGCGTGCATCCCGAGCATCGAGATCTGCGACGGTATCGACAACAACTGCGACGGCGTCATCGACGAAGGCTGTCCGCCCGACGCTTGCATCCCCCACCCGGAGATCTGCGACGGTATCGACAACAACTGTGACGGCGTCATCGACGAAGGTTGCCCGCCCGATACCTGCATCCCCTTCCCGGAGATCTGCGACGGCATCGACAACAACTGCAACGGCATCATCGATGAGGGGTGTCTGGAGTGCATCCCGAGCTTCGAGATCTGCGACGGCATCGACAACGACTGCGACGGTGAGATCGACGAGGGTTGCCCCCCGCCGAACTGATCACGTGCGCTGGTGACACTTAGGCCGGCCGCCTCTCGAGGCGGTCGGCCTTTTTTATTTTTGCTGTCGCAGCGGCGCCGCCAGGCGCGGGGCCATGGAAGTGCTGGCAACGCCGGTTGGCAGTGGGTGTGAACGAGGGTTGACAGGCACGCCGCATTGGTTAGGCTGAGACTGAAGGTCGAGCGCCATTTCGGCCCTCTCTCCCTGCCTCCATCCAATCACTGCCGCTGAGGCCAACGACGCCAAGTGACGACCATGAAAGTAGTCGCCCTCAACCTCCCTTTGTTGTTGCTCCTTTGTTGCGCTTTGGCTGGCCTGGGCCTCTCCTGCGCCGACGAGGTGAGCGTCAAGCCGCGCAATCCTGCTGACAGCAGCGACGCACCTGGCGACGATGTGTCGCCTGGGGATGACTTGCCCGAGTTGCCGCCGCAAGACGATGCGCTACCAAGCGACGCCCAACCCGGCGACAGTCTACCGCCCAACGATTTGGCGCCGGAGCTGCCGGAGAACGACGCCTTCGTGCCCGGCTGTGTCCCCACGGGCATCCCCCACCTCGACGATGACGGCGACGGGGTCTTGAACGCCGATGACAACTGCGTGTGTCACTTCAACCCCGAGCAAGAGGACTTCGACGGTGACGGGATAGGCGATGCTTGCGACAATTGTCCCCTACATTTCAACCCAGATCAGCTCGACAGCAACGGTGATGGCATCGGTGATGCCTGTGAGCTCTACTACAATCCCAACGGTGACATTGACGGCGACACCATCCCCAACCGCTTGGACAACTGCCCTTACGTCTTCAACCCTGATCAGGCCGATGAAGACCTGGATGGTATCGGTGACGCCTGCGACAATTGTCCGACCGTGGCCAACTACGACCAGCTCGACTCGAACGGCGATGGCACGGGTGACGCCTGCGTCGACCTCTATGACCCGCGTATCGACAGCGACGGCGACACCATCCCCGACATCGACGACAACTGTCCCTGGGTCTACAACCCGGACCAGGCCGATCGCGATGGGGACCACGTGGGCGATGCCTGCGACAACTGCCCCGACGTCGCCAACACTTTCCAGGAGGATTCCAATGGGGATGGCATGGGCGACCACTGCTCCCCCGTGTTGCCGCCGGAGATGCCCATCTGCAACGATGGCTCAGTGGAAGCCAACCGGGTCAAACCCATCCTCTACTTCGTCGTCGACACCTCGGGCTCGATGTCGGGCTCGCGTATCACCACCCTGCGCGGCGCCCTCAACCACATGGCGGATAACACCAACCTTCTGAGCGACTTCTATGTGGGGCTCATGGAGTTTGCCGCCTGCACCAACCTCACCCAGCGCGTGCCTTTGGGCGATTACGCCAGCTCACCCCAGACCTTCAAGAACGCCGTCAACGCTTTGGGGGCCACGGGCGGCACCTACATGGGCTCGGCCATCAACCGCGTCTACACCCAGAACTGGCTCGATTTGCCCGGTGACACCGTTGCCAATCGCCCCAAGCGCCTCATCGTCATCACCGATGGTGCCCCATCGACGGGCTCATGCCACGGTGCTACCGAGGGCGTCAACTATGTCATCGACCGCGCGGCTTACTCCCTCAACCAAGGGGTGCCGGTCTACTTCGTCGGCTTCGACAACTTGAGCAGCACCGATCAGAACCGGATGCAGAGTTACGCCGTGGCGGGTGGTACCAACAACCCCAACGACGCCAACCGCAACTGGTTTTTAATCAGCTCCAACAACACCAGCGATCTGGTCACGGCCCTCAACACCATCTCGGCCATGTCCATTGGCTGTGAGGTGCAACTCCATCCCGAGCCGACCGATGACATCACCCGGATCCGGGTGGTCTTCTTCGATGGTCAGAACCGCCACCCCATCGCTGAGGATCCTCTCAACGGCTGGACCCTCAACCCCAATACCTATGTGGTCACCTTGCACGGCGCGGCCTGCACCAACCTGCAGAACGCGGCCCAGAGCGCGGCGAGCACTGGCGTCACCATTGGCATCGAGGTCGCCATCGCCTGTGTGTCGTGTATCCCCGAGCCCGAGGTCTGCGATGGGACGGACAACGACTGCAACGGTCTCATCGACGACCTCCCCGAGTGCCGGCTGTGCGTGCCCGAGATTTGCGACGGCATCGACAACAACTGCAACGGCATCATCGACGAGGGGTGTCCACCGCCGAACTGAGCGGCGGCATGACGCGTCGCGTCATCGCGGTTGGCAAGACATGGCAAAGGGCCTATAAAGGCCGGGTGAGTGGGCGCCTGGGTGGCGCTGTGATGGCCTGAGCGACGCCCACGGTGTCGTTGGGCTCCATGTTGTTTTGCCAAGGTGGCCGATGCCTGGTGGACGTCAAGGTGGCGCAAGACGCCGCAGCGTTGCGGTCGTCGCAGGGGTGCGCACCCCCTTTGCGCTTTGCGATGGGGCCTTTCGCGGGCAGAGCGTGGTGCACTTGGGACGCATGGTCTGCGCCGAGCTCGTGGCGCGCGCAGGCTTGGATCCGAGCCGCATCGACGCGCTGGTCCTCGGGGCAGGTAGCGGCGGCGAACGTTTCGACAATCCCGCTCGCCATGTCGCTTTGGCGGCGGGCCTGCCCAACGGCGTCGATGCCTGGACCTGTAGCGGCTCGAGTCACATCGGCCTGCGCGCGCTGGCCAGCATGGTCGCGGCCATCGCCTCGGGGCAAGTGCAAGTGGGGGTGGTCTGTGCGGTGGCGGCCGCTTCAGACCGAGTCTACGGCATGAGCCGCGGGTTGTCGGCGCTGTTGCACAGCTTGGGGCAGCGCCCGCTGTTGCAGCAAGTCGTGGCCATGGGGCGCCTTGGCCGTCGTGATCTCATGCCGCGCACCTTGGTTCCAGAAGCTCGCCTCAGCACCCCAAAGACGGCCTTGGCGGAACGACTGGCGCAGGACTTTCTGATCGGGAAAGAGGAGCAGGATGGCTATGCCATGCGTTCACACCTGCGCGGCGCGGCGGCCTGGCGCGACGGGCTCTTCGACGACACGGTGATGCCGGCCTTCGTTCCTTTCCAGCCCCCTCTCTACCAAGATGATGCCCTCATCGGTGCGTGCGATGACGAGACCATGAAGCTCTCGCCGCTTCTGGATGTGGCCTCTGGTGGGACCTTGAGTGCTGGCAACAGTGCTCCCGCGGCCGATGGGGCGGCGGCGCTGTTGCTGATGCGTGCTGGTTCGGCGCGCGGCGAAGGGCTACATCCCTTGGGTCTGGTGCGCGCCTGGAGCTTCGCAGCGGGTGAGCTGCAGCGCGATGCGCTCCTTGGGCAGAGTCTGGCCATTCCCCAGGTGCTGCACCGCAGCAATTTGCGACTCCGCGATGTCGCTTCAGTGCAGATGCACGTCGGTTCAGCGGTGCAAGCGATCTGTGTGGCCCGACGTCTCGAGTCGCCCAGTTTTTGTCGTGAGGTCTTGGGGCGCGGGGCGCTGGGGCGCATCGATCCTGAGCGATGCAACCGCCTAGGGGACAGCTTGGCCTTTGGCCATGCCGCGGGGGCCTCTGATCTGCGCATGGTGCTGCAAGGGTTGCGGGATGCGCGTCAGCATGGCTGGGAGAATTGTCTCGTCGCCAGCGGCGAGGGCGATGCCCAGGGGGGGGCTCTCATTCTCGACCTGGATTGAGGCACAGCCCGCTGGCGACGTGTTTACGCCCTGGCGCTGATGTGGTAGAAGCGGGTGGTGTGTTTTGCCAGGCCAAGCTGAGGTCAGACGCGATGGAAACGACCCAGTGTGGCCCAAGGGTGCTTGCAGACACCCAAACGATCGATTGATGGCTTCTGTTTTGCGGTGACTGCGTCAGAGAAGCAGGGAAAAGCAACGTGAACGCTCCCAGTCCTAGCTCAGAAATCGAAGCCCTTCCACCTGAAAAACGCCTGGTCGATGGGCGCTACGAGCTGCTCTCAGTGATAGGTGAGGGTGGCTTTGGCATCGTCTACAAGGCGCGGCAGGTTTCGACGGGGCAGGTGGTGGCCGTCAAGGTGCTGCATGCCGACCTGGTCGATGGGGCCGACAGCAGCAATGAGTATGTCGCGCGCTTCGAGCGCGAGATGAAGGTCATTGGCCAGCTCAAGCACCCCAACTTGGTGCGTCTCCTCGATCAGGGACGGCACGATGGCGAGCTCTACATGGTGCTGGAGTTCATCGACGGGGAGTCACTGGCAGAAGTGCTGCGCCAGGAAGGTCCGTTGGGCCTGCACGAGACGTTGCACCTCATGAGTCAAGTCCTCGATGCGCTCTATGCGGCGCACACCCGGGGCATCGTCCATCGGGATCTCAAGCCGCAGAACATCATGCTGACGGCCACGGGCTATAGACGCAACGCCATGGTGCTGGATTTCGGGATCGCAGGCGTACTCGAGGCGCAGCGCGGCATGGATTACAAGTCTCTGACCAAGGCTTCAGAGATCCGCGGGACCCCGTCCTACATGGCGCCAGAGCAGGTTCAGGTCAAGACCCTCACCCCCCAGAGCGACCTCTATGCCTGGGGCTTGGTCTTCTTGGAGTGCCTCACGGGTCGCCCCATCGTGACGGGCTCCAACCCCTTCGAGGTGGCCATCGCCCAAGTGACTGACGAGAAGGTGCCCATTCCAGAAGGTCTGCTCAGCGACGATCTGTTGGGGATCATCGGCCGCGCCTGTGCCAAGCCGCTGGACCAGCGCTATGTGAGCGCTGGGGCGGTTTTTGCCGACTTGGATCGCTCCCGGGTGATGGCCCTGGCTTCATTGAGCATCGACTACGACGAGCGCGAAGAGGCGCCGCGGGTGGCCAAAGCTACGGCGGATCTCGACCCAGAGGACTTGGCCGAGGCCAAGACCCAGCTCTTTGATGAGTCCATTGGTCTCGGCACTGGCAAGGCGCGCAACGCCGTGGCGCACGCCGAGACGGCGGTGCTTCCCGAGGACGAGGTGCAGAACGCTGCCGGGCGTCACGTGGTCAAGGCTTCGGCCATGCCCACGCCCGTGCCGCCCATGCCGCAGATGGCGGTCAAACAGAGCTCGAGCAACGCCTGGCTAGTCGCTTTCCTCATCGCCTTGGTGATCATCAACGTCTTGGCCTGGCTCTTCCTCTTCCCCAACTAGCGGCGCTGGGTCAGGTGGCAGGGGGCAACCTGAAGGGCGCGCCGGGGGCGCGGGGAAGTGATAGCGTCCAGCGTGCCCATGGCTGAGGAGCAGGGCGCTCATGTTGTGACCCTCACAGAGGATGTAGGCCAGACGGCGGCCATAGGGATCGCGCTGGTGTCCGATGACCTGGATGGTCGACCCAGGGGGGCAGTGGGCTGCCGCGAAGTGGCTCGCGGCTTGACCGCAGTCCAAGACCTGCCACATGAAGAGCTGCCACCACACGGCCTGGTCGCGGGCGCGGCTGCGGGAGTTGACATCAAAGCCCGACTCGGCCGCGTCGATGCCCAACAGACGCACCACGTCCTTCATCCCCAGGCCGCACACCACCAGGGCCGTGTCAGCGTCTTCCCAGGCCTCGAGCACACAGGCCTCTGGCGGGCTCATGAGGGCCAGGCGCTCCGTATCTGTTTCTACGTCCGCCGCGAGCGGTGTGGCCTGGCCACAGAGCACCCACAGCGTCCAGGTTAGGCCCGCGAGGGAGAGCCAGCCCCTCTCAGGGACGGCAGACCTGGGTGCCGGCGCCCGCGCCTGCGCATTCTGCGTCGTCGTTGCAGCCTTGGTAGCGACAGATTCCCGCTTCACACAGGTAGTTGTCGCTACGGCGAGCGGGCGTGCCAAAGTCACAGTCCGCGGCGGACAGGCAGGTGCTGTGGCAGACCTTGTAGCCCAAGGCCGGCGCGAGGGCGCACTGGGTCGCGTCCGTGCCGAGGGCCTCGCGGCACTCGGCGTCGTCTTGGCAGCCTTGGTAGACACAGCGTTGGTCGTGGCAGAGGTAGTTGTCTTCGTCATGGGTCGTCGCCGCGCCGTCCTCAACACAATCGCTGACCTGGTCGCAGCTCCGCACGCAGACACCTGTTCCATTCGCGCCGGCACCGAGGTGACAGACGAAGTCTGGCGTGGCATAGAGCGCCGCGCATTGGCTATCGCTGGTGCAGCCCAGGTAAAGGCAGGTGCCCGCTTCACAAGCGTAGTTGTCGACGCTGGTGATGGGCCCTGCCGCCCATCCTACACAATCGCTGGCCGACTCGCACTGCTGTCGGCAGTGCAGCACCGTGGGCGCGCTTGGCTCTTCCTCGGTGGTTGGGCTGCCCCATGACTTGGTCTGGCGCGAGGGCGCTGGGCCATCACTCGGGATCTCGCCTGTTTCGGACAGGGGGAGCTGGGGCAGCGGGGGCTGTTCGGTGGCGTTCACTTCGCCGCGCTCGCTGGCGGACCAGCGTCCGCTCTCACTCAGGACCGTCGTGGGGCTCTCTTCGCTCAATTCATCGAAGGCGCAGCCGCTGTAACAGAGGAGGGTGGATACAACGACAACCCAAGGCAGCACACGGTAAGTCATCATGTTGGGTCCTCAAGCCGTGAGGTTTTGGGGGGCGACCTGCCGTGGTGCCCCGAATCCTGACGCCGAGCTATAGGACCGCTGGGGGGAGGTGGCAAATTTTCCACCTCCGCCGCGTGCGGATGGGCGGGAGCGTGGCTCAGGGGGGGTGCAGGCGGGTGGCCAGCGGCGCTGCGCGTTGCTCTTGGCCCAGGGTCCGCCATTGGGCCAAAGCCAGGGCGAAAGCCTGCGCCGCTCGGGTGTGGTCGCCTTGGGTGTCCCAGGCCTCACCTGCGAACTCCAGCAGGGTCGCCAGGTCGACGTCGACCGTGCCGCTGCGCTCGAGGAGAATCGTCGTGGTGGCCAGGTGTTCGTCGAAGCGTTGCGCGTTGCCTTGGCCGGCGAAGGCGGCGGCCAGGGCGGACTCGACGAAGACCTGCAAGAGGAAACGCTCGGTGAACTCGAAGTACTCGCGGAGGCGTTCCAGATCGGCCTGGGCCAGGGCGAAGCGTTGGCGCTGGATGAGGATGAGGGCGAGGTTGATGCGGGTGAGCCACACGGCGTCGCTGCCGATGGCTTCCCACAGCAGTCCGGCCTCGCGGTAGCGGGCCTCGGCGGCTTCGAGGCTGCCCTCGAGGCGATCGATCTCTGCCAAGAGATTCAGGGCTTCTGCCACGTTGTGCCGTGCACCGAGGTGGTGGAAGAAGTCGAGTGCCGCTGCGGCGTGCGCCCGCGCTTGGCCGAGCTCACCGCTGGAGAGCAGGGCGCTGGCCCAGACCAGGCGCAAGGCCATGGCTTCTTGGGGCAGCCCATGTTCCAGCGCTTCGTTTTGCGCCTCAGCCAGTTTGCGGCAGGCCTCCTCGACGTGGCCTTGGCGGTTGTCGATGGTGGCCAGATTCTTGAGGGCCGACAGGGCTGAGGGCACCTCCCCGGCATGGCGGGCGGCGGCCAGCGCCTCTTGCAGCATGCCCCGCGCCCGCTCCAGTTCGCCTTCCTCGCGATAGCATTGGGCGAGGGTCTTCAGGGCACGAAAGCGGGCTTGGGACCAGCCGTCGCTTGGTAGGTTGGCGATGAGCTCAGTGGCGATGGTCCGCGCTTCGAGGTAATCGCCCTGGGCCAGGTGCAGGGAGCAACGCCAAGAGCGCAGGGCGACGTCATCGTGTTGATGGGCTTGGCTCGGCAGGTGGCTGAGGCTGTGGGCGAGGTGATCCAACAAGACGGCGGCGCGGCTGTAGTTGCCGATATCGTAGTTGTGGGTGACCGCGGCAAAGAGCGGCGCGACGGTCTCGGCGTGGGCTTGGGCGGCGAGCCAGTGGAGGGCGCAGCGCTCAGCGTTGCTCTCAGTGAGGCCGTAGAGTTGGGCGAGGCCGGCGGCGCAGGCCCGGTGATGCCTCGCCAGGCGTCCGGCGTCGCGGGCGTGCTCCAGGATACTCTCACGCGCCAGGCCGTGGACGAAGCACCAACCGTGCGACAGGCGCCGGGCGATGCCCTGGCGCAGGAGCGCGTCTAAGAGGGTCTCGTCGTGTCGGTTGGTCAAGGTGCGCGGCGCGGGCCAGCCAGCTTGCTGGCACAGGGCCTCCCACTCGGCGCCATCGACTTGAAGCCCAAGGGCCGCGGCGAGCTCGAGGGGCGGCAAGAGCGCCTCGAGCCCATTGGGGAAAGCCGAGAGGGTGTCGTGGACGCGCTCCCACCAGATGGCGCGGATGTCATCGGGCAAGACGAAGGCCGTGGGTGAGTCGAGGACGTAGCCTGCCCCCTGAGCGCGGAGCACCCCCCGATGGATGAGGGTGGCCAGGATCTGGATGGTGTGCAGTGGCAGGCCTTGGGCGCGGCTTTGGACCGTGGCGCCGAGGCTCGCTTCTAGCGGCAAGGTGCGGGCGATGAGCTCGGCTTCCTCGGCCGGGGCGAGGCGCGCCAGAACCAGCTCTGTGACCCGCGCGTGCATGCGTAGGTTCTCAACCAGGGCCGCTTCGATGGAGCCCTCGGCCATGGCTTGGTCGCGCAGGGTGGCAAGGATCAACACAGGCATGCTGCTTGCCAGGGGGCTGTCCATCAGGGTGCGGACGAAGGTCAAGGCGTCGCTCCCCCAGTGTACGTCGTCCAGCCAAAAAACGGTCGCACGCTGCTGGCTCGTCCGGTGGAGAAAGCGCACCACCGCTTGGTGTCGCTCCCGATCGCTGGAGAAGCGCACCGTGGGCGTCGGCGTTGCGGTGGCCGCGGCTGGTCCTGGGGGCGGGGCGATGGCTGCGGTCAGGGCCGCGGCGTCGCCATCGATGGTGTCGGGGTCTCCGCCGACGCTGCGTAGGTGCTCTTGGGCGCGTTTGAAGATGGCTTCCCGGGGCAGCATGGCGGCGCCAAAGGCGTTGGCGACGGCCCAGGCCAGGCCGTCGCTGAGGCCGGGGATGGGGCTATGGGTGGCGCGCAAGGCTTGGGCCAAGCCCAACTCACCGGCGCGCTGGGATAGCCACTCGGCCAGACGGCTCTTGCCGCAGCCGGCCTCCCCGGAGAGCAGCACGACGCCGACGCGCTTCTGGGCGATCACTTGGCCCAGGGCCTCCCACAGGGCCGCCCGCTCGGTCTGGCGCGCCACGAAGGGCACGGGTCGCAAACCAAAGAGCCCCAGCCCGAGGGGGTGCCGGGTGGCTCCGGCCAAGAGTGGCGGGTCCTGCCACGCCGCCGGGGGGAAATCGCGGGTCATCACGGCGGTGGCCACCAAGGTCGCCGCCTCGACGGGTGGCGCCAACGGCAGGCTCTCGCTCGGCACAGGGTTCTCGATGAGCGTCGCCGTGCTCATCTCTCCCATGTCCAGCGAGGGCACCCGCTCCGGCAGGGTGCGACGCCCCTCCAGGACCGTCGCCTGCGCTCGCCCGAGTTGGCCTGCGGCCACCGTCGGCTGGGTGTGCACGCCGCTCGGGCTGCGCACGCTGGGCACTGCGGCCGCCATCACCCCGTCACCCCCGTCGGGCAGCGCCATCAGCGCTTGGGCCGCGTCGGCCGCGCACATGAAGCGCGCCGTTGGGCGCTTCTGCAGCAGGCGCTGCACCCAGTCATTGAGACCGATGGGCACAGGAAAGCGCGGCAAAAAATGCGGTGGTTGCTCGTAGAGATGCGCCGCCGCGAGGGACTGCAGGCTCGTCGAGACGAAGGGCGGCTTGCCGCTGACCAACTCGAAGGTGACGCAGCCCAAGGCGTAGAGGTCGGTCCACGGGCCGTAGTCGCGCCAACGTCCCTGGAGCTGCTCCGGTGGCATGTAGGCCGGCGTGCCGGCGCGCACAGCGAAGACCTCCAACATGGCGCCGTCGATCTCGGGCCGCATGGCATGGGCGATGCCGAAATCGGTCACTTTGACCCGGAAGCCCTCGGGCGTCGACAGCCGCAGCAGATTCTCCGGCTTGAGATCCCGGTGCACCAGCAAGCGGGCGTGGGCGTGGGCCAGCGCGTCCAGAATGGCCAACAAGATCCGGCGCAACACCGGCCAGGTCATCTGCCCCCGCAGCTCGGCCAGCGAGCCCCCATCGGCCAGCTCCATGGCCAACCACGGGCACCCGGCCACCAGTCTCCCCGCGGAGGCTTGCGCCGCCTCCTCCGAGACCACGCCAAAGTCAAAAACCGTCAGCACCCCCGGGTGGTCGAGGGCCGCCACGGCCTGAACCTCGCGGGCAAAGGTCTGCCGGTACTCCGTCTCATGGGCGTGGGCCGCGGTGATCACTTTGACCGCCGCTCTCACTCCCTGCTGCAGATGCACCGCACGCCACACCTCACCCATGCCACCCACGCCGAGGGGGGCGAGGATGCGAAAATCGCCAAGCTGTACCGGGGATCCTGAGGCCATGTGGTCTGCCATTGCCGCGCGAACGAACGCCCTGAAAGCCCAGGCTGCCTTGTAGTGTGCTTGCCCGCTGGACGCAAGTTCTGCCACTCACTCGAAGTCTGGCCCCACTTCGCCAATGCTGGGGTATCCACGTCCGCAGAGGCGTGACGCGGCCGCCCAAGCCGTCGCTCAGTCGCGGCTCGTCTCTGGGGCCGGACAATCCCAACGCTGGCGCAGGATACGCTCCCATGGTGGGTAGGCGTCGTTCGAAAAGCGCTTCTCCAAAAGGGCACAACGCTCGGCAACAGCTAAGGCTTCGTTGGCTGCCAAGGCCGCGAGGGTGGCGCACAGCGCGGCAACGCTTGCCTGGGTAGGCACGTGGTAGAGGCCGTCACACGCGCGCCCATGGGAGAAGTAATAGGACTGGCACTGCTCCTGGGCGTCGGTCAGGGGCGCCTGGGCTACGGCGCTTCCCAAGACGAGCCAGCGCTGGCGGCAGTCAAAAAACGAGGCCAGTCTGCGGCCGCCGAGCGTGGCCAGTGTCTGGTCCAGGACGATGATGTCGCCGCCTTCCAGGGCCGCCTCACCGCGCAGCAGTAGCGTCTCCACCTGGGGCCGCAGGACGATGTTGCGGACCGCCAGGCTTAGCGGCGCCAGCAACACAACGAGCAGACCCAGCGTGTAGAGAGGCCGCAACCAGCGCCGGGGCCGCTCGCCCCAGCGCTGTAGCTCCCCTGCCAGCCACGCGTCGTGGCGAGGATCGGCAGGCCCAGGCAGGCCGCCCAGATTGCCCAAGCTCAACCCTTTGTCCCAGCGCGGCCGCAAGAGAAAGGTGGCGCCCTGCCGCGGCCGCACCACCAAGATCGGGTCGGGGGAATCGGCGACCAAGAGCTGCACATCCATGTGCGCAGCCAAGACCTGGCGGGGTGGGCCAGCAGCGAGGCTGGCGATCTCAGACCAGCGCCAACGCCGCCGCCGCAAGGGGCCACAGAGGTGAAGCCCGCTGGCGTCGATCCAAGCGCGCCGCCCCCACAGGGCCCACCGCCACAGGGGTAAAACGACGAGGGGCCACAGCATCACCAGCAGGGCGTAGCCCAGCACCTCCAGGGGGCGGTGATGGATGGGAACGAGCAGCAGGAGCGGGACCAGGAGGGGAGCGCTGATGAAGGTGACGAGAGCCGTCACCAACCACCGCAACGCCAGGGGGGCCGCGTCGCGCAGGCAAGGTAGGGCCAGGTCGTCCGAGAGATGAGGCGGCGTCGCCGTGGCTTCCTCGCTCCATGGGGCGACGCGGGCCTCCAGGGAGGTCAGGGCGCCAAGGATCTCCAGGAGCACGGACGCAGGGAGCATGGGGGCGGCGCGTTCCAGCCAAGGCAAGCCCTCGACTTGCTCCGGCGTCGCGACGCACTGGATGCTTAGCGACCGCTGGGCCTGAACCACCTCGAGGATGAGGGTGGGGGCGGGCTGTTGTGTCAGGCCCAGGTGACGCGACCAGAAGCTGGGCGGCGGGCGATGGCGCCCGCGGGAGAGCTTGAGGGTGATCAGATCGCCTTCATCGAGGGTGAGCTGCTCGCCCTGGTGGCGGAGGGTGAGCTGCGCGCCGTCCCAGCGCACCTCGACGGAGGTGTTCGCCCAGGTGAAGGAGGCCGGCGCGGCGGCGGCTTGGCCGGCCAAGATGGTGCGCAGCGCTGGCGGGACGAGGGTGTGGACATTCTCCATGCTCTCTCCTCAAGAGTGGCCAGCGACACAGGCGTCGACGAGGTGGTAGAGAACCCTTTGCCAGAGATCGATTTGGATCATCCGCACCTTGCGCGCGGCGTCAGTACAGGCGCCAAGACGCAGGGCACGGCCAATGCTCACCAAGGGGTCACAGCCATAAGGACGCAGCGCGGCGGTGTCGATGGCGCAGCCAGGGCTATTGTGCTTCAGCCCCGCGCACACCCGCTGGGCGCGGTCGAAGTCACCTTCGGCGATGAGCAGCGCCACCAGGAGGGCGCGCCGATCCGTGCGCTGGCGGGGGCTGAGCACGCTGACGCGCCCCGGCGCCTCGTCATCGAGGGTGGCGGCGAGGGGCTCCCAGGCGGCGCGGGCGGCGCTGAGATCATGGGCGCGCAGCGCACGCTCTACCGCTGCAAGCTTCTGTTGCCACGGGCGCGTTGCGGCATGGGCACCCCACAGCGCGCTACCGGCGCTGAGGCCCAAGGCAAGCAGCAGGGCAAAGGTGATGAACCCGACATACCAGCGCGGGCGACGTCCATGGCTTTGGAGGAGGGCCGCTAGCGCCTCGGCGCGCCCCTGCGGCTGGGCCGCGTGGGCCGAGTAGGTCACCGCGAGCCCCAGGAGGGCTTCGCCGTTGTCGCCAGCGGGGTGAATCGGCAGGCTGCGGGAGCCGCGCTCGAGGAGGAGGCAGGCCTGATCAGGGGTGCGTCGCCGCACCGTCTCGACCTCGTCGTGGACCGAGAAGGTGTAGCGCGCCTCAGAAGGAGGCGCCTCGGCCGCCCTCAGGCGATCGATGCGCGCCCACGGGATGGTGCGATGGCCCCAGGGAGTGAGGTAGCGAAAGCCCCTGGAAGAGAAGGCCGCCCAGCCTGCGAACAGGAGCCAGCGAAGAAAGGGCACAGTGGCGCCGATGCCAAGCATGGCCAAGGCCATCAGCCCGATGAGCGTTGTCGTGGAGAGACAAGCGAGCTCGAGCTGATCCGTGTCGATCCGGCCATGCAGGGCGAGGGCGCTCCACGTCAGGATGGGTACCAGGGACATGAAGACCGCCAGTCGCAGCCCCTGTTGGGTCTTGAGCCGGCACGGCAAGATGGGCTGAGGCCAGCGCGGCGGCGCATTGGGGGCTTCGAGGGCCCCGGGCTCCCACGACGCGAGCTGGGCTCCCAGGTGGCCCAGTGCTGCCAATGCGTGGCACAGCGTCTCGAGGGGGAGCACGGGTGCGTGTCGCGCGAGCCAGGGGAGCCCAGCGAGGGCTTCCGGCGCGGCGATGGCGCTCGCGGTGTGGCGGTCTTGGCCGCGCACCACTTCGAGGTGCAGCAGGTGTTGGGCTGTCGGTGCGCGGCGCAGCCATTGTCGCCAGAAGGTCGGGGCCGGGTAGCTCACGGAGCGCGAGAGCTTGACCACGATCGGCTCTTGCCCATCCAGGGTGAGCCGCTGGCGCCCCTGGCACAGGTGGAGGCGCTCCCCATCCCAGTGCAGCTCTGCAGTGGCGTCGGCGAAAGACAGCGGCGGCGGCGCCGACCTCTGCCCTGACGCGAAGGCTTCGAGGGCCACATTCGACCCGTTGGGGCGCTCACTCTCCATCGCTCACCTCTGCTTCAGCTATAGCCCCCAAGGTGGGGGGGCGGCAACGGTGTCCTGAATGGCGTCTTTGGTGGGGTGGGCCTCTTTGGTGTCGTCGCTCTCAAGCGCCAGAAGTGCGCAGCGTCGCGAGCGCAGCACCCAGCACCCGCAGGCTGGAGCGTCCCAAGATGAGCACCAACACCGCGGCGACCAAGAGGTCCGGCCACGACGCGTCGAAGAACCACACCGCGCCTGCGGCTAAGAAGACTGAGAGGTTGGTGGCGATGTCGTTGCGCGAACACTCCCAGACCGAGCTCATGTTGATGTCGTCGGCGCGGTGGCGCCACAGCAGCGCGAGGCAGAGGGTGTTGGCGGCCAAAGCCACGAGCGAAAAGGCGCCCATGACCTCGAAGAGCGGCGTGGTGGGGACGAGGAGCTTGTAGACGATCTGAGCGCTGACCACGAGCGCCGCTAGAAGGATGAGGCCGCCCTTGAACAGTGCGACTTTGGCCTTGGTGCCTTGGCCCTGTCCTACGGCCCACAGACTCAAGGCGTAGGTGAAGGCGTCGCCCAGGTTGTCCAGGCTGTCCGTGAGCAGAGCCGAAGAACGCGCGTAGATCGCCGCCCCGGCGACGACGACGAACATCACCGCGTTGACAGCGAAGACCAGACGCAGGGTGCCCCGTTGGCGTTGCTGCAATGCTTCGAGATGACAACCGTCGCTGCAACAGCCGGCCATGGGCGCGCTCCGTGGGTGCTCTTCGGTGGTGGACAG
>Ga0334883_1002326_pt1 | contig 23748 bp, 23 predicted proteins | sample GraSluR1_MG_6_FD_207230 | JGI IMG/M metagenome (GOLD analysis project Ga0334883, IMG submission 207230) | Sludge microbial communities from methane-producing bioreactor in Wageningen University, Netherlands - Granular Sludge_09_05-R1 | ecosystem: Engineered > Bioreactor > Anaerobic >...
TATGAAACACCCATGATAGTGCACAAGCACAAACACTGATGAAAATTGAGTTGCAAACTGTGTACCTTTGATTTTGGTTTAACTAAATCAAAATACATGGCAAAGCAAACAATTGAATATGAGCAAGTCATCGAGCGAGGATGTGGTCTCGATGTACACCGAGACACAGTTGTAGCAACTGTGATGGGAAAGGGGCTTCAGACTGAAACCCGCACATTTGGCACCACAACAAGTTCTTTGAAAGAATTGGGCGAGTGGCTCGAACATTTACAGGTAACCGATGGAGCGATGGAAAGTACCGGGGTTTATTGGAAACCCGTACTTCATGTACTTCGGGAGTATCCGATAAACCTGCTTGTGGTTAATGCAAGGCATATTAAAAATGTACCTGGCAGAAAGACAGACAAGGCAGATAGTCAATGGATATGCAAGTTGCTAATAAGCGGTTTGCTAAAAGGGAGTTTTATTCCACCTGAGAATATACAGGCTTTACGCGACATTCATCGCTACAAGAAAAAGCTGGTTGGTACAGTAGCCTCAGAGAAAAACCGCATCATACGGGTTTTAGAAGATGCAAACATCAAGTTATCGTCAGTTGTTTCGGACACATCAGGAGTTACAGCTACGTACCTAATCAATGGGTTGATAGAAGGTCGTAAGGATTTAGAAAAGCTTGTGTCAGAGTGTTACCATAAAAAACTTCAAGCTACACCCGAACAAATTGTAGAAGCAATTAAGGGAAGGCTTACACCACACCTAATGTTCTTACTCAAGTCCATGCAAAAGCATATTCAATCTGTCGAAGAACAGATTGCGGAAATTGATGCTGAGATAGAAAAGCACATCAAAGATTTTGAGAAAGAAATAGAGCTCTTACAAACTATTCCTGGAGTGGGCAAGGAAGGGGCAATAGGTATTGTGGCAGAAATAGGGGTTGATATGGATGTATTTCCAAGCGAGCATCATTTAGCCTCGCACTCAGGTATGTGTCCCGGCAACAATGAGAGTGCCGGTAAAAAAAAAGTTCAAGAACACGACAAGGAAACAAACATCTGAAAGCAACCCTTACAGAACTGGCATGGGGCGCCACTCGCACAAAGAAAAGTTTTTATAAAGCCAAATACGAAAGTTTGGTCGTACGCCGTGGAAAGAAACGGGCACTAATAGCGATAGGACATAAGATCCTTTGTGCCTCTTACCACATCATAAAAAACAAAGAAGCCTTTAAAGAACTTGGTTACGAATACTTAGCAGAACGAAAAAAGAAAAACCGTTTGGAGTATTTGAAACGAGAGTTAAAGGAACAGGGATATAAAATAGAAAAAGCAGCATAGAAAAAAGCAAAAGGTCGTTTTTTACTGGTGGTTAACCCCGCTTATGAAACTGACATCAACAGATAAGCACAAACACATGTACCTCGAGTACGCGGATGAAATTTTAACTCCTTATCTGTTTTTCAATATGCTGATATTGTTTAATTTAATAATTATTTACGGATGAAAAAAATCTTTTTGTTAATTGTAGTGGGAATATCTCTTTGTTCCTGTGGAATATCACGGACTATGGCCAAGATGAACTTGTCAATTGAATCGGTTGATGTTACAAAAGACAATCAGTCTTTCATAGACAATTCCGTTGATAACATAAGTGTAGACGATGTGAAATATATGACATACAAAGATGATGTCGTTGATATTAAATGGAGTGTCGGCAATAATCGATTTGTAATAGTATTAGAGAATTTAACAAATCAGACAATAAAAGTTCTTTGGGATGATGCTGCATATATTGGTCCTTCTGGAATTGCGACTCGTGTCATGCATACAGGGACAAAGTATTCTGAAAGAAACGACTTCCAACCCCCCTCTATTGTTCCCAAAAAAGCAGCAATAGAAGAAGTCGTCATTCCTACTGGAAATGTTTATTATGCTGATGGGTGGAATGAGAGTTATCTACTAATTTATAATGTTCAAAACAATAAAGATTTTGATGTTATAAAACGTAACTATATTGGAAAAAGTGTAAAGATATTATTGCCAATTTTAATCCGAGAAGAGAAAATTGAGTATCTGTTTAATTTTACTATTCAGAGTGTTACAAAGTTTACTGTGACTCCAAATTACAGCTATTAATGTGACCAAAACAGATTATCCTCCTGAAACCATAGAGCTGACAGAACGTTTCTTTTCAGCACTTGATGTCCTTTCACAACAGAAAGTGATTCGGGGAAAGGCAACTTTTGTCAAAAAATATGGACTGGACCTCAGAAATTTCTACAAAGTTCAAGAGCACCAAATCCGAATCAAACCTGAATGGCTCGTTTACCTGGTCCGGGACTATAATGTTTCTGCCAATTGGCTGATTTTGGGGAAAGGAGGAATGTTTAATGCTTAATAATGCAAGACAAGCATTGACTTGTTAATAATGTCTTACCAAGAATGGAAGAAAATATTGTAATTTATAAAGCATCTGATTTCACCTATCCAACTAAGGAAGAGTTGGAATTTGCCAGTAAACTTATTCCTAACCTACACACCTTTGAGTATGAGTACATATCAGATATTGAGGCATTAACATGTTCCGATTCTGAGCTGAAATTAATTTTTAAAAAAAATCATCTTTTTTGCTGGAATTTATATTTACGAAATAAGATTGGAAAATTTCAATTTGCTTATACAAATTCCATCACATATTACAAAAGAGGAATTCCTTCTAAAGATGACAATCAAGATAGCAAGTTGTATATTAACCTAATACAATTTTACTTTTATTCTGAAACTTTTTATTATTTTCTTATCTCTGTAAGGGATATTATTCTGCAGATCATTAACGTGTATTTCGATTTAGGTTTTGAAGAAGACAAAGTTTCTCAAGATAAGATTATTACAAGACTTGGCGATCAACCAGTTGCCATAATATTGAGAAAATATAAAACACAACTAAAAAACTATTCAGATATTAGGCATTCTTTAACACATAGATTCTCAGTTAACGAGCCTGATTATAGATTCATTTCCAGAAAGAAAACATATGAACCATCGAATAATATTTTTGAGAAGATCAAGCGATCTATAACAGAAAAATTTCGAGAAAACAATCCAAATACAAATAATGTAACATCTCACACATTGGAAGAATTTGGATTAGGTGCAGGATCCCATAAGGGAAAGGAACCAAACGAAATATATGATGACATGATAAATGCTTGTGGTATCATGTCAAATTTCATTCAGGAACTTAAAACAATGATGATACCTATATAACCCAAAACTTTTTATAATGTTCCTTTTCACCCCACTATTTAAGACTATTGATCATTTCAAAGAGCGTAATTATGAAACAGTTGCTTCTGTTGCAACAGAGCTATTGAATTCTTCTCCTGAAAGCAACCAGGAGCAGATTAAACAGTCCAACGAGGCGATTACCTTTTTCTCCTCTGCCAATAAAGAAAACTCAAAGAGAATCGAACAGGAAATAATCGATCTCCTGTTTGAACTGATCGAGAAGCACAGATCCGATTTTGACATCACCACCCTATTGCATTTCAAAGAAGAAATTTTCGACCTGACCTACGAGTGGATTCGGAGAAATAAGCTCCGGAAAAGCCTGAAACGTTATCCGGAGATCATTGAGAGCTGCTTTATTTTCTGTTTGTACAATTATGTGGAGCTGGTGAGGAGGGAAAAGGGGTAATAAGCCCAGGCTCCAATAATAGTGATTTTTTATTGCAGATTTTCAATTCAATAAAACACAAATTGATTTAAATGAGCAAATTACATAATTGAGATGATTGAGAACCTTAATCTTTCTGATTTTGAACTTGACAGATTCATCTATCGGATTATTCCTTATGATCGATTTATTAATAACTTGAAAAACAATGAAAATGTCTTTATAAGACCAAAGCTCTGGGATGATCCATTTGAAAATATTTTGACACTTCAAACCCGAAACAGAAGATATGTTGACGACAAATACTTTATTTATGCTCAATGTTGGACTTTCTCTAAAGAAAATGATTTATTATGGAGATCGTATTCTCCAAATAAGGATAGTGTTAAATTAAGAAGCACTCCCAGGAAAATGATTGACTCAATAAAAAATTCTAAAAGAATTTGTTCAATAATTAGTGATCCCAAAGTAATATATAAATCTAATGGAATATCATTAAAAGAAGAAATTGAAGGATTTATCGGGAAAGTCAAATATCTCTCTAATAAACGAATTATTAGGTCTCTAAGACAAGCATTTTACAGTGATACTAATTCCTACTACGAACCATTGTTTTTAAAGAGAGATGCTTTTAAAAATGAGGATGAACTAAGAATCGGGTTACGATACTCTTTTGGATATGATGATATTCAATTTTTATTATCACCTGATATTTTTAATTTTGATATTGAGACCTCAGATATTATTGATGAGATTGTATTTGATCCGCGTATTTCTGACTTCAAATTTGAAGCTTTAAAAAATCAAATTCAACAGTACGGATACTCAAATCCCATTTGTAAAAGTAACTTGTACGAAATTCCCGATATAAATAAGATATTAGAATGAACGTCGGAGTCTAACAAATCAGACTCTCCATGACCAACAGTCACAGATACAGAGATCCTGAAAAAGGAAAAAGCACATGACCAAGTTAAGGGTGGATAGAAAATTGAATATATTCAAATTATGGGGTATATATACATTAACTTCAAAAACAATACATTATGGCAATTACTGATAGGGAGAAAATACAAGAGGTTATTGGAAAGACAGAAGATTATTTTGAAGAAAAACTGACATACATTAGCGCAGGTGCTCTCGGACTTACTTTAACTTTCATTGAAAAAATTATTCCTCTAACAGATTCTGTTGGCACTGTTTTTCTTGTGATGGGATGGGGATTTTTAGTCATGACCCTTTTACTTAATCTTTCTTCTCATTTGATAAGCAAACAATACTTATTTAAAACTCAAATAGAATTGGATAAAAGTAACGATACGAAGAATTTGAAAGATATATATTTAAAAGTAATAAAACGAAATAAGAGAACCGAATGTATAAATTGGATTACTGTTGGACTATTAATTTTTGGAATATCATGTATTGTCACTTTTGTTTCGATTAATTCTTTTAACAAATCAACATCGATTATCAATACGACTAATAATGTTACACAAAAATTAGATTCGATATTAAAAAATTCTCAACTAAAAAATTACGACTATGACAGAGAATAAAAGTGATAATCAAGACCAAGTTTATGTAATCTCAGACGAAGGTAAAACAGTTTTGACCAAACCTCAAACGGATAATCACAAAAAAGGCTTAACGATTCCTTTGCCAAATCCACAACAAAGTGAGGATACACAAACGAATTCAAACACATCAAAGGAAACCGATTAATAAGCCCCATAACAAATACTAAATGTCAATTGGATTTCATCCGAAATTAATCATAAAAAAGATTCAATTCTATACCCTATTCAAGGAATTTTTAGAGCAATTTAGAGCGTTTTTATGCAAATAATTGCAGTTTTTGTCACTTTTTGTTGCATGATAGTAACAAATAACATATATTTGCATAGCCCTTAACCCCCCTTGATTGAGAAATATCAAGGCCGACCCCCCAAATGAAGAGGGGTCTTTTTGTTTTATGAACAATAAGAAAGTTATCGTATACGTAGACGGTTTTAATTTTTACTTTGGTCTTAAATCAAAGAAATGGAAATTTTTTTATTGGCTTGATTTCGTTACTTTCTTTAGTAAATTTCTAAAATCTTATCAAGAGTTGGTGGAATTAGTTTATTTTTCCGCCATCCCACTACATACAGGAAAACACGATCGACAAGATAAATTATTTCAAGCTAATAAACTTAACCCCATTTTTCGGCTACAACTTGGAAAATACCTTAAGAAAAAGATTAACTGTCCTTATTGTAATAACACAATAAATACTTTTGAAGAAAAGGAAACAGATGTTAGAATTGCAACAAAAATGATATCTGACGTTCTTGAAAACAGATGTGACATAAGCATCCTTGTTTCCGCAGACAGCGATCTCGTTCCGCCTATTGAATTTATTAAACAAATCAAACCAGAACACAAAATTTTTATTTATTTCCCTCCTGGAAGACATTCCATTAATCTGAAATCGTTAAGTGATGGAACAAAAGATTTAGGGTCGGCATTTGAAGTATTTAAACAATGTTTACTGCCAGAAAAAGTACAATTGCCATCAGGGTATGTTATCGAAAAACCAAATGAATGGAAATAAATCATTCTTCTTCTATCAAAACTGATTCATTTCAGTCCCTTTTACCAGTCCCCTATCTTCTAACTAATTAGTATACAGACATAGCTTCGAATCCCAACCGGATCACTTTTCACCAAATCAAATTAAAGAAAACTCCTGAATATCAATCAATTTCAGGAGTTTTTCTTTTTTATTTCCACCCGAAATAATGCAAAATTAAGCAGAAAAACCGGCCAAACAGGTGGACTTTTATTTAAGAAAATCTATTCCACCTTTTTTGATTGCTTTTCTCTGATTATCTGTATTTTATATCGTTCATTTCTACTTTGTAACGAGTATTTTTATAATGTTAAATCAATTGAATTAGGTGGAAATGAAAACAACTTATTTTTCCTTACTGTTTTTCATTCGAAAAACGCGATTGTTAAAAAATGGAGAAGCACCAATCAGTCTCAGAATTACTGTGAATGGCAAAAGAGCTGAAATGCAGTTAAGCCGCAGTATTGAAGTTTCAAATTGGAATCAGACAGTATGTTTAAAGGAAAAAGAATTAGAATCTAATAACAAACCGTGTCCATCCATCAGGATAAGTGCGTAGAGAGTAGTTAAAGTTGTGCTGAGATAGGACTTCGCGAATGAAAAGCAGCCCGATTCCCTGTCCTGCTGGTTTGCTCGAAAAAAATGGATTAAAGAGCTTGTGTTCAATCTCTTTGCTTATCCCTTTGCCGTTATCGGCAATTTCAATGGATTGGGTTTCTGCATCTGTTTTAATAATGATTTCACCGTCTTTCTCGATACTTTCCGTCGAATTTTTAATAATATTGAGCAGTATTTGTTCAAAGAGTGAAGCATCTAAATGTAATAGTTGTAACCTCTTATCGGGATGAAAGGTGAGTTTGATATTTCGATTGAGACACATCACTTCCATAAATCGGGACATTGAGTCAATCAATCCGTTTAAATCTGTTGGAGCGGGTTCCGCTTTAGGAATTTTTACCACATCGGCAAAGTTGGTTATAAAACGGCTCATACTGTAACAACGTTCTACACAAACCTGCATAGCTTGTTGCAAATCTTGCGTTTCGGGAATGTCTTCCAGTTCTTTCCCCACTGTATCGAGCATAGAAGTGATACCGGCAGTTGAGTTATTCACTTCGTGAGCAATCATGCGAATAACTTTTTCGTATGCTTTTTTCTCGGCACGACGCACTTCTTCGGTAAGACTTTCGATAAGGTAGAAATGGCGTGGAAAACCACGGTCAATAAATGACTCCAGCGTACATTTATATACCGTTCCATCATGCAGGCTGATGGTTCGTGTCTCGTGCAGCGGGATGTTAGAAAGGTCGATTAACACTTTGTCTTTCACATCTGATAGTTTATATCCCTTTACGTCGCTGATATGCTTCAATCCCATTATTTTAAGCGCAGCCGGATTGAGTTCGGAAATCTGATGGTCGTAATCTAAAACGATAACGCCCATCGGCGATGCTTTGATAAGCAAATCGAGAAATTCGTTTTGTTCGCGAAGCCTGAGCCTTTCGTTTTTTAACTGCTCCATCATCTTATTAAAGATTTCCACCACACGATCGGCTTCAAACTGTCCCACTTCACGCAGACGAGAACTGAAATCCTGTTCGCGAAGCAAATCCATTCCACTGCTGATATTTTGTAGCGGGCGCACCGTTTTTCCGTAAAAAAAAATTAGATACCCAAGCGTAACTAAAATCAATACTTCAACAGTGACAGCTTTCCATGAAAAACTATTCAGTGTCTGGTAAAAAGTAATCCCGAAAATAACAAGCAAAAGGATTACCAGAATGTAAAAGTAACCCCGTAGTTTCATATTCCGTATTTTTCTATGCGTCTGTATAATGCAGCACGACTGATTCCCAAAGTTCGTGCTACTTTTGACAGGTTCCCGTTATGTTGTTCAATAGCACGACGAATGGTTTGCGCTTCCAATTCATCTAATTTTAAGTTTGCCGGAATTTCCGTCTGCATGCTGCTTGTTTCTGATGCAAGCGACTGTGTACGAATATCTTCGACATCTATTCTTTTTTTGCCTGAAATCAGAATAGTGCGGTCGATAAGGTTTTTCAATTCGCGGATATTACCTGGGAACGGCAGATTTTCGAGAAATTCCAACGCATCGGGCGTAAACGATATTTTGGGCAATCTGTTTTGCGTCGATTGTTTATCGGCAAAAAATTGTGCCAACAGCGGAATGTCCTCACGCCGCTCACGCAAAGCAGGCAAATAAACCTCAATAAGGTTGATGCGATAGAAAAGGTCTTCGCGAAACGTTTTCTCACGCACCATCTCCAACAAATTGGCATTGGTTGCAGAAACCACTCTTATATCTACTTTTCGGGGACGGCTGTCACCCAATACTTCAAAAGTTTGATCCTGCAAAACACGTAATAATTTTACTTGACATGCTTGGTCAAGTTCACCAATCTCATCCAAAAAAATAGTTCCTTTATCGGCTAGTTCAAACCGTCCAATCCTGTCGCTTTGTGCGTCGGTAAACGCACCTTTCTTATGCCCGAACATTTCACTCTCGAACAAACTTTGCGATACACCGCCTAAATTTACTTTAACGAAACGGTTATTACGGCGCGAACTGTTTTTATGAATGGCTTCGGCAATGAGTTCTTTCCCGGTTCCACTTTCGCCCGTGATAAGCACAGATGCATTTGTATCGGCAATACGTGCAACGGTTGCCAGCACGTTCGTAAGCGCTTCGGATTTTCCGATAATGGCGGAAAAGTCATATTTTGCATCCAATTCCTGACGGGTTTGCGGAATATCAGATACCGCTTTTCTGGTTCGTAAATTCAGTGCCGTTTCAACCGATTTCAGCAATTGATGATTGTCCCATGGTTTGGTTATGAAATCGAAGGCTCCGGTTTGCATCCCCCTTACTGCAAGCGAAATAGAACCCCACGCCGTGATGAGAATTACAGGCACATCAGGACAGAAGACCCGTATTTTTTGCAGTAATTCCAATCCTTCTTCGCCTTTGGTTGTGAGCGAAAAATTCATATCCATAAGCATGATATCAGGTTGTGTATGACGTACGAAATCGAGCGCCGCTTCGGGTGACGAAACGGTTTCGGCTTCATATCCGGCACGCTTGAACAATAGCGAGAGGGAAGAGCGCACGGCAGCGTCATCGTCAATGATGAGTATCATATTTCTTTGTCTTTAGAGTTTACATATCATTTAACGCCAATCCTTTATATTCAATGCTGAATTTTGAGAATTTTCCTGCGATTTTTTCCGCTTTGTGTCGTAATATATCCAGATTAATTTTGTCGGGATTGCGTTTTATTTCAAAGAAATCCAGTCGTTTTTCAAATTCGTTAATGGCAATGATATCGATTTCATTTTCGCTTTTATTGTCCCAATATCCCTGTATATCAGAATATTGTTTCGATTCGCTTAATTGTTGACGGAAGTATTTTTCAAGAACAATTCCTGAATAAGTTTCGTAATCGCGTTCAACGATATTTCGCACATATTCAAAATTAGAAATTTCTACCGCACCTCGATATTTGTAAATAAAACGAAACCAGAAGTTTAAAAAGTTATCTTCGATTTTATATTTGTTATTGCGGCTACCTTCCTTTGCCATAAACGGACGAATGCGTTTGATGATATTGAAGTCTTTCTCTAAACGATCCAAATAGCCGCCTACCGATATGTTTAGAATACTCTCTATCGCACTGCGATTGGTTTTTGATGATGCAATAAGTGACAGTATGGAGAAGTAATTGCCATAGTCTTTTCCGAATTCGCCTATCAACACATCGCGTCCTTCGTCTAAGAAAAAAGAATCTTCCTGAAATACCGCATTCAAAATTGCATTTTTTGTGAAAGCTTCGCATACAACGAGTTGTTCAATGTATTTGGCTATACCACCGGTTATCATATAGAAAGCCAACAAATCTTCATTGGTAAAGTTAGAATTGTAGTCGCCTAAAATTTCTTTAAGCACACTTAATTTAAAGGGTTTTAGTAGGATTTTTGAAGTTGCCCGACCGAATAACGGCTCTTTTGAATGTTCAAAAATGTGCTTCATCAAAGAATAAATGGAACCGCATAAAATCAAGTTTATTTTGCTTTTGGATTTATGCGAATCCCAGCTGTTTTGCATATCACTGAAAACTGATTTATTGATATTGTCAAACTCTTGAAATTCATCAATAATAAGTGTGAAATTTATTTTTTCCGACAACTGCATCAATGATTTAAATAAATCGGAAAATTGCTGGAAACTACCTAACGAAAAGCCTAATTTATCTTGAACTTCGCGCGTAAACTCTTCACACAATAATGTTTCATTTTTTTTGGCAACAAAAAAATAAAGCATAGGTGTTTGCTTAAACGCGACTTTCAACAATGTCGTTTTACCTACGCGCCGTCTGCCTACAACGGTTGTCATTTGAGCCGTAGTAGCTGAACGTGATTCAATTTGTTGCAACAACGCTATTTCAGATGTTCTGTCGTAAAATTTCATTTTTCTTTATTTAGCGCAATCGCCATTACTGTAATCTGCATTGCGTTAGCAAAGATACGCGTAAAATCAAAACAAACAACAAAATAGGCGTAAATTTTACGCAGAAAGTTTTTTAATTATTCACCAATCTTTCAAATTCGGCATCTAAATTGGTTTGTTTCTCAAAATCAAAAAGCGTAAGGCTGCGGATTTGGTAAAGATAATACCAATACAGGTGCATTTCCGATACGTATTTGGCGCGGGCATTATCTTTAGAGAGTTGCGCATCGTTTAGGTCGAGCGTATTAATTTTACCAATCATAAACGATTCTACCGATGTATTGTATCGCTTTTGGGCTATTTCATCAGCTTCTTTGGCAATACGAAGCTGTTCTGCCTGATTGTTGTATTGTTCCACTAACAAAAAAATATCCTGATTGAAATTCATCTGTTCCTGTTTCAACCGGCTGGTAATAACTTCGCGATTTGACTCTGCCACTTTCACGCGTCCTTTACGTTTTCCCCAATCTAAAATAGGAATTTTGACACCCACCTGAACTATTTGGTAATCCATCAGATTTTGATATGCCGATTTAAAGATCTGTTCTTGTCCGGTGTAACCTACCGATGCAAAAAGATCTATTTCGCGCAGTGCGCCTTTGGCTTGTGCCACTTCGTAATCGGCTTCCAATTGGCGGCGGCGGATATTTTGAGCGAAAGGGTTGTTTTCCTGTGCTTTATTGAGTACATTTTGATAATTGATAACCGGATAATTCAACATATCGGGAATTACCGGGTCGATATTGTCTGTTTCACTTAATCCAAGAAACGAACGCAAACGAAACATCGCACTGTTGAGCGACGATTGCTCCTTAGTAAGATTCGATTCTGCCTTTAGTGCCGAAAGTTTCAATTGCAATAACTCATTTTCCGAGATTTGTCCCATTTGTCGGCGTGCTTGGGCGATTTCAAATATGCGGTCGGCATTTTCCTTGTTTTGAGACGCAATGTTCAGATTCTCTTTGGCAAGCAGCAACTGAAAATAATACATAATGGTTCTGAGCGTTACGGTTTCCACGTTTTCCAGATAGGCAGCCTGCGCTTCTTTGTAACGGATAGGCTCGATGCGCCGCTTCCATTTCATATTGTTTACGGCAAATATTGGCTGCGAAAGCGTAACGCCCACCGGAACGGTCATAAAATATCGATTTGCTCCGGTGGTGTTGAGCGGATCAACAAACTGCATCGATGTATTTATGGATAACTTGCCGCCTGTAAACCAAATATTCTGGTCAATGGAAACATCACCGGTTACCCGCAACGAGTTGTTCCGCACATATTTATAAGTCCCATCGTCCAATTGATACAGGTTGTAGCTTTTTCGATAATCGGGTAATGTGGCACTGATATTTATTTCGGGTAATAAATTGGCACGATAGGTACGATATTCCCAATACGATGTTTTTAGTTGATTTAACGCTACCGCAGCATCCACCGATTGCAGGCGTGCCAGTTCAATGGCTTCGGGAAGTGTCAGCGGTTGTTGTGCCAACACTTCCGTTGCCATAATGAACACAAAAAGTAGAGTCATTAAATAGTTTGGATTTCGGATTTGAGCTTTCGGATTTTTCTCGAAACCGAGAATCTGAAATATTTTTTGCAGGGTATGAAAAATTATTTTGTGCATATTTTTTTAAAGTTTTTGTTTTAATGTGTCAGACGCGCGGCGAAAAATTACTTCGTTTGCCCAATTCGTAATTCCAAAATCGCAAATCGTAAATTGTTTTACTCATTTCTCAACGCTTCCACGGGATGCACTTTCGATGCGCGGCGTGCAGGAATAAGTACGCTCAGCGAAATAATCCCTATCATGATTGCGGCATCAAGTAGTTGGGTAATCCAAAATCGAGTCCATGTGTAATCCATTGCATCATTGAAAGTGTACGTTATATCCCAATATGCTAAATTGGCACATACAATAAATGCCGGAACAAAAGCCAGAAAGAATATAATCATACTTTCCAAAATAATATATCGCAGCACGTTTTTCCGGCTGGAACCCAATGCCATACGCAAGCCGACTTCTCCGCGGCGCGATTCCATCTGAAACCAAAATGTCCCTAATACTCCCAGAAAAATAATAAATAAAAAGAAAATAAGCAGACCGATAATAACACTTACGTAACTGCTAATTCCACTATTTATATCTGCCACTTCGGAGCGGGAATCGTAAGACATAAAACCGAAAAGGTAATAGGGACCTATGTTAAGTTTGCTTTTCATTTCGTCCATAAATTTTTCGGCAAATTTGGGTGTGTCGGCTTCCGGTTTCACGCGGACAGCTATCGCGGGAATAGTGTAGGCGAACATTCCGTAAGATACTGGCGTATAGATAAATGGTTCATAACGACCGTACCTATCGTATTTCATAGGTGCAGAAATGCCCGACACGCGATATTTTAAATCAGGTACATAATAATCACGAAAGGTTTCACCTATTGCCGCTTGCGTTTTAAAAAGCGAATCTGCTAATTCGGGCGATATAACAGCTCCTTGCGGTGATGTACGCATTTCCCAATCGGCGAAGCTGCCTTCACGCAATTTTACTTTAAAAACGTTGTCGTATCCTTCACTTACGTATCTGATTTTTGCCCCGTATGCATTCTTTTCATCTGCTGTATAACCCTGAAACATCGGTCGCGGCGAATAAAGTCCCGTACCCGCGTAATAAGCCGTTGCTTCCACGCCGGGGTAAGCGTTTACCAAATTCAAAACTTGCCGAAAAGGATTTATCCAATAATAATCGATACTATCGGGATTATTCCTGTCAAAATTTTGTGTAATATGTGCCCCTAAATTCAACCGATATACATGCTCAGTATTTACGCCCATCGGTTCCAAATTTTTACGGACAACAACGTATAAAAAATCAACGCAATACCACAACAAAACAGATACCGTCATTATCTCTATAAAAATCCAACTGTTGGATTTCCTGTTTTTCCAAATTTGTTTCAATGCAGTTTTCCACATAGTATTATTCTCCTTTTATGGTTTGAATGATGGTTGTTCGCGAAGCGTTCCATACAGGGAGCATTGCCGACAACAAATTGATAACCAAACAAAATAGCAGCATCAGAAAGAAAAGTGTCGGATTGAAAAAGAATGCCGTTGGAAGGTCGAAACTTTCCGAAGCATTTATCGTCATTATATCCGCCAATAAAATATTTTTGAATATCGATACGGCAATAAAAGAGAATATTAGCCCTACTGCTCCGCCAACAAGTGTCAGCATCAGATTTTCGAACAGTAATTGTTTGCCCACTTGCCAATTGCTAGCACCATAAGCCTTGCGAATGCCAATTTCTTCGCTTCGTTTTTTGATTTGCGTGGATAGCAGCCCTGACATATTGATTGCCGGGACAATAAGCAAAATGAGGATAAGAACTATAATTATCTGTGCGGGATTAACCGCTTTATCGTTGAAAAAACTGGTTTGCGGATGCGATAACATTTCCAACTCAAATGTAAATTCGCGCAAACCGTCGTTTAGTTTTTTGATTTTTTCGTCAATTTCGGCATTCAGTTTTTTCAGCGGTACACCTTTTTTAGCTGCCACAATCACTTGACACATACCGCGTAAGCCTTCAGAATATTGTTGTCCCCAATCCAATGAAGTCTTGTCCGCCACAATCCATACATCGCTGTACGCCTTGTTAAACAGCGAACTCACGGATCTTACCACACCCGCCACACGGTAATCTTCAAACCCGATGGTAATATTTTTGCCAATAGCTTCTTCTGTATTGCTGAAAAAGCTCAACGCTAATTTATCGGTTATGACAGCCACTTTCGATTGCGCTTCAAATTGCTCGTCTGTTATCGGATTTCCCGACAGAAAATCAAACTTAAATACATGAAAATAGTTATCATCTATAGGGCTGACAATTCTCTTTTCACGATTGGCGGGGCTTGTGCCCACAAAACCCACGCCCTCGCCTTTGTTCATAATATAACTTACGGTTTCGGCATTTTCTAAGTTGCCGAAAATCTTTTCTGCTGTGCTTTTCGACATTCCCCTATTGGCATTCGAGTGGTCTTTAGTGAGATAAGAGTAGCCGGCATCTGAATAAAGCGTGCGGCTTCGATTAATTTCCGGTGCCATATCCGCCGTGCGAAAGGTATACACCATGTAGAGCGTCATCACAAAAGCGATGGTAAGCGCTGTTGCCAGCACCGAAATGGCGCTAAACAGCGGATTGTTTTTCCATAGGTGGACTATTTGTTTGAAATATTGTTTTATCATTTTAATGTTTGACGTTTAACTTATAAAGTTCAAAGTTCGGAGTTTATTGTTCAGGGTTGAGCGGTCAACATATCCCCGCCATAACTCTCTCGTAACTCATAACTAATCACGATATCTGTCTTCCATCCAAGAATCTTATCGTACGGCTTGTTTCTTTTGCTTTACTTTCGTCATGCGTAACCATCACGATGGTACGTCCGTCTTCGCGATTGAGTTGGTGCAGCAATTCCATCACTTCGGCTCCCATCTTCGAGTCCAAATTACCCGTGGGTTCATCGGCAAGAATTATGGAAGGATTGCCGATAACGGCACGGGCAATGGCTACACGCTGACACTGTCCGCCCGATAGCTGCGTGGGAAAATGGCGCATACGGTGCGACAATCCTACCCGGCTTAAAACCTCTTCGGCCAATCGGCGGCGTTCGCGCGCGCCTACTTTGCGGTAAAGCAACGGTAGCTCCACGTTGTCCAACACGTTGAGTGAATTAATCAGATGAAAGCTTTGGAACACAAAACCCAGATTTTCGTTACGGAATTTTGCTAATTCACGGTCCTTCATATCGGCGGTTTCTTGTCCGTCGAGAATTACTCTGCCACTGGTAGGAGCATCGAGCAGTCCCATCACGTTTAGCAGGGTGGATTTTCCGCATCCCGACGGCCCCATTACGGCTAAAAATTCGCTTTTTTTCACTTGCAGGTTCACGTTTTCCAACGCTAAGGTTTCAATTTCGTCGGTGCGATAAATTTTATGCACTTGGTCTAATACAATCATTGTTTCCATATTTTTTTATTTATTGTTTTTAGCTATTGGCCTTTAGCCGTTAGCTTAGTTGAGTTTATTTTATCGGTTTTCGCTGATAGCTTATAGCCAATAGCCAACGGCTAACAGCTGTTTTTAATTATTCATCGTGCAACGCATCCACTGGATGTACTTTCGAAGCATGGTTTGCCGGAATCCATGCGCTTAGAATGATAACGATGCTTAAAAAGATATAGGTAATGCCGTTTGTGATGAGAAATCGTAACGGCGCATTTTGCGTGATATAAGGCGATCCTTTCACCGTTTTATAACTCATTATAATATCCATATTCAATTTTATGACATCGGCTTTTGCGATGGCTAAATTGATGAGAATTGCGGGAATGACGGCGAAGGTGAAAAGGAGCAGCGCTTCGGTAATAAATTGATGTTCAATTTTATTGGAAGTGCTTCCCATTGCCATGCGCAGGCCGATTTCGCCTCGTCGTGTTTGGTTGCGGAACCAAAATGTGCCGATAATGCCCAACGCGATATTGAACAGGAAAAAAATGAGCAGAATTGTTCGCAGGCGAATTTCGTTGGTAATGCCAAACATATAATCGGTACTTTCTTTTATGGATTGAAACGATTGAATTTCTTTCAAGTAGAAATTGCCTATTTGCAACGGTTTGGTCATTTCTTTTCGGAAATCCGCGATAAATTGGCGTTCCGAAACTCCGGGTTGAGTTCTTAAACATATAGCAAATTCTTCTAAATTATTAGGATTTGGTAACTCAGAAGGGCCAAAAATGGCTCCATAAGGTAATATATAGTCAAACCGTTTTTGGTCGTTTAGCACTTCTGCAACTATATATTCGCGCTTCCCTTCGCCTATGTCGGCATACACTTTTTTGCCGATGGCCGATTGATTGCCGAAAACTGCTCGCTCTACCTGTTTAGTAATAAATAATGTTTGATTTTGACGCAAATCAATATTGGCAATTCGTTCCCATGAATTGTCTTTAGATGAAGCATAGCGAAAGATGCGAAAGTAATCGCCGGAAAATACATTTTTTAATTGAGGATAGATTACTTTAGTTGTATCCTCGGGATTGATGACTGCCGATTGATTATTACCTCCCGAAAAAGGAGTAGACCCCCAACTTGTACATGTTAGGGCTGCTGTCTGTACATTTTTATAGAATTTTATTTTTTGAAGAAATAAATCTAAGTTTTGCATTGTTTTAATCGAATCATCTTCTACCGGATTATAGCGCGAAGTTTCACTGCCATATATACCGTATCGAACCATATACGCGTTGCTTGTATTAAATCCGCGAGGGATGCTTCGGTTGTGAATACTGATAAAAGCGTAATCTGCCAATACCCAAACCAAAACGAATACCAGAAGGAGTTCAATGAAAATCCACGTATTGTATTTACGTTGTGCCCAAAGTTGTTTTAGAATATGTCGTATCATGATTTAATTGTATTTTATGTGAAGTGAATCGGTAATGCTTTTGCGTAGCGAACGATATACCGGAACTAATGCCGACAGGATATTCATCGCCAAACAGGCCAGTAATACCAAAAGAAAGATGCGTACATTGAAAAGCATCGACATGGAGAAACTAACCGAAGTGCCTTCTTGAATAACTTCCGCAAAACTTTTTCCTAAATCCATAATCCATGTTCGTGTGAAAAATATGATAAGGTAGGAAAGGATCAATCCGGCTAATCCTCCTAATCCGGTCAGTAGCAAATTCTCTATCAATACTTGGTTCACTAATTTAGAACGGGAGGCTCCGAATGATTTTCGCACACCCATTTCGCCTAATCGGCTTTCCATTCGGGTACTGTTCATGCCGGACAGATTGATAGCCGGGACTAAAAGTAACAGCAATACAACAAGGATGTTTTGGGGTTTTATTTTCTTCATATCAGGCCCTACGTTCGACCAAAATCTATTTACATCCACTTTTCGGGTATCGGGCTGCCCCAATAAATCGAGTTTCCAATCTTTAGCCTGTGCATTAAATGTTTTTACTCTGTTGTTTATTTCGTTACGAACAGCATCGAAATCGGAAGCGTGGCGGGCTAATATAAAAATCTTGCTAATATCGCCGAGCATACCACCTCTGTCATCCCAAATATAATCGTATCCGTCTATGGAAGTGTAGGGCATCCAAAGTTGAGCATAGGTGTCCGATAACACATACGTCACATCTTTCACTACGCCCACAATTCGATAAGGCTTAAACCCATATTCTATGGTTTGCCCGACCACGTCGGTGGAGTTGAATAGTTTACGGGCTAATGATTCGCAAATGACCGCTACTTTCAATCCCGATGCAAAATCCGCATCAGAGAAAGGTTTCCCCTTCACAAATTTAAATTGGAAAATTTTCCAATAATCGGTATCCACTCCTTTGTTTTTCACTTTCAGCAAGTTTTCACTGGTTGGCAATGAGGCAAAGTCGTCGTTTTCCATCATCACTGATACTCTTTCGGGTGTCTTCAAAGGAATAAATAACTCTTTTGCAGCTTTATAGGATAAACTGCCGGAATTTGTGTATTTAAATCGAACAGTATCTACCGGAGCCATTGCACCCGATTTGGCATAGAGCATCCGACTGCGATTGATTTCAGGCGAAATATCCGCCGTTTTTACATAGTTAATAATCGCCATAACCATGACCATTGAAATGCCCAAGGCTGTTCCAATGATGTAGATGGCACTAAACAGTTTGTTTTGTTTCAGCAACTGCCACGCTTGTTTGAAGTATTGTTTAATCATATTTTTGAGCTTTTAGCTATTGGTCTTTAGCCGTTAGCTTTCTTTGAGTTTATTATATTTGTTCATATAGCTTGCCAATAGCAAATAGCCAAAGGCTAATAGCTATTTAGTTTACCTTCAACTTATTTTTATTTCTATACTGGCTCATATCCGAAACCACCACTTTGTCGCCGGATTGCAAGCCCGAAATTACTTCCACATATTCGTAGTTACTTTCACCCAATTGTACTTTACGTTTTTCGAGTGAATTACCGTTCAATACAAAAAGTTCGTAAGAGCCTTGTCCGGTATAATAAGGTCCGTTGGCAATACGCATCACATCTTCTTTAATGGCATTCATCACGTACACATCGGTCTTTAGTCCGGAGCGGAGGCGTTGATGGTTGTCATCGTCCAATTGAACTGAAAATTGAATAACGCCGTTTTTCGACAGCGGTGTAACGTTGCTCACAGCGCCAATCAGTTCGTCACTGCCGATTCTAACCACAACTTTGTTTCCTGTAGAAATACGGTCACCGTAGCTGTCGGCAATTTCTCCATCGATGCGAAAATGCGATAAATCGGAAAGAATGGCTACTTGTGTTCCTTGCAGTACGCGCGTACCCACTTGATTGTTGATGTAGGTGAGGATAGCTTTTCGGGGAGAACGGATTTGTGCATCGTCCAAAATACGTTTTGTTTCGGCAAGCGACTTACGGAAAATTTCGAGTTCCAATTCCTGCACGCGAAGTTCTGAATCAGCTACTTTTCGGTCGTTTTCAAATTTCTTGCGCGATTGCTCCTGTTCTAACTTCGCTACGTTATATTTGAGTTCCGTCTCGCGTACTTTATCGGTAGTTCCCGCGCCAATGCTGTCGAGATAACGCTCGTTGCGCACCTCTACCTGCATTTTGTCGATTTGCATATCGTTCACTTTCAACTGCATTTCGGTATTGCTGAGCGTGCTGCTGTTTTTGATGCGTTGTTGTTCCAGACGGTATTGCCGCACTTGCAGCTCATCGAGCATTTTGCGATAATCGGTTTCAATGCTTTGCAAATCGAGTTTCACTAACGGCGTACCCACATCTACCAAATCGCCCGCTTTTTTATAAACTTCCACAATGCGGCTCTCGATCGGTGCGATAATGGTTTCCTCAAATGCTGGAACAACCTTACCCGAAGCGCTGACCGATACTTCAATTGTTCCGTTATCTACCGTGGAAAGTTGAATGTTTTTCAGGTTAATGCTCTCACGCAACAACGAAATTACAACCGCTATAACGATAATCGATCCTAAAATTACGGCTCCTAGCTTGATAAGTTTTACGTTTCGTTCTTTACGCAGAACTTCTTTGGGGATTTTTCTGTCCATTATTAATATGCATATTTGTTCTGCCTTTTATTGAACAATAGACGTGCTAAAAACTCAAATAGCTGACAATCAGTGCAGATTCAAAAAGATAGTGTCCGTTTTCGAACAGTTTGTGTTCGGAAACGGACAAATAATTTAGAATTAGGCTATTGAAAAAGAAAGTCTAGAAATAAAAATTGCAATCATTTACAGCATAAAAAAATTCATACCTTTACAACTGCAAGAAATGAAATAAGATGAAATTTGCAGAAAACTGGCAATTGTCAGTTCGGTGGAGTAATCTTTTTTTGATTTGTTACTTACTGATTACCAGTGTAATATAAAATGAAAATAAATCCCGCTCGGATCACAAGAAAGCCACAAATTAGTTATAATCAACTATTTGTGGTTTTTTGATCTTAAAAATCCCCGACCATACCCACCGCCTCGCTGAACAATTCTTTCTCGTTGCCGAAAGGATTTCTGCTGACCCTCGATACCAACTTCCAGGGTAAAGGATCTCAGCAAAATATAGTATTTACCGATCATCAGTTCATAGTCAACCTGGGAGTCACCAAATCGTTCTTCAGCGAGCAGCTGTCGGTAGTGCTAAAAGGACACGATATCTTCCACGGACAGACGATGGATATAAAAGTCTACAACGACCGTCTAAATATTTACCAGTTCAGCCGTTGGGATACGCGTGAGCTGGAGCTGACGGTACGCTACAAATTCAATACCGCCAAGAACCGGTACAAGGAAACCCGTGCCGGCCAGGGTGAGATCAACCGGATGTAAAAAGTACTGTTTCACTCAAAATAAAGCCCGCCGGCCTGCATCAAAGCAGATCGAGCGGGCTTTTTATTTTGGATTGCGCGATGTCGGTAACATGGGTATAAATTTCGGTCGTATTCACCGATTTGTGTCAGAGTAATTCCTGGATATACCGGATATCGGTACCGTTCTCCAGCAGGTGGGTTGCAAAGCTGTGGCGCAAGGTATGAATAAGACCCCGAAAAACGAGCAAAAACAAAACGATACAGATAAAAGGTAATCTGTTTATAATGAGTCTGTTTGGTTTATTTGGTTTTATCATCCCGCCAAAAGGACGGGAAAAGACAAAATTTCACAGTATTTCAGTTACCAAATCGTTAGCCGGGTTGTTACCGGAATACGGATAGGTAACGAGGGACAAATAAACGAAATCCAACCTGTTTGTTTTTCGTTGATTCACAAGTGTTTATATAGCAAAGAGCGCTTATAGAACGGGTAATTTTACCAATTAAATTATAAGCGTATGAAAGTAGAAAAATTCAAGGTTTTATTTTACCTTAAAAAGAGTGATTTGGATAAATCGGGCAAAGCTCCGATTATGGGACGCATTACTGTAAACCGATCCATGTCACAGTTCAGTTGCAAGTTGTCTTGTACCCCCACGTTGTGGAATCCCCGCGAGAGCCGGTTGAACGGCAAAAGCGGGGAAGCGGTCGAAACCAATGCGAAGTTGGACAAACTGTTGCTTGCCGTCAATGAGGCTTACGATACACTTGTCGGGAGAAAACAACCGTTCGATGCCGAAGCGGTAAAAAATCTGTTCCAGGGAGGAATGGCGACACAAACAACCCTGCTTAAACTCTTTGACCGGCATGTCGAAAGTATGAGGCAGCGTATTGGCGTTGACCGTTCTCCAAGGAGCCTTCCCAACCATATCTACACCCAGCGAGCCGTTGCCGAATTTATCAAAAAGAAGTTCAACGCCTCCGACCTTGCTTTCGGGCAGTTGAGCGAGCAGTTTATCCGCGACTTTCAGGATTTCATCCTGCAAGACAAAGGACTTGCAGTCGATACGCTACGCCATTATCTCGCAATCCTGAAAAAAGTTTGCAAAATGGCCTACAAGGAAGGGCATTCGGACAAATACTATTTTGCCTATTACAAACTGCCGAAACAGAAAGAAAGCACCCCTAAAGCCCTTAGCAGGGAAGACTTCGAGAAGATTAGGGATTTGAATATTCCCGAACGCCGCCGTTCGCATGTCATTACGCGCGATATGTTCCTCTTTTCCTGCAGCAGCAGGCATTTTGTTCGTCATTCACTGTCAATTATTCGTATTACTACATTTCCTCTTTTTCTGCCAGTATCAACATATTTGTGAGCATCAACAATTTCATCTATTGAATATACTCTGTCAATAACAGGTTTTAATTTGTTGTTCTCTATCAATTCTTTCAAAAAAAGCAAATCTTTTTCCTCTGTTTTCGGAAGTTGAGAGTTGTTTGTATAAATACCATTTCTATTTAATATTCTCTTGCAGCGGAATTTTGTTGATTTCACTATGGCATCATAAACAATGTCATATTTCTCATTGCTTTTTGTAAAATCTTCTTTCGTGTAATCGATTACTTTGTCGGCTCCGATTGAGTTGACCAATTCAAAATTTTTCTCACTGCAAACAGCCGTAACTTCTGCTCTGTAGTATTTTGCCAACTGAATGGCAAATGTGCCTAAACTACCTGAGGCACCATTTATCAATATTTTTTGTCCTTTACTGATATTTGCTTTTTGCAAATTTTTCAATGCGGTAAGTCCGCCCGCGGGAATGGTAGTTGCCTCTTGAAATGATAAATTTTCGGGTTTCAAAGCGAGCAATCCATTTCTAAAAAATGATTTTGATTTTTCGGGCAAACACTTGTATTCACTATAACCTCCTAAACTAAATCCTGTGAAAGCAAATACTTTGTCGCCTTTTTTGAAACATTTTACATTTTTCCCAACAGTTTCAATTTCGCCCGAGACTTCCATTCCAAGTACTAGATTTTTCTTGGGCTTAAAAAAACCAAATACAAATCTTGCAAAAAATGGGTCGGCTTTTCGGATACGAGCATCGCCAATGTGTGCAGTAGTTGCATATACTTTTATTAAGACTTCGTTGGTTTTTGGCGTTGGCTTTTTAACTTCTGCTATTTTTAGTGCCTTTTCTGGCGCACCGTATTTTGTACAAATAACTGCTTTCATTGAGTGTCCTTTTTTTGATTTCTTTCATATAGTCTCGCAGCGACCAAAGTTGCCAATAAAAATTCCATTAGTCCCCAAATTATTCCAATCACAGTGATTTTAACAGGCATAAAACCATATACTACATTGGCAACATTGCCTATCACATTTGCCAAAATCCAAACGAGCAATGAAACAATAATTGCAGTTTTGGTCTTTGATTTGAATTGTGGTTTTAAAGCTGCATTCTTGACAATGACCTGAACGCTCTTTTCGGAATAGACACCCCCTCCCTGCCCCTCTATCAGGTAGTCCTCCGGTTGATATATCTTGTAGTAACGCCTTAAAGATTCCAATAACAGGGGGAAAGCATCACCACACGGTCTCTTCCTCCTTTGGCTTTTCTGATCAGAATAATTTTATTTTTCGAATCGATATCGGTCAGTTTCAGGTGAAGCAGTTCGTTTAACCGCAATCCACATCCGTATAACAGCTGGAGGACGCATTTGTGCTTCAGGTTTGTCACGTTATCCATCAACCGGCTGACTATAATACTCCCGCGAATTCAGGCCACAGGGTAAATTTACTAAAAACGATTAAATTTACTCATTATGTCAAAGACAAGAAAGAAACACAGTGCCGCCTTCAAGGCCCAGGTGGCCCTAGAGGCGATCAAAGAACAGGAGACGCTAAGCGAACTGGCCAAACGATTTGAAATCCACCCCCAGATGATCTCCAATTGGAAGCGTGAATTTATTTCCCGGGGAGCAGAGATCTTTTCTACCAAAGCGCCTGATGAAGAAGCTGTAAAACGGGAAAAGGCTTTGTATG
>Ga0334883_1002333_pt1 | contig 23693 bp, 23 predicted proteins | sample GraSluR1_MG_6_FD_207230 | JGI IMG/M metagenome (GOLD analysis project Ga0334883, IMG submission 207230) | Sludge microbial communities from methane-producing bioreactor in Wageningen University, Netherlands - Granular Sludge_09_05-R1 | ecosystem: Engineered > Bioreactor > Anaerobic >...
CCCTGGGCCCGTGTGTGTTAGCATTTTTTTTTAACGCCTTCATTGACGCTAAAGTCAGGGCAAATATAAACAGATTAAGGAGCCGGTCCAAATTTTAGGTTACTTTTTTTAAATGCGGTTGCCCTGGTAATATTTTACATAATGTGTTGTAAAATATGTTTTCTGAAGTTGTATAGAATTATTTATGGCATATATTTGTTGGCGATATGCATCACAATACATATTGAAATCAACCTAAACTATTTTTAACAATGAAAACAAAAAGATTTATTTTATTTACAGTTGCTCTGGTCTTGGCCATTGGATTTTCGTCATGCGAGAAGTCATACACATTAATGCTTACCGTAAATCCCGAGAACGCTGGAACGGTAACAGGAGGAGGCGATTACTCCGAGGGCGAAGATGTTGTCCTAACTGCAACAGCAAATGAGGGTTACAAGTTTGTAAATTGGACTCAAGGAGGTGAGGTGTTGAGCGCATTGCCTGAATTCAATTACACCACAACTGCAAAGAGTGTAACCATTACCGCAAATTTTGTGGAGAAAAAAATTGCCACTCTTGGTGCGCAGGATAATACCGAAATCCCAGGGTTTTTATCATTTACCCAAAATACTGTTTATACGCTTGATGAAGCGGCCCAAAATCAGGCCGATATTGATATTTTTTGCTTTTACGAAGAGGGAAATGATATTGCTTTTGGAGGGCCAGCATCAAATATTCGCGACATTTTTGGAGGAGAAGACAACGACCCAACCAATTGGACAACACAAAATGAAACCCGTTTTTTTGAGCTGCCAGATGTAACCGTTGCCGATTTTGATGCACTTGGAGACGGTGACGAGGCGATTATGAACTACTACGATGAAAACGAGGGGCGTAGAAAAGCCAAATCGTTAACTAAAGATCAAATCTGGTCAGTTAAAGCTCGTATCGGAAGCGACAATGAAACCTACGTGTTGGTGAAGATTCTTGAAGTAACAGATGGCGAAACCGGAAGCGTTAAGTTTGAATACATTACCAAGTAGTTTTTCTCTATACTCAACCATTAACCCTGAAAGGAAATTCCTACCTTTCGGGGTTAATACTTTGTAGCAGCTTCAGTGCAGCACATATTATAAACTGAAATGAAAATTGAAATATGGCCAAAAGAATAGTAATTATACTACTAACTGCGTCCACCCTTTTTGCTTGTAAAACCGATGACCCAATAATTACTCCACCTTCCATTAGCCTAAAGGTTGGAGAGTATACCCAGCAAGGGGATGAAATACCTGTTGGAGGGAAAATAGCCTTTGGTATACAGGCAAACGGTGGGGGAGTTGCGCTAACCAATGTGCGTATACAGCGTATTGCAAATGGAAAAGCCATCACCGAGCTGGACAGAGGAGTTTTTGTCGAGGGGGTTGACTACGAATTTGAGATTAATGCTGTAAAGTCTGCTGCGCAGGTTGAGGAGTGGCGTTTTATGGCAATGAATGCCAACCGCGATACCGCTTCAACATCGCTTACCGTATACCTTGGCGAGGGTTCGGCTTATGGCCCCATACAGCATTTCGAATCGATAAAAATTGGGATGCAGGATAATACCGAGTTCCCACACTTTTTAGATGTGAACACAGGGACAACCTATACCAACGAGACGGTTGCTGGCAACGAGGCAAAAATCGATATCCTGGCCTTTGTATACCTAACTGGAGGGGAATGGTCGCCAACGCTAAACTGCCCACAATATTCAACCGCACCTAGCTACTACCCCATTGTGTCAGACTGGGAAACTAGAAACTCTACACTATACGATTATAATGCAACCGATAACGACCTTGTGAAGCTCGATGAGTTTGTTGCAGCGGCCAACGATAGCCTTTTGGTTAACTCTTATAGCCCAGGTTCCACCAGCGGTAACTGCAAGTATAGCTATACCGGTAAGCTGGTACCCTTCAAAACCCAAGGGGGGAAGTATGGCATTATTAGGGTAATTCATGCCGATACCACAACCGATGGGTATATGGAGCTTGAGATAAAGGTACAGGAGTAGCAGGTGGTATTGTAAAAAAGTATTTGGGAATTTGTTTCAAAAAGATATTGTATGAGTAGAATTAGCACAATTTTTCTATTGCTCTCCTTAGCGTTTGGCTCTCTTGCACAGCCAAACATAAAGGGAGTGGTTAAGGATAAAAGCACCAGCGCACCGCTCGAGAGCGTACACATTACCATAGGCAGGCAAGGGGTGGCAACCAATGCCCAAGGCGAGTTTTCTTTTACAAATCTTGATAAGGGTTCATACACGGTAAATGCCTCACTTGTGGGGTACAAACCCCAGCAGCAAAGGGTTCAGCTGGCCGATAAGGATGTTTATATCGAATTTTTTTTAGAGGAGGATGATGTTTTTATTGACGAGGTGGTTGTGTCGGCAACTAGAACCGAGAGCCGTATTGGAGATATACCCGGAAGGTTGGAGCTGATAACACCAGAGCGAATCTCTATGTCATCGTACCAAAGTGTCGATGAGCTTTTGGCTCTGCTCCCGGGGGTACATACAGCCCGATCGTATGGCCTATTCTCGTTTCGCGCCACAGTTTCGATGCGGGGAGTAAGCGCAAAGGAGCAGGCCCGAACACTGGTGCTACTCAATGGCGTTCCTGTAAACAAGGCCGATGGAGGCTCTGTAAACTGGAATCTAATTTCAACGGGTGAGGTTGAACGCATAGAGGTGATTAAGGGGCCCGGCTCGGCCCTGTATGGTGGCAACGCCATGGGCGGAATTATAAACGTGGTTACCAAGAAACCCACCGAAACCATTGAGGGAAGCGTTTCGGCGCAATACGGAACCTACAACACTAAGGGCGTTAACGCTAAGCTAGCCGGTAAGCTCAACAACGGTTTTTACTGGGCGGCCAATGGTCTTTTTCGTAATAGCGATGGGTATATCACCCAGTCGTTTGCCGATCAGCAGGAGAATCCCTACATCGTAAATTCAACCTTTGAGGAGAAGGTGCTTCACGTTAAAACGGGGTACGATGGGGGTGCGAAGTTCTCGGCAGAGATAGACTTTACTCTTTTTGATGATGTGAGAACAACAGGAGAGCAGGTATACCAACCCCTTGGCAATACCCGCGAGTACGATACATACCAGATTCGCTCAATATTTAGGGGAAAGGTGGGCAAGATAAACTGGAATGCTTCCACTTTTTTTCAGCGCGAGAATTACAAGCGTGTAAGCGAGTGGATGAAGGATGATTACACGTGGTACGATGTGCTTTCGCTGCGCAGCGATTACGGCGTGCTAACCAGTGCCAACTACAGCGTGGGTAGACACACCATTACTGGTGGGGTTGATGTTCGCCTTGGACAGGTCGATGCCTCCGATGTATACTACACGTCAACCGATCAGGTGGATAATAGGGGGAAGATGGATTTTTATGGTATCTACCTTCAGGATGAGATTAACCTTTTCGATAACAGGGTAAATGTAACAGCAGGGCTGAGGTACGATTATGCCCGTTTTTACGATGGCGAGTTTATAATTTACAGCCCATCGGCCGAAACTAACTTCATGGATGGATACCAATTCTCTGATCAGAACCCTGTTAGCTGGGGAGCTTTTAGCCCTAGAATCTCAGCGCAGTACAAACCAAGCGATACCTACAGGATTTATGCCAGCTACAGCCGCGGATTCCGCCCATCGGTACTCGACGATCTTTGCCGCTCGGGTAGGGTACGTGGCGGATTTAAGGTGGCCAATCCAAACCTTACCCCCGAGTATCTCAATAATTTTGAAGTAGGAGGCGATTACAAGCCTGCCCCCTGGATTCGTGTAGCAGCTAGCACATTCTTTTCGAAAGGGAGGGACTTTTTGTACTACGTGTCAACTGGTGAAACCATAGAGATGGGTTTTGGCCCTCGCCCAGTTATGGTACGGTCCAATATCTCGGAGGTTGATATTCTGGGTGTCGAGGCCGATTTTACCGCAACGCCTGTTCGCTATCTAACGCTATTCGGGGGTTATGCCTTTGCATCATCAAAAATTAGTGGCTATACACCAATTGACCCCGATGACTTTGATTTAACCGGCAAGTACCTTACTGATGTGCCCATGCACTCGTTCAGCGTAGGAGCCTTTTTTCGTCATCGTATTGTAAACGTTGGGCTTACATCGCGGTATACAGGCAAGATGTACATTAACGACCAGAACACCTACGACGACTGGGTGCTTAGCAATCAGCTTCCCTCAAAATTCACCATCGACCTGAAGCTGTCGCGTGAGCTATTAAACCACGTAGATATCTCGCTAAATATTCAGAATATTTTAGATCAGGAGGTGTATGAGAGTAACCTGTCGGTTGGTCCTGGTCGATTTATAATCCTTGAAGTGAAGACAAAAATCTAAGAATAAATAGAATAATTGGTTTATTATGAGAAGACTAACCCCATTTCTGATGCTAACAATATGCGTGGTGTTTTCGTCATGCAATATTATTCCCGATGCCATTTCGGGAGCAACCCGTGGCTATGATGCCAATGGTAATAGCTTTTACCACAGAACCGACGAGACCAAGCTACAAACAGGAAATATAGCTGTTGAGGGCGAAGTAACAAAAACAGGGTCGATAAAGTTTAAGCGTTACCCAAAGCGCGAGGTGCTGCATAAGCAGGCTACGCTAGATGCCGATGGAAAAATCGATTTTGTTGGGGCATATCGCTACCGAGGATACTCGCTTTTTGATTTGCTAAACCCGTTCATTCTCGATAAGAAGAATGCAGAGGAATTTGTACCCGCCACCGATGTGTATATAGTTATTGAGAATGGTAAGGGAGAGAGGGTCACCTTCTCGTGGGCCGAGATTTACCTTAGCCACACCATGCACCAGGTGATAATTGCCACCGAGCAGGCCAGCATTGAGCCATACAAGCGCGAGGTAGACTACCCAAAGGGAAGCGTATGGAAAGTTGTTGCATCGGGCGACCTGTTTGCGTATCGCGAGCTGGAGAATCCCACTAGAATCATTGTCAAATCATTCGACAGGAAGCATTACCCCATCGTTAGAGACTTAGAGGATCCCTACAGCCCAACCGTAAACCTGGTTTTTAACGATGAGCTAAAATGCGTGGTGGATGCAGATGCTATAGATGCCCCCACAGTGCGATACAAATCGGTGTTTTACGGAATGGGAATGGGATACCACGATACTCCATACTTTGAGGGGCCCATGCTAAGCCATTTTGTAAATCCGCATATTGAACAAAGCTATGGCGAGTGGATACGCAACGGCCTGACATTTATTGTGGGTAAGGATGGTTTCCGTAATGTTTTAAGCGTGAGCGAGCTGTTTAATCGAGTCGATCAGGTGGAGCCCATACTGGCCATACCACCCGTAGAGTCGGGGCGTGGACACTTTAGGTTGTATCACCCCTCGGCATTCTATGCCGATTTTTCGGTGCGTAACCTGGCGGAGATATACTTTTTTCAGGAGTAAGCATATAGCAAGGGAGGATGAAAATTGCCATCCTCCCTTATAGTTCTTTAGTTAGCTGACACGGTAAATCTGTACTCCTTTTTTGAATCGTTATATTGAGAGTAGAACGATAGGCCATAGCTCACATTTACCTTCATGCCCTCGGGTTTTAGGAGTACAATTTCGGTGTACCTAGCACCAAACATCATCTCTTTATCCCTAATCACCCTTTTTTTCCAGCCTTTATTTACAAGGTTATCAACCTGCTCGGCAAACCAGCCATCGAGTGATACCAGAGTTTTCTCATCAATATCAGGGCTACTAAATCTAATTTTATATGAGTCTGATTCCATTGCAACCTCTTCAAAAACCAGCGCATCATGCAGGTTGATATCGCAGCTATTTAGCAGCTGCATCATACCCTCTTGGGTTCATTTCGATAGGGGCTTCTCCTTTTTACTTCCTTAGCAGTATCTTTCTTTGGCGATTCATCACTACATGAAGTTGCCACCAGGCAAATACAATTAGTACAAGACATAATCTTATCATAGCAAATTGTTTTAGGTTAATAATTGTGTATTCTGGTTGTTACTTCCTCAGGGTTTGTACAAACAAAGCCCAACAAATAATTAACACACACAAAACAATTTGGTAATTTATGCCTTTATAGAAATACGCTAACTTTGCCACTCAATAATCTAATAAATGATAACAGTTTACTTTACAGTTTTTGCTGCACTCTTTTCGGTTGTAAACCCACTGGGCACCATGCCGGTTTTTATTGGGGTAACCGAGAATAACACCCCAGCTGAGCGCAAGCTCACTGCCCTAAGGGCAAGCCTTTACATGTTTATAATTCTTACGGTGTCGTACTTTGCGGGCAAGTTTATAATACAGTTCTTTGGCATTTCAATAGAGTCGTTACGCATAGCTGGTGGGCTAATAATTACTACCTCGGGTTTTGCGCTGCTAACGGGTAATTTCTCGAAGCATAAGGGGATGGACAAAACAATACAGGATGAGGCACGAGCCAAGGAGGATTCGTCGTTGACACCGTTGGCCATTCCTATGCTTGCCGGACCGGGCTCCATATCGTTGCTTATTTCGCTAAACGAGAATTACTCCGATTTGCTTTACACGCTGATAGTTTTTTTAACCATACCATCCATAGCGTTGGTTACCTACCTAATACTCCGTAGCTCTAACTTTATCTTTTCGAAGATGGGGGCATCGGGTCTTAACTCCATATCGCGCATAATTGGATTTATAGTTATAGCTATTGGCATAGAGTATATTATCACCTCAATAAAAGCGTTGGTGCAGCAAATGATTGGCTAGTGTTTGAAAAGTTGCTGGGCGATGAAGCGAACCACATCTACGTTTACCGAGTTCCCAAACTGCTTGTAGGCCTGCTGCTTGTTTGGGTTTATTTTATACGACGTGGGAAAACCCTGCAAGTTGGCGGCTTCGCGGGCCGAAATACGTCGCTTTTCCCAACCAATAATGGGTACGTGCACCATGGCCACCAGCGCAGGGAATTCGGTAGGGCGCTTTACCCTTATACCCGAAGGGCGGAACTGAATAATTCCATCCCATACGCTTTTTATCGAGGTTCCTGCCTGCCATTCGAACTTTCTGTGGGTTGCCACAAAGTCTTTCAGGTGGTTGTGCTTTGCAAGCCAGCCATCAATATGCCGCTGGTTTGAAGTGTAAAGATCACGGTTTTTTCTGATAAATACCTGCTTCCAGCGCGGAAGGTGCTCCGTGTTGTAGTCCTGTCCAAATTCAGCAGCCCAAACAGGGAAACCAATTACACGATGATTTAGGCCCTGGAGAAACTCATCCCAAGCCGAAAGTACGTACTCCTCGTATTCAGAAATTTTTAGATATTTAGGAGCTTTACCATTGATGGCAACCTGCGATTGCGTAACATTACGCTTCGACTTAGGTACGGTAATATTTAGCTCCTTTACCGTTGATTTATCGCTTAGGATACCGGGAATAAAAACCCTATCGCGCAGCTGTGGCACACCAATTTGGTGTGGGCTTATAATAATTGGTTTGCTGGGGATGAGGTAGCCCAAATCCACAAGGTGTTTATGAATCACTTGCCACGTGCGTCCCTTATCGTGCGACACTAGGTTACGTACATTCTCGAGCAGGATGTATTTTGGTTTATGGTGATTTAAGATGCGAAGGATATCGAAAAAAAGCGTTCCACGGGTATCTTCAAACCCATTCTGTTTGCCTGCCTTGGAGAATGCTTGGCACGGAAAACCAGCGCAAAGCACATCGTGAGCAGGGACATCCAGAGCGTTTACCTGCGTGATGTCATGGGTAGGATCGAGGCCAAAATTATTTCGATAGGTCTCAATGGCAAACCTATCTATCTCGGAGGCAAATACGCATTCGCCACCAAGGCTATGCATAGCGATATGAAAACCACCTATACCTGCGAAAAGATCGATAAATTTGAAGTGCTGCATTTTTTGCAATTGGAAAGGCTGGGGGTATAGTAATTAGTAAGGTTCAATCGCTAAAACTTTTGATAGGGCGTCTTTAATATCCTCAAGGTTTTCTGATGATATTTTTCCTATTTTCCTAATGAACCGTTCTTCTGATATTGACCTAATTTGAAAACAGTCAGCCGCTGATACTTTTGTTAAGTTGTTAATGGAGTCGGGTTTTATGTATACCATCCAAGGTGCTATTTCGTACTTTTCTTTCCAATCTGTAAGAGGCACAATTATTTTTAATGGAAGCTTTCCAAGAGAATTATCACTAACAATAATTGCAGGTCTTGTTTTTTTTATTCCTGCTCCAATTGTTGGATTGAGATTGATTAGCCAAATTTCACTTTGTTTCATAAAACCCCTCAAAATCAAGTTGACTAAAGGCAGTTAATTCTTTGTCACTTTTGTAGTCTTCAATAAGTGATTCAGCAGCGTTTACCATTCTTTTCCTTGTCTCACTTTCTCTAATTGTTTTTAAAGTTTTTTCTACAATAAGCATTCTCTTGCTTACAGGAAGTTTTCTGATTGCCCTAATAATTTCACTTGTTTCCATAACTCTTTGTGCCTTTCTGCAAAGATAACCTTTTTTTCTAGTCAAAATCAATCGATATATTTGCCTTGTCTGGTTTCTGTATATCCCATCACAATTTCAAATAAATAGGCCAACATCCATGTCTTATTAACTTGAAATCTTTGGCGTAAACCTTTTGGTATTGGGATTTTCTTATTTTTGTGAAGTATAACCCGTAAAACTAATTCCAAATTCCACACCCATGAAACGTATAGTTTGTATTCTGCTTGGACTGCTGCTTCTGCACTCTACAGTATTAGCGCAATCGAAAGTTAAGGTTGATTATAAAAAGTTAGACCGATATTACGCACAAATGGCTAAGGACTGGGAAGTGCCCAGCGTTGCAATAGGTATTGTTAAGGATGGCGAACTTGTTTTTACTGGTGCTTATGGAGTAAAAGAGGAGGGAAAATCTGAAAAGGTAGATGTCAACACCCTTTACGGCATTGCTTCGAACTCAAAAGCATTTACTGCTACCATTCTGGCCATGCTGGTGGAGGAGGGTAAGATCGATTGGAACGATAGGGTTAAGGACTATTTACCCTACTTCGAGGTGAACGACCAATGGGTAACCAATCAGGTGACTATTCGCGATTTGCTAAGCCACAGGGTAGGGCTTGGTACTTTTAGCGGCGATGTGATGTGGTACAAATCCGATTTCACCGCCGAGGATATTGTTCGAAGGGCAAAGCATATTCCCCTGGCGTTCGATTTTAGAGCAGGTTACGGCTACTCAAACATTATGTATATTGCTGCAGGCGAAGTGATACGTGCAGTAACGGGCAAGAGCTGGAGCGAGAATGTGAAGGAGAGAATTTTTGAGCCGCTGGGCATGAACCGCACCACCACATCACCCAGCCACCTCCAGAGTATTGGCAACTATGTAACCCCTCACGCTCGCGAGAATGATAAGAATATTCCCATTGGATGGGAGGATTGGGAAGAAATTGGCGCCTTGGGCGGCATTATTTCCAGCGTTAACGATTTGGCCAAGTGGATGATGTTTAACCTAAACCACGGAGTTCACGGGAACGACACCTTGGTTTCTGCTCGCAATTTCAACATGCTGTGGACACCACATAATAACTTTATGGTTGACCATACCCGTGATAACGATTTTAACCGCCACTTCAATGCCTATGGATTGGGGTGGGGCATAAGCGATTTTCACGGTCGCCTGCGTGTTGGCCATTCTGGTGCAATAGATGGTATGCTAACCGCAGTTACCCTAATCCCCGACGAGAACCTTGGTGTTGTGGTGCTTACCAACGGTATGAAGAGTCCCTACGCCGCCGCAACGAACTATGCGTTGGAGCTGTTCCTGGGGGTTACTCCGCGCGACTGGTCTGGCGAAATGCTTCACAGAACCAATAGTCGTCAGCAGGCCGATACCCGCATATCGAGCCGCAAGGAGAAGCGCGTGCTAAACACAAATCCATCGTTACCCCTCGATAAATATGCAGGAGTATACCGTTCCGATATTCACGGCGATATCAACATCACCCTGGTGAATGATGAGCTAAGAATGGGGTTTGAGCACTCCGAGTACCTGTCGGCCACCCTTCGCCATTGGCACTACGATGTGTGGGAAATAGTGTGGGACAACACCCACGCCTGGTTTAGCTTTGGTACAGTTAGGTTCAATATGGATAATAATCTGGAAATTCAAGGAATTGATTTTGATGTTCCCAACGATGACATCTTTTTTGAGGAGCTGAAACCCTACCGGGTGAAACAGTAGTTTTTAACATACCCCAAGAGGTTGGTTCGCCTTGGGATTAATTGCAGTATAACTGGTAGCCCTTCTAATTATAGGAATATGACTATCAGTTTCGACACCAAAACACCGAATCGTCATTGCGAATCCGCCAGCCGGCGGATGAAGCAATCTTTATTTCACTGAATACGAATAGATTGCTTCGTCATAAAAAACACTCCCTGCCTGCCGCCTGCCTGCCGGCAAAGGCAGGGCAAAGGCAGGGCAAAGGCAGGGCAAAGGCAGGGCAAAGGCAGGGCAAAGGCAGGGCAAAGGCAGGGCAAAGGCAGGCTCGCAATGACGTATTCTTATATTTTAACTTTAGGTATGTTAGCGGACAATCATATATAGAAATATTCCAATCGGTGCTTTGGGGTTTCTTTACCAGAAGTAAGAAACCTCAAAGCAATGCCGACTACATCCTATCGGGCTACCTTCTACTTTCGGCCATCACGCTGCTCTTTGCTTACCTCGAGCTATGGTCATGCACAAACTACTACCCATCCCCTTGCTTTCAAATCTTTCTACACCGCTTGTTACCGCCTGGTGTTTATTGTTCTCGTCAAGTTTTTTTAAACCCAAATTTGTCATTAGCGATTCTTTTTTAAATCGGGGTTAAACCCAGAACGGTCACACGGGATAAGGGCAGGGATTACCAGCCTATCGGCTGCCTCGGTCTCCGGCGTTAAGACGGCAAGAGCTATGCCCATCGGCTCATCTAGGGAACAGGGCCTGTCCCGCTGCCAGCGGGAAGCACCTACCCGCCGATGCCAGGTGAGAATGCCGAATATCCGCCAACTGGCGGGCAAGGCAGAGCGTATCGAAGCGGTGGCGTAGGGGTCTCGTCACTAGTGACGAGATAGTAGCGACTTGTGCCAACCAAAGGCTCTGGAAACGTAGCCACAGCGAAGGGGTTAACGGGCTCAGGGCAATTTTGCCAACCTCGTGCACACGGGGATGCGCTTGTTCCAGCCAGTCAACCTGAGATGGTTGCGCAAGTTCGAGGAGCCGTATGATGGGAGGCTGTCACGTGCGGTGCTGGGAGAGGCTTGGGGGTGAAATTCCCCCTTGCCTACTCGACTTTAATTTTGACCGTCAATTAATTCTTTAGGTGTCAGAATTTCTAAACCTGAATTCAAAAAGTCGGATTTATTTCTAGTAACGATTATTTCAATGTCATAGTTTTCAGCTGCCGAAACTTGGACTGCATCTTCAAAGTCTTTGAGGTTTGATTTTAATGCTTTAACAATAGTACTCTTGTCTACGCCAATAACATCGATGATTTCAATTAGGTTTGAAATGAATTCAATTGCGATTTCATTTCCTTTTTCTTTTCTAGAAATATAGTATATGTCTGTAACTGTGGATGCAGTAATATAACCGATAATGCGTTTTCTGTCAATTAGTTCAAAAATTTTCGAGGAATGTTCAAAATGAGGTTCTCGTTTTAGGGCAATGTCAAGAATTATATTCGTGTCAAGTAATAGTCTTCTCATTTGTACTTTTCCATTAAGTAGTCAAATTTTGAGTCATTACTTTCAAGAGGATATAGAAAACCCGCCCATTTTTCAACAAATTCTTTGGCTTTTAAGGTTTTTCTTACTCTTCTGGTTTTAGGCATAATAATTACATCCACTTCCTTGTCTACCAGAGAAGAGTTCTTGGGCAGATGAATAGTCCCTGATTTTGAAATTCTTGTCCTAAAACGTAATGTTTTCATTGCTTATATTTTTCTCAAATATACGACTTTTTTGCGATTCAGTTTCGTCCATCAAAATTTGCTACAACGGCTGGGGGTGTGGCAAGTGTGGGAGAGTGAGCAACGATTTCGTCTCCGATGAAATTGTACCGAACGTGCCAAACCGTTCCGAGCTCCCAATGTCAACCCGCATTGGCTACACCCCTTGTTGTAACCAGTTGGTGTGTCCTGCGATGTATCAGGGCGCTTTCAAATACACAAAACTTTCTGCACGTCAGGGAGTCCGTTCTTTGAAGTGGATTCATCATACCTTTAGATGCGATGAGAGGCTGAACACAAATCCTGTATGCAACCTGAGGAGGTACTTCGGCAGGCTCAGTAACCATACTTCGGCAGGCTCAGTAACCATACTTCGGCAGGCTCAGTAACCGACGAGCGAGCTGACTGGCTGGGGTTGCCACGGAGAGGGTTCGGGTTGGCCTCTCGGACACGCATTGCTGGAAGCGGTTTCAACTTAGCGAAGCGATCTCACGACCGAAGGGAGTAATCCGCCTAGCGGTGCTTCCCTTTCAAGGAGTAGGTGCTGAACGGCTTGGGTCAAAAGGCAGAAAGTCAGCCAGGGCGAAAATCTGTCAGGAGCGAGCATGGGCGCTGAACGAAAGTGAACCGACCGATGACGTGTCGAAAATAACCTTCGCGAGGCAGAGAACCGTGCGTGGGACGGTCACACGGGAGAAGGGCAGAGATTACCAGCCTATCGGCCGCCTCGGTCCCTGGCATTAAGGCGGCAAGAGCTATGCCCATCGGCTCATCTAGGGAACAGGGCCTGTCCCGCTGCCAGCGGGAAGCACCTACCCGCCGATGCCAGGTGAGAATGCCGAATATCCGCCAACTGGCGGGCAAGGCAGAGCGTATCGAAGCGGTGGCGTAGGGGTCTCGTCACTAGTGACGAGATAGTAGCGACTTGTGCCAACCAAAGGCTCTGGAAACGTAGCCACAGCGAAGGGGTTAACGGGCTCAGGGCAACTTTGCCAACCTCGTGCACACGGGGGATGAGCTTGTTTCAGCCGGTCAACCTGAAATGGTTGCGCGAGTTCGAGGAGCCGTGTGATGGGAGGCTGTCAAGCACGGTGCTGGGAGAGGCTTGGGGGTGAAATTCCCCCTTGCCTACTCGACTTTTCTTCTAAAAGTCATTTCCCAATCGATTAAAACAAGGAGACTTTTCATAAAAAATTAAACCAACTCTTTCAATATGTTCAATTAAATCTAGATTTTCAATTTTATGGAGAATAGATAAATCAATATTATATGGCAATAAGAGGTCGTCAAGCTTGTTTTCTATTTTTAGAAGTAAATTCAAATCTAAAGTTGGTCCGACTAACGTTAAATCAATATCTGAACCTTTTCTATAATTTCCTTTTGCTCTAGAACCATATATGATAGCTTTCTCAATTGCTGAGTACTCAGCAAAAATTGACTGTATTTGTTGTATGTGAGATTCTTTTAAACCGTATTTCATTATCTGTTAAAAAAGACTTTGTTGACTACCCGTTCGTTTTTCTTCCATTGTTTTTTCAAAATCTTTAAAAGCATCATAATATTCATTTAATATTTTTAAATAAATCTCATTGGCCGTTTCTTCATTATATGTGTGTGAAGTCTTAATGCGACTTTTCATCATATCCATCCACATTTCACCATTTTTAATAAGATTTGTAGAGAAAGCATAACGTATAGCATCTCTTGAGCCAGCGAGTTCAGAATTACCTTGATATAGTGCATAGTCTTTCATTACATTCCAAGCCATTTCATAAGTATATTCAAATCGTTGAATTAATCCTTCTTTTATTATTTCCTCTAGCACTTCTTTTATATCTTCATCGCTTTGGATTTCAAATTCTTTCTCGTCAATCTCATTTTTAATATACAAAACTGCTTCTGACATTTTTTTCAGAGCTTTTCTAAAGTTAGAAAATCTTTGCTCCCACCTTATATCCCTTTCCATTGCTATAATTGTTAGTGCATTTTAACCGTAAAGATAGGAAATATCCTTGCATTATAAAATATGGATGAAACTCCTTCTGAGTCAACGGGATGTGGTTTCTTGTAGCCTTGTGGCTAACGGTTGAGGGTGTGCCCAGAGGGGGAGTTCGGGGTCAGCGTCCTTATCCCCCGATAAGGACGCCCAATGCAGGCGAAACAGTTGGATTGTCTTGAAATCCCCCACATTGGGAACACCCCTTTTTAGGCACCGTAGGTGTGTCCTGCGATGAATAAGGGCGCTTTCAAATACACAAAACTTTCTGCACGTCAGGGAGTACGTTCTTTGAAAAGGATTCATCACACCTTTAGATGCGATGAGAGGCTGAACACAAATCCTGTATGCAACATAAGGAGGTACTTCGGCAGGCTCAGTAACCATACTTCGGCAGGCTCAGTAACCATACTTCGGCAGGCTCAGTAACCATACTTCGGCAGGCTCAGTAACCGACGAGCGAGCTGACTGGCTGGGGTTGCCACGGAGAGGGTTCGGGTTGGCCTCTCGGACACGCATTGCTGGAAGCGGTTTCAACTTAGCGAAGCGATCTCACGACCGAAGGGAGTAATCCGCCTAGCGGTGCTTCCCTTTCAAGGAGTAGGTGCTGAACGGCTTGGGTCAAAAGGCAGAAAGCCAGCCAGGGCGAAAATCTGTCAGGAGCGAGCAAAGAAGTTGAACGAAAGTGACCCGACCGATGACGTGTCGAAAGTAACCTTTACGAGACAGGGAATCCTGTGTGGGACGGTCACACGGGAGAAGGGCAGAGATTACCAGCCTATCGGCTGCCTCGGTCTCCGGCGTTAAGGGGGCAAGTGCAATGCCCATCGGCTCATCTAGGGAACAGGGCCTGTCCCGCTGCCAGCGGGAAGCACCTACCCGCCGATGCCAGGAGAGAATGCCGAATATCCGCCAACTGGCGGGCAAGGCAGAGCGTATCGAAGCGGTGGCGTAGGGGTCTCGTCACTAGTGACGAGATAGTAGCGACTTGTGCCAGCTAAAGGCTCTGGAAATATAGCCACGGCGAAGGGGTTAACGGGCTCAGGGCAACTTTGCCAACCTCGTGCACACGGGGGATGCGCTTGTTCCAGCCGGTCAACCTGAGATGGTTGCGCGAGTTCGAGGGGCCGTATGACGGGAGGCTGTCAAGCACGGTGCTGTGAGAGGCTTGGGGGTGAAATTCCCCCTTGCCTACTCGACTTTCTTTACGATTCAGATAAAGTGTTGTAAAGGTCAATATTCAGATAAACTATTTCCTTTCCAATTTTTTCAGGAATTAGAATACCCATTTCTTCAAGCTGTTTAAGGTACTTCTTAGCTGTATTCAGACTCTTAACATTCTTATCTAACAATTTCTTCGGACTGATGTAAGGCTGTTCAAAAAGTTTCTCAATGAATTCTTTTCTTATGGATGGGTACTTTTCATTAACTAATTCTGTGGTTCTTGAAAACAACCTATCAATTTCTTCAATCTTGCTAATTGTATATTTTGATGTTTCCTCAATGGCTCTAAGAATATAAATTATCCACGGATTCCATCTTCTATGGGTTGTTACATTTTTTAAAAGTTCATAGTATTCGTCTTTTTCTCTAATGATATATGCGCTTAAATAGAGGATTGGAACTTCTAATAGTTGCTTTTGAATCATTAGCAGAATACTTAAAATTCTTCCTGCTCTTCCGTTCCCATCTCTGAATGGGTGAATGGCTTCAAATTGATAATGCGAAATTGCAATTTTCAGCAATGGGTCATAGGGATATTTTGAATCATCGTTAATGTATTCGACTAGATTATTTAACTTCTGCTGGATAATTTGAGTTCCTCTTGGTGGAGTATAAACCACTTCACCCGTTAGACTTCCACTTCCTCGTTTAAGAATTACGGTTTCAGTTTGCGGTGGTCTAATGCCATCATTAACCTGCTTTATTTCTTGATAAATATCTATAAGAGTCTCAATTGTTAACGCTTGTTTTTTTACAATATCATTGTATCCTTTCCAAAGCGCTTGCCTATATCTTAGAACTTCCTTAGCATTTCCTTTCAGCCCGTATTCACTAATTGTGAGTGCTTTGTAAAGTTCATCGTCAGTAGTAAATATATTTTCAATCTCCGTACTTGCTTTAGCCTCTCTAAGCGCAATGGTATTCACAAGCATTGATTGATTTGGTAGTTTTTTTGCAATTCCTTTTAGCTCAGCAAGTGCTTTGTTTGCATTGTTTAAGGCTTTATAAACTTCTTTCGTTTCAACCCTGTCATCATCTGGTGGTAGCAGAGGCAAACTGTTATAGGGTTTATTCCTATCGTATGGTTCAATTAGATTTGACATTTATTTTTCTTTTTGTCAAAAATACATAAATATTGACAAATACAACATTTTGCTGTCAAATTATTTTATCCAACCAATCGTTTTGTCAAAAATATTCGATAATTGACAGGGTCGGTCAGTATTGTGTACAACGGCTGGGGGTGTGACCAGTTTGGGGGCGCGGGGCTGGGGATTTATCCCCCGTTAATAAACTCCCTGCGTGCCGACCCGCTCGTATAACCCATTCAACCCAAACCTGCCAGCCCTGTCTGCCGACAGGCAAGCGGCAGGCTGGTTGGTTACACCCCTTGTTGGGGGTAGTGCTTTTTTAATAACCTTCGATTATTATATCTTGAGGTAAACCTACTCTCATAAAGTATCTTGCAAACGATTGAGATAAATGTTCTCTGTATGGGGGCATAAGACGAACTCTATTAGGAAGTTTCCTACAGATACTTTTAAGAGAATCTATATTTATTCCGTAAACATTTCTAAAGTCAACAACTTGATAGTCATTAAAAAAATCTTCCTGTTTATTTAAAAGATGATAACCAGGTAAAAATCCCTTTCTTAAATTATCAATTGTTTTATTTCTTGCTTTATTTGTTTTTGTTTGTTCTTCAGGTATTGATTGTAAAAATGCTTTTAAAGAATAATAAGGACATACCAAAACTATATCAATGTTATTATTCAATAAATCACAGGATTGTGATAACACAATAGAGTCAATTAAATTAATTTCAACATCAATTTGTTCATTTTCAATAATGGAATCTGGTGGTATTACAATTGGACAATCTGGAACAAAATCACCTTGTTCAAGATTGTCATTATTTTGTAATTCAGAATACCACAGAAAACCCATATTATAAAACTATTTTGGGCTTAAACTTTGAGACGGCTTTAATAACAACTTTTCTTGTAATGGTCTTAAATTTAGGTTGCCTAATAATTATTTCATAGTTGTCATTAAAGAACCCTATTGTTTCGGTATTTGTTAACATAGTTTCTTGGTGAGGCTTTGTGAGAATTAATGTTCCTACATCACCCATAAGGTAGAAACAACTGACTTTATTCTCTTTGTAATGAAACATAAGTTTAGATAAAAAGTCATTATTATCTTTATCAAGATTAGTAATTGATGAAGAACAATCGAAATAATCCTTATAAGAAACTATGTTTTCTGACTGTATGTCAATCAAAGTCGGTGTCATTTTGCTTTATTTAAAAGATTTGTAAAGTTCTCCTTCAGTTATGTTTTTGAAAACATCACTACATATCTCGTGAGATTTTTCAAACCAAAGTGTTATTTCTTTTAATTCTGGTTTAATAGGATTACCATTAACCTTTGTTTGCATTATAATTCCTTCTTCTTTTTTATTATTTAAACCTTTTTTAAATGTTACTAATAAATCCCCATTAGAAATACTATAAAAAAATCCTAAGTTTATATCTTTAGGGAGACTATGATTAGGAAAAAAAGATTGATTGAAAACAATGTTGAACTTATCATTAATAAAGCTATAAGCATCATCTTTAGAAAAATCAAATGGGAAAAAGTCAAGGAATAATATACTAGGAGAAATCTTTTCTTCATTTTGAAAAGGAAAAACATTTAGAAATGCAGCAATTAATTCCCGTGAATTTTTTGAAAAAGAATCCCAATAATACTTACTGTCAATTGTATTTAAAGTTAAGATACCTGGTCCAACTTGAAATAAAGGGTAATCATTTTGAGCAACCCTGAATCTATGTGCAGGCTGATTTATTAGTATATCCATTGGTATTTCAGGAGGTACAATACTTTCTCTATAAGGATATTTACTCTTCAGCAATGAATAAATATCTCCATATAGGTAAGGAATCTTAGATAGGTCACTTTTGTTGATAATTTTCCATCTAAGCTCTAAGACAACTTCAACTAACGGTGCGTTAGGTAGTTTGCTCATATTAACATCTATTTTTCAGAACAAATATACATTAAAATTTGATATATGTTTGTCAGATTGCTTGACTTTAGCATTCTTTAAGTATTACCCCCAACTACTGCATCCATTGCCCTTTATGGCAGTTTTGTATCTGTTAATATCATCAAACCACATTGCCCCTAGCAATATTATAATTAAGGTGGATCAAACTGAAGCTTTCCGGGGCGATTTTGTTTTTTTTATCATTATGGGGCTAATTCCACTAACCAATGAGGGGTATACGCTTTGGGGCCTGTTACTGATCAGTTGATGTAGAAATCGGCTTAGAACACACTTCTCAAAAACGGAGCAAATCCACCCTAGGCGGTCGAGGTTTCTTCTGTATCGACCCGAGTTAGCTACGCCAGCATTGGCGTGCCATACCCTATTGATATGGTACTGGCGCTAACGAAGCGACCAAGATCTTCGGCTGGCAGGCCTTGGTATAGCCTCGCTATTGGTTCTGGCTATTGGTTTTATTGGCCTTAAGCAGGGGAATATCTTCGCACCCCAGGGCCCGAGCATTTCGATATGGATAAGGCCGTCAGCCTTAAAAGGTGTACGAAGGCTCCTTTAAGGACACCCAGAGAATGGTGCAGTGACTTCGAGCAAGAGGCTGAAGGTAAGGGAATGAAAGGTTTTTAAATGGTTTGCCACCTGACCCGAGTATGCAACGAAATATGCAAAGAACTACGTGGAAATTTTAGGGCAAGTGAGATAAGCCTTGCTTGCTTTTCTGTTCTTTGTATAATCCCTTGTAGTTCAATGTTGCATAACGAATAAAAATCCTTATCTTTACAAAAAAAATTAAATATCGACAATGGGTAGATCACAGGAATCATTTAACAAAAGAGAAAACGAGAAGAAACGACAGAAGAAAAAGAAGGATAAGCTCCAAAAGAAAGAGGAACGCAAGGCAAACACCGACAAGAATAAGGACTTTGACGATATGATTGCCTATGTAGACGAGTTTGGCAACATAACCGACACCCCGCCCGATCCCAAGGACAAGAAGAAGGTGAAAAAGGAAGACATTGAGGTGGCGGTTCCCCGACAAGCCCCACCCAACCCCGAAGATCTCATCAGAAAAGGAAAGGTGGCCTTTTTTAACTCATCCAAAGGCTATGGCTTTATCCGCGACAAGGATACCCAAGAGAGCATCTTTGTGCACGTGCACGGCCTAACCGAGGAGATACAGGAGGGCGATAGCGTAACATTTGAAACCGAAAAAGGCCCTAAGGGTCTAAACGCCATAAACGTAAAACGGGTTTAATAACCCGTTTTTTTGTGTACAAAAGTTACAGCTCGCTGAAACCAACGAGCCTCTGTCTTTCCTCATCCCACAGCCTTAGCCTTAAGGAGCGAAGGCTCGAGAAGAATGTGATGGGCCTGGTGTTCTGAAAAATGAGGTTTTCTTTGTAGCATTTCATCAACCTGTAGTTCGGAATACGTGGTCCCAAGTGGTGGATATGATGAAAACCAATATTGCCCGTAAACCATTGCAACACCCTTGGTAGCTTGAAAAAGGAGCTGCCCTCCAGCGCAATGCTTTTGTAGTCCCAATCGCCCGAGCGCACCCATTTCACATCCTTATACTGATGCTGTACGTAGAACAGCCACACCCCGTGTACCGAGGCAATGTATATAATGGGTAGCTGAATTAGCACATAGGCCTTCCATCCAATTAGCCATATGATAAGGCCAGCACCAGCAACTATTGCCAAATTTGACAGCTGTAAATATAGGTGCTCCCTGGGGCTCATATTGGCTTTGGGCAATCTAAGCTGGATTAAGAAATGCAAAGGAGGAGCAATGCCCAGTAGGAATATGGGGTGCCTGTAGAATCGATAGCTGAATTTGCCCCAACACGTAAGCTTTTTATACTCTGCAACCGTAAGGGTTTGCACATCGCCAACGCCTCGTTTATCGAGGTTACCAACCGTGGCGTGGTGCTCCTTATGATCCCTGTGCCACCTGTGGTAGGGTGTAAAGGCCAGTAATCCAAGCGGAATTCCAACCCAGCGGTTCATCCTTTCGGTTCTAAAAAAGGCGCCATGGCCACAGTCATGAAAAATGATAAAAGCCCGCACCAGAAAACCAGCAGCAAAAACCGATAGTAGCAGGGTTAACCAGTACGATACGTCAAGGCTGTAGTACATAAGTACCCATAGCGCAGCGTAGGGCACAACGGTATTGATTACCTGCCACCAGCTGGCCGCACTGCTAGGGTTGCTGTACCGCATCACTATCTGTTGCCAGGTATTCTCGGGGTTACTGCTTGTTGTCATTTTTATGTTTTGTTCGTTTTATAAGAGTTCTAATGCGTAGACCTCAAATGTACCCCTATTTTTATATCAAATCAACTTGGTATGGGTTAAACTTTAATGGGGCTGTCTCCAAAAAAAAGGTTCTACCACAAATTTAATGGAAGAATGTAAATTATAGTAAACCTAAATCTTTAGTTTGGGTTTGAAGACAGAAGTCAGAAGACAGAATTAACATGCTTCAACCTTCCAACTTCCCTGCCCGACTGCATCGTTCAGGCGGGGGTCTTCGGACTTCCGACCCTAAAATCATTCCACTAAAATTGCAGTAGTACCAAAAAAAATGAGACATCCCCATGGTAATTAAGCGGCAGCCCCTTATGCTTCAACCTGCGCCAGCTCCACCTTTTGGGCAACTACCTCGGTGATGTAGCGATCCTGCCCCTGCTTATCGGTGTACTTACGGGTGTTGAGCTTGCCCACAACCGAAACCAGAGCCCCTTTCCTTAGGCTTTCCATTAGCGCTTCGTCCTTTTTGGTGCGCCAGTGGGTTACTGTGTGCCAGGTGGTGTTGGTGATCCATTCGCCCTTAGCGTTTTTGTAGCTCTCGTTGGTGGCTACATTTAGGGTAATTAGCGAGCGACCGCTATCGAATGTGCGCTCCTCTGCATCGCGTCCAAGAAATCCTTGAATCTCTACCTTGTTAATTGTTGTTTCCATGGCTTAAAATTTTGAGTTGAACAATTGGTTTGATGATGCAAAGTAAAGCTCTCCTTAAAAGCCGATTCGGTTAATAAACGGGTAGAGTCGTTTAGCATTCGTTTGTAGTCGACAGCAAATTGGTAAATCGCACAAATATAGGGAGTAATATTTTGTGGTCGGTGGTCGGTGATTGGTAATCAGTGGTCGGTAATCGGTGATCGGTAATCGGTGATCGGTAATCGGTGATCGGTATTCGGTAATCAGTGTTCGTTATTCGGTGTTCGTTATTCAGTGTTCAGTATTCGGTGTTTAGTGTTCAGTATTCGGTAATCCCTGCCTGCCTTGACGCTTGCCTACCAAACAGGTAGGGCAGTCAGGCAGGGGTGTTCAGTATTCAGTGTTCAGAGTTCTGTGTTCGGTGTTCCCTGCCTGCCTTGACGGCCATAGCCGTCAAGCTAAGGACACAAAACAAATAAATAAAAACAATTCTTTTGATTGGTTTATACAGAATATTAATACTATAGCCCTCGTAGAGCCTGCCTGGCTGGCAGACAGGGGCATATAGCGATTGAAGAGATTAATACAAATGATTTTAAGCGCTTCGTAGACCTGCCTGCCGCCTTTAGATTTGCAGCACTTTATTAACAACTATTATTAACAATGATGATGTAAGTAGTTGATTTTCTTTTCTTTTTGCTACTTTTTCTTTTCTTTGTTGAATGTTGTTAATTTGTTAAAAAGGAATGGGGTGAACTTTCCTGCCGCAAAGGTTAGCAGACCTATTGCCTGTATTAGTCCCCATTCCTTTAGTTCAGTTGCCCAGAACCATTTAGAATTTTAGACTCAGGGTCTTTTAAAGGTGATAGTTTAGGCAACTTTTGTTCTAACAAATTTAGCTGTAAAATTATGAAAAACAAGCAAGTTATCATCGGAATCGATGTCTCTAAGGCCAGCCTGGATGTGTTCATACACGGCTGCAAAGGCTACTTTGTAGTTGACAATGGCCCAGCAGGGTTTTCGACCCTTTTGGAGACCGTGATCAAGAGGACCGGCTGTAGGAAGGATGAGCTATTCTTCTGCTTCGAAAACACGGGCAAGTACTCCAGGATGCTTAGCGTATTTCTGCACACCCAGTCCATCCCATTCGTCATGGAATCAGCCCTTAGCATTAAAAGATCGCTCGGATTGACCCGGGGGAAAAGCGACAAGGTGGACGCGCAGAGAATAGCTCTATACGCCTACGAGAAACGGGAGCGCCTAAGCCCAACGGTGCTGCCTGGGGCGGAGATTGATCAGCTGAAGGCCCTGCTCTCCCTGAGGGAGAAGCTTGTAAGGCATCGTACGGCTTACAAGAACGGCCTAACTGACCTGCACGACTGCTACAAGGAGGGGGAGAACAGCACGATCATAGGGGTACAGCAGCGCCTGATCTGCTCTGTTAACCAGGAGATAGCCGAGGTAGAGAGGGGGATACAAGCTATCATTCAGGGAGATGAGTCCTTGCTCAAAAACTTCAAGCTGGTACTTTCTGTCAAGGGGGTGGGAAAAATTTTAGCATTCTACCTGCTCGCCTATACGGCAAACTTTACCCTGTTTGGTAGTGCACGGGCATTTGCCTGCTACGCGGGTATAGCTCCATTCGAGTACTCGTCAGGAATGGTGAAGGGTGCGCCCCGGGTGCATCCGCTTGCCAACAAGCACCTAAAGTCATTGTTAAACCTGGCGGCGATGTCAGCCATACAGCAGAAGGGAGAGTATCAGTTGTACTACCATAAACGAGTTAACGAACTGGGAAAGAACAAGATGAGCATGCTAAATGTAATCCGAAATAAGTTGGTATACAGGGTGTTTGCAGTAGTCAACAGGGGAACGCCTTACGTAGATCTACTTAAATTTGCTGCTTAAAAAAACATTAAAAATTTTGTTTTTGTCTTAGAATACAGGCTGGTGCGCAATAAGGGATCCTAATATCTATTGCACGCCCTACGGCCTGCCTGCCTTCGGCAGTAAGGCAGGGGTGCTTTAGGTTTTGCTATTTAAACCCAATCGCTATCAACCCTCTACGAGGGTATTGAAAATTGCTTAGCTTGACGGCTATGGCAGTCAGGCAGGGGTGTTCAGTGTTCAGAGTTCAGAGTTCTGTGTTCGGTGTTCAGTGTTCAGTGTTCGTTATTCTGAGTTCAGTGTTCGTTATTCTGAGTTCAGTGTTCGTTATTCGGTGGTCGGTAATTCGTTATTCCCTGCCTGCCTTGACGCTTGCCTACCAAACAGGTAGGGCAGTCAGGCAGGGGTGTTCAGTGTTCCCTGCCTGCCTTGACGCTTGCCTACCAAACAGGTAGGGCAGTCAGGCAGGGGTGTTCAGTGTTCAGAGTTCAGAGTTCTGTGTTCGGTGTTCCCTGCCTGCCTTGACGCTTGCCTACCAAACAG
>Ga0334883_1002338_pt1 | contig 23658 bp, 20 predicted proteins | sample GraSluR1_MG_6_FD_207230 | JGI IMG/M metagenome (GOLD analysis project Ga0334883, IMG submission 207230) | Sludge microbial communities from methane-producing bioreactor in Wageningen University, Netherlands - Granular Sludge_09_05-R1 | ecosystem: Engineered > Bioreactor > Anaerobic >...
GACAACCCCAACAACCAGGTACTTTTGGATAACGTCAGCACATCAGGAACAAGCGGCATCGTCCTGAAAGAAAACCAGCCACTGCTTTTCACCATAAAACCAATACTGACATCCGACATGAAAAGCGCCTCTGCAGGAAATCTTGTAGTTACCCGTAAGCTCACCCCAAAACTGATCGAAAACATTTCAAGGAACCTTCATTTCAATTTTGCGATAGAACCAACAACAGAGAAAGAAAAAGAGATGTCTGACGAGCTTCCGCTTGTCTCCATAAGCGAGTACAACAACAAAGCCACAACTGTTTCAGGACGGATGCTTGTTAAAGATCACAGCGGGACACCCTCTTTCTGGGTGATCGGCATAGAAAAAAAGGAAGACATCGCAGCAGCTGAAAAGAGGATCCAGTTCCTTTTCCTGATCTTTGCTGTGATCGCTGTGCTGCTTTCGTTCCTTTATGACTTTTTCTTTAAGCACGCCTTTTCAAACAGGATGAAGAGACTGCAGAGAGAAGTTGAGGCTATCAGGGACGAAAAAGGCCATAAGGGTGTAGTTACAGTTGATTCTAAAAAAGACGAGATCAACAGTCTACAGAGAACATTAAGTGATGTGATGGCGTACCACGATTTCAAGCAGGAACATAAGAGTAAAATGGACAGCATAAGCATTATGGTATACGAACGTTTCGCTCAGGCAGGAAACCGCCTTTGCTATAAGACCCTTGAGGACATAGCGACAGCCTTCTCTCCTGGTGATGAAAAATTCAGGAGCGCTCTCCCCCGTGCGGCTAAAATGACAGTCAAGTTCTGTGAAAAGCTAAAGCTGCCCGATGAAGAAAAATTCTACGCATACCTTGGCGCCCTTTTTAGCAGGATAGGACTTCTTGGCATACCTTTCTCGATACGGAACAAAACAACCGAGCTCTCCCCCGTCGAACTGAGGGAGTATCATAAGTACCCGATATTATCAAAAGATTTCCTTGAGTCAGTCGAGCTTCTGCGCCCTGCTACCCAGATCCCTCACTGCTGGAACGAAAAATGGGACGGCACAGGGTTTCCAAAGGGACTGAGCGGAAGCGCGATTCCTTTGACCGCGCGCGTCTTTGCTATTGTTGACACATGGAATGAGATCACAAGGCCTTGGCTTGGAAGAAAACTGCCGACTCAGGAAGAGGTTGATCTGAAGCTGCGTGAAATGGCGGGAACGAAATTAGACCCCTATCTCACGGAACAGTTTATACAATTACTGCATGATGAAGGGAAAACTATCTGAAATGAATATTGTTGACGCAAGAGGACTTGATTGTCCCAAACCTGTTATATTGACAAAAGAGACTGTTGAAAAGGGATGCAGGTCTTTTGCAGTCTGGGTAGACAACGAGGTCGCAGCGGCAAATGTTGCAAGGTTTCTTGAGAACAAAGGATTTATGGTCAAAAAAGAGTACGGGGAGGAATCCATCGTACTTGAAGCTAAGATCGAGTCCAAAGAGACCCAGGGAACTCCTCAAAAGAAGGGATCAACAGGTATCATGTTCACTTCTGACATAATCGGGGCAGAATCGGGAGGACTTGGAGAAGTCCTCATGAAATCCTGTCTGGGCACACTGGTACAGGGTGAAAAAGCCCCCTCTGTTATCGCTTTGATGAACAGTGCCGTGAAAATGGCTTTAAGCGGATCCTCATGCCACGACTATCTCTGCGAATTAAGGGACCGTGGGACCCTAATCCTTGTCTGCGGGACATGCACGAAACATTTTGGGATAACTGAAGCCGTTTCGGTCGGAGTTATCTCCAACATGTTTGAGATTACAGAGGCCGTCTTCGGCACAACAAAACCTATAGTGATAGGCTGATCATGTCGATTTATCTTAACAATGCCGCAACAACATGGCCCAAACCCCCGTGTGTCCCCGATGCCATCTATGACTTCATCGCAAACAGGGGAGCAAATGTCGCAAGGGGCTCCGCTTCCATGAGGGACATCCAGAGCCTTGACAATGTCTTTACCTGCAGGCAGAAACTGGCGGAACTGCTGGGCGGTCATCAGAAATGCGACCCAAGGTTCATAACTCTCACTTCCAATATCACGGAATCAATAAATATAATCATAAAGGGCTTCCTGAGACCCGGAATGAGGGCAGTTACATCATCGATGGAACACAATTCCGTTCTGAGACCGCTCAGGAGGGCGGAGAGTGAGGGAGTAGTTCTCGATATCATACAGTGCAGCCTTAAGGGATATCTGGACCCGGCATCTCTCAAAAAAAATCTTTCAGGTGGGGCGGATATCGCAATAGTAAACCACTGCAGCAACGTCAGCGGATCTCTCCAGAATATTCAGGATATAGCGGATGTTTGCCGGACATCCAATGTCCCGCTCGTTGTGGATTGCGCCCAGACAGCAGGTATAATCGCGATCAGTGCACAGGATCTGGGAGCCGCTGCTCTGTGCTTCACCGGGCATAAAGGACTTTTCGGACCTCAGGGGACCGGAGGTATCGTGTGGGATCCGGAGTTCGCACAGAGATGTTCGCCCCTTTTTGAAGGAGGAACAGGAAGCATTTCCCATGAGGAGTTTCAGCCGTCACAGATGCCTGACAAGTTCGAGGCAGGAACGCCGAACCTTCCGGGTATCGCAGGTCTGCTTGCATCTGTAGAGTGGATAGAAAAAGAAGGCATCGACAAAATCAAGGAACATGAGGACCGTTTGGGCAAAATGCTTGAAGAGGGACTTATGAAGATAGAGGGGCTCAGGATGATCGGTCCCGGATCAGGCGAGCCCAGGCTTCCCGTTTATTCCGTCAACATAAAGGGAAAGGACAACGCAAAGCTTGCCCGTGACCTTTCTGACATCTACGGGATCGAGACACGACCGGGACTTCACTGCGCACCCATTGCACACAGAACACTGGGAACGTTCCCTGAAGGAGCGCTGAGGATGTCTCCGGGCTATTTCAACACACCAGAGGATATCGACCGCACACTTTGTGCACTTACTGAACTTGCCAAGAGTTAAGATCTGCTATTTAATATTTTTTAGGTCAGCCTGATATAAATCCTTTTTGGATAAGTATCTGACGGGACTCTTCATCGGCAGGACGGAATCCTTTGCTCAGTAGGTCCCTTATATATGTACTGTTATATGTGAAACAGAAAATCATATTCACCAGCCACAATGTCAGTACACCGGCAACGAACATGATGACTGCCCACTTGGCGTCCCCCCTGAATATCGGAACACAAAAACCAAAGAAGAAGACTGTCCAGCTGAAGCCGACCTTAGCCGTCCGAAGCTGGCCTGCCTGGTCCTCAAGCCTAATTATCATTTTTTGATCCCTCTCTTTCCTGCGCTTGCTCAAGGGCCATTATCGCAGCCTTTGAAGTCCCCAGCCAGGTAATGCCAATAAAGCAGGCCATAACCGGAAGTGAGACATATTTGAACTCAATGCCGCCCTTCATGTAGACTGCAAAAAAGAGGATCAGCAGCACAACAGCTGAAGCAAGGAATACCTTTGACATCCTGTTGATCAATCTGGCTGTACGAAGTGTCATAACATCCACCCTTTGAGAAATATACGGAATACTGATAAATAATACCACAGGCCCGCTATAAAAAAGGTATAATTTGCATGGATCAAATCAACAGGAGGGGGATTAACAATGATCATGTATCTACTGGCAGCAGCTGCAGTTTTAGGTTTATGGCTAATGACCACGTACAATGGCCTCGTAAAGCTCCGCAACCTTATGCAGGAAGGGTGGAGCGGCATAGACGTACAGCTGAAAAGGCGTTCAGACCTTATACCTAACCTGGTTGAGACAGTCAAGGGATATGCTTCTCACGAAAAAGAGACTCTTCAGGGAGTGACCAACGCCCGTGCCGCTGTAATGCAGGCGGGAAACGATCCTGAAGCAAGGCTGCAGGCAGAAAACGCCCTGACAGGAACGCTGAAGTCTCTCTTTGCTGTTGCAGAAAACTATCCGGAGCTTAAGGCTAATACCAATTTCCTTGACCTTCAGCAACAACTGGGAACTATCGAAAATGAGATACAGATGTCCAGACGTTACTACAACGGAACTGTAAGAAACCTTAATACTGCCATCCAGCGTTTTCCTGCTGTTTTGATCGCGAGACAGTTCGGTTTTAAAGAAGCTCCGTTCTTCGAGGCTGAGGAAGAGGCGAGAGATAACCCAAAGGTTTCATTTTAAACAGAATTTTGTGATACTTGAGGGAGGGAAAATATGAGGAACGCCAGAGACTGTCTTATTAAAATTACGACACTGCTGTGCGCGGCTGTTTTCATTATATTATCAGGAGCTAAAGTAACCGAAGCAAGGGAAACTTTCAACAGGTTCAACGCTGACATAATAATAAACGAGAACAGCTCTGTCGAAGTTACTGAAGAAATTCTCGTCAACGTTGAGAATATCGAGATCAACAGGGGCATAATCCGTTCGCTTCCTGTGGAATACAGGGACGGAAAAGGCAATTCAACAGAACTCAGACTTGAGATAACAGAGATAAAGCTTGACGGTCAGGACATCCCATGGAGCTCTGTAAGAGCAGGGGTAAACGTAGATGTTAAGATCGGTGATCCGAATAAGATCATACCCAGGGGACTCCATACATTTCTGATAAAATACCGGATCGAAAGGCACATAGGATTTTTTGAGGACCACGATGAACTCTACTGGAACGTGACGGGAAAAGATTTTACTTTTCCCGTGCTTGAAGCATCATGCAGGGTAGCACTTCCGGGAAAAAGTTTCGGAGAGGGATTCAACACGATAGAGTGGTATGTGGGCCAGTATGGCTCAAAGGGAGACAACAGCAGAGCAAGACAGGATTCCGGAAGCGTTTTTACAGTCGGAGCGCTTCAGCCGGGAGAGGTTTTCACAGTAGTCTATACTTGGCCAAAAGGTCTGGTCACTCCACCGCCCCCTCCTGCCAGGGACAACGAAAAGGCTCAGGGTGGGATCGCCGCAGCAACATTAACATTGATCTCCGGCTGGTTCTGGTTCGCCTGGAAAAAGTGGGGCAAAGACCCGGATAAAAAAACAGTTATCCCTCTTTTTTACGCACCTGATGGCGCATCCCCCGCATTCCTTAGGTACGTGAGGGACATGCGGTTGGATCAGACAGGCTTCACTGCTGCAATAATTGGGCTGGCTGTTAAGGGAGCCATTAAGATCGTCGAAGTTGAAGGAAGAGATACCTTCTTTGGAAAGGGTAAGGGGCACTTTGTGTTACATGAGAAAGAAACCGAACCGGAAAAACTTCAGCCTGAAGAAGAAGCTCTTATGATGCAGCTTTTCCCCGGAAGCATAGACAGAGTGGCTCTGGTACAGGATAACGGTGGCACGATCTCCGGAGCGATGAGAAGTCTTGCAAGAAATCTCAGAAACACAAACTCTGCAATTTTCACAAGAAACACAGATAAGATGGTGCCCGGCCTTGCTTTGTATGGGCTTGGAATAGCAGCAAGCTACCCATTCAGCGGGGAATATCCATTGAACACCATGCTGGCTGGGGTTTGCGGACTTCTTATCATTGCGCTGGGGATGAGACTGAGCAAAGCTGCAAATACAGGCGGACAGAATATAAAACAGTTTCTTGGAAGAGCTTTCCCTGCTCTTGCTGTTGGTCTTGTAGGGGCAATAGCGCTTGGGGGAGAGGGCCTGTCCCCATTCACATTTGTCTTTTTCATAGCTTCGGCAGCGATCATTGCCGTAATGAGGCCTCTTATGGTCTCAAGGACTCAAAAGGGCAGCAATATTTTGAGCGAGGCAGAGGGGCTTAAGCTGTACATGGACACAGCAGAAAAAGAGAGGCTTGAAATGTTCAACCCACCGGAAGAGACTCCGGAGCTCTTTGAAAAGCTTCTTCCTTACGCACTTGCACTCGATGTTGCAAAAACCTGGGGCAACAGGTTTGAAAGTGTTTTGACAAAAGCCAGTTATAAGCCTGAATGGTATTCAGGACCTTCACCATATCTGTTCCTGAATGGTTCGGGCCTGAATAATTTCTCGTCAAGCCTAGGCAGCCGCCTGGGACAAAGCATGGCTCCACAGTCTGCCCCCGGGACATCTTCAGGTATGGGAGGCGGCGGTTTTGCCGGAGGCGGAGGAGGAGGCGGTGGTGCAAAGGGCTGGTGATATAAAGCCCTAAGTTCCGGACCGGCTTTCGGGAAGATTCAAGAGGTGCTTTTTGAAACGCAAGGTTTCTAAAAGCACCTCTTTTCATTGGCCTACCGGGATCGCTTTATTACTTGTTCTTTACTACAGTCCGTATCGTATCCCAGATATCCGGAGTCTCGTGTCCCTTCCTCCAACCTGCGACCCCCGCAAGCCGGTATTTATCAAGGATAGAGAGCTTGGTTTTGATGGAATCACTGTTTTCTACCCAGACCTTGTAGGTCTTTCCATCTAAAAGATATGAATAGAAATACTGTCCCTTGTCACTGAGCCAGACCGGGGAGAGTGCTCTTTGCGAAATAATCGAATCGGACTCGGACATAGTGAGAGTAGAGCCTTTGACTTTGACTTTTCCCTGGCCTACAGGAGTTTCCTCCCATTTCCTCATGTAAAAAGGAACACCTAATATCAGCTTTGCAGGAGGCACGCCCTCCTCTATTGTTTTCTGCACTGCACGTTCGACCCACGGCATCGAAGCGACAGAACCTGCCCTCGGAGAGGTCCTCCAATGTTCGTCATAGGCCATGAGCATAACGTAATCAACGTGTTTTGAAAGTGCCGCCCTGTCGTGGCTCCTTGACAGATTACTGTTTCCGGGAACGTGTACGTCTACTGAGCTGATAAGTCCCTGGCCTTTAAGATAACCGCTGAGCAGTGAGATGAAACGCACATATTTGTCCCTGTCTGCAGCATCAACGTTTTCAAAATCTATGTTTATGCCGTCAAAACCATAGAGCTTTGAATAACATAGAATTCGTGCAATAAAGGTATTCACAGCAGCAGTGTCGTTGAAAAACCTTGACGTGTTCTCTTTGCTGAAGCCGTTTGAGACAAGGGGCCATATGCGGTATCCCTTTTCGCGTGCAGCCTCAACATAGGCTGCGGAAGCCCTGTTTGCCATGTTTCCGCGGCCGTCGGTAAGGTTGAACCATGTCGGCGAGATCACATCAAGTCCATCAATACGATCTTCAGCTCCGAGATCCGGGTTGTCCCTTGTGATGTGTGCCCACGCAAGGGTGATCCGTTTATTTTTCAGGAAGGCATTATCAGGCTTTCTTATGTTCAAAGGAGTATTGAGAGTGATCCTTTTGAGTTCGAGACCTGCATTTGTCTCATCTGCAGCTATCCCTGTCAGTTTTTCCAGTCCTTTTACATTAAAATAAGAGATGCCCTCATTGTCCATCGAGGGGAAATATAGGGAAATGGATCTTCCTGCCAGCCTCTCAAGTTCCTTAATGCCAAAAACTTTGGCAGGTTCCCTGACTTCAATAAGAAAGCCCTTTCCATTCGGACCTTTCGTTAAGGGCAGCCCCAGCATACCCAGGACATCTGCGGGCACCCATATATCCTTTCCGCGGACAATGGCTGTCCCCAGCAGATCCTTTGAGGTCCCCTCGGAGAATATTACGTCAATGTACCTGTCGCCGTCGTCAGCGCTTGCAATGGAATTAAAAATGAGAGCAAAAAACAGGAAAGAGAGAAAGACCGCACGGTGCAAAAACTTTATCTTTATCAATTCATATAACCCCTTTCTAAACCTCTGCTATAATCTTAACCTCATTTACTTGTAAGAGATTCCGCAAAATTGCTATATAATGCGTAGATAAAATCTTTTCCGACGGAGTGCTTTGAACTGAGAAAATTAACACTGATAACTGCAATGTTCCTGTTGCTTCTTTTTACAAAAGAGGCCTCCTGCTCTCAGGGCATGGGCGTCAGCTCTGACTATTTTTTAAAGAGGATGGGTTATGCCTGCTCAAAAGTAAAAAATGGGATCTCCAGTGTTACTATTGCTTCTGATATCCAGGATGCCGGAAAATCAAAAAGAGTCCTGGACTGCGGCAATAAGTTAATGCTCGTACTAACAGAATCAGATGATGGAAAAGAACTTTTAAATGTGGCTTTACTCTATCTTACTGACAATTATGCGGATGAAGACAGGCCCTCTTCCATCCTGAGATCCTTCGAAAACAGCCGTTTTGAGAATATTTGCAGACAGCTGATTTTTTCTTTGGGCAGCGATATCTCAGACTCAGAAGCGGAAAGCGCTTTGAGGTCTATCGGGATACATGGCAACATGCTTGACGGTGTACAGAGAAGCAGTTCTGTAAAAGGTTACAGGTGCATGCTGAAGCTTCAGCCGGGCGGTATGATAATGATGGTAATATCAAAGATCTGATCGACCATAAAAAAACAAAAAAGGAGAAAAAAGGATGAATATTGAACAACTTCTTGAAAGACTTGACACAGCAGAGACCGATGAAGAGATCTCTGAAATAGGCAGAATGATACTGGAAATCGACCCTGAAAGCCCCTACGGCAAGCTGGCTGTCTGGGAAACAATGGATTATGAGGGCTGCGTCGAAAATCTTGATATGCTTAGAGAGGCTCTTTCCGGAATAAGGATGATAATATCTGAAAAAGATACACCTCCTGATATAGAGGAAGACCGCGACGCTCAGGCTTACTGCACTATATTGATGAACCTCGGCTACTCTCTGCTGGCGGAGCAGGAGACTGAAGAAGCGCTTGAAGTTGCAAAAGAATTTGCAAACTTTGATGACGAAGGCTTCTATCCCAGCCGCACACTGCTTTACCGCTGCATGCTCGACCTGCAGATGTACAGACAGATCTTTGATACGCTTGAGAGCGACCCTCTCGAATCTGTAGTAGGTGAACACGCCAGGGCGATAGCGTTGATCGAAACAGATGCAGAGCCCGGTGAGATCCGCGACGCTGTCAGCTACGCTATCTCTCTTGATCCTGAAGTCCCCTTCTTTGTTCTCAACATCTGGGAGTTCCCTGAGCCTGAGGATGACTTAGATGAAGATATCGAAGATACAGTAAATTACGCGACTTATGTAGCAGAGCCGTGGTGTTGTTCAGACAAAAGACTGGCCGCCCTCAGTGCGCCGACATTCCTCTTCGGATACCTTACAGACAGACTGAACGATGAAAAAGAGATCCAGGTCTTAAGAGAAGGATACGAAGGCGCAGGCGTTCTTAATGAAGTTGAAGAGGCAAAGGCTAAGATCCGTGAAATGGAACAGCAGGCATGCGACCCGGAAGAGATAGACGCTGTAGCACTTGGTGAAACAGGAGTAATCGTTGAAAAACTTCTTGGCTGAGAATTTTTAAAGGGCGGCCCCTGTAGGCCGCCCTTTTTTATTTTTCTTCTGAAGTACAGCTGTTGTCAATTATCAGACCCTGGTTAGTCTCACCCTCCATGTAAGCTGAGAAGCTGCCTCTGTATATCCTTATCGCAGGATGTGGCCCCTCTTCCCACTTTCTCTCGCTGAACCAATCCTGATCTATCAGGTTGTTCGATTCTCCCTCAAAAACAGGCATATAGAGCACGTTGTCAACAGCAAGATCAGAGAAGAAATGTGTCCCGTAGGAGAGTTCGGGCATAAAACCAAGTCTGGGTATGCCAAGTTCAACTATGCAGCAACAGTTGGTCAGTTCATCGTACTTCACAGGCACTCCCAGTTCCGGATTGCTGGATCCTACACGACCGGGCGAGACGAAAATGAACTTCTGTCCGTTCATTTGGCTGTTGATCTCTCCAATGCCTCGGGCCACCTTAAAGAAATCCGGGTTTGAATAATAGATCCTGTGGTCTACATAGACAAGGAAAGGAATATTGTTTATAACTCCCGGTGTGACCATTCTGTCTGCCTTAAGAAGGATACGCTTTCCCTCAAGGTCAGGCATATCCTCTTCTGTACATGTCTGGCACCAGCATGGACGGGACTGTATCAGGCAGAAGCTGTCGTCGAGAGGTTCGTATGCAAATTCAATATCTGCTGGCAGCCCCATGGAAGACTCAAGAAGCGGAAGAGTCTTCTTCATCCTTTCAAAAAAGTTCGGATATTTCTTGGGGAAATTATCAAACGTCAGACAAACTTTAGACCCCAAATCTATCTTTTTTGTAGTCTTCATAAGGGAAGATAGGCACCCCCCCTCTGAATCATAGCAGTAGACCTGAGCATACGCGTCAAAATCAGGGTGATGCTCGATCAGCTGCGGCCACTCTTTTTTAATGTCAAGAGTCGTCAGTTCATTCGGATTTTCCCTGTCGATGACATGAAATCTTTCCTGCGAATGGATAGCAATTTTTTCCGGGTTCTGTCCGTCGGGCCGCAGGTATGCGTTGGTAAGAGAGATCGTTCTTGCATAACCTCTCTTAGTGCTCATCGTTCCAAGCCCGAATACTATCCTAAGAACGCCGTCCTTTTGTTTTACTCTTTTGTTCCATCGTCGGAAATTCTGCGAATATCCGACGCCGGCTATAGTCGGGTAATAATATCTGCCATGCCACCTTCCCGACATCCTTATCACAATGATGCCCATGTCATCGTCGCCAAGACAGTGCTTTTCCCTGTAGCTTACAGCCTGAGGGAAATAGATCCTTGCATATATTTTTCTTATTTCCCTTTCTACGACACTTACTCTCTCTCCCAACGAGGGCGAATCATTGCTCATGAAAGTAGTGAGGTACTTGCCGGCGAAAGAATGCTTGGCAGAATCTTCAAGTCTGCTGCTGCTTCTTATTACCACCGGGTCATGCATTTCTGAGAGGAATTTCCGTACAGCTTCGCCAACTATCTTTGGCAGCGGTATCTTAAGGAAAACCTCTTCCAGCCTTTCAGGTTCATTTTGTGAGATCAGGAGATCCAAAGACGGCACTGCTTCAAGGAACTGGTGGAAAATGTCAATACCAAAGTAGATAGACTCCGGCACCTTGCTGTTGCAAAGCTGCGGGTCTCCTGAATCACGTAGTTTTCTGAGCGCAAAAAGAAGAGATCTGCCTTTTCCTCCTATTGTCCCCTTGCCGAATATTATCGGTGCAAATTCCGGATCATCGTGCGGGTCCCAAGAAAAATATTCTTCCCTGATCCTTTCCAGATCGGTCACTTGCCCTTCACCTCCGTGTCACCTTTGTCGATCACGATCCCAACTTCGCTGTCACCATCAAGCAGGACATCGAATGTTCCATGGTAGTGCCTCACTGCCGGATGATGGGTAGATATCCAACTTCTGCTGTCGAACCATTCCTTGTTATATATATTTCCTTTTTCTCCATCAAATACCGGAAGATATAGGATGTTGTCACCATCCAGGTCAAGAAAAAAATGGGTCCCATATGAAAGTTCAGGCGCCATCCCCTTGCTCGGGATGCCCAGTTCTACCAGGCAGCCTGAATTTGAAAGCTCACTGTACTGTACAGGAACTCCCAGAACAGGATTGGAACTCCCCCAGCGTCCGGGGCCTACAAGAAGGTATCTCTCTCCGTCCAGCTTTTCGTTGATATCTCCTATTGCCCTTGCCACATCATAAAAATCCGGGGTTTTGCCATACAATTCAGGATCCACATATACTATGTGGCTTATATTTTCCAGCCTGCCATTAGCAACCATGCGATTTCCCCTCAGAATGACCTTCTCAGGATCTACTGCGGGTATTTCGACCTTTCCCCTGTCATCATATACTGAGAGCGGCCTAAGCTGGACGAGAGTGAACTCGTCCTCTGCACTTTCGTAGGTAAACTCCATATCTGTCGGCAGCTGCAGTTCCTTTTCAAAGAGCTGCAGCAATCTCTTTATCCTTATAAAAAGCTGAGGACATTTTTGCGGCAGTTCTGCAAAAGTAAAAACAGCCCTTGGCGCTACCATGTCATTTGTGTCAGCAAGAAGCCAGTGAAACATGTTGTCATCAAACCATTGCAGATAAGTCTGAGCCATCTTATGTTTTTTTGAGATCATTTTGATGTAGTTCGCAGCATAAGCTGTCATAAAGGCATTATGCTCAATATCCACATAATCAAACTGCTCCTGAGAATGTGATACTATTTCTGAAGGCCTGTTGCCTTCAGGCCTTAAATTGGGGTTTGTCAGATAAAAGGTACGCGCAAAGCTCCTGTCCACTGTCCGGGTGCCAAGACCGAAACATATTCTTGCCACACCATCTTCCTTTTTGATCCTTGGCGAGGGGCGCCTGAAAACCTGTGAGAATGCCGCTCCCGCAAGCTCAGGATAGTACTTGTTTTCCCTCATCCTTCCAACGATCGGCTGGATAAGGACACCCATCCGTTCTCCTCCCCAAAGTATATTGTGTTTTCTCTTATATTCTCTGGCTGCCGGATTGTATGTTGAAGCATATACCTCTTTGATCGCTGCTTCCAGATCCTTCCTCCTTGAGGCCCTGTCTCCGCTGTTGGCTACAAATTTTGTGGCGTACTTGCCGGCAAAAGAAAGGTTGACGTCATCTTCTAGGATCGATGATGAGCGGACCGACATTGGAGTATCTATCAAATCAAGAATTCTTTCCAGATCTTCATCAACGCTCTGAGGCAGAACAGCTTCCTGGCATATCCTGTGAAGCTTAGGGGCATCGCTGTGCTCCCTAAGGTCCAGGAGTCTGTCCCACAGCCTGTTCTCTTCCATAAATTCTTCAAAGACAGAAGTCGTTATTACGAAAGTGCATCTGGGCAGAAAAACTTCCTCAAGCATCCCGTTCGATTTCAGGACCTCATGAGCAAAGCTCAGGCCTTTTGCCTTTCCTCCGACCTTCCCGCTGCCGATCAGCCAGCCTCTTTCCCTGTAGTAAGGCTCCGGGTCAAAACTTTTATAATATTCTCCATATTCCATCCTTCCACCCCCGCTAAGCAACATAAAACAAACTTTTTGATGCAATTTTTTTGTTTTGATCATCTGCACCTATTAAGATGATATACTGTTGAAGCTTCTTTTACAAGAATTTTAAATAGGAGGTAAACAATGAAATTTGAGCTTCGTCGAGACACCTGGTCCTGCGGAGTATTTGCATTAGTTGCAATGGACAGGTTTTCTAAAATATTTGCAAACAAGGGCGTCGGTTTTGAAATGGGGCCGCTCTCGTACTCTCTGACACAGACTACTCAGATCTTGGCAAGTGAGCCGGCGCGCAGCAGGGCTTTTATAATAATACCTCCGGTCATACTGGTTTTCTGGGTCTTTTATAAATGCGGCGGAATGAAACCCAAATTGTGGACCATGCTTCTGCTCGCCGGATTAGCAGCCATGGCATACGACCTCATAATGGCTAGAGGATTTCAGTACCCTCTCTTATTTACGACAGAAACCGGCATAACAATATTCAGCCTGGCTACCCTCTATCTTCTGCTGGGAACAATAGCAGGAATATTTGATATGGCATTTGAAACTATCAAAAGCAAAGAATAGACTGACTAAAAGTAGAACGGAGGCATATCAAAACTGCGCTCCGTTCTCGATTATTGAAAAACAATATTTAATTTGTCGGAAACAGGCTGGAGATAATAAGCGCCTTACGGGTTGATCCAGATATCTCTTTCGTATCTGTCTTCGATCACTTCATATACATAACCCCTGTCCCTGTCCCACGCGTACCTTCCATTCGAAGCTATTGAGCCGTATCCGTCAAGATACTGCATGTTTCTTGAATCAGCGGTGTCTCTGGTAATATATCCGCGGTAAATAGGAAGGACAGGAAGTCTTCCCCTGATCTTTTTTATGCTCCAGTCACCCGGAAGGCCTGTGACCGATATCACATCATTCAAAACCTTATCCATTCCCTCGGGGATCTCTTCAATAAACATGACTTTGCCCATTCCAGACTTACCGAATAGATACAGCAAATATGCTGAGCCCCATACTCCGTCAGGTATCTGTCTAAGGGAGTCCACAGCTACAAACAAGGCATCCATTGTCATTAGCTGTCTTGGCTGTACGCTCCTCTGGGGGACGAATCCAGATACTTCCTGCCACCTTGACGGGTCTCCCTGCGGAAACACCCTGTTTATGAGCGATACAGCCGCAGCCGCCCTCCAGCGAGGCTCTCCGTCCCAAAGCTTGTTCCACAGCTCAGCTTCGGTCCCCTGAGGGGCAATGTCAAGCATATCAGCAATTACAGCGGCTCCGGTATCTTTTATTTTACTTCTTTTCTCCATCTCAGCAGTGAATGTGTCCCAGTCAGAGGCTGCAAAGACAGGCGCAGGAGATAATGATATCGCCAATACAAGAAATACAGCTAACATACACTTAACTTTCATCTTTACAACACCCCTCAAAAGATAAGTTTCAGGCATAAATATCAAGTAAGATTTTTATCGGCATCATATCAGCTGACTCTGTCGCCTCTTATCGTTATTTCTCTCTCCCACGGTCCTGCAGGCCAGGCCTTCCTGTTTACCCCTGCGGGAAGTATCTTCCATACTACCGCTTCCCCCTGCTCTGAGCCGACTATATCAAGTAAAAATATCTCACCGGGCGAAAAAGGTATATAGACGACATCATCAGCCTTATATATTCTCTCAAGTTTTTCAGATGGGACTTTGCCATCTTCAACAAACTTCCAGAACTCTCCCCTTCGCCTGCCCGATGCGCTTAACTTTTTGATCCCCTCTTCGGAAACCATTACTACTCCAGATTTTCCGTAGCCTGTTAAAAACCATCTTAGAAACTCAGCCCTGTCGTTAAGATCACCTGAAAGTGAGGGCAGGGCTTTTCTGCAGTAAAAGCCAAGGTATGCTTTTGAATTTTTTCTTTGGAGCCCTAACATCTCTCCCAGTGTCCGAGCTGCTTCTTTTTCCCCGTTCTCGACCAACAGATTTTTTATGGAAGCAGTCAGCTGGTCTTTTTTATCACCTTCGCCCGGATATATGAGACTGATGGAAACTTCATATATCTCCGGAAGCATAAAGTCCATATCTGTCTCTTCTTCCATGTCTGAAGATACAGCAGTTACTGATGTTTGAAAAGATGGAACCGCATCACCGGATACTGCATTTTCATCCTCAGCTGCAAGGAGACGATCGCTTCCGATCAAGAGAAAAAATAAAATTGTTAAAGTCGAACATGCTATAAATGCCATTACATTTCTTCTCTGGATCTTATACCTTCCGACACCTTCGAAAGGAGCTTCAGAACCGATTTTAATGCTGCTAAACATCTATGTATTTTGTCTCCCCTTTTCTTGATGATCGTCCGTTCCCGACGGGCATGGAACCGTCAAATGCCATTATCAGGACAGGCAATCCGAGAAGGATAGGTGTTATGATCCCCCAAAGCCAGAAATTTTTACCAAGTCTCTCTGCGATCCTTCCCCATAGGTAGACATTGGCGGCAAAAGCTACAAGTGCAGCTCCCGAGCTGAAGACCTCAGCAAAGACATAGAAACTGACTATGTTCATTGCAGCAGTTATTATCCCCGGCGCAACTATTGCAACAGTGAACCAGCGGGAAATCCGTGCGCAGTCGCAAAGAAGCGCAATGTTGTAAAAAGGGATAAGAAACCGGAGGAAGGATCCGATCCTGAACTTCTCCCCCAATCTGGAAAACACATAAGCCGCAAAGATATAAATTCCAAAGCACATAAGTACCAGCACAATGACTGCCAATGCTCCGAAAAGTATTGTGAACATTACTCTTTAGACCTCTTTTCCAGCTCTGATATCACATTTCCAAGTTCTTTGATTTTATCTCCGTAAAGTGCCCAGTTGCCCTGTCGCTGTGCTTCCTGAGCTGAATCGTATAATTCCTGGGCCTGTTTGGCAAGGGCAGGAATATCTCTTTCTCCGGATAGGTTCTCTCCGTAGGATTCTCCTGTCCCATTTCCTCCGACCATCTCGGCAACTGATCCCGGCCGGACAGCTGATCCTTTTTCTGAAGTTTTTTTGCCTATAAGTTTTTCAAGCGCCCCGGCAAATGTCTCATCCCATTCCACTCTGCCACCTGTTGAAACAATTACTCTCTTCAACTCAGGCAGTTCGCCGTTCTCCGCTTTAAGATAGAGCGGCTGGACATAAAGCAGTGATTTGCCTATCGGTATGACCAGCAGGTCGCCTATTATTACATCCGATCCCCTCTGGCTCCATAGGGAGAGCTGCGAGGATATTTCCGGATTCTGATTTATAAGGGCCTCTATCTGGGCCGGACCATATATGAGCTTCTGCTTCGGGAACTTGTAAACAAGCAGTTCACCGTAATTTTCCGGGTCGCATCTTCCTGCCATCCAGCCGATAAGGTTATCCCTGCCAAGCGGCATATAAGGAACGATGATCGCAAATTCCGGATCTTTTTCACCCCATAGCTTCATTGTCACGTAGTTTGGTGAGATCCTTCTCTTGCGTCCGGCCGGCGTTACTTCCCAAACGTCTTCCCTGTTGTAATAAGTATTTGTGTCGGTCATGTGATATGTCCTGTAAACATCGGTCTGGACCTCAAAAAAGTCCTCCGGATACCTCATGTGCTTCCAAAGCTCATCAGACATTTCGCCCGCAGATTTGAAAATATCCGGAAATATTTTTCGCCATGTCTGGACCAGGGGATCCTTTTCATCAACTACATAGAAGGACATTTTGCCGTCATAGGCGTCTACAGTTGCTTTAACGCTGTTCCTCAAATAATTGACTCCGTTGAAATGGCGCAAAGTCGGATCAGCAGTCATGACGGGCTTTGAATATGGATACCTGTGAGTCCATGTATATGCGTCCTGTACCCATATTATCCTGCCCTCAAATATAACAGGATACGTGTCGCTGTCATATATCAGGAAGGGCGCTATTTCATTTAGGGCTTCACGGACATTCCTGTGGAAAAGGACCCTGCTCTCCGGTCTGAGCGCACCGGTAAAGAGTATCTCCGTATCTCGGAACCTGAGGGTGAAGAGCAGCTTTTTCCAGAAAGAATCCAGCTCTACCCCACCATTACCTTCGTATGTGCTTCTAACATTCGAATCACCCATAGGATAATCGAATTCTTTTACATCAGTATTGACAAGCACATAAAAATCATCCATCGATCCATAGTATATCTCCGGTCTGTCAAGCCTGATATCAACTGTTGACCTCGGGGGGAGATCCTTCATAAAGAAGAATGGCAGCCCGCCGGGAGATACCTCGTTTACCGGATTCATGACTACCCCGTAACCGTGGGTGAATTCCAGATGCATGTTGACCCATGTCTGGTTTTGAAGTTTCGAGAGGTCCAGTTCCCTCACGGAGAGCATTACCTGTCTGTTGCTGCCGTTAAGCATATATCTGTCTATGTAAACATCATCGAAGTCATAATATGTCCTTATGGCCTGCAGCTGTTTATACGTCCTCAGAAGCGGGGAATAATCCCACAGACGGATATTCCTTACCGTCTCCTGATCTGCCAGCAATTCTTCAGGGGTGACTTCATTTTCTGGTGTTATATCTATTGTCCTGACATCATTAAGTCCAAATGCCCTTCGGGTATAATCCAAGTGGTGTTCAAGGTACGGTTTTTCCAGTTCATACTCGTTGGGTTTAACTCTGTACTGCTGGACCAGTCCGGGAACAAAAGACCTTGATACCCAGCCAAGCAAAAGAAGGGCTCCTATCAATACTGCTGAGATCTTCCACATAGGTTTGTAGAAATTCATAAGAAGAAGTGCAGCAGCAGCGATCGCTGCGGCAGTCAGTATTTTATAAGCCGGAAGAAGTATGTTCACATCAGTATAGCCCGCCCCGAAGACTACGCCGGTCGGTGAAAAAAGAAGCTCATATCTTGCAAGCCAGTATCCGCCTCCCCAAACCAGGAGAATGAGCGCGCCAAGAAGGGACATATGCAGCCTGGCCCTTGGAGATGTCGTTAATTTAGTTCCATCAAGTGCAAGAGAGCGCGTCATAAAGTATGATACAAACGTTCCCATAAAGGTCACTACCAACAGCCCCTGAAGCCATGACTGGATATATTTTATAAACGGGAGCGTAAAGACATAAAAACCCAGGTCAAAACCGAACAATGGGTCTGATTCTCCAAAGGCAGTCTGATTCATGAATTTGAGAAAAGTACTCCATGATCCCATTGCATTCATTGCGTTCACTACTGCCAGAAGTAGGGCAACTACTATTATCACCCATTTTGAGGCGTTGAATTTTACGTCTTCCCCGGATGCGTCGTTCATAAGCCTCAAACCATTTTTCCATGCGTAATTCCAGTTGACCCAGTAGATCAAAAACGCCGGGACAAGAGCAATGAAAAAGAGCTCCCACCTTGCTGTGAAACGTCTCCAGAAAACAGACCCGAAACCGTAGGATTCAAACCAGTAAAGGTCTGTAAGAAAAACAGCAAGACCCGGAAGGATCACTGTAAAGAGTATAAAAATTCCGCCAAGTATGAACCATATCTTTGATATCTTTGGCATTCTTATGTTTGGGATCTTCGGTCTTTCCTCTTCCCAACCGTTTTCGTTATCTCCGGATCCGTCCGTCCATTCCTGACGAGTATGCCCGTACAAGCTTTCAAATATTTTTTTGAGATCCATAGTCACCAGCTCCTCGCTCAGTGTACAATCGTATCTGTCTATTGTTAACTAAAATCAACTGCATGTCCAGCGCCGCATCACCTAAACAGCTGTTTGAAATGTAAAAATCAATTGAAATTGTGAAAATCAAAATACCGGCACTGATAATGAACATTTTTAAAAGACCTATTTTGTGGAAGAGGTGAAGATATGTTCTATGCATATAAACTGATAGGATCGCTCTTAGTTCCTCCCGGGCTGCTGTGCGTTATCACAGCCATCTTCTCTTTGATCCTTTTCAGGTCAAAAAATAAAAAAACACTTTCTCTTGCTATGCTGGCACTCAGCCTGTCCATCTGGTTTATGAGCACCTCCCCCGGATCCTTTTTTATTACAGGTGGACTGGAAAGGAAACATCTGAATTCTGTACCGGAGACTGAAAAGCCTGTAGCTTTCCTTGTTCTGGCGGGGGGCTCCAGCTACGACAGGGATGGGGATGCAATTATACCTGGGGTCTACTCACTTGAAAGGATCTATTCGGCTGTCACGGCTGCTGACAGCACGAAAGACGTGCTCATCTTTTCCGGTGGAAACGTCTATGGCTACGACCAGAAGACAGAGGCAGAAATAATGGAAGATTGCGCAAAGAGAATGGGATGGAAGGGCAAAACGATGCTTGAAACATCTTCAAGAACAACAGGAGAAAACATGCTCTGTACCGAAAGGATGCTTTCAGGTCCGAACTTTCATAATATCGTAATAGTCACAAACGCATTTCATATGCCCCGTTCGATGTTACGGGCCAGTTCAGTCTTCACGGGAAAGAGCCTTTTTTCTCTCTTTGCAGGAATGGAGACAAACCCAAGATTTCGTGGCATACCGGACCTTTTCCCGGATGCTCATAATTTTCACCTTTCATGTCTGGGTATAAAAGAATGGATCGGTATATTGGCATTCAGGATAATTGGATAACGAGTTATTTTTTACTGTGATCTCTGTACCATTCAGCAGTTTTTGAAATAGCGCACCTGATATCGGTAAATTCTCTCCTTCCCAGGGCTTCGGTAAGGAGAGAGATATCGGCACTGCTTATCTTTATGTCTCCAGGTCTCTCAGGAAGTCTCTCTTCTTTTACATCTGAACCCATTATCTCAGAGATAAGTTTCAATAGTTCGTTTACAGTCATGCTCTTTCCTGTAGCCAGATTGAAGACCCGTCCCCTGTTTTGTTGTGCTCTGTCGCACATCTTCAGGAGCACTGACGTCAGATCCCTGACGTATACGAAATCCCTTGTCTGGGAGCCGTCTCCAAAGATCACCGGCCTTCCCCCTGAAGAAAGCGCATGACAGAACCTCGGTATTACAGACGCATAAGAGCCAAAGGGATCCTGCCTCGGGCCGTAGACGTTGAAGAACCTGAACCCGACACAATCCAGTCCCCAGACTCTTGCCGCAGAGCCTGCCTGTATTTCGTTTATAGCCTTGCTTGCTCCATAGGGTGACATCGGCAGGGGGATCTCTCCTTCGTGCCTCAGCCCCTCGCTCCTGTTGCCGTAAACTGCCGCAGAGCTCGCATATATGAGAGGGATGTTTGCATCTTTCAAAGCTATGATCAGATCACTGAAAGCTGTTACATTATTAAGATGACATTCTTCAGGCTTTTCTATCGAAAGCGGTACGGAGACCATGGCTGCAAAATGGAAGACCGCATCTATGCCCTTCAGCAGTCCCTTCAGAAGATCTTTATCTGAGACATCTCCCTCAACAAATCTTAGAGATGGGTCGCCTGACAGGTGTTCCAGATTTTCTCTCTTTCCGGTGATCAGGTTGTCGAGCACAGTGACCTTCCATCCGTCAGAAATGAGTTCGTCAGCCATATGTGAGCCGATAAACCCCGCTCCCCCTGTTATCAAAGCAGATCTTGCCGATTTCATGCCAACGTTTCCTCCTCAACAGATTCTTATGTAAGACTATATCATTATAACAACGAGAGCCCTGTCTTAGTATGCGACAAGGCTCTCAAAATATTGCATTGAAAAAAAAGTACTACTCGTTCAAAGCAGGAGTTTCATATTCTTCGCTGATAGGTGCCCATCCGCCGCCCAGAGCTTTAAAGAGCTTGACCGAATCAGATGTGATCTGTCCATCGCTGATCGCAGTTGCTTCTGACAGGGCCAGGAGTGCTCTCTGTGCGTTTATGACATTGTTGAAATCGGTAAGTCCATTCCTGTACTTGTCATTAGCGACTTCCAGGGCGACCTGTGCGGCATCTCTGCCCCTCCTTAGCGCATCGTTCCTTTTTCTTTCCTCTATGCCTGAACTCAGGGCATTCCTGACCTCAGCCACTGCTTTGAGCACTGTCTGTTCGTATGCGGCAAGGTACTGTTCCTGCCTTGCTGTCTGGACTTTTATGTTATTCCTGATCGCACCTGCGTGAAAAATTGGCCAGACGATCTTTGGTCCGAATGAATATGCTTTGTTGGGGCCCTCAAAAAGACTTCCGCTGTCAAGAGCTTCTGTGCCTATTGAGCCAAGCAGGTAGAACTTAGGCCAGAGATCGGCCTTTGCCGATTTTTTTCGGGCTATCTGAGCAACGAGCTGACGCTCTGCGGCAAATATATCCGGTCTCTGACGGATGCTGTTTGCCGGAATACCTGTCATCATTTTTTGGTCAAGCTTGGGAAGTGGTTTCCTTTCGCTCAGCATCTGGTCAAGGCTTCCGGGGACCCTTCCGGTAAGCACTGCAAGATTATTTTTGACTACCTCGATATTATTTTGTATAGGAGGTATTTCAGCTTTTGTCTGTTCAAGCGTGTATTTGGACTGGTTAAGCGCAAGGTAGTCACTCAGCCCTGCATCTACCCTTGACTGAAGCATATCCAGCGTGTCTTCCTGAAGGGCCAGGTTGCTCTCTGCTATAAGAAGCCTCTCCTGAAGAGTTCGGAGCGTCAGATAGTTCAGTGCGACCTCGGAAGAGAGGGAGACCCAGGCGGCATGCAGAGATGCATACTGTGCCTCCAGGGAAGCTGCTCCCGCTTTGACCGTCTCTCTTCTTCCTCCAAAAATGTCTATCTCCCACGACGCATCTAAGCCTAACCTGTAGAGATCGACCCCTTTGCCCGCACCCCCTGTCTGAACAGGAGTCCTAGAGTTGTACCAGTAGTCGGTATTGTCGAGCCATGGCAAAAGCGCTGCCTTGTTTATGCCAAGTGCGGCCCTTGCCTCTGTCACCCTTGAGCGGGCAGAAGCCAGATCCCTGTTGCTCTCAAGAGACCATTCAATAAGCTGTGTCAATATCTCGTCATTCAGGGACTCCCACCATTTTGCCAGTATTTCAGGATCGGGCTCGCTTAATACATCACCTGACACAGCAGGGACAGGATACCTATGGGTCATCTCTATCCATTTCCCTTCACTAAGTTCGATATCAGCGTTTTGCTGAGAAGCATTTTCAGCAAAAACAGAACCTGCCATAAGAAGGATGAATATGGAAATTACCGCTATATTGATCTTTTTCATCATCCCACTCCCCTTAATCCTTACCAAACGAAGCTTTTATACGTCCCTTGATGTTTTCCCTCAGAGACTGGAAAAGGACGTAGAGTGCAGGTATCAAAAATATTCCAAGTATGGTTGCTGTAGTCATACCGAAACATATCGTTGTCCCGACAGCCCTTCTGCTTCCGGCGCCGGCACCGCTTGCCAGAAGCATGGGAAGCACTCCGACAACACATGTGAACGCAGTCATCAGAACTGCTCGGAACCGTTCTCTGGCAGCTTCCGCAGCAGCATCGATTATTGAAAGCCCCTTGTCTTCTCTCTGTTCTTTTGCAAACTCGATGATCAGTATTGCGTTCTTACCGGCCAGTCCTATCAGCAGCAATATTCCAAGCTGTACGTAGATCGAAACTGAAAGTCCCATGACATAGATTCCGCCTAGCGCGCCCAGGACTGCTATCGGGAGTGAGAGGATCACCGGTACCGGAACTGTCCAGCTTTCATACTGGGCAACAAGGAAAAGATATGCAAAGAGCAGTGCTATTGCTATGACTACTGCTATCTGTCCCTTCGCCTGCTGTTCCTGATATGTCATTCCTGACCATTCATAACCATACCCCTCAGGAAGGCCTTTGGCCAGCTCTCTCAGACTTGTGATGCCCTGTCCCGTAGAAAATCCCTGCTTCATAACTATGGTTATGGCCGCACTGGGATAGAGATTATAGCGGGCTATTGAACGTGGGGCTACGGTATTCTTTATTGAGACAAGGCTGTGGAGAGGGACCGGGTCTCCTGCCATGCTGTTTACGTAAATGTTTCCTACCTTGCTCATGTTGTTTCTGAAATTCCAGTCAGACTGTACCAATACCTTGTTGATCTGAGTACCTATGTTGATGTCGTTTATGTAGGCTGAGCCAAAGTATGTCTGAAGAGTGGAAAATATATTCCCGATCGGCACATTCAACATCTCGGCCTTTTCCCTGTCGATGTCAAGAAAGAGATGGGGGGTGTTCGATGTGTAAGTACTGTAGGCATAGAGGACTCCCGGTATCTGGTTTATTTTTCCCACAAAATCCCTCAGTACCATGGCCATCCTCTCAGGATCGTTCTCAAGGCTTGACTGCAGGCGCATATCTATGCCGCCGCTTATCCCCAGCCCCTGTATAGCCGGTGGCGTAAAAACATTTATCTGAGCCTCTGGGACAGATGGACCGATGGCAACTATTTTCCCAACGATAGTCTGCAGGTTCTTTTCCCTGGATTTTCTTTCCTCCCAGTGCTCAAGAGGCATAATTATCGTACCCATGTTTTCGCTTGCACCACCGATTATGCTGTAACCCTTTATTCCCATTACAAATTTGACTCCTGGAATATCCCTTATCTGAGGGATAAGTTTGTCCATTACAGCCTGTGTCCTAGCCAGGCTTGCACCCTCCGGCAGCTGTATAGCTGCGAAAGCCGCTCCCTGGTCTTCATTGGGGAGAAATTCTGTCGGCAGGTATTTAGCCGAAAATACTGCTGCCGCAATAACAGCTGCAAGTATCGCCACCGTTATCACCTTTCTGCTGGCCAGCCAGACTGAGCCGGCGACGTATTTCTTAGTAGAAACACCCAATAAATCATTGAACCACTTAAGGGGGCCGCTTTTTTTCTGGTGGACTTTTGTAAGCAGATGAGAG
>Ga0334883_1002340_pt1 | contig 23642 bp, 15 predicted proteins | sample GraSluR1_MG_6_FD_207230 | JGI IMG/M metagenome (GOLD analysis project Ga0334883, IMG submission 207230) | Sludge microbial communities from methane-producing bioreactor in Wageningen University, Netherlands - Granular Sludge_09_05-R1 | ecosystem: Engineered > Bioreactor > Anaerobic >...
CAATGAACTCGGGTAGATCCTCTTCTACCTCATGGATCCCTACCATCTCTGATGATAGAGTGGTTGCCAGGTTGTTCACTATCCTCTTACCGTATTTACCACTGGATAAGATGTAGATTTTCATACTAATCGGAAAACAACTGTTCAATTTTTTCTAGGAATAATCAATAGGAGTTTTGCAAGTTAAAGATTCGTTTCCTAAAATAAATTAGGCACTCTACGAAATAAATTTTCGTTTTTATTTTCCTAGTATCTTCATAAAAAGATTTCATTATTTCCGAAAAAGGAGTAGGTGAAATACCACAAAAAGGTGTTTGGTTGTTGTTATTTCCCCATGCTCTGCTGTATCATGCCGGATACGGAGTGGAGGATTATCCCGGTGAAAGCGGTGAATATACCACCCAATCCAATCATACCAGCTATTATGGTGGGCATCAGAGTGGTCATCTGTCCGTCCAGGTATCTGCCGAAGAACATCAATCCCAGCGCTAAACCGGTGATAATAAGAATTAAGCCGGGCACTGTAAAGTAATACAAAGGTCTTCTAAACTCCATATCTTGCAGAAGTTTTACAAAAACACTAAGTCCATGACTTAACGGGTTTTTAGTATGGATACCACCATTATTGTTACTATTGTAGCTTACTCCCACCTGCACTTCTACTATTTTAAAGTCACCCGCGGCGTCCATCAACATCTCACTTTCTATGGAAAAATCGGTTTTATTGAATTTGAATGAAGGGATGGTGTAAGTTGCAAAGGCCCGGAATCCACTCTGGCTGTCGGTAATTTTAAGACCACTGTTTATGTTGGTGGTTTTATCCAGAACTGTTTGACCTAGCCTTCTATAGATTGGTGTTCCGTTAGGTTTTCTATCCAGATAACGGCTGCCATTAACCATGTCAGCATCACCATCTTCTATGGGTTTGATGAGCAGGGGTATTTCTTGGGTATTGTGCTGACCGTCACCATCTATGGTAACCACGATGTCGGTATTGGGAATTGAATTAAAACCAGTTTTAAGGGCAGCACCTTTACCCATGTTCTGGGAGTGTTGTATGACTTCAGCTCCTGCTTTTTTTGCAATTTCTGCAGTGTAATCTGTACTACCATCATCAACTACAATAATCTGATCTACAAATTTATTGGCACCAATAACTACACTACCAATGGATAATTCTTCATTAAAGGCAGGTACAATCGCTGTTATATGTGGCAAGTTTGAAATCTCCATTTCACATTGTCATTTATAAATATGTGATAAGGAGTACTATTCTAATTCTTCATATATTAACTTATGCATAAAATATTGTTTCGATGTAGAGTCTGTTTATAATAGATAACTTGAAATGAAAATCCTTTATTATTTGTAGAATGATTGTATCAAATTTTTAGTTATAGCAATATTATTAAGAGTAAAGGCGATAGAGAGTACATAACCAATCAGGGGTTATCACAATGTAAAAACAGAACTTCAAAGAATTTTAAAATTAGCAAATGAATTCTACAGGAAAAAATCATTAGAATGTTTAATCTACTATAAAAGGCACTGAATTATTATTAAATAGGATGGAAAGCTGCCCCAAGCAGCTTGTTTTTCAAGATGTAACTTTTGCATGGAATAATATTCTCCAACATTATAACAATCAGACCCACAACTACATCACAAAATGGAAGTGTTATTTTTGTAAAGAAATGGATCTGTCCTATAGTTTTTTTTAATGATTGATTAGATAATAAGTCTAACCCCTTATTTGTTTTATTATCTTAATATCCTCTTTATCTATGGCTCTGGTTATATAAATAACGGCTAAATAAATTATTGTCGAAATTATAACTAATATGAATATATTTAATTCTTTAAATATAACTAGGGATGAAAACATAACTAGACCAGAAATGCTTATTTTGACAAAATCGCGGGACACTTTTCTTGGATTTAAACTATTATTTCTAGTGGCCACAGTTAATATAAGAACTGCACCACTTATTTCAGTTACCAATGTATTGAAACTAGCAGCTATATAACTATATTTCGGTATTAAGAGTAGGTTGAGGCTTATATTGATAATCATCCCAATAAAGGCTATTTTAGTCACGGTCATCTGTTTATCTGAGGACTGGAACAGTTGAACATAGCTGGAATTAATGAAGGTAAGGACAGTGGCCCATATCAGGATTTGGAGAGCTATCACCGAGGGATAGTACTGGTTACCGAATAGGAGCAGTATTATGTTGCCGGCGAAGAAGGTTATTAATATCCCCATGGGTATGCTGATGAGTAGCATGAACTTGAAGTACTTCTCGGTGATCTTCTGCAGAGAGTCGCTGGAAGACCCGTAGAGCCGGGACATCACCGGGAACACCGCGGCGTTTATCACAATGGGTATAAACAGCAGTATGAGCACTATCCGATAGGCGGCGTTGTATATCCCCACCGCCTCATTTCCCACCATGAAGGACAGCATCACCGAGTCTATCCAGACGTAGATGGTGGTGAACACCCCAATCAGGCCGAATTGCAAGGCCCGAGCTATAGTAGGTTTCCAGAATGTGAAGTCAAACTCAAATCTTGGTCTGGGGAATTTAAACCGGGTCAAGGATATGTACACGTAGAAAAGCAGTACTAATCCACCAATTAGAGCGTAGAGAATTGATAAAAGAATTAGGCCCGAATTGAATTTTATTATGAGTAGAACCCCGGCAAGCATCAGGATGCTGTTTAATATGTTGGCAATGGACTGGTACTCCAGCTTCTCGTAGGCCTGGAACAGGGAGTAGAAAACACCGGAAAAGGTGTTGAATATGAACATGAACAGTATTAGGTAGATGACATAGATCTCGTTTGGGGGATAACTCATTAAGTTTAAAGCTAGAACGGTTCCACTAACCAGGATCACCAGCAGGATCAGCTTTATGCCTATGATGTTTTTAAAATATTTCTGGGTCAGACTCTTGTCTCTGGCAACGTCCCGGGTCATCAGAATGTTCAATCCTAAATCGCTTAGAATTTCCAGTATGCTGGTTAAAGCCAGGGCGAAGGACAATATCCCGAAATTTTCGACACCCAGATACCGGATCAGGTAGATGGTGTAGATGAATACAATAACGTAACCCAGAGTCTGTGAAATAAACAGTGACCCTATGTTTTTCAGTAATTTTTGTACTGCATTCAAATTTACCCTTCTCCAGATCGAATTAGTACATTGTTTCGTTAAGTGATTGGAAACTCTTATTTAAGGGCGAATAATCATTTACAGATGGTTATCCTTACCCCTCTTTAACTTCCCTATGTTAACAGTTATATTTAAATTATGCTAAATAATTCTTAATTTTATCATTCTAAAATTAATTATCATATTTTAAACGCATTCACTTTATTTTAATTGTTTAATACATCCCTCAGTCTTGAATTACCATTATTACTAACAAAATTTGATTATAAATCTGCTTTTTCATGAGATGTATCGGTATAAAATTTTCAAAAAAAACTACGATCAATATATTTATTTTCCTGAAAAATTTTTATCCACTGGTGAAAAGAGTCACTAAAAGATCAGGTAAAAACTAATATATGTGAATGTTATATATAAAAAATTAATTTAAAGGTCTCAATATTGACCTAAATTGTAAAAATTGAACTTAAATTAACTTTAAATGAATATTATAACGAGAGGGGGATATGGATGGACAAAAAAGCTGAATTACTGCTCAAAACTTCTTTACTCTTATTAGGAGTTATTTTTATCTGTTCTTTTGGATTTTACACCTCAGCAGCAGCTACAAGCTCAACTATATACGTCAGCACCCAAGGGAACAACAGCTGGAACGGTTTAAATTCAACATATATCGGCGGTTTAAACGGGCCGAAAGCCACCATAAAAAACGCAACCGGCACGGTGACATCAGGGGGGACTGTTTCTATCGGAAGTGGAACATACAACGAAAACAGCATAGGTATCAGTAAGAATATGGCCATCATCGGTGCGGGACAAAACAGCACCATCATCAATGGGACTCAGAGCGGGACCATATTTTACATAGCATCGGGAGTGAATGTGACCATAAGCAACCTCACAGGCACCAACGGAAAAACAACCGGCAACGCTGGAGGCATCTATAACTACGGTAATTTAACGGTTACCAACTGTAAATTCACAGTTAACAGCGCCGGTTACGGAGGGGCCATCTTCAACGAGCAGGGCGGAACCTTAACCGAAACAGGCAACACCTTCCAGAATAACACTGCAACCAACAAAGGCGGAGCCATATACAACAACGGCGTGACATCCAGTAACAATAGCATTTTCAAGCAGAACTCGGCATCCAACGGTAACGGGGGGGCCATTTACAATCAGGGAATATTAAATGTAACCCAGACCAGCTTCCAGAACAACACCGCCACCTACAATGGTGGGGCTATCTTCAACTCCGGCACTTTAAGCGGGAGCGGAACTTTCACCAGCAACAGTGCCCCCATGGGCGGTGCCATATTCAACCAGGGTAGTTTAACCGGATCTTACACTTTCAACACAAACACAGCCAGCACTGGCGGGGCGGTCTGTAACTATGCAGATGCTTCGTTAACCAATTGCAACTTCCAGGGTAACTCGGCAAGTAACGGCGGAGCCATCTACAACAACAGCGGCGTTACCTTAACCGAAACTGGGAACATCTACACAGGGAACACCGCCGGTAATGGTGGGGGCGTCTACAACATCGGAACCCTCATTGAAAATACCAACTCCTTCTCCAATAACCAGGCAACCAATATGGGCGGGGCCATCTATAACGGGGGAACTGCCAGGTTAACCGGCAATACCTTCATCAGCAACCACGCCGATGTGGGTGGTGGAGCAATAATCAACCTCAACGGCTCCTTAAACGTCTCAAACGGGACCTTCAACACCAACACCTCTAATTTCGGCGGTGCAGTTGAAAACGAGAATGGAGGAACATTTATCGTGGACGGCAGCCACTTTACAGATAACATCGCACAGATGGGTGGTGGCGCCATCTACAACTATTTAAGCGGTAATTTCACCATAACCGGCAGCACCTTCGACAGTAACGATGCGGTGGTTGAGGGAGGTGCCATAGCCAATTACCAGTCCAGCATCGAGGCAACTGGCCTGGTATCGGGCTGTACTTTCACCAACAACACATCACCCGGTAATGGAAGTCACGGTAATGGTGATGGTGCCGCCATCTACAACTATAACTTTAACTTAATCGTTAACAACTCCAGCTTCTCCGGAAACACCGCTAACTTTGGCCCGGCCATCGACAATGAAGAGGGAGGAACCTGTACAGTTAACGACAGCACCTTCACCAACAACCAGGCAGCTACCAGTGGCGGGGCTATCATCAACCTCAACGGTACCTTAACCGTTAACCGTTGCACCTTCAACACCAACACGGCACAGACCGAAGGAGGTGCCATAGCCAATGAAGGGGGGACCCTGAGTGTAACCGGCAGCACCTTCACTGGAAACGATGCGGAGATAAGTGGTGGTGCCATAATCAACCGTAACGGCTCTTCTACCATAACCGGCAGTACCTTCACCAGCAACACCTCCCCCTATGGTGGGGCGGTTTACAACGCCGATGACGTCACCCTGAATGAGACCGAGAACACCTACAACGGCAACACTGCAAATTATGGTGGGGCCATCTTCAACCAGGGAACTATAAACGAAACAGGCAACACCTTCACAGGCAACACCGGAAACATCAATGGTGGAGCGATCTACAACGACACCGGCAGTAAGCTGACCATACATTACAGCCGAATACTCAATAACCAGGCCATCGGGGGCGCTGCAATCTACAATTACAGCGGTACAGTGAATGCAACCCTTAACTGGTGGGGTTCAAATACCGGACCGGCAACGAGCTGCCTATACGGTACTACAGTTACTAACTGGCTGGTCTTAACCATAACCGCCAGCCCCTCCACTATTATAAACGGTGCAAGTTCAACCATAACCACCGACCTGCAGCACGACAACCAGGGCAACTACTATAACCCTGCCAATGGACATGTGCCCGATGGGGTATCTGTGGCTTACACGGCGACCAGGGGCACCCTCAACCCCTCATTCACCGCCCTGACTAATGGCCAGGCCACTTCCACATTCTCCTCGACCAGTGCAGGCACCGCTAACATAACCACCACCGTTGATAACGTGACGGTTTCCACAACGGTAGCCATCAACTCCTCACTACCCGCAATTTTATATCGAAACGGGGTTATCATAAATAGTTACAGCACAATCGCCGCGGCTATTAATGCCGCATTACCAGGTGACACCATAACCCTGTTAAACGGGGCCATATTCACTGAAAACGGTTTAATCATCGATAAAAATCTCACTATAAACGTGCTCAACAGTGGTAAGGCCACCATAAACGGCACCAACACCGGGACCATATTTGCCATAAGACTCGGTATAAACGTCACTCTGGAGAACCTGATAATAGAAAACGGGGCGGGGAATTATGGAGGTGCCATCTACAATGAAAGCAGTAATCTGACCATAAGAAGCTGCACCTTCAGGAACAACTCCGCAACCTATGGCGGGGCTATCTTCAACGTGGGCGCCATAAATGAAACCGGCAACACCTACCAGGACAACACGGCAACCAGTAACGGTGGGGCCATCTTCAACCTGGGGATCATAACTGGAACCGGAAACACCTTCAACAACAACACGGCGACCAATGGTTATGGCGGGGCCATATTTAACCAGGGAACCATAAACGAAACCAGCTGCACATTCACCTATAACACCGCGGTTACCGGCGGAGCACTGGGAAACTCTTCTGATGCCACACTGGTCAACTGTAAATTCGAAAATAACCATGCAAATAACGGGGGGGCCATTTACAATCAGGGAACTTTAACTGAAACCCAGGTAACCTTCCAGAACAACACCGCAAATATTGGTGGGGCCATCTACAACGATACAGGTATTGGACTAACCGACACCAGCAGCAACTTCATAGGTAACACTGCAACCAGTATGGGCGGGGCCATTTACAATCAGGGAACGTTAAACATTCACCAGACCACCTTTACCGGGAACACATCATATTACGGTGGAGCAATCTTCAATCAGGGAACCATAACTAGCACCGGCAACACCTTCCAGAACAACACCGCGACCAGTAACGGTGGTGCTATCTTCAACCTGGGAAATTTAACTGGAAACAGCAACACCTACAACTATAACTCTGCAACCAGCGGTTACGGCGGTGCCATATTAAACAATACCGGAGGAATTTTAAACGAAACCCAATCCACTTTCAACCATAACAGCGCAGTTACTGGTGGAGCGCTAAGTAACTTCGCTGATGCCACAGTGAAATATGGAAACCTCCATGACAACAACGCGATATATGGAGGGGCAGTCTACAACACCAACGGCGTTACTTTAAACGAGACCCAGAATACCTACACCGAGAACAGCGCAACCTATGGTGGAGCCATCTTTAATGACGGGACAATAATTGCAACCGGTGATGTCTTCAACCATAACATCGCCTTTAACGGTGGGGCTATCTTCAACCTGGGGATTTTAAGTCTAACCCAGAGCAACTTCAATTACAATAACGCGAATAATGGTATGGGTGGGGCTATCTTCAACCTGGGAAACGTTAATGGAACCAGCTGTACATTCACCTATAACACAGCAGTAACTGGTGGAGCCATCAGTAACTGTTCCGGCGCCACATTAAATAATTGCAACTTCCAGAATAATAGCGCAACCAACGGTGGGGCTGTATACAACGCGCCCAACGTCACTCTAAATGAAACCGAAAACACCTACACCGAGAACACCGCGACCTACGGCGGGGCCGTCTTCAACCAGGGGACCATAACCGAAACCAATAACACCTTCCAGAACAACCGTTCAACCAGTGGTTATGGAGGGGCTGTCTTAAACGATGGTGCCGGAATTTTAACCTTAAACCAGTGCCAATTCAATTATAACACCGCAGATAACGGTTATGGTGGGGCCATATTCAACCAGGGAGTGGTAACTTTAAATGGCAACAATTTCACCGGTAACACGGCGACCTATAACGGCGGAGCCATATACAATTCCAACTCTTTAAATGGAAACAGCACGTTTACAGGTAATAGTGCAAATATGGGTGGGGCTATCTTCAACCAGGGCAGTCTAACCGGGACCTATACTTTCATCGGCAACAGCGCAACTACCGGTGGGGCACTATGTAACTACGTTGATGCAACACTCAACAACACTAACTTCCAAGATAACACCGCAACTACCGGTGGGGCTGTCTATAATGCCAGTGGTGTTACTTTAACTGAAACAGGGAACACTTACAACGGAAACGTCTCACACTGTGGTGGAGCTATCTTCAACCAGGGGACCATAAATGAAACCAGCACCACTTTCCAGAACAACCAATCAACAGGTGGTTACGGTGGAGCCGTCCTGAACGATGTGGATGCAATTTTCACTGGATACAAAAACACTTTCCTGAATAACACCGCCAGTTACGGTGGAGGGGTCTATAACCAGGGAAATATCGCCCTTAACTTCTGCAGGATCATTGCAAATACCGGGATCGACATATACAACAACGCAGGTACGGTGAATGCTGAAAATAACTGGTGGGGTGCCAACTTCCAGGGAACCAACCCCGGGGACAACGGAAAAATAAACAGTAATGTCAGTGCCTGGATCGTGCTGACCCTCAGCGCCACAACCCCTGTAAATGGAAGTTCAACCATAACCGCGGACCTGCTGCACGACAACAATGGCGCCACGGTTAATGACCGGGTGCCTTACACCGGACTGGTCACCTTCACCAGCACCCTGGGAACCATTAACAGCACCACCATGTCCGATGGTCAGGCGGTGACCATATTAACCGTCTCAGGTAGTGGAACAGCTACGGTAACAGCTAAAGTTGATAATGCGGCCGTGAATAAAACCGTGACATTTTAATATAATTCCCAATTTTTTTTATCTATTTTTTTTATGTTGAAGAGTTACTTTTTTTAATCTGGAATCAATCTTTCAAGATAAAGATTACTTTTATTTTAATCTGGAATCCCCCGGTGTCTGTCGCCTTCCAGGTGGTCCAATAGGTCTGGGTGGAGGCGGAACCTACTTTGGCATACCCATTAGCAACTTATTGAGATGTTTCATGGTTGTAACGGCGAATGTATTAATTTTCGGGGTTTATGAAGCATTTCTTCACTGAAGATAAAATCGCCTGCATTTACTTTGAATCTGTACATGCCCATCATCTACCTGTACTTTTTTGTACAACGCTCTGATTGACAATGGTAAGAAGGGAATATGTGTATATAGGCATCACAACTATGGCTTCCCTTCATCTTAATAGTTTGCCGTCTTTGGTGTTGGATATAAAAAGGGATGGAAATATAAATCATTAAAAACAGAAATACCATGTCAAAATTAATATAAGTCAGTTTATAAAATAATATTTTGTCCGGTGAGAAATATAATGATTAGTTACGGTCTTTTGATAGGTTTATTGATAATTCTGGCTGCTATCTTAATAGCCCTACTGACAAAACCTTTAAATCTTAACAGGAACCGGTATATTAAGATATTTTTTGCCATACTTATTCTAACCTTTTTATGTAACTTGTTATCCTACTGGATTCCGTTATCAATTTTTGGTATCGCTGGATCTATGTCCTTCTTTTTCACTGTTGCCTTTGTACTGCTGCACTCATCAGAAATTCTGGGAAACAGGAAAACAGCGATATTTTTTATCATCGCCTTTTTATTGGGCCTATTTTCAGAGGCGGTGAGTGTTCAATCGGGATCATATTACTATACCATTCCCACTTTCTTCTTTGGCCTGGTCCCATTCACCATCCCCTTTTCATGGGCAATCATAATATATTTGGGCTATAACCTGGCCAATTTATTCTTATATGGTATGGGAGGGGAAAAACCCAGAAGAACAGACAATATCTGGTACTTTATCATTTTAATAATTTTACTTTCATCAATCACCGGATTAATAGCGGTTAACCTGGACATGTTAGCGGACCCGGTGTCTGTCGCTCCCCAAGTGGCCCAATGGGTCTGGGTGGGAGGCGGACCCTACTTCGGCATACCCATTAGCAACTTCCTGGCATGGTTCTTTATTCCACTCATCACCGTACTGATCTTCAGATGCTATGAAGCATTTTCCCCTGCTTCTGACGATTATTTGGCATTAAACACGCCTTTGAATCTGTATATAATAATTATCTACATATTTTACTTTTTATTTAACGCCTTTAAAGCTTATGAAATAGGGAAAATAGAATACGTGCTCATAGGCACGGCAACTATGGCCCCCTTCATCCTGATAGGATTGCTGGCTCTAATGTTGAATAAAAAGAGAAAGAAATTAAATCCCCCTATTTAGGATAAAAAAAATTCTCGTGAAAAATTATGATAAGCCTAGGTCTTTTAATTGGATTGTTGATTATAATAGCCGCCATCTTAATTGCAGCTTTATCAAAACCTTTAAATCTTCATAAGAACTTCTATATTAAATTATTTTTTGTCTTATTCCTGTTGTCCTCGATTAGCGAGATATTATCGTATTTAACTTCTCTGTCGATTTTTAGTATCGCTGGATCTATGTCCTTCTTTTTCACCGTTGCCTTTGTTCTGCTGCACTCATCAGAAGTTCTGGGAAACAGGAAAACAGCTATATTCTTTATCATCGCCTTCTTGTTTGGCCTGATCTCTGAGCTTTTATCTGTTATTTATGGATTGTATTATTATACCATTCCTTCATTCTTTTTTGGTATGGTGCCGCTTGCCACACCTATTTCCTGGGTTTTCATAATTTATGTGAGCTATATTCTGGCTGATCTGTTTTTATTCGGATTTGGCGGGGAAAAACCAAAGAAAACGGATAATTTATGGTTTTTATTGGGATTGCTGATTTTGACTTCATCAATCAGCGGATTAATAGCGGTTAATTTAGATATGATACTGGACCCTATTTCTATTCCTCCAAATGTAGCCCAATGGGTTTACAGTACGGTGGGACCCTACTTTGGTGTTCCTATAAGTAACTTCGTAGGGTGGTTTTTGGTTACGACGCTTGTTGTTTTCATCTTTAGATGTTATGAGGTATTATCATCATCAAAGGACTTTAAAATAGAATTAAACACCTATTCCTACCTGTATATTATAGTTGTCTACCTAATTTACTTTTTATTTAATGCCGTTAAAGCATTTAATTTAGGAAGAATAGAGTATATTCTCATAGGCACCACAACTATGATGCCATTCATTCTAATAGGATTGTTGGCTTTAATATTATATAAAAAAAGAGAGGATATGATACGATGATTAAGACTATTGAAGGGCTTTATAGGGCGACGCGAATGTTTCCCTATCTAAACCAGTTGATATTTGTGTTTCCTTTTTATGCAATTTTAGTGGTCAATGGACTTGTTGATTCAGTGTATTCTTTACTTTTAGTATTGCCTTTTATGGGTATAATGGCAGCTGGAGGTATCTATAATACTATATGCGATGCTCCATTTGATCCTAAATATAAAAATCCGATAACAAGAGGAGATATTTCCAAAAAAACCACCATGATATGGATGTTAATATCAATTATAATCTCAATTATCCTTTTTATATTGTTTTATAAATCTTATGTGGCCTTTATTATTTTCTTATTTTATATACTCCTCTGGTTGGCATACAGTGGTTTTAAAATAAGATTTAAAGAGTCGGTTTTAGGACCATTCATTGCTTCATTTATAGGTTACCTAGCTGCACCATTCATTCTCCTAGTAGAATTTAATTATTTCAATTATCCCTCAAGTTTCCTACTTTTAGGCTTATATATTATTTATCTTGCCCATGAAATCAAACATACTATAGTAGATTATGATGAAGACCAAATAAATAATTGTAAAACATTTGCAGTCTTAATAGGTAGAAAGTATTCGTGTTTATTAGAGTATTTGTTGCTGATAACAGGATTTGCACTCATACTGGGAAGTTCATACTTACTGGGAAATTCATTTATCTTCAATATAATATTCGTAATCCTATTTATGATTTCAATAATTTCTACAGTTTCATATGGACTTAAAAACAATTTCAATATAAATGAAGTGTTATTCAATGCTTTACCTTATGTATTAACCAAAGTATTTATAATCATATTCGCCTGTCTGATATTCGATCTACCAGCATTATTAATCCTATTTATAATATGGATATCATTATTAGATAAATATCTCTGACTGAAGATAGGGCAATAAATCTGGTTTTCAAGGAGTGATAAAATTAAATGTAAAATTTGTGGGAATAAAGAAAGTAACAAAATCTTCCAGATCAAAGAAATGATGTTTGGCATTAAGGAAACTTTTGACTACTTAGAATGCCATAAATGCGGTTGCCTCCAAATCATCAATAGCCCCACAAACATAGAACGATATTATTCTAATGAAGAATATTATTCCTTTGATAAATTTAAAAAAATAAGGAACACCTTAACCAAGCTTATCCGGATAAAAAGGAATGAATATATAGTTTTTAATAAAGGAAGATTGGGAAAATTAATAAATAAGATATTCCCACAGCCAGGTGATTCCATATTCTATGTTTTACGGAATATTGAATTAAAAAAGGATTATAAAATATTAGATGTAGGCTGTGGAAGCGGGGCATTTCTATACTACTTAAGAGAATTGGGTTTTAAGAATTTAATCGGGGTCGAACCCTATGTTAAAGAGGATATTAAACTGGAAGACCTGAAAATTTTCAAGCTGCAGATACAGGACCTTCCCACCGAGGCAGAGTTTGACCTCATAATCTTCAACCATTCATTCGAACATCTACCCCAACCCCATGAAACTATCTTAAAGCTGTCAGATCTACTATCAGAAGATGGATTGTGCATCATCCGGATGCCTGTTAAAAACGATTACATCTGGAAACTTTACGGCTCAGACTGGATGCAGATAGACGCGCCACGCCACTTCTATGTGTATACTGTTAGAAGTTTCCAAACCCTACTTGATAGATCAGGTTTGGAAATAATAAAAACGGTATATGACTCCAGTGAATATCAGTTTTACGCAAGTGAACAGATTAAAAAGGATATTCCATTAATATCCAAAAGGTCTTACTTAATAAATCCTAAAAAAAGTATGTTTACCAAAAAACAAATCAAGGAATATAAAAAGAAATCCAATGAATTAAATAAAAATAACATGGGAGATCAGGCTATATTCTTCATTAAAAGAACTCCCACAAAGAAAGGTTGAAAATGTGTATGTCAAACAATCCACTAATTTCAATTATCACCCCCACCTATAATCATAGTAAAAGTATCGAAACATGTATAGATAGTGTGTTAGCACAGGACTATCCAAACTGGGAACAGATAATTATTGATGACGGATCTACAGACAATACCGCAGATATAATCTCAGAATTTGATGATAAGAGGATAGTCTACATCAAACAACATAACACTGGTATTTTAAACCTTAATAAAACCTATAATAAAGCCCTGGATCTATCTAAGGGTGAATATATCGCGGTATTAGAAGGGGATGATTACTGGCCGGATCATAAACTGGGAGAGCAGATAAAGGCCTTTAAAAATCCGGGCACTGTTTTAAGCTGGGGAAACGCCCAGATCGTGGATGGTGAAGGTAACCCGGAAAGGCTTTTTCACGAACCAGGATCTTATCCGGCGATCTCCCGAACCACGGAAATCCTAGATCGGCTTCTGCTGAAAAATTTCATACCGGCATGTACGGTGTTGTGCCGGAAAAAATCCCTGTTAGAAATTGAAGGTTTCAAACAGCCCCCTAAATCCCCTTACGTTGATTATTCAACTTGGCTAAATTTAAGTACTCTGGGAGATTTCCATTACACCGATGATGTGATGGGATACTGGAGGCATCATCGAGGCCAAGCCACCTTGAAAAATGCCTTTGACATGATCAAGTCTGATATGGATTATTCCATCGAATTCTTTAACAATTTACCTGCTGATAGAAAGGAACTGTTATCGGTGAACCTGGAGCAAATCAGGAAAGCAAAAAATAACGATTTGATGGAGGTCTATTTTAAATTAGGAAGAAAATCCTTGCATCAAAAAGAATGGGCCAAAAGCAGGGAGTACTTCAAAAAATCCCTGCATGGATCAGGCACCATCAAATTTTACACGTCCATCTGCATTTTGTGCAGCTTCCTAAGGATTGACTTCGAAAAACTGATATCTGTTTTTAATAAAACCCATGTTGATGATTTAATATCTGACTAAATTCGTATAGATAATGTACTTTTAACTGATTATATCCTAATTGAAATATCCAATTATCGAATATCCAAGTTGAACCTTATTCAATTACATCAATAATATATATGTATGATGTAGTACAGGTTTACTCCTCCATCATCAAAGACTCTGTTAACCGTGTTATCCTGCATTAGTTTGTCGAAATCTTCCTTGGTATATAGCTGGCTGTCCTGTCTGGTGGAATCATCCACTATCAAGTAGACGTTGCCCAGATAGAAATTACCTAGATGGCCTACCAGGGGTTTTACAAGTTCTATGTCTTTCAAACCGGTGGATCCGAAATTTTTACTGGTATTAGCCAGATCGGTGCTGTATCCAAAATGGTCCACAGGCTGCATTGCACTGATTTGGTCAGTGTACTGAGTGTGGCTGCCCAGAATAGCGTTCTGGAATGTCTGGGGATTATTAGGAAAATCTAAGGCGGTTAAATTCTCTTTATGTGAAACGAAGAAAGAATAACCATCGAATGTCTGTTCATTTACCTGCAGGTTGAGGCCGTAGGTTATGGGGGATGTATATGTGGAAAAAATTGATAGAACAATTACCGGTATCATTATGATTGAAAATAGATATGACCGGTTAATCCTGGGTTTAAATTTATATGGCCGTTCTATCCGGGGTTTTTCAACTTTAAGCATGGTGTAAATGGCTATGCTCACTATGACCATGGATATTAATACTAAATATTTCACGGTTCTCTGTCCGAGAATTAAACCTCTAAAGAAAGTTAAGAAATTTAAAAACACCAGAAAAACGTACGTCAATCCCAAAGAACCATAAACCGGTCCAAATTGTCTTTTTCTGAAAACAAATATGAATAACAGTATCAATAAAGCTATTCCTATGAAGAATATATCAGGGCCATAAACCTTTACTATGGCATAGATCACCTTAAATGAGGTTAAAGATGTTGACTGCAGTATAGAGGCTGAAGATAATTCCGTGTTAAACAGAAATGCGTGCTGAACTTCCTTAACTGTGGAGACAAATATTATGGAGAAGGAAAACCAGGTGAAGATAAGTATGAACATTATTTCTACTTCAAGCAGGCTGTTTCTTTTGATGAACAACTTTAATCTAGAGTAATATCCACTTCCTCTATCCGCCATTTTTGGAGATCTTTCCCTGTTTTCCATCCAGTTGCCCGTTTTTAACCTGCTTTCTTTTATCGTCTTTTTGAAGCTTTTTTTTCTTTCCTCCAGCCATTTTGTGGGATGTCCAAATCTGAAGTATAGAAATACGGCCATTAAAATTACTATGAGCAGTACCGCTACTTCCATATGGAAGAAGGGGAGCATCAACAGGAATAAAACCATTAATATGGAATATGAAGTTAAATTTCTATTTTCTGTCCTGGTTTTTAAGAACAGGTATAAGAAGATGGGGATCAGGAAGAAGGCCATTCCAGATGGAGTTACATAGGTAGTACTGTTATACAATACTGGCATAATTGAAAATGAAGTCACTATTAAGGCAACCTTCTTGTTTACTGATCTCACAAGTATGTACATTGAAGCTATGAAAAACATGTTGAAAAGTAGAGGTATAAAGAAGAACACCACCTTAGGATCTATCCGGGAGAAATCAGACACCGCGTAGATGAAGATGTGAATCAATGGGTAGTAGTTGATGGTGAAGTTGCCGCTCATGAATATGTCGTTAACATAGCCTAGGTGGGTTAAGGAATCAAAGGGATTGAAGAAGTAATAATTTCTAAAAAACGGTAACAGCAGGAATAATGATAATGAATTGACAGATGCGATTAAAGTTAATATGACTGACATATAGCTTGTCTTTTTTTCCACAAAGAAGAACACGTTTAGAAAGGTTAAAAAGAAGATTATAACCATCAGAATCCAGAAGTAGTTGGGGTAAGCCGTGTAGATTGAAACCTCATACTGGCTGGTTCCGCCTACATTATTGATTATGTAGGCCTGTAAAAACACGCAAATGAAACATACGAAAGGTATAATTTTAGATCTCAGGTTTACTTCTTTCAATTAGGCACCTTATTATTCTTTTATCGTAATATGTTCTTATATTTATTGATAGCTTCATTAAATGTAAATGATCTGGTAGTTTGAATTCCATTATCGGAAACCTGGTTTAATTCAGGATAATTCAATGCCTCAATAACTCCATTTTTAATAGAATTAACCGAATTATCCTTTAATAGAAAGCCATTCACATGATCATCGATTATGTCCGGTATAGAACCCACACCTGTGATTAATACTGGAGTTCCACAGGCCATTGCTTCTAAAATTACACCAGGAAGTCCCTCAGTGTAGGATGGTAAAATTAAAACCTTAAATTCATTCAGATAATCAGTCAGTTCCTGATGGTCCACCCATCCCTTCAGATCTAAATTTTCCTCCAGCCGGTTACATGTGACGTATTCTGCTATTTCAGGCATCAACTTCCCATCTCCAATAACCGTGAATTTTACATCTTTCCTCTCGTCCAAAATTAGGGGAACCGCTTTAACCAGGTTAAGAACACCTTTTTCAGGGCTTAAACGACCGATGTAACCTATCTGGTTTTCCCTCTGACTTATCTCTTTAAATTTATAGAATTTGTCTGGATCAATGATGTGCTGGGAAGCGAAGCTAATCTTATACTCATACCGGGTTAGATGCCACTCCTTAACCAGGTTTTGTGAGTATACGATTATTTCATCGGTAAGATAAAAGTTTATGTCACATATAAAGGAGAAAAATCGGAAAAAATCCTTATTTACATTGCTCATGCTTTTTTGTGAGGCAGCCAGGGCCAGTAACACCTTTTTCCCCAAAATTTTTGACACCAACATGGGGAGTATCAGTATTTCACCGCCCATAAAAAAGATCAGGTTTTCAGCCTTCTTCATCCTAAAAATTGCAGAACAGATTCTCATCTGGGTTATGAAAATGTTCAGGAATCTTTTAAATGGATTTCCCCCGCCTTCATGGTCTATCTCCGCAAAAGAATCGAATTTCATATCCTTGATTTCCTGATCTTTGGTTACTATCAGGCAGACTTTATCTGTTATTTCATTTAGTATTTTAATCAGATCCTGTAAGGGTGATAGACCTGCTTTTCCAATGGTGTAAGTTACCAGGCCGATGGGTTTCGAGATCTTCTCTGATTCAGGCTGGTTTTCCAGTTCAGGATGATTTTTTCCCTTTTCAAACCGTTTTTTTCCCGGTTCGGACCGGGTTTTTCCAGATTTCAAGATGTAAAACCTCCTAAGAGTGCCTGGTATACCCTTTCGTAATCGTGGGCCACTTTATCCCAGGTTCGGATCTTGTCGCTGAATGGGCCTACCTGCACCTCATCATCGTAGATTTCAAGCACCTTCTCGGCCACCTGTTTTGGATCCGGAGGATAATCCACACCAAAACATCCTGGTTCGTCTAAAAATTCTTTTATAGCTGTTTTCCTGGACACTAAACAAGGTGTTCCCATGGCTAATGCTTCTGCCACGGTTATACCGTAAGCTTCTGAATTAGATAGGAGTAAGAACAGTTGAGAGTCTTTTATCTCCTTTACATATTCCTTATCTGTTAGGAAGGATTTCCACACCACGAATTTGTCTAGGTTGTATTTTTTACACAGCAGTTTTAGGTTTGGTTTTTCCGGTCCATCACCGATGATTGTGAGTTCCACATCCTTAAAATTCAACACATTTACCAGATAGTTTAAACTTTCTATTATGTGATTTACTCCTTTTCTCTTTACTAGGTATCCGGAGTATATCAATTTGCAGGGTTTATTTTTATCCAGGTGCTTTTTTTGGGTATCAATTAAATTTACACCGTGGGGAATTATCGTAATATCTTTTTCATCCACTCCATAATTTCTGGAGATGTTAGAAGCTTCAAAATTGGAGGGGGAGATGATATGATCGCATTTTTTGAAAATTGATTTACCAAAGAAGTTATAAATTTCCCATAAATATTTTCCGGCGTAAGAGCTTCTGTAAACATCCAGGTGCGGAGAAAAAACCACTGGGATATGCGGATCAGTATTTTTAATTAATGAAATCATTTCTAAAGATAGCAGAGCATGGTAGCCGTGGATGTGGATGATCTGCGGTGCTAAAGATCGGTATAATTTTTTGAATTTAAAAAGGAGTTCGAGGTTAAATCCGTATAAATAGTTCCTTAGGGATGATTTTACCCTTATAACTTCATAACCATCTATAAATTCTCTTTCCGGGTTATTGTAAGGATTTTCCTGTAGAAGAACCACCTGATTTCCCCGGGCGGATAAATTTTTAGCTGTTTCACGGACCGTCTTATTAACACCCCCGGGACAGCTGTTCTCCCCTCCGTTAATTATCAAGATCTTCATTTGGCTCTGTCTCTAATCCGTTTTTTTCTGTCAAACAGTAGGAAATAATTTCCTAGGAAAATAGATTAAATTTTCTTTCTAAAAATTTTAATTTAGTTTCAGAGGTTGTTAGATAAATTTTTTTATCCAATAAATCTCCGAACAGTTCACAATGGTTACTGTATCATATTTATTGTCATTAAACCCTATCGATATTTTGCTTACCTGTTTTAGTATTGATATAACCGGCTAGCATTCCTATGAAGGTGGATGAATATATAATTAGGTAGTAGGTGAAGAATCCAGGGATTAACACCGGGTTTTGTAGAAATTTCCTCCAGTTTTTAAGGAGAGCGATTCTAAACGGCGACATTTGCTTTATACCCTGACCTTTATTTTCATTTAAAAAACTATTCAGGGATTTTCCATAGTAATACTGTTTTTTTATAATGTCAACTACCGATTTTGGCTCTCCCTTGTGCAGTTCTTCCGCCTTAACTACTCCTATGGTATAATCTGTCTTTTTGAATCGGTTGTAGAGATCGTAATCTTCACCTGCAACCAGTTTTTCATTGAAACCACCTAGATCGTCAAAAACATCTTTACGGAAAAATCTCACTCCGGCATGGTCCAGATCCCCTTTATAACAGTCTTTCTCCAGCTTTCTGACCTTGGCCCAGAAACTTATTGATGGATCGGGGGACCATAAAATGGAAGCTGCATCGTATCCTTGGACATCGCATAATTCCACAGCCTCTGAAACCAAATTTCTATCCAAAACAACATCAGAATCTACTCTGTAAACATATTTTCCATCAGCCATTTTAATCCCGTAGTTTATGGCTGGTGACCTTTCTTTGTCTTTTAATTTGAATATCCTGGTTTCATATTGGGCTGCAACTTCCAGAGTCTTATCTGAAGATTCTCTGCTTTCAACAACAATAACTTCGATGTTGTCATAGGTTTGTTTTTTAATACTCTCTAAACACAACCCCAAAACATGTTCCGAGTTATATACTGGAATTATTATGGAAACTAAAGGCATCTCACCCATTTAACCACCATTTAAGTGCAGAATCCTGGAAAGTTTATTACTATGTGAATTTGATATATTATATATAAAGAGATGAATACTTTCCTATAAGGTTATCTCTAATATTTTTTAGGGAAGTTTCAAATAACTTGAGATATATACCGTGTTTTAATGTATCTATTCCACAAATTTTCTTAATATAAAAAAAGGAGAATCCCATACAGATATTTATCTACAATTTTTATAAATTTCCTGAACTACATATAGAGTCTATTTATAAATTTTCCAAGTACGCTTCATCATTATTTCGAGTATTTAACTTCTGCCTTTACTGTTGAACCAACCTCGTTCTGTTGTAAAGCAGGTTTTTGGCTTGAAAACAGGTCCATGTAATCTTCGACGATGTTGTTCCATGAATACTCTTTTTTAACCCTGTAATATGCTCCATACTTTAAATTAAGATATTCTTCACCTTTCATGTTTGCATCGTCCATTATTTTGCTTAATTTTTGGGTACTGTCGAAGTATAAAGCAGAATCCTGGCATACTTCTCTGTTGAACTGATTATCATGGGCCAGAATTAAATTTTTCTTTATCATAGCCTCTAAAAGAGAGGGATTTGTTCCCCCTACACTATGACCATGTAGATATGCAAAACAGTTCTTACGAAGCATTTCCAGAAGATCTGGTTGGTATATGCCTCCCGTAAATATGATCTTTTTGTCATCGGCTTTTTGGCTGATGGTATCCTCAATAATTTTCTGATATTTTGGAGAGGAATAATTGCCAATCACTACCAGTGGCAGGTCTGATTTACTTTTAAGGTAACCCTGTATTATGGTGTGTATATTATTTTCCGGTTCTAAACGGGCCACTATCAGCCAGTAATTGTTTTTCGTGATTTTTCCCTGTAATTTTTCCGGTAGTTCATCAGCGTCCCAGGAAGATTCGAAATATTCAACAACACCGTATGGGATGAATTTGGAGTTGGTACCATATCTAGCATCTAAATAGTCTTTTAATTCCTTGGAGTCGGCCACTATTTCATCTGCCCAGAGGGTCATTAATTTTTCGTTGATCCTAAGCAGTGTCTGGATGAATGAACTGAATTTACTTCTTTTCCATTCTAAACCATCAGGATTTACTATTAACTTTTTTCTAAAGAGATGTGGAATGAAAAAGAAAATTCCTGCGCTGTATCCCAGCATGTATATGTAGTCTACATTTCGAGCCGCCCAGATCAGTGAATAAAAATCGTAAAAGACTTCATAAAATATTCTAAGGGCGCTTGACTGGGGAGGATTCAGTGGGAAATAAAAAATATTAACACCCTTATAAACTTTAGGGCAGTTAACATCCTGTTTACCTTCACAACTAACAGAAACGTTACAATCCCGTTTAACCATTTCTATGCTCAATCTTTCGGTAAATCCCTCAAATCCACCATATTTATTGGGTATGCCCCTACTACCTATTATAGCTACTTTTGGTTTTAAATTCGAGTTTGAATCCATTTTTTTTCCTCAGATATAATAATATGGAGGTCCTATTCCTTGATTTTAAGATCGTTATTTGAATGCAAATTTTCTGATAAAATATTTCAAGCTATACTTTTATTATTAATAACCTTTAATACTTTGGATAAAACCCGAAATTCGTGAACATTATCACAAAAAAGTGGGTGGATGTGTGGGTTGTTGTTCAAACAACTTATATAGTCCATGTGTCCGCTTGAAAAGCCATGGTTTTTGTGAATGAAAATAAGAACATATTTACGATTAAATTAAAAATAAGAATAATTGTTATTATTTGATGAGCCAATTGTTTGGTTCAACCGGTAACGTTGATCCATGAATACAGATAGCGATAAGTATTGGCATTATCAGGGAGTTTATATAAGTAAAATTCCATTTTTCTTGTTCCTGGATCTCCGGCGGTGAAGTTGAAGGGTATTTCCATCTTCTGTTTTTTATTTAAGGTTAAAACTTCATCGATTAGTACCTCTCCATTTGAGGTTACAAACAGGTGGTATGATGTCTGTTTGTTCTCATTATTAACAACGCCTATGATCAAATTACCTTCCTGTCCCGGGGACATGGTGGTTGGAAAATTGTTGATCTTACCATCAGGGCCCAGTATATAGAATTGAGAATATGATTCATTTTGTTTAGGCATAACTATAACATATGCTGTGGATGATAATGCTAAAACAATTGAAATTGCCACAATTACCGATAGGATCTTACCTGTCTTTGATTCTTGGAAGAAACCAAGTTTCATCCTTCTAAAGAAATTGCCAAGATCAAGCCGTAAATGTTCCTCGTATGGTATGCGGCTTCTTCTCCAGAACGTTGCGACACACAAAACCAGAGTAATCCCCACCAGTGGTGTTAAAATTGTTACTACATGAATACCCCATGGTGTGTAATTTAAAACCATACCGGTTAATACTGTAATAGTCATGCTTAAAATTACAGTTAACGCCAGTCGTTCAATAGTACTCAAATCACTTTTTCTGGGGAATAAAAATGCAATAACTACGTAACCCGGTATGAAAACTATTAAAAGCAGTCCTAAAATGGATTTTACGATGGTTTCATTTAATATAGGCGTATAAAAGAATAAAGCACAAAGAAGGGTTAAGATCAGAATTAGCAGAATATCTGTATACGAAAATTTTTTATGATCCATTATTTTAATAGTCCCCTCTATTATTCTCTAGTCCCTTTAAATAAAATTAATTCCAGGATGATTTACTCTTTGAGCCGCTGTGCAAAATAGTCCATATAGTAATATGATGAATGCATTAATATATGTTTTCCCACGAGTCTTGTACTGGATCACAATAATATTTTTCTTGATTCGTTTGATGTTCTTTAATTTAGAATAAAAACTTTATCTACCCTTTACTAAAACTATTGATAAACGTTGAACGGAAAAAGTTGATAATCCAATGTAATGCTTTAATGAATTCCTAAAATTTACATTCTAAAAAGTTGGAGGGTTAAAGATGTTTAAAAATAGATATTCTTCATTTTTACTATTTATACCGGCCATATTAGCTTTTTCCCTGGCTTTATATCCCACATTAACCAATCAATGGCCCCTTAGTTTTGATATAATTTGGCACGTTCATATAGCCAAGATATACAGTACCTATGGGCTGATATTCACCGATCCCCTGATCGATCCTGTCTCACAAGGTGTTTCTATTTATTATCCTCCTTTATTCCATTTGATGCTGGGAGCAGTGAGTAATCTGTTGAATGCCGATTATTTTCAACTGGCACGATTTTTGCAACCCTTCATTGCCTTTTCAGTTGTCCTATCCGCTACGTATATCGGGAAAAAAATGTACGGACTTCTGACTGGAATTTCAGCCGGATTTCTAGTGTTATCCTCGCTTTTGTTCAGTAGGTTCGTGTTAACTTTGCCAGAGAATTTTGCCTTAATATTTTTAATATTCGCACTCTACTTCTTTTATCTGGTTATAAACGATAAAAAGTACGAATATTCTATCATTGTGGGTTTACTTCTGGTTTTAATTGCTTTAACCCATTTGGGAGCTTTATTAAGCATTTTGATAATAATGGCATCCTTTTTGATTATAGGAATCAAAAGATATATTTTAGTTTTCAACAGGCATAGAACCCTGATTACTGTGATTCTAACAGTCACCGGACTTATAATAACGTTGCTACTTATCTTTAAGCATCAGTTAATTTTCGATGTCCTTCAAAAAGGGTTCACATCTCTCGGTCTTTTGTTGATTACCGTGGACACCAGGCCCATTAGTTTCCTGGGCTATCTGAGGAATATCGGTCCATTAGTTTTACTTTTTGGTTTGGTGGGATTTATCCTGGCACTCCAGAAAAGGCGGGTTAAAGATTTAGTTTTAGTCTTATGGGTTTTATCCATGTTCTTATTCAGCCTGTCTT
>Ga0334883_1002346_pt1 | contig 23587 bp, 19 predicted proteins | sample GraSluR1_MG_6_FD_207230 | JGI IMG/M metagenome (GOLD analysis project Ga0334883, IMG submission 207230) | Sludge microbial communities from methane-producing bioreactor in Wageningen University, Netherlands - Granular Sludge_09_05-R1 | ecosystem: Engineered > Bioreactor > Anaerobic >...
GATTTCCGCGTCTCTCATGACGCGGCCCCATTGAAGCCAACATACATTGTTCGCCGTCGTGGAAACTCACGGATTTCCGCGTCTCTCATGACGCGGCCCCATTGAAGCTTCCGTGAGAGGCTGGAGCTGTGCAGGACTATGCTCATTTCCGCGTCTCTCATGACGCGGCCCCATTGAAGCTGATCCATTGATGCACGCCCGGCCTGCATCGGGATAATCGCATCGGCTTAGGACTCTTGAGGTATGTCCGGCTCAGTTGGCGGGATCCGCGACCCGTCAACGTGAGTTCTTGCAGTTGGATGATTCTACGACTTTCTGACCGTATGCGCGAATAATTTGACGGACGGTTCGATGCCCGCGGCGGGCATCTATCTCCCGATCAGATCTTCCCACAAGACTAACAGCATGCTCGCCCAATGACCAGCACCGCCTGCGCCTGCTGAAGCTTGCCTATAATCTATAGATTGTGTCGCGTACGTTTCGTCAGAATCCCTTTTTAAACCTACAGTCTACTTGACACTTCCATAAGGCTTAGGTCAGATTCAAGGGAGCTGTCTGCAGTCAACTGCTTAGCCATGTATCCCAAAGTCACCTGTACATTCTGTCGATAGCTAAGAGCGTTCGTCAGGAGAGGCTTCTGCGTCGACACGACGCGTCCTCGGATGATTGTCTAATCTATGTCCGGGTACTTTGGGGCCGGATCAGATGAAGCAAACACTTAAATAGGGAAATGGAGTGGATCTTTTACCATGAAATCGAGGGTCGTACCGGACAGACATGAAGGATATCGCGGAAAGCCCATTGAGCAAATGCAGAGGTTGGTCATGGAACAAGGATCGCTCGCATCTGTATCCAATTTGCTTGAAGCCAGATGGTGAAAAGCGCTGAAAAGGGGGCCAGCAAAAGCGCCTAATTGGGGGCCACCTAAGCCATAAATAGTAGCGTCCGCCAGGACGCTGTCAATAGAGATTCTCCTGCCCCCACCTTAAGGTGGGGGAACGTCCTATAATGTTTACCCTGCTTCTTTTGGATCCTTGCCCAGGCTGGATTTGAGCCGGAAGCTGTCTGCCACGATCTCCAGGATATGCACGTGGTGCGTCAGGCGGTCCAGCAGGGCGCCGGCCAGCCTCTCGTCCTCGGCAAAGACCTGGGGCCAGTCTGCAAACGGCAGATTGGTCGTCACAATCAGGCTGGTCTGCTCATAACACTGGCTGAAGAAGCCAAACAGGTGCTCGGCTCCCATGCGGTCCAGGGGGATATAGCCGAGCTCATCGATAATGATCAGGTCACACTGGCGGATGTGCTTCTCCAGTTTCAGGATCGTCCGCTCCTGCCGGGCCTCAAGGTACGTGTTGACCAGCGTGGAGGCAGTGAAGAACTTCACCTTGTAGCCGCGCTTACAGGCCTCCCGGCCAAACGCAATGGCCAGGTGGGTCTTTCCCACCCCCGGCGGACCGGTGAGCACCAGGTTGGTTCGGGTCTCGATGAACTGGCATCGGGCAAGATCCAGAACGTACTTCTTGTTCAGTTTGGGCACATCCGTAAACCGATACGACGCCATCTCCTTGACCACCGGGAACGCGGCCTGTTTGAGCCGGCGTTCGATGGCCATCGCCGTTCGGCGCTGGGTCTCCAGTTCCGCCAATTGCTGAAGGAAGTCCTCATAAGAAGCGTTCGTCTCGCTGCATTTACGAGCGATGGCCTTGTACTCCGCTCGCATGGTGGGCAACTTCAATGTCTTGAGGTAGCTCTCCAATAACAGTCTTTGTGTGCTCATGCAGGCACCGCCTCTCGGGCCTTGAGCTGGTCATAAATGCCCGTATCGCGAACGCCAGTGCTCTGCAGGATCAGTTCCGGCCGCTCCGACAGGTCCAGACGCCCTCGCTCGGACAAGGGCTCGTTGCGCAGGACATTCAAGACAGCGTCCTTGCTGAACGCCCGGCGTCGGACACACAGTTCGACCGCGGCCTTGACCTGCTCTTGTGGATACTCCGTGAACAGCATCAGGATATCGATGTAATGCCGGGTCCCGTTCTTCGGGTGGCGGTACTCCAGCTCGCTTCGCATCATGTCAAAATCCGGCCCCCAGGGCTGCCCCTTGAAGGCCCGAGCATTGTCCAGGCTGCCGGGTTTGCGCCGGAGCAATCGTAGATAGTGCAGGGGCTCCAGCACGAACTGCCCTGGGCTGTAACAGCGTTCATGCACCGCCACCCACTGGTGGTCACACCCGATCCGGACCTGATCGACGAAGGCTTCAATCACACACGGATGGTAGGCCCATTCCACCGGAACCGAGTAACGCACCGTATCCATATGGACCAGGGCGTGGCTGTCCACGAAGGTGGACCGCCGAACACAGGCCGCGAAACGTTCGGACTGCAAGCCCAGCAAGTAAGGCTTTTCCTCCTCAAGCAGTTCCCCAATGGTCTTGCCGCCATGGACGGCCGGACCTTTGCGTTGGAGGTCGTTGCGGCAGTCGTCAAACAGCTTGACGGCCAATTGGGCAAGACCCTCGATATGGGGGATCGGAGACAGATACGTGTTCTCACTTCGCTTGCACCCGTTCTCGACATCCCCTTTCTCGTTGCCCTTAGCCACGTTACAGAAGCGTGTTTCGAACAAATACCACGCCCGCAGCTCCTTGAATCGCTTATTCAGCCGACGACTCCTGCCCTTGCCTACCCGGATCACGGCGCATTTAAGATTGTCATACGCGATCCGCCGGGGTACCCCCCCAAAATACTCAAAGGCCCGGACATGGCCGTCCAGGAACGATTCGAGATTCGCCCGCTCATATGGATATACGAACAGGGCTTTCGAATAGCACAGTTTCATGACAAAAAACTGGCATTTACGCTCAACGCCATTGTCCATGACCCACCCCTCATGCCAGTCGACCTGGGCCTCTTCGCCCGGATCGAACCGCAGCGGCATAAACACCTCCTTCTGCCGATTGGCGGCTTGCTTGACGTACCGCTGCACGGTGCCGTAATGCCCCGTGAAGCCGTACTCATCCCGAAGACGCTCATACATCCGTTTGGCCTTCTGCCGCTGTTTGCGCCGAGCGGTCTTGTTCTGCTCGATCCAAGCGTCCAGGATCGGCTTGAACGGATCGAGAACCGGTCTTGGACGAGGTTTACTTACCTGATAGCCCGGCGGAAGCCGCAGTCGCAAGGCCTTGGCCACGGTTTTGCGGGAGTGGCCGAGCTCTTTGGCAGCCTCCCGCTGGGTCTTCTCCTCGATCTCTACCTTACGCCTAATGAGTTCATAATGGTCCACCGTCAACATCCCTTCTGACCTTTGCCATCTGGAACAGGCTCCAGATCTCAAAGATCGGTCAAATGCGGTGGCTCCCTTTTCGGCGCTTTTTACGCCTCTACGATGTGCATCCCCTGGCCCCCTTTTCAGCGCTTTTCACCAGCTCATGGCCCGGCCGGCAGGATTCCATCAGAACATAATCTTCCGGACCAAGCCGCAGCTCAACGAACAATTGGACGCGTCCCAAACCCGCATTCACTTGTTCACGGAACTGAATCTGGATGCCTATGCAAGTGAAGGGATGATGGACATCGCTGTTGGCAACAGGAGATTCGAGGCGGCTGACGTCTCCAGTACGGTTCCAACGAGGGACGATATCGCCTTCATAAAGCTGTTTGCCCAGGATGACGAACTCTACGAATACAGACTGCACCGATTCGGCCCATCAGCCATCTTCGACAGTGCCAACGCCAGAACGATTGCCAGGAAGGGGCTTGTAAAAGATGAGCGGGGCAGGAAGTTCCTGTTGGAGACACTGGACTATGATTTCCTTGACAGTGCAGCTTACCCTGTTGTCTGGGACTATGAAAACATCAGCGGGACGTGGGACCCGGACGATGGCGTTTGGCATGCAGATGCCACCTACTACGTCTCGGATGACCTGGAAATCGACAGCGGTCAGCTGCAAATCGAGCCGGGCACATTTGTCAAGTTCAATACGGGCAAGAAGCTCTTCACCAGCGGTTCGGGCAAGATAATCGCCAGGGGGGAGCCTTACAAGCGAATCTATTTCGTGAGCAAGAATGACAACGCCAACGGCGAGATAATCTCAGGAAGCAGCGGCAGCCCGGCTTCAGGGGATTGGGTTGGACTCGAAGCAGGGGCCGAAAGCGAACTGGAATTCTGCCATATCGTCCATGCCCAGAAGGGTCTTGTGATAAAAGGCGACCTGGGTATACCCTTCAGACACAGTTGGATTGCTGCATGTTCGGATTGCAATCTGGAAGTGACCAATGATCCGAATATCACGTCTGTAACGGTCTTTAACAATATCCTGAATGCCGCCGCCAACGCGGGCATAAGGGTCACCGGCTCAGGCGGCAATGTCGCCATAATCAACAACTCGCTGCAGAATACCGGCAGCGCGGTCTACATTGCCGCCAATTGCACCCGTCAGATTACTGTTGAGAACAACATATTCTCATCGTGCGCCACGGCGGGCATTTACATGGATCCGGCAGATCCCAACTATCTGTACAATAACTTCAACGGCTATTACGGCAATGGCACTAACACCGATGTGGTTGCAGGGCCAAACTCGATTGCTCTTACTGCACATCCGTTCTACTCCGACGCCATCGGGATTTCGTTTGTATACTTGAACGACGATGCCGAAGGCGGCGCCTTGTGCATTGACGCGGGAAATGGTTCTGTTGAATCAGCGGGGTACAGCGACCCTAATCTGTGGTCTTCTACGTATCCCGTCAATCTGTACACAACTACCACTGCGATCAATAATGATGCGGTCTGGCAGCCGGATTACGATTCGTGCGATTCCGGTATGGTCGATCTTGGCTATCACCACTCGCGAATCGATTATGTCATTTACAATGCCGACATCACTGTCAGCGGATGTACATTGACAGTCAGGCCTGGAACCGTTATCGCACACCATGTCGATAAGACGACCGGCGCAGGCAAACTGACGATCAGCAGCGATGGAACTCTGGTGTGCAATGGCGAGCCGTTTGGGAAAGGCTGCATAGAATGGGTTGAGATGGGTCGGGCGGCCCAGAAATGGAAGGTCGACCTGACGCCTTATACGCATCAGAAGCGTTTTGTCGAGTGCCTGGGCGAAGGCGAGGTGACATTCTCAAGATTCGTCGGCATGGGTTTTGCCTTGGCTCCGGATGGTGAGGACTGCACGGTCCGCGATTGCATTTTTGAACTGAATACCAGGGCTGTGGACTACTACAATACCAGTAGCTTCTCGTGTGAGAACTGCCTTTTCAACAACAATCTCAGAGGCGTTTTCCTGACGAGCAGTTCGGGCGCGATCCGCAACTGCACTTTCAATCGAAGCGTTCATTTTGGGGTGGTCAGCGTCGGATCTGGCAGTGTTTTTGATGTTAAGAACAGCCTTTTCCACAGTACAGCTGCCGGAAGTACAAGTACGATCTTCGCTGCTATCAGCGACTATTCACAGGCTGCCACGATTACAGAAAGCTACAACGCCTTTTACAACAACAAGGCCGATCTGCTCGAATTCGAGACTGTGCAGGATCTTGATGCTACCGACTGGACCGACGATGCCGGTGCGGCTTATGCGCAGATTATCAGCGGCAATCCGTTCAGTTTGGCCTGGACGAGTTTTACCGATCAGGTTCGGCTCGATCAGTACGGAGATGCCGTTGACAATGGGTATGACCCGAATTCGGCTGGAATGAGGGGCTATACCACGGCGCTGGACGATTCCATTGACGATCCAAACATGGACATCGGGTTCCACTACCCAGTTCCTATCGATAGTGACGGTGACCAGCTTTGGGATTACGAAGAGTACTGGTTGGGGACTGATCCTGACAATCCTGATACTGATGGCGATGGGCTGACTGATTTTGAAGAAGTCATGATCTACGGCACCGACCCCCTTCTCGCCGACACTGATGGCGACGGAATGCCTGACGGTTGGGAAGTGCAGTACGCCAATATGAACCCTCTGATCGACGATGCAAATAGCGACCTGGACGGAGACGGGGTGATTGCTCTTGATGAATACCGCTACGGCCTCGATCCCGATGTGAATAACGAGGGTGACTACTTCACCATGTATGAGTACGACAGCTCAGGACAGGTTATTATGCAGCGAACGGTTGAGGTCATGGAAGGCCGTGTATATGCCTCTCAGACCAATACTGAGTACGATGTGCTTGGTCGTGTGATTGAGACGCGGCAATTGGCTAATCCGGGGGTCGGGCCGGGAACTGGCGAGAGCCATACGGAAGACATGGTGACGGTCAATATTTATGATATTGCGGGCAATCTCAAGAAGACCGCGGTACGTATGACATCCGAAAGCGATCCAAACGTGATAGATCCCAATGACATCATGACTGAGAATTTCTATGACAGTCTGGGTCGAATCACCAAGGTCGCCGATGCCGAAGGGTATGAAACGACTTACACGTACAATGGCGGCGGGCAACTTGAGACGGTTACTGATCCGAACGGGGCTGTGACAACAAATTACTATGATGAGTCCGGCCGCCTTGAAAAGGTTGTTGATGCCTTGGGGCATTACCGCACTATGGATTATGATAGCCTCGGCCGGGTTATTCGGGCGATCAACTGGCAGGAAGACGGCGAGACAGATACGCCGCTGATGCAACAGCGGACAGTTTACGACGATGCCGGGCACGCGGTTTTGCAGGCTATGCTGGCGGATGCGGGTTCGGCGGCAGGATACGTTGTGGATCCGAATGTGGACATGGTTACCGAATATGTGTATGATGATACTATGGGCACGTATCCTGGCATGTTGGTCAGCACAACGATTTACTACGCCTATGATTCGACCAGCGGTACGTCGCAGACTGCGACAACGGTTTACGACTACGATCTGTTGGGCCGGCGGTATAAAACGACTGATCCGGACGGTAATGAGACGATCATGTCGTATGACACTTCAGGCAGGGTTGAACGCGGCCAGCAAAAGGATTTTCATCCGCTGATCGGCGGGACCGATCTGGTCATGACGATGGATTATGAGTTCGACAACAGCGGGCGATTGATCAAACAGACGGCCAAGCCGAGCACCGATCCGAATTACAGCGGCGACTGGCAGGTGACGGAGTACAGGAACGCACTGTCTTATCGTATCGAGGAGAAGAAGCCCAACGGGATTGTCACGTCACACACCTTCAACACCTTTGGGCAGAAGGTCAGGACTGTGGCTGATGATGACTATTCAGGGCATACGGGCTTGAAGCAGACCACGGAGTGGGGCTTTGACCGGGCCGGGCGGCAGGTCTCGATTGCCGGTTATACGGGCGTCGGGACCGGCGGCACGAAGCAAACGACGACTTACACGTATGACAAATTGGGTAACGTGACGCTGATTACGTATCCGGATACGAAGACGATTGAGTATGTATATGGCGATCAGGGCAAGGTCAGGGAGCGGACGGACCAAAGAGGCCTGGTGACGTACTACAAGTACGACAGGAGGCGGAACCTTACCGAGAAGGAAGTCACCGTCGACAGCGTCACGACGCAGGAATCGTTCACTTATGACGGTCTGGGCCGAATACTGACGGCAGCAAAAACGGTCGATTCCAGCAGTGTGAGCCTGATCGAATACGCATACAATGACCTCGGCAAGGTCACGGAGTTTGATCAGACGCTGTTTGGCGGCACTGAGCGGCAGATGGCCTATACTTACGATCAGTTCGGGTTCCTGAAATCAACGACCTATCCGGACGGCAGCACCGTGATTGGCCGCACAAACGATTGGAGAGGTCGTATTGCGACATTGACCAGAGGTCAGGATGAGCTGGTCGCCTATGACTATATCGGGGCTAGGGTGGCGAAGCGCTCTTATGCGGTGCCGAGCGTGGCCGGGGAGTTTGAGTATGACAATCTCGGCCGGGTTACGGGGATTGATTATGGGGAATCTGTGGTCAAGTTCGGTTATACGTATGTGGACTATGAGAATAATATCTACCGAAAAACGTTTGACCATCGCTCGGGCGATCCATATAATGAGTACACCTACGACGATCTGGACCGTTTGACGGATGCCGAGTATCTCGTTGATGGCGGCACACCGGACCGTGAGGATTCTTTTGTGATGGACGGCCTCGGTAACAGAACAGGCAGCCAGACCTTGAGCGATGACACAGTCAGCTTCACTGTCGAGTCGCTCACCAACCGGTATACGTCGATTGGCGGCCATTCGATTTCGCATGATGATGCGGGTAACCTGACCGTGGACAAGGATGGCTACAAGTACTCCTACGATTACGAGAATCGCGTCGTTAAGATTCAGAAGCCCGACGGCTTAGGCGGCTGGGATGATGTCGCGGAGATGGCCTATGATGCGCTCGGTCGCCGGATCAGGGTGATCGATTCCATTGCTTCGACAACGGCCCTCTATTATTACAATCCCGACTGGCAGTGCCTCGCGGAATACAGCGGGGCAGGCGCATTGCAGCGGTACTTCATCTACGGCAACTACATCGACGAAGCCTTGGTCATGAACGACGGCACAGATGACTTCTACTATGTGCAGGATCATCTCTACAGCACGGTCGCCCTCATCGCCTACGTCGATCCGGCTTGGACGACCGTCGAGCGATACGAATACGACGCCTACGGCACAGTGCTGGTGTACACCGACGACGGCAACGACGATACATGGTTCACCGGCGACGACACCACCGCAAGCGCGTCAGCCAAAGGCAATCCCTACACCTTCACCGGCCGACGACTCGATGTGCTCGATGGTGGTGCTTTGCTGAGAATACACTATCGACATCGGGACTATGACACTTACGCGGGAAGATTTGCAGAGCATGATCCAACAGGGATTAATCCGCATGGCGGGCCATTCAACACGTTTGAAATCCACGCCCAATTTGTGGAGGGAGCAAACCTGTATCAATATGTTAAGTCGCACGTTGTGGCAAAGACCGATGCATATGGGCTTGAGAGCATACAGCTTATGGGTATCACATTGAGAAGAAACCATGTCAAACCGTTTGCCATTATTGGACTCAAGGAGTCCGACGGTTACGGACATTGGTGGAGCGAACTTGGCGCGACTGAGAGTTACGGGTGGTGGCCAAAATATCCAGTTGACGTTGTTGGGACGATCTTCGGCGTAGAGGGTGAGTTGAATGGCGTCACAAGTTTCCACGGTACTGCAACCCAGGATCCGCACCAGCTTGAGGGAGATATGGGCGAGGAGGCATTTCATCCTTGGCGGGCACAAGTCTCGCTGACCGTGAGAAACCTAAAGCATGGATCGTCTAAAGGAAAAAGGTGTTGCGCGGCAACCGAGGCTGAGATTAAGGCATGTGCAAGAGCTTTTGCCGTCCATTTTGCCACAACTCACTCGAAATGGTCTCATCCATTTGGACCGGACTGTCATACGTTCCAAATCGACATGATGAATGCGTGCTGTATGAAGAAGAATCGTGACGAAGGTTTGGCCATTATTTGGAACTAACTGGTTTTGGAGCCTAACAAGATGATGAGCAAATTCACGAAATATGGTTTTGTAGCATGGCTGTTTGGCATCTGTTTTGGTTGCACTAGCCATCAAATTCCAGGTGATTGCACTGACAGCCAACTGTTGTACCTGGGAGGCCTTGTGGTGTATCCTTACCAAGCGGATGAGTTGCGCAGAAGAACGATCTTAGACAACTATGAGCGCATTCAGGCGGGCATGGAAGCTACGGATGTGCGCAAGATTCTTGGAGCACCGGATGAAATCAAGCAACTGCACTATAGTAAGGATGGGAGTACGCTAGTGGGATGGACCTATTGGTACATTCTGGAGCGAGGCGAGAGAGAAGGAAGTCGTTACAGAAATGAGCATGTGGTTAGAATATCGCTAGACCTCAACAAGGTTGTATTGCGAATTGATACGTGGAAAGTGGAGTAGGTCATTAGTGACTTCGACGAAACAGAATCAGATTCTGTGGCAAATGAAGATGTTTGGGGTTGCAGGGTGAATCAAAGACGGTGTAGAAGCCAGGCGGCGCAGCTCTCGATTAACGACGATCTGGACCGTTTGACGGATGCCGACTATCTCGTCGATAGTGGCGGGCCGGACCGCGAGGATGCTTTTGTGATGGGGAAAATTTAAGAGGTCAGGAGCCTTTGTTTTGATCGCCTTGGCGCAGGCGAACCCTATAATGAGTATACCTATGACGATCTGGATCGCCTGACGGATGTGACGTACCATAATACCCAGACAGGGGAGTAATTTAAGGGGTCAGACCCCATTTTCCCCGCCATATACCCAGACAGAGGTGTTCAACATGGACAACCTGGGGAATCGAACGAGTGTGACCAAGCGCGATACGGCCGCCGATACTTATGCGCTCGACAGCGCGACGAACCGTTACGACGCATCCACGGGCGGGCCGTATGACGTGACGTGTGCGTACGATGCGGCCGGAAACACGACACAGGACAAGGACAACTACACATACTGGTACGATTACGAGAATCGCGTCGTCAAGATCGAAAAGCCCGACGGCCTCGGGGGCTGGAATGATGTCGCGGAGATGGCCTATGATGCGCTCGGTCGCCGGATCATGGTGATCGATTCGAACGAGGCTCCTGAACATTGTTGGTACATGCCTCATTTTGGATTACCACCGTGGAAGAAATGTTACATGCGCCATATCCGTATAACATGCTGGCTAAAAGGCGTAAAAGGCCCGCCATTTCTTGAGTTACAGTTCCCATATGGGCCGTGCTACAAATACCGGAACGGAGTGGGTGGAATTATTCACTAGGAAGGGTATTATGCGAGCCTTTCTCAAGCATTGTTTACGAATACTCAAAGAAGAGTATTCGCAAAAACCCTACAAATACTGGAAAACCGTTAAGCTTCCCATATGTTTCGAAAGGAATTTCGAGAACAAGAACGTTCAGGTTGAGATAGACGTTTTGGAAGAGTGTGAGACATTCATCAACATCGTGATTACAGCCGACCGTGGCTTTTTTTCGCAGTACTTTCCTGCACGTATAAGTCTCATTGTAGAGAAGCCCAAACCGGGTGAATAGGCGCGCTTTGTTGAAGCTGAGTGCACGTATCACGCGGGCAAGCTTGCGGTGGACGGGCAGGCGTATGCATATTTCCATGACTATGAGAATCGTGTTGTGAAGATCAAGGATTCGTCCAACAACGCCGTGGGCGGGTACGTCGATCATGACCTTGGTGCGGAAGTTGGCAAGCACATGGGCAGGATGCCCACGCCACTTGCCTATGACGCGTTAGGCCGGCGGATCGAGGTGGTCGACAGCAAGGCGGGCACTGCCACGCTGTGCTATTACAATCCGGACTGGCAGGTGCCGGCCGAGTACGATGACGCCAACAGCCTACAGCGATACTTCGTTTACGGCAACTATATCGACGAACCACTGGTCATGCACCGCCAGAGCGACGGCGAGGATTACTACTACGGCCAGGATCATCTTTACTCGACGGTTGTCCTGCTTGATGACGGCGGCAGCGTGGTCGAGCGGTATGAATACGACGCCTACGGCACCGCTCACATCATGGTGTAGTGGCCCAGCGACTTCGTGGGTGGCCAGAATGGCGGCTTTTCCGGCTTGGATGGTTGAAGCAGCCGGGTATATGAGGCGTTCATTTGGCTGCGTGGCGTAGGTTACGAAGGGATGGCAAGAGGGCAAAGGGTCAAAGGCCCGCAGTCAGCGCAGGCCGTCTCTTGCGTGGTGAGGTTTGCTCTTTGACAAGGACATATAGCGCTGGAGGCTCAGGCCACTTCGCGAAGCTGGGCGATGGGCAGTCGCCGATATTTGTCCGCGAATGTCAGGACAAATCGCAGGTGTTTGCCCTGCTCAGGCCTTGGCTCAGCATAAGGGGCAGCGCAGCCGGAGCCGACCGGCCAGTGTTTGCGTGGTTCGTAGCGTGCTTTGCGATTGGCGGGTATGCTGCTTTCGTATATTTCGAGCGGCGTGGCGCCTTCGAGTCCTTGATGCGGACGATGTCGATTGTACCAGTCGATGTAGCACACGATCTCCTGGCGCATGTGCGTGATATGCATCGGCACAAGTATATGGCGGAGGTATTCGTATTTCATTGACCGGATGAAACGTTCGATGATGGCGATACTCCCATGTTGGCCGACGGCCCCGAAACGGGGCCGGATGTTCTTTCGTTTGCACCATTGCTTGAAGCCCGGATTCCAGAACTGGCCGCCTTTGTCGCAGATGATGTATTTGGGTTTGGTCTTTGATCGTGCCATCAATCGTCCCAGGAATGCTCGAATATTAATGGATGTCGGCTGCTTCCTGAACACGGCAAAGCCCATGGCCCTGCGGGAATAGTGATCGATGACCACGGCCAGCCACCAGCAGAATGGCCAGTATTGCTGCAGGGCCAGAGGCAGCCAGGGCACCCAGAACCCAACCGCAACCGGAACCGTGGTGAGATCCACATGCCAGACGTGATTGGGGTATTTGGCGGTCACGACGCGTGTGGGTTTCTCGTCTGTGATGACGATAGCTCTGCCTTCGCCCGGCTCAGTGTGTTTCTCCTTGATGTATCTTTGAATTGTTGTTTTGCCCAGGTGCAGTCCGGCACGCGCGAGGACTTGGGCGATTCTGACCTTGCCCATGGTTGGGCAGAGCATCTTCAATCGACAAACCAGGTACTTAACGAACTGCGGGAACTTGTTGACAACACAAGGCACTCTGACCAGAGCATCCGGCCCGTCTTCATCGAGCCGCTTCATCCAGGATGCAATGGTTGCTTCACTGACCAGGAACATTCTTGCAGTCTGTGCCGTCGACAGATTCCGGGCGGCCTTGAGTTCGAGAATCGCCATCCTCTCCATCGATGCGTAATGCGGCCGTTCGTGAGCGGGAATTCTCATCATGCGGGCATCTTTGATGCGAACTTCTTCCCGCAGGAGAACTATTTCGTTTTGGGCCTGCTCCAATTGAGCGGCCAGCCTGACCCTCTGCAAAGGACTGTTGACAGCCCAACCTCTGGCATACGTGATGGCGTAATGTGCCAAGGCAATGGTATGGATGACTGCGTTCTTCACGCCGTCACACCACCCCTTGGGCAACTGCAGGTCTTTGATCGGGAAATCGTTTGGCATACGCCCCTCCCGTTGTTTGCTCCGACGCAGATATCGTAAGCGTTTTGGGACGAAATGCCAGCAGCTTTGTACTCTGCCAATGAATCCGATCTTGCATCGACCGCGACTCTCTGCTACCATCTCCCGCGTGATGAAAAGGTCATGGATAGCCATTCTGACAATGCTCACGTATCTGGTGGACAAACACGCCCAGCAGACCATCGAGTATCTCAAGGAGGAAAACAAAATCCTGTTTCATAAGCTGGGCAAGAAGCGTCTAAGGTTGACGGATCAGGAGCGTCGCCGACTGGCTGTGAAGGCCAGGCCGCTGGGCAGAAAGCTTCTGGCTGAAACAACGACCTTATTCTCAGCGGACACGATTCTGGGCTGGTGGCGTAAACTGGTCGGGCGCAAATACGACGGCTCCAGAAACCGCAAAGGCGGCAGACCTAAAGTCAGCAAGGAAATCATCGATCTTGTCCTTCGCTTCAAGGAAGAGAACCCTCAGTGGGGCTACTGCCGAATTCAAGGCTACATCGTCTACCTCGGCTACCAGATCAGCAAGGCCACTGTACAGCGCATCCTTCTGGATCATGGGTATCATCCAGAGCCCGATGACTTCAAACGCACCACGTGGAGGCAATTTCTCAAGTCGCATTGGGATGTGTTTTGTGCGGCCGACTTTTTCAGCGTGGAACTGATGACCAAGAGAGGCCTGCTCCGCTACATGGTCCTGTTCGCCATCGACATAGGAACCCGTAAGGTGCACATCGCAGGCATCCATCCAAATCCGGATGGAGAGTGGATGAAACAAATGGCTCGCAATCTCACAGATTCGGAAGAGGGATTCTTCACGGGCAAGAGGTATCTTATCCATGATCGCGACCCTCTGTTCACCAAGGCATTCAAAGCAATCATCAAGGCCGGTGGTGTGACTCCGGTTCAAACTGCCGTGAGTGCCCCGGAAATGAATGCCCACGCAGAGAGATTTGTGTGGTCAGTCAAATATGAATGTCTGAACAAGATGATCCTGACCAGTGAAGCGCAACTGCGCTATGTGCTGGAAGAATACCTTGAATATTACCATCATGAACGTTTTCACAAGGGTTTGGGCCGAATTATTGAGCCCAGACCTGAGCACCAGATCAAAATTGGCGCAATTGTCTGTGTAGAACGCCTCGGTGGCCTGTTGAGATCCTACCACAGGAAGGCTGCCTGAGGTTGAAGATGGGTTTTGAGACCCCTCTGAGTAGTAGGGATTAGCGAGAGAATGATCTCGAAGAGTACCATCAGGACGGAAATGATCGGGGGTTGGGGGCTTCGGCGTCTTTTTGGCGTAATTCCTCAGTGTGTCGCCAGTGTGTTCCCAGTGTGTCTGGAGTGTGTCGCCAGTGTGCTTCCTGTTTTTGGCCCGAAAAACCGCTCATAACTCATGTATTGACAAGTGCTTACAACAGGAGTAAAGACCTTTTAAGCCGTAGGTCCTGGGTTCGAGTCCCAGCGCTCTCATTACTTCTTGTTTTTTGAGTCGGTACATCGACAAATTCTTTTTTGGCTGCCTGCACAAGGGTTTTCCATGTCGAGGGCTCGGGGGGTTGGCAGGCCGGCAGATCAGATTGGCTTTGAGGCAGTTGGGGTCGCAAATACGGGCGTTTGCCTGGGTCTTATGCGAGAATATGTGAAGCTCTGTGCACCGAAATTCGTGTTGGAGCGGGCGAATTGCCGATAATCAGTGGACTGGCATCGGCCCCGGTCGGGGGCAGGCTCATGGAAGCGCCAGTGTAGACTCTTATATTTTAAGTTTAAGGAGAGCACGAATGGCCAAGAAGGCAGAGGCGGCAGCGAAACCAATGACCAAGGGCGAGATCGTCTCGGGGATCGCGGAGACGACGGGTCTGGCGAAGAAGGACGTCAACGCGGTGTTTGATGCGATGGCGGACCAGATGAAGAAGAACCTTGGTAAACGGGGACCGGGTGCGTATACGGTGCCGGGTCTGATGAAGGTGAGCGTTGTGCGCAAGCCCGCCACGAAGGCCCGCAAGGGCATCAATCCGTTCACAGGGGAAGAGACTGTTTTCAAAGCTCGGCCAGCCAGGAACGTGGTGAAGATCAGACCGCTTAAGGGTCTCAAGGACATGGTCTGACCTGCAGAATAGACGCTTACCAACAGGCCCACGACTTCACTGGCGTGGGTCTTTCTTTGAACGGTGGAGCCTTTGCATCGTCTGTGATGCGTACCGTTAACAAGCGGGCAAGGTCAGAGTGCCGTGTGGTCAAGGATGGTTTCAATGACATTTGAGAGCGAACGCGACAAAGAGGAAGCATCCTTGAGGCTGCTGCGAGCGCTGAGAGAAAAGCTGGTGTCGGGTAACATTTCGGAGGCAAGATCGGCGGCTCACAATCTGTCGTGGCTGCAGGAGGATGGGTTGTCGATACTCAAAGAGGCGTTGTTCGGGGATTATCCTAAGATGTCCAAACAGGCGGCTGCGTATGGGCTGCGGAAGGTGAATGGGCGGATGACCAAGATGGCGGTGGAGGTGCTTGAGCAGGGACTTCGGCATCGTGATCGAAACACCAGGGATGCTTGTGCGAAGTCTTTGTGTTTGATGGGGGGGCAGGGTCATACGCAGCAGGCTCCAGGCAAGAGGCCCTTGCATCGGAGACGGCGGATAAGCGAGGCGCCAGCAAAAAGGCGTCAAGTGATGCGTACCGACTCAGAGCACAGATGCGGTTAACGAAGCGGAATGACCTGGAAATCATCGAAGACGGCATGGGTGTCCACGACACGGACTCCGGCCATGCCGGCGGGGTACTGGTTGTCCTGGCGGTTGATTACGGGTTGGCCATCCAGGAAGACGGAGATTTTATCGCCTCTGGCCTCCACCTTCAGTTCGTATGGGCGGTTGTTTTGAACTGGGGCGTCGGCGAGGGCGATTTCATGCCAGCGATAGCCGTCCATCTTGCCGAGTACGACCTTTGCGGTCTGGGGTATAATGCCGGCGAAGTAGCCTCGCATCGCGTCGTATCCTACGGCCGGGGCGTGGACGCGGAATACTACGCCGGCGTCGCGCGTGCCGCTGCGGATCAATAGCTGCGTCTTGAGCACGAAATCCTGCCATGCATGGCCACGAACCAGGGCTTTTTCGCCGCTTCGAAAATCGTTGAGGCGAGAAAAGGGGGCCCGGCCGCCCAGATGAAGCTGCCGATCCCTGACGCTTGCGTATGACGAATGACCGTAATATACCCAGCGGTCGAGCAGGTTGTCTTCGAAGGAATCGGCAAAAGCGGCGGTACTCCAGGTGATCTTTCGACCTGACGGATAAGGCAGCAGTTGGCCCGGCTGAAACGGTTTGCCGAAGGCGGGCGTGCCGTCATCTGTTCGGCTGAACGGCTGAACCATGACGACTCGCTGCCAGCCGGGCTGGGTGCCGATCTTGGTATGGTAGAGAATCCAATCCTCGGTTCCATCGGGCGAAGTGACAAAGCTGGGATGGCCGACTCCGAGTACTCTTTCTTCGCCGACGAAGACGGGATGGGGACTTTTGTGCCAGCTTGCCGGGTTCATGGGGTCGTCGTCCTTGCACATCCAGAGCCAGTTCTGCTTATAGGAGGTCTGCCACGATCCGCTGCAAGAATAAATGACGAAGATTTTGTCTTTGCTCTTGAGGATTTGCGGAGCTTCGTGCAGGCCGCGGCCCTGTGCTGATTCGTCGACCCGTTCCCAGAGATGGGTGTCGTTAGGCGCAAGACGCACTCTGTTAGTTACGATGGTCCACGGGTTTGACATCTCGGCGATGTAATTCCACTGAATGTCCCGGTCATCCTCCCAGCCGGACCAGACAAAATACAACTTGCCGCGGTGCTGAAGGGGTGTGCCGTCGATTGCCCACCGGTTGTTGGAGTGTGTCTCGATTTCGTCGCCCGTATAGAGCATGCCGAGATCTTTATAGTCGCCCTGCGGATCATCGGTTCTGGCACGGAGCACGCCCATGCGATGTGTTTCATTGCGGCCATCCGAGGCGGCATAGTAGATGTACCAGCGGCCGTCAAGATAATGCAGTTCGGGGGCCCAGATTTGAGCACGATTCCAGCCGGCTTGCGGTGCTTTCCAGACGAGGCGCATTGTTCCTTTGTCCGTGATACAATTGGACTTCCAGACAATGATGCCGCCGTCGCCGGCACTCTGACAGAAGTAGTAGAAATCTCCGACCTTTGTCATCCAAGGGTCGGCTCCTTCTGCGATCGGGTTGGCAAAATAGTTCAGAAGTTCGAATGGGCACTTGTCTGCCCAAGCATTTGAGCTTAACAGGGCTGCTATTGCCGCAATAAGGTGTATCAGGGTGGTTTTCATCTGCCCATTTCCTTCACGAATCCGTTTCAGTTCCGATCTGATGTATTGAGACTTAGCTGTATCTGTGCGAATTCTATCAAAGAACAGATGGTTTTTCAACGTGACGGAATCTGCTTGGGGGCGATCAACCTGCGCAGTATAATGCGTCTCAAGCTGCCCGCCGATTTGTCGGGGCAGGTACACGAAATTGCAGCTATTATTAGGAGAGGTGGCACCATGAATCGCAATTTGATGTTCCCTGCGTTATGGATCTTTGTGGCAGTTTTTTTTGCGGGTTCATACTCCCCATGCAGTGCGGTTTCCAGTACTGTTACGCTGGAAAGCCTCCTGGAGGAGATGGTCAACCGGGAGACGATTGCCCGGCTGCCGAGCCCGGCCTATACGTGCAGACAAGCCAGCAGCTATGATCGCAACTCAACCGAGCCCGGCTCACCCACATGGTGGGCGAATGCCGACCGCAGCTATTTTGTGCGTGTCGATGAGCACAACGGCCGGAGAGAGCACGTTTTGATGGATGTGGAAGGGCCCGGCGCGGTCGTGCGCTTTTGGGCGACGTGGCATGGGCCGGGAGGGGGTGAATTCAGTAATGGAACGCTGCGAGTCTATCTGGACGGCAAGGCTGAACCGGTAATCGAGGGTCCAATGGCGGAAATCATCAGCGGCGGCAAGCTCATAGGAGAGCCGCTGTCATACAGCGTTTCCCCGGCTACACCTTACCGGCACCGGGGCCACAACCTGTACCTGCCCATTCCCTACGCCAGGAGCTGCAGGATCACGTATGAGACGGACGTGCTCATGGATCTGGGCGCCCACCGGGGCGAAGCACTCTATTATCAGATTAATTACCGTACCTACGAGGCGGACAACCGGATCGAATCGTTTAGTCTGGACAGGCTGGAACGGGCAGCACCTGTGGTCGAGCGTGTCAAGAAGATGCTTGCAGAGAACCAGCGCACGGGGCTGGACGGTTTGAAGCCCAACAGGCTTTCAGGACGCATTCAACCGTCGCAGCAACGTTCCGTCACCATCAAGGGACAGAGGGCGGTTCGGCTGCTGGAGTTTCAATTGCAAGCCGAGGACCTTCCTCAGGCCTTGCGGTCCACCATCCTCCGGATTGTTTTTGACGGCAAGGAGACTGTCTGGGCCCCTATAGGTGATTTATTTGGGACAGGCTATCACATGCGCCCGCACGCTACGTGGTATAGCGGCGTGACGGAACAGAAGTTATCGTGCTACTGGGTTATGCCGTTCCGCGAGAGTGCGGAGGTTACGATTCTGAACCTTGGAAGTCAGCCTATCGAACTGTCTTCGGGCCGGATACTGACGGGGCCATGGCAATGGGACGATAGGTCCTGTCATTTCCATGCAGCGTGGAAACAGTGGACCAACATAGAAACTCAGAGCAATGCACATGCCCGCGACCATGGCGCTTTCGATCTTAACTGGGTCACCGTCCACGGTCAGGGCACGTATGTCGGCGACGTCCTAACCTTGTTCAACACCGCGGGGACCTGGTGGGGCGAGGGCGACGAGAAGATTTACGTTGACGGCGAGTCCTTCCCCTCCCACTTCGGCACGGGCACCGAGGACTACTATGGCTATGCTTGGTGCCGGCCTGAATACTTCCAGGCGCCGTTCCACGCGCAGCCCAGCGGAGAAGGCAATCTGGTCCCGGGCTTTACCGTGAACCTGCGGTACCGTGCCTTAGATGCGATCCCATTCGACGAGTCCATTCAGGTCGACATGGAGTTATGGCACTGGGCCAGAACGAAGATGAATTACGCGCCGACCACGATCTGGTATGCGCGGCCGGGGGCGAGGTGGAATGTGCGGCCGGATGCCGATGAGGCCAGACTGCCCGTACCCAGGTCCGTTGAAGACATCATTAAACCCCGCCGGGTCGAGAACGCCATTGAAGGCGAGACGCTCTCAATACGTGAGCGTACGGGCGGCGTCACCGAGGTTCAGAATATCCCTCATTTCAACTGGAGCAACAATCGGCAGCTCTGGTGGCGCGACGCAAAACCGAACGACCGGCTCGTGATCGAGTTCGACGTCAAGAAGGCGGGCAAGTACGAGGTGACTCTGGGCACCACCAAGGCGCCGGACTATGGCATTGTCCGACTTGCGATCAATGGTCAGAGTGGGATAGACTGGGACGGCTATCATACATCCGTGATGGCGACTGACGTGAAGCTGCCGACAGCACGACTGCGGCAGGGCACCAATACTCTTGAGGTGATGATCGTGGGCGCAAATCCGGCCGCTGTCAAACGGCACATGTTTGGGCTGGATTACATCCTTGCCAAACTGATAGCTGAATAGACGGCAAGCCTGCCAAGGTGATCTTTTCACAATCTGCTGCACGGCGCGTTTGTGCGTCGCCGCGTTTATGGAAAAGCGGAAGCGGGCAAGCAATTCGGGACCAACAGTGAGGCACGAAGAAATCCCCACAGGTTTTGCTTTGCGCGGCTTTGCAGTTTGTCGAACTTGTCCATCAGCAAGATGGCATTTCGCATGCTTCGCGTAATACGGTCGAGAGTGACATCATAGATACGCTGGGTACCCAGGCAGATGACCTTGCCAAGCTTCTGCATGGCTGGTCGGTCGAGGGTTGCGCCGGATTGGCCTTCATCGTCGAAGTGCTGTCCACACCACACTTGCCCTGGTTCCCCCGATGCTTCTGCTAAGTCACGGCACGTGTCAAACTGGGCCTGGCATGAAGAGAAGTCCGCCAGTCTCTCGACGGACTGGCGGGTATAGATGGCGTAGCGAATCGGCCGGTGCCTGGGCCGGTCGTCTGCCAGTCGCTCAAGGATTCTCGCGCGCAGGTCTTTCATCCTCAGGCGTCTCCTCCGGCAAGTCGGGCAGATCGTCAGGCATGATGCGAACAATCTGACCGTTGCGCCATAGCACAAGCGGCTGTTGATGCTGACGGGCGACCTCGGCGGCATGGCGCGCGGCGCGAATCATGGCCCTGCGGCTGCCTTGTAAGTCTGGGTACTTGTCGTATGGTTGAATCATATATTGACTCCATTTTCGATCAGAACTGGCGGCCATTCGCTGGCGTCGAAGACCTGCCAGGCATCGACGATGGTGCGGTAGCATTCATGAAAGTTCTTTCTGCCGCGATCAAACCGGCGGCGAATGTCTGGTTCGGGGATGTTGTGTCCGCCCTGTACGACCCGCTGCCGTACACGTTCAACGGCCAGATCGGCCGAGGGAAGTTGCAGGAAGATCAGCTCAACCTGGTAACCCAGGTCTTTCCATTCGCGGATCATTGGCAGGTAGGCGCGACCGGCCAGCGTCGTTTCGACGGCAAAATCTTCACGCTTGGCCACCATCTGCCGGACGCGCTCAAGCATCAGACGCGATGCTTCGACGGCCATGGTTTCGGGCCGAAAGGGCGACAAGCCTTCCGCGATCAGGTCGGCGTTGATGAACGTAGGGCAGTTGCCCTCGGCGGGGAGAAACTGCCGTGCAAAGGTGGTTTTTCCAGCACCATTCGGGCCGGCAATGATGATCGCACGGGGGGAGGCATTAATCATGGCGCAATACCTCCTTGTCGCTCGACGTGTTCGATAGCACCGGTCCAACAACCGACCACCCCATGCCGAACAACGTTGTTAACCCGGGCCGATTCTCAGGCGTGAGAGTCCGAGAGTTTCGCCGTAAATCGCCCCGACCCCACAAAGCCCGGTTAACAGAACAGAGAATCGACTTGGCGACACTGCGCGGCTTCATATGCCCATATCCCTTTGCGACAACGGGTTATGAGCGTTGCAGCTCGCAACCTGCTGATCGCAAAAATTTGGCCGGCAACAATATTGCTACCGGCCACAAACCTCCCCGAGTAGGGCTCGAACCTACAACCTAGCGGTTAACAGCCGCTCGCTCTACCAATTGAGCTATCGGGGATTGCTTATTTTCTGCTCTTCTCCGATCAATCTTGACGACTAATCCTGAGATGCCTGGCCTGTGCCTACCGATTAAAGGTATCGGGGAAGACGCTATGGGCCGGGGCCGATAATTCAGAATTTGGTATTATTTTCATTTCGGCGGATTTGTCAAGCGGGATGGGCGAAATTTTGTGAAAAGGGGCTTAAAAACAGGTGGCTGCTGGACATTTTGGGGGTGTTCGGGTAGTATGTAGCGGCCGTGGGCGGACTTGTCCTTCCGGGTGTGTATGCGCACTTTTTGTCATGAATAACTGTTCGATATTTACCGAATATAGCGATGTATGTCAAGCATATTGGACGTTGATGGTTTTACGATAATCAAGCGTATTGGTACCGGTGCGCGGACGACTATATACCTTGCCACGGACGAGTCTACGCGTCAGATGGTTGCTTTGAAGCGGGCGGTTTTGGAGCGGCCTGAGGACACTCGTATTTTCGAGCAGATGGCGACGGAATTCAAGGTCGCCAAGCAGATCCAGCACCCTTTTGTTCGGAAGTGCCACAAGATTATTCGGCAGCGTAAGTTGTTGAAGACAACGGAGTTACTGCTGTCGATGGAGATGTTTCAAGGGCGGAGTCTGGAGGAGTCTGCGGGGCTGAGCCTCGGTGACATTCTACTGGTTTTTCGGATGATTGCCACCGGGCTTAATGCGATGCATGAGGCTGGTTTTGTGCATTGCGACATAAAGCCTAATAATATTTTGATTTCGAGTCAGGGGGCGTTGAAGATTATCGATCTGGGGCAGAGCTGCAGGCTTGGGGCGATCAAGTCGCGGATACAGGGCACGCCGGATTATATTGCGCCGGAGCAGGTTCTTCGGCAGCATATCAGCCATCGGACGGACATTTTCAACCTTGGGGCGACGATGTACTGGGCATTGACGGGCAAGAATGTTCCGACATTGATACCGAAGAAGATGAGTTTTGGGGGTCCGATGCACGTGGTAGGTGAGTTCAAGTCACCGCATGACATTTATCGTAAGATCCCGGAGGCGGTATCGCAGATAGTGATGGATTGCGTGCAGGAGAAGCCCGCGGATCGGCCTGCGAATATGGCTGAGATAATCGGTCGGCTTGATGTTATGATACGGGGCATTTTTGGGAACAGAACGGGGGGCAACGGCAAGGCGCGCAATGATTGAGCTTTGCAGACAGGGGATCGAGGTTAACGAGGCCGCGGAACTGCGCGCGGGGAACGTGATTCATCTTCCGGACAAGGGGCGTGTGATCATTACCGGCGATATTCACGGGCACCGGCGGAACTTCGAGAAAGTAGTTGCTCTGGCTGACCTGGAACATCATCCTGAGACTTATGTAGTTTTCCAGGAGATTCTACACGGTGGGCCTGAGGATGAGGACGGGGGGTGTCTTTCTTTTCGGCTGTTTTCGGATGTTCTGCGGTATCAGTTGCGGTTTCCGCGGCAGGTCTTTCTTGTAATGGGAAATCATGACACTGCGATCGTTGTGGATAATGACGTGCTGAAGGCCGGCAAGGAGATGAATACGGCGATGAAGTCGGCGATGCGGCGTCACTTCTGGGATGATTACGAGGAGGCGATGGGGGCTTTGCGGGGTTACCTTCTGAGTCAGCCGATTGCGGTGCGGTGTGCGAACCGGATATGGATGTCGCATTCTCTGCCGGAGCAGCGGTTTGTATCAGGGTTCGATATGGGTGTGTTCGAGCGGAAGCTGTTGTCGGGTGACATGCTTCGGCCGGAGCCTTTGTACAAGCTGACGTGGGGACGGCGGCAGAGCGTTGAGGCAATCGAGCAGATGGGGCGACTGTTGGACGTGGATCACTTTGTAGTGGGGCATCAGCCGCAGGAGCAGGGGTGGTGTACGGTGGGGGGACGGATGATTATTCTGGCGTCGGACCATAATCACGGGTGTATGATCATGTTTGACCTTGGGCACTTGTACGCTTTTGAGGAGCTGGTCGATCAGATCGTGCCGTTGGCATCATTGCCATAGGACGGAGGCTGAAAAGGTGTCAGACACTAATGGCACTGTCATGTGTAACTTGTTATAGGGGCAGCATTTAGGGTTAGGGATGCGCCGTGACGGTACGACGGGATGGCTGGCGGCGGGGCTGGGTTGCCGTGGGGTGGCATCGGCGCGCAAGACGTGTAGGCCTCTTGGCGAGTTCGTTTGTCAGGGCCGGGATTTGCTTTCGT
>Ga0334883_1002347_pt1 | contig 23579 bp, 16 predicted proteins | sample GraSluR1_MG_6_FD_207230 | JGI IMG/M metagenome (GOLD analysis project Ga0334883, IMG submission 207230) | Sludge microbial communities from methane-producing bioreactor in Wageningen University, Netherlands - Granular Sludge_09_05-R1 | ecosystem: Engineered > Bioreactor > Anaerobic >...
GCAGGCCGTGGACCCTGAAGCCCTGCGGGCGGAGGGGGTGCCCCCCGGCCCGTGGCTCTCGGAGCTCAAGCAGAAGGCCGCCGCGGGCCAGCTCTCAGAGGTTCTGGAGGTGGGCGGCCGAGCGATTGCCGTCCGGGACCTGGCCCGGCGACTGCTGCGGTCGCAGCCGGGGAGGAGGCTGGCCTACGTGACCGACACGATCTTCAACAAGAAGACGGTGGCCGCCCTGAGGCAGGTGGCCCGCCCGGTCGACGAGCTGTGGTGCGAGGCCTCGTACCTGCACCTTCAGCGGGACAAGGCGCGCGAGAACCTGCACATGACGGCCCGCCAGGCGGGACGACTGGCCAGCGAGCTGCAAGCCTCGAGACTGCATCTCTTCCACTACTCGCGGCGCTATCAGAAGGACCCGGCGCCGCACCTGGCGGAAGCCCGGGAGGTCTTTCCCCAGACCCTGGAGCCGCCCCGCTACGGTTCTTCGGCCTCCTGAGGGCCCGACGCGAGCAAGGCCTCCAGCTCTTCTTCGCCCAACACGGGGATCCCCAGCTCCTGGGCCTTGAGCAGCTTGGAACCGGCTTCCGAGCCGGCCACCAGGAAGCTGGTCTTCTTCGAGACGCTGGAGGCCACCCGGGCCCCAGCCGCCCTCAAGCGGGCACTGGCCTCCTCCCGGGTCATCCCTGACAGCGTGCCGGTCAGCACGAAGGTCTTCCCCTCCAGATGGGGCAGGCGGAACTCCCTCGAGGCCTGGGAATCCAGAGTCGTCTGGACCCCGGCCTGGCGGAGCCGCTCCACCAGATCGAGGTTGGCCGGGTCTGCGAAGTAGCCCGCCACGCTGGCCGCGATCTCCGGGCCGATCTCGTGCAGCGTGGCCAGCTCCTCCTGGCTTGCCGAGGCCAGATCGTGCAGGCTGGAGTACCGCGCGGTCAGCACCTGGGCCACGTGTTCGCCGACGTGGCGGAGACCCAAGCCCACCAGCAGGCGATGGAGGGGGCGGGTCTTGCTGGCCTGCAGGTTGCGCAGCAGCTTCTCAGCCAGGGTCGGCCCCATGCGCTCCAGACCCAGGAGATCTTCGACGGTCAGGCGGTAGAGGTCCGCCGGATCGCGCACCAGCCCACGGGCCACCAGTTGATGCAGCAGGGTCTCACCAAAGCCCTCGGCGTCGACCGCCTTCCGCGAACAGTAGTGACGCAGCCAGCCCTCCAGTTGGGCCGGACACGAGGGATTCACGCAGCGCGTGGCGGCCTGCTCGGCATCGCGCACCACCTCCCCGAGGCAGACCGGGCACCGGGACGGCATCTCGAACGGGCGGGTCCCCTCGGGGCGCAGTTCGGGTACCACCGCCAGCACCTCGGGGATCACGGCCCCTGCCTTGTGCAGGAAGACCGTGTCGCCCACCCGGATGTCCTTGCGTCGGACCTCGTCCTCGTTGTGCAGCGTGGCCCGACTCACCTCACTGCCATCGACCACCTTCTTCTCCAACAGGGCGACCGGCGTCAGGGTGCCCGTGCGCCCGACCGAGATCTCGATGGCCTCGACCCGGGTGGTGACCTGGGTCGAGGGCAGCTTGTAGGCGATGGCCCAACGCGGAGAGCGCGAGAGGGTGCCCAGCTCGCGCTGCAGATCGTAGCGGTCCACCTTCAACACGACCCCGTCGATCTCGAAGTCCAGCTCGTGACGGCGGGTATGCCAGGCCTGGCAGAAGGCCAGGACCGGCTCGATGCCCGAGAAGAGCTGGCGCTGGGGGCTGACGGGGAAGCCCAGGCGCTGGAGGAAATCCAAGGCCTGGGAGTGGCGCTCCAGCCCGGGGTTTCCGATTTCCAGGCCATAGGCCAGGAACCTCAAGGGGCGCCGGGCGGTCACGGCCGGATCCTTCTGGCGCAGGGAACCGGCCGCCGCGTTTCGGGGGTTGGCGAAGACCTTCTCGTTCGAGCCCGCCTGTTCTTCGTTCATGCGCCGGAAATCCGGCCAGGACATGTAGACCTCGCCGCGCACCTCCAGCTCCTCGGGAAGACCGGGTCCCTCCAGCACCAGGGGAATCGACCGGATGGTCACCGCGTTGTGGGTGATGTCATCCCCCCGGACCCCATCCCCCCGAGTCGCCGCCAGGACCAGGCGCCCTTGACGGTAGACCAGGCGCACGGCCAGGCCGTCGATCTTCAGCTCGGCCAGATAGTCGACCCGCTCGGGCAGGTCCTCCTGATCCCTGGCTGTCGCCGAGAGGCCGGCCAGACGCCGGCGGACCCGACCGTCGAAGTCCCGCAGCTCGCCCGCGGTGAAGGCGTTGGCCAGGCTGAGCATGGGGAGGGGGTGGACGACGGCCCGGAACTCGTCGATCGGGCGTCCTCCCACGCGCCGGGTCGGGGAGTCCGGGGTGGCCAGTTCGGGATGGGCCTCCTCCAGGTCCTGAAGCCTGCGGAAGAGGGCATCGTACTCGGCGTCGCTGATCTCGGGAGAATCCAGGACGTAGTAACGGTGGTCGTGGCGACGGATCGCCCGACGCAGGGCTTCGATCTCCTGGAGCACTTCAGGGGAGGCCATGCACGGCCTTTCGCGTTCGCCCGATGGCTCCCTCCGAGCCCGCCCGGCGTCACTTCACGGGGATCTTGCCGTCGAAGACGTTCAGGCCTCCCACCCGCACCACGTCCACCCGCACCACCTCGCCTCGAGCCTGGGCGGGAGCCGCCAGGTCGCGGGCCAGGCCCAGCACCAGACACAAGGCGATGATGGTCAACACGAACCGGGTATAGGCATCCACCTGCATTCCAGATCTCCCTTCCGTCTCTCGAACAACAAATCTTCCCCCCTCGCCCAGTCTGTCACGGCGTCCTGACACAAGACGTCACGGAGGCGAGCCCCGCGGGCAAGACCATGAACGGTCAGGGAGGCGAGCCCCGCGGGCACGCCTCCCTGAGCAACTGCAACCGTCATCGTCATCGTCGTTGTCGTTGCGAAAGTCCGCGTGGGTGACCCGTCGTAAGGGTTGCGCGGACCACACGGCCAGTGAAACCGCCAGGAATCCGGGAATCGGAGCCAGAGGATACCCCGTGGCGGGACTATCTCTTCTTGGCGCTCTCGCCGAAGTAGGGGTGTCCGACCATGAAGGTGCGATCGTGCAGGCGATAGGTGAAGGGGATATCCAGAACCTGCAGGGCCTGGCGAAGATCCACCATGGTGACCCCACCGTGGCGCGCGGTCTTCAAGGCCTGTCCCTGCGAGCGAACGGCCAGTTCCAGGGGGTTCGCGTCACAGGTCCCGGTCGCGCTGTCTGCGGTCTCCAGACACCACCCCAGCAGGTTGTGCTGTCGCGGAGAGCCCAAGGCCTTCCCGAAGGACTCGATTCCCACAAAGGGGCGTTCCCCCACGAAGGCCCATTCTCCCTGGAACGGAATCCCGTTGACCACAATCTTGACGTCGTGGGCCGACACCCGAGCCTGAGCCGGGGCGAGCAGGCCGCCCAGGGCCACCAGACAGGTGACCAGCAGCAAGAAGGTTCGCTTCACAGGATCACTCCTTTCGATCTCCGGGTTGCGTCTCTGTTCCTGGTGCCCTTCGGCGCCCTTCCGGCGTTCCCCTACCCGGACCCAAGTCGCCCTTCCCCTCCGCAGGGGTGCACCTCTCGGCCTGGAATGGAGGCGCCCCATGGACCCCTTCCTGCTGACCGATCCTCGGCTTGCGTTCATCGCCCTGCTGGCGGGCGTGGTGGCGATGTTGACCACGCTGAACGTGGCGGCGCGACCGGCTGCGGTCCGGACCGGACAGGTGGCCCTGGCCCTCGCGGTCTCGTCGATCTTCTTCATGTTCACCCGCTTCGCCAACCTCTTCTACCTGCCGATCCTGGCAACCTATGTGGACACGGCTGTGCGGACGGGGCGGGTGGACGTTCTCTATGGCCAGATTCAGTGGGTCGTGATCGGGGCGGCGGCAGGAGCCTTCCTGTCCTGGATCCTGCTGCCGACCTTCGTCGCCGTGTACGAGGCTGGAATCCAGGCCGTCCAGGACCACGGGTCCATGGTCCGGGTTCTTCTGGGCGTCTGGACCCCCCGCGGCGCCCGCACGCTCCTGGGCTGCCTGCGCAGCCCCGTCGTCCTGGTCTCCTGGAGTCGCGGGGGGCGCCGGCTTCCGTTGGATTTCCTGGCATGGAACATCGCGGCCAGCGCCGTCTGGACCGTCGGGGCCCTGTGCGCCCTGCACGTCAGCGCTCTTCTCCCGCGATTCGAAGCCACGGCCGTCTTGTTGTCGGGGCTGGTCAATGCCTTTGCCGCCATCGCCTTCACCCTGTTCGTGGACCCCAAGGCGGCCGTGATCACCGACCAGGCGGTCAAGAAGGTCCGGCCCGAGCAGGATGTCCTGTGCATGAGCTTCTACCTGGGACTGGGGAACTTCATCGGAGGCCTGCTGGGTCTGGCCGTCCTGCCCCTGGGAGTCGCGATGATCCAGGGGGGAACGATCTACCTGGGACAGGGCGGGGCGGGTCTGGCCGACAGCCTGTGGGCCCTGGTGGCCCTGAACGCCCTGGTGACCCTGCTGGCCTCGACCACCGTGGCTTCCCGCGTCTCGGCAGCCATCACCCGCAACGTCGCCACGGCCCTGGCGGTCTACAACTTCTTCTTCCTGGTGACCCGACTGGCCCAGCAGGTCTACGCCCCCATCCTGGGCTCGGTCCGGGACAGCGTGGTCCGCGGTCAGGCCTCTCCCGACTCGCTCCTGGGGGTTTTCCGCTGGGTGATCACCGGGGCCAGCCTGGGCATCCTGGCGGGCTGGCTTCTGATGCCCACCTTCGTCGAGATCTACAACCGCGCCGTGGCGGCCCTGGACCGACGCCACGGCTCGACGCTGAGCCTCCTGCTGGCCATGCTCTCGCCGCGGAACTGGCTGGCCTTCCTCCGCTGCCTGCGACTGCCCTCCAACTTCGGAGTCACCCTCCAGGACCTGCGGGTTCTTCCCAAAGGCTTCCTGATCGGCAACGTCCTGGTCGTGGCCATCCACACCATCGGGGTCCTGGCCGCCATCTACGCGGGCGCCCTGCTCAGTTCCAGCCTGGCCCGCACGGCCACCCTGCTGTCCTCGGTCATCAACGGCGTGGCCACGATCCTGGTCAGCGTGGTGGTCGACCCGACCATGGCGCGAATCACCGACCAGGCGGCCCTGGGCCAACGCCCCCTGCGGCATGTCCACGCCATGTCGGTCTTCCTGGTTGCAGGCATGCTGGTGGGGACCCTGCTCTCACAGGTCTTCTTCGTGCCTGCCGCCAACATCATCGCTCTGGGAACCCGACTGCTGGACCTGGTCTTCCAGGCCCTCTGAGGCCCCCTCGACCCGGACCCGGGTGGACTCAGTCGGGTCGGGTCTCGAGATAGAAGCGCTCGAACTCCTGCATCGGACCGGAAGCCGACTGGGCCATGGCCAACCCCTGCTCCAGGCCGGGCCCGGCCAGATCCCGCATCCCGGCCCGGATCGCGCGAAGCCCTTCCCCCAGGCGCCGTTGGCCTTCCTCGAAGGCCCGCCGAGCCGCCTGATACACGTCGTGGTATTCCGGCGGAGTCTGCGCAGGCAGGGGTTCCATGTGGGTGAACTGCTGCCAGGTCGCCGCCAGCAGGGTCTCCATCTCGTCCAGCAGCGCCCCGAGCTCCCACTCGCTCACGCTTCCGGCGCGGTATCCCTCGACCGCCTCGGCCAGACGAACCAGGTTGGGGTACTGAGGCGAAATCGTCTCTTCGGCAGCCACCAGGTCCAGACGCGAGATCTCCAGATCGGCGTCGGCTGGCAGGCGGGGCAGGCCTCCTTGGCACCCCGCGCAGAAGCGGGCAGAAATGGGATTGGAGGCCCCGCAGCGGGGGCATGGTCTCTCCTCCTCGCGCGTCGCCGCCTCGTGCAGCGCCTGCTGGACGAGCAGAATCTCGACGCCGGCTTGACGGATCTGCTCCAGAGCTGGAAGAATCGGCTCTTCGTCGGCAAGCTCCAAGGCCGCCTGGATCACCTGAAGCGCTTCCTCCTGGCGGTCCAGGGCGTTTTCCAGGCGCGGACGCTCGACGGCCAGAACCGTCTCCTCGCGAGGCGAAGGCTCCAGGGCCTCCAACCACTCGCGCAGGACACGGTGCCCTCCCTCAAAGGTCTCCAGCCTGCGCCGGAAGCTCTCCTCGGGCAGACGGCCCCTCATCCAGGCCCGGCCCACCCGGCAGATCTCGTGAATCGCCCAGATCTCCGAGAACCTCTCCTGGGCCTCGTCCTCAGCCTGCAAGCGGGCCAATCCTCGGCAGACGGTCTGCACGGCGTCGCGCGCCTCTTCCTGAAGCTCGCGCACCGCCCCGGAATCATGACGGTCGAAGGCCTCGTAAAGCCCACGCACGGACTGCTGCAGCCAGCCGAAGGCACCGGAGACTTCGGGTACCACCTCGCGCGAGACGACGGTGTCCTCCCGGAATGGCAGGCCCTCCAGGAAGACCTCGTGCATCCTGCCCAGCACCTGGTCCACCCGAGCCAGCAGGTCACGGGCCCGGGTCGGGCCCGCGCTGCCCTCCAGGTAGCGTTGGATCTCGCGGGTCAGGTCGTTGAAGACGGGCAGATCCGTGAGGTCCGGATCCCCTTCCTGATCAAATCCGGGTCGCATCCTGCAGACTTTTCCGGTCTCGCTGGAATCCCCTTCCCAGGTTCCCTGCGGAGGTCCAGGACGAGTCTGGCCAGAATGCTCTCGGTCCGGACACGAAAGGCCGCCGATGGAATCCTCCGACCCTGATGCCCCCTGCCAGACGGTCAAGATCGCGCCCCCGAGGCCGTCATTGAGAGGACCGCATTCGGGGCACCGGCGCGTGCTCGTGCTGAGCTTGATGCTGCTGGCCTGGCTGGGCAACAGCCACCCGGTCGAGCTGCTCTTCGGCCTGGATCTGGTCTTCGGCACCGTCAGCGCGCTTCTGGCGGGAGCCCTCTTCGGCCCCTGGGTCGGCACCGCCACGGCCGCAGTGGGGGCCCTGCCGACCGTGGCCATGTGGCACCATCCCTGGGGCGTGCTCCTGCTGACCCTGGAAGTCGCTTTCGTCTCCACCCTGCGATGGCGCCGCCCGGTTCCAATCGTCCTGCTGGACGCGCTGTTCTGGTGCGCTGTGGGGGCCCCCCTGCTCTTCGCGCTGGCCTCGGGGCCCATGCACCTCAGCCCTGGAAGCGCCAGCCTGCTGGCCGTGAAGAACCTGGTCAACGGCATGCAGAATGCGGCCCTGGCCTCGCTGCTGGCCAGCCTCCTGCCTCTGGACAGATGGACCGGAAGCCCTCGCAAAGTCTTCTCCGTCACCTTGCCGGGCGTGGTCCTGAACTTCGCCGTGGTGGCCGTCCTGGTGCCGGTCCTGCTTCTGCTGGCCTCCGAGAACCAGCGTTCCTGGAGCGAGGCCCGAAGGGAGGCCGCCGACCTCCAGGAGATGCGCTCGATGAGCATCGCCAGCAGCCTGGAGAACTGGCTGGACTCCGGACAGAAGGCCCTGGACGCGCTGGCCTCCCGCCCCCCCAGAGACCCCCGCGAAATTCGGACGGCCGCCGCCGTCCTGCAGCGGACCCTGCCGAACATCCAGGGGCTCTTCTGGGAGGAGCCTGCGGGGAAGCTGGTCCCCCTCCTTCCGGTCCCCGACAGGGGAGGGACGGTTCAGATGGACATCGACCTGGCAGGCCTGCTGACCGAGAGCCGTCCCGAACTCCCCAGGCTCTTGTGGACGCCGGGGGGATCGGGCTCGCGGACCGACCCCCTCCTCCTTCTCTCCAGCCAGGAGACCGGGAAGGGCCGGGTCCTGGGGACCTTTGGCCTGGGAAACCTGGCCGGAAGGCTGCGCCGAGCGTCTCCGCGCCCGTTCGAGACGATCACCCTGCTGGACGGACAAGCCCGGGTCCTGGTCAGCACCTCCCCCTATCGCCCCCCCTTCAGCCACTTCGATCTCAGCAGCCACACCCCGGTGGACAGCCTCCAGCAGGGTGCCTACTGGGTCCATCGGCACTCTCCAGATGGCCTTCGCGAGCTGGGTGCCACCACCCTGATGAGGATCCAGGCCCTCGCGCCACACCCCGGCCTGACGCTGGTCCTGGAGACCGACCTGGCACCCGTCCAGGACCGCATCCGCTCCAATTTCACCCAAAGCCTCGTCACCTCGCTGGGCTTTTCGCTCATCGCCGTGGTTGCGGTCTGGCTTCTCGGCGCCTGGGTCGCCCAACCTGTCGCCCGACTGGTCGCCGCCTCCAGCGACCTTCCAGCTCGGATCGAGAGCGGGCGGCTTCCCCCGGCTTCCATCAGCCCGATCTGGGAGTTCGAGGTCCTCTCGCGCACGTTCGACGACATGGCCCGAGAACTGCGCGCCCGCTTCCAGGCCCAGGCAGAGCAGAACCAGGAACTGGCCCGGGTCAACCAGGTCCTGCTGGAAGAGAAGAGCCAGCGTCAGGCATTGGAAGAGCAGATGCGCCAGACCCAGAAGATGGAGGCTCTGGGGCTCTTTGCCGGAGGCGTGGCCCACGACTTCAACAACCTGCTCGCGGCCATCCTGGGGTCCGCGGAGGTCTCGGTCACCGGTTTGCCGCCCGACCACCTGGCCCGGGAGGGTCTCGACCAGATCCGCGCCTCGGCCCTCCAGGCCAGGAACCTGGTCCATCAGATCCTGACCTTCAGCAATCCCAGCCCCCGCTCCGGGCAGCCCATGGCCCTCAGACCCGCCGTGCGGGAAGTCTGCGGTTTCGTGCGCTCGGCCCTGCCGGCCAGCATCGACTTCCAGGTCCGTCTGGCCGAGGAGGTCGGTCTGGTGGACTTCACCCCAGGCGACCTGGCGCGGGTCCTGATCAACCTGACCAGCAACGCCGAGAACGCCCTGCGAGCCCAGGGTGGTGGGACCCTGTGCATCGAACTGGACCAGGTCTGTCTGGATCCGGAGCAGGCCGAACGACTGCAGGTGGAGTCGGCAGCCCCCTTCGCCCGCCTGCAGGTTTCCGATTCCGGCCCGGGCATCCCCCCCGAGGTCGTCCCGCACCTCTTCGAGCCCTTCTTCACGACCCGAAGCCACGGAACCGGCTTGGGACTTCCGGTGGTGCGGGAGATCGTCCGAGGACACGGTGGCGCGGTCGAGATTCTCAGCCCCCCCGGCCAGGGAGCCTGTGCCCGGGTCTTCCTGCCGATCGTCGGAGAGGCCCCTTCTCCCGCCCCCCCCGAGGCCTGCGCCCACCCCCCAGGAGACCCGCCCGGGGGCACCGAGCGGGTCCTCTTCGTCGACGACGAACTCCCGCTGGTCCGCCTGGGCCGCCTGACCCTCCAGCAGTTGGGCTACCAGGTCGAGGTCTTCCAGGATCCCCTGCAGGCCCTGGAGAGATTCCGCCAGGACCCGGAAGCCTGGGATCTCCTGATCAGCGACCACAGCATGCCGGGGATGAGCGGGACCCGACTGGTCCGGGAAATGCGCGCGCTGAACCCCGGTCTCGCGGTGCTGATCTGCACCGGCCTGGGGCAGGAGGATTGTCAGGAGGAGGCCCGAGAGCTGGGCCTTCCGGAAGTCCTGCTCAAACCGGTTCCGATCCCGGAGCTGGCCCTGGCCATCCGCCGAGCCTTGGAGCGGCCCGTCTGAGACTCCCGGGCAGCGTCCACGGAGGTCCCCAATCCGCCGCGCGCCCTGACATGCGGTTCTCACGCCAGGCGGCAGATTCCGGCAGGTCGCCCGGCCTAGACAATCCGGCCCCCTTGCGTGAAGAAGGATCAAACCCACCCCGGGCCCTTGGGACACACGGGAGAAGGAGTTTGTGCATGTTTGCCTCGGGCGGCTTCAACAACCTCAACATGATGGCCGGAATGCCGACAACCACCGGGATTCCGACAGGTAACAGCCCTGGATTCATGGCCGGGCCCAACGGTCTCAACGACGTCATGAAGCAGTTGGACCAGATGTTCAGCAAGCAGATGAAGTCGATGAACGACCTGCTCAAGAAGATGCTGGGCAGTTCCAAGAACGGGAACGCCGCCTCCGGCATGTTCCCCTGCATGGACCTGAGTGCCCAGATGGAATCGGTCATGAAGATGGGCGGTTTGACCAACCAGATGATCGCCAAGGTGGCCTCGATGGTGACGCCAGAGGCCTCGTTGGCCGCCCTTGGTGGCTTCAACGCCCTCAGCCAGGGCAGTTCGGCCGGCACCGTCAGCGCCGCCTCCCTGGGCAACGGCACGGCCTGGGGCCGCTCGCTGGCCTCCGATGCCCTCAATCACTCCGTCAAGGGGCCCGGCGGATGGTGCTACAAGTACGTGGCCCAGGCCCTGGCCCGCCACGGCGTCAGCGTCCACGGCGGCAGCGCCTACATGGCGGCCGACCAGTTGGCCACCAAGAAGGAGTTCCGCGAGGTCAAGGTCAGCCAGGCCGACCTGAAGAAGCTCCCGGCCGGTGCCATCGTGGTCTGGAACAGGGGCAACGGACACCAGCACGGCCACATCTCGATCTCCCTGGGGGACGGACGGGAAGTCAGCGACCTGGTCCGGAACCAGACCACCAACTACGGCACCTCCTACCGCGTCTTCCTGCCCAACAAGTAGTGCCTGCCCCCAGCTTCAGCCCGGTCCAGGACTGGCAGCTTCGGATCCTGCCGATGCAGGTCTTCGTCCCTGCCGACCTCCCCGAAGGTTTCCTGGTCCAGTCCGTCGTTGCCGAGGACTCTCCGGACTGGGGAGCCTCCTACCAGATCGTCTTCGAAGGCCCGGAAGGGGCCGAACTGACCGTTCAGGGCACCGTCAGCGGGGTCGGCGACATCTTCCGGGGCCAGTCCCGCCAGAAGTTCCAGAATCCCTGGCTGGGCCAGGGGATCATGGAATTCTACGAGCCTGACTCCGAAGAGCCCGTGGACTTTCGCAGCCACTGGCTCCAGACCGGTCCCGAGGCCCCCTTCCACAACCTGTCGGGAAAGGGCCTGGAACCCGAGCAGGCCCTGCACCTGGCCGAGAATCTCGGCCCCCGGCAATAGCCTCCAGGGTCAGGTGGTCTCGAAGCCCGGCGCGGTTCAGCCCCGCCGGGCTTCTTCGTGCGACATGGTGACGGTGATCCCGGGGAAGATCACCGTCACGTTCTGGGAATCGACGGCTTTGACCACACCGTTTCCCCAGCGGGGGTGACGGACGCGATCTCCGCATTCCTTGGCCCGGGCCTGCACCGAAGGGGTCGAGGTCTGGAGGAAGTCCTGTTTGAGGGTGCGCTGCTTGCCGCCCTCGAAGAGGACCGTCACCAGGTCACGCTCGACACCCTGGACGGTTCCCTGGCCGAAGACCTTGTGGGTCACCGGGGTTCCCACGGGGAAGCGACCGGCCACCTCGGCCTCCCGCTCGGCCCTTGGACCAGCCCGGACCGCGCCGATCTCGGCGACCCGGGACCGGGCAGCTTCGCCTCGGGCCGTCTGGACCCGGGGAACCGGCGCCGCCACCGGGCGCGAGAAGGCCGGACGCCCTGACCCGGAAGTCCCGGTCGCTCCCCTCCAGCGCCCGGACCCGATGGCCGGGCCCTCGTCGTCCAGATAGCGCCCGGAACCCAGCGCGAGGTCCGGCGCATCCAAGAGCTCTTCCGGGACCTCCTTGAGGAATCTCGAGATCCGGCGAGGCAGACGCAGGCCGCGCATCTCGCGCGAGCGCGCCCAACTGAGGAAGAGCTGCTCTCGTGCCCGGGTGATCCCGACGTAGCACAATCGCCGCTCCTCCTCCATCCCCGAATCGCCCTCCTCGAGCGCGCGCAGGTGCGGGAAGGTCTCCTCCTCCAGGCCGGCCAGGAAGACCACGGGGAACTCCAGGCCCTTGGCGGTGTGGACCGTCATCAAGGTGACCCGGTCGACGGCCTCCTGGTAGGTGTCCTGGTCGGAGAGCAGTGAGACCTGGCCCAGGAAGGCCTGCAACGGTGACTCCTCATCGCCCGCCCCCGGATCGAACTCACCGGTGACGTTCAGAAGCTCCTCGAGGTTCTCCAGACGAGCCTGGGACTCCACCTTGTCCTGGGCCTCGGTCTGCAGGGCGCTGCGGTAGCCGCTCTGGGTGAGCACCTCCACCACCAGCTCGGTCACCCCGACCCGTTCGCTCCCCAGCCGTTGCATCAAGGGGCCCATCCAGGCCTTCAAGGCCTGCATCCTCTCGGCCGCCTTGCCTCGAACCCCGGCCTCGCTGGCGAGGTCCAGGGCCGCGAAGACCGGGACCCCGCGGGCCCGGGCGAAGGACTCCAGCCTCTGCACGCTGGTGTCTCCGACCCCCTCGGTGCAGTCCAGGATCCGCCGCAGCGAGATCGAGTCCGCAGGATTGGCCAGAAGCCGCAGATAGGCCAGGACGTCCTTGATCTCCTTGCGCTCATAGAACCGCAGGCCCCCGACGATGTCGTAGGGGACCCCCTTGGAATTCAAGGTCTCTTCCAGAAGGCGGGATTGGGCGTTGGTCCGATACAGCACCACCATGTCCTGGAAGGAACGGCCCTGCTCGTTCAGCCTCTTCATCATCCCCACCACGAAGTGTGCCTCATCGCGACCGTCGGCGGCCGAGAAGACCCGCGGAAGAGCCCCCTTCCCCTGGTCGCACCAGAGGTTCTTGCCCTTGCGTCCGGTGTTGTGCCGGACCAGGGCGTTGGCCAGATCCAGGATCGACTGGGTCGAACGGTAGTTCTGCTCGAGCTTGACCACCCGCGCCTCGGGATAGTCCTGCTCGAAGCGCAGCAGGATGCTGAGGTCGGCGCCTCGGAAGCCGTAGATGCTCTGGTCGTCGTCGCCCACCACGCACAGGTTCCGGCGCCGTGAAGCCAGCATCCGCACCAGTTCATACTGGACCTGGTTCACGTCCTGGTACTCGTCGATCAGGATGTAGGCGAGCTGTTCCTGAAACTGCTCGAGGACATCGGAGTGTTCCCGGAACAACTGGACGGTTCGCACCAACAAATCGTCGAAGTCCAAGGCCCCGCTGGCCTTCAGGCGCTCCTGATACAGCTCGAAGGCCTGTCCCACGTCGCGTTCCAGGGGGTTCTTGGAATGGACCAGACGCTCGGCGTCCACCAGGTGGTTCTTGGCGTGGCTGACCCGAGAGAGCATCGAGCGCGGGGGGAAGCGCTTCTCGTCGAGGTTCATCTGCTTGAGGACGGCCTTCATGACCACCAGTTGCTCGGACGAGTCGTAGATCGTGAAGCCCGCGGGGATCCCCAGACGCTCACCGAACAAGCGCAGCCAGCGGCAGCACACCGAGTGGAAGGTTCCCAGGAAGGGGAAGCGGCCGGGCCCGCACAGGGACTCGATCCGATGGGCCATCTCGCGAGCCGCCTTGTTGGTGAAGGTGACGGCCAGCAACTGATGCCGCCGGGCCAGGCCCTTCTCCAAGAGCCACGCGATGCGCCGGGTCAGCACCCGGGTCTTGCCGCTCCCAGCCCCGGCCAATACCAGCAGGGGGCCCTCGGTCTGGGTGACGGCCTCGCGTTGGGGCGGGTTGAGGCCTTGAAGGATGGGATGAATGGACATGGAGAGCGGCAGTTTCTCCGGGCAGATCGCCGGTCCTGTCGAAGGCTCGTTCGCCTGAGACCAACGCTCCCCTGAAGCCCGGAACTACAAGGTGACTTTAAAGTTGCGCAGGATCCTCAGGACGGCGGGGAGGAAGAGGATCGAGGCCAGCAGGTTGGCTCCGACGCCCGCGGTCATCACGAAGCCCAACGTGGCGATGCCCTGGTGGTGCGCGGAGATCATGGTCCCGAAGCCGATCATGGTGGTCAGCGCCGCCAGGCCGATGGCCGGACCCGTGGAGTGGTTGAAGACCCCGTCCCCGCCTTCCTCCTGGACCCGGTGCACCACATGCACCCCGAAGACCAGCCCGATGCCCAGAATCAACGGAAGAGCCAGGAAGTTGGCGCTGTTGAAGTCCACCCCGGCGTAGCCCATGATCCCCACCATCCACAGAACCCCCACGGCCTTCGGGAAGATCGCCAGCAGCGCGATCTTCAAGCTTCGGAAGTGCACCAGCAGCAGGATCCAGATGGCCACCAGGGCGTACCAACCGGCCTGCTCGTTGGCCCTGCGCAGTTCGTGGGTGTCGTAGTACATCACCACGGGCATCCCCACCACCCGCGGGTCCACCTGCTGCAGGCTGTGGACGAAGCGCTCCTGGGGGCCCCGCTCCCAGACGTTCTGGCGCGGGAAGACCCGCAACTGGATCAGGCCCGTCCGACCGACCTCCCGCACCTTGAGGACTTCTGGAACATCCTCCAGGGTCAAGGGGGGATGGTCGACCTGGTCCTTCAAGAAGGCCACCAACCCCTGCAGATCGGCAAAGAAGTCCTTCTGGAAGGCCGTCAGTCCGTCCTCAATAGGCCCGGGGCCCATCCCCTCCAGGGTCGAGAAGAGACGGTCCAGGGCGGTCTTGAAGCGGGCGGCCTCCCGGCGGACCGACTGGTCCTCAGAACCTCTCAGGGTGGGCCAGGCCTCCCGGAAGGTGTGGTCCAGCTCCATGAAGGAGCCCGCCATGGCCAGCAGGTTGCCGGAGGTGCCCCCTTGTTGAACGCCGGGGCGCGCCGGCTGGGAAACCTGGGCCATTTCCCGAGTGATGGCTTCCAGGAAGGGGCGCTTGGCGGGATAGCCGTCGGGGATCATCGGCACGATCGACTCGACGCTGGCCACGGTGGGAAGCTTCCGGAAGGCTTCGGTCAGGCGCCGAGCCTCGGTGAGGTCTGCGACCAGCGAAATCCCGTACAGCAGCGAGTGCTCACTGGCGTGGATCAGGTGCATCTCGGTCTGCACCGAGCCCAGACCGCGGGCCTGAAGATTCAACAGGTTGTAGTCATAACGGACGTGCCGGGCTTCAGAGAAGCAGAAGATCGAGAAGAGGACGCACAGCAGGGCCACGATCCAGGGATGCCGCAACCAGGCCCGCTCCATCCGGGCCAAGGTCCGGTACTGGCTGATTCCCGTGCCCACGCCGCCCCCGAACCAGCGGTGTTGCAGGAACAGCAGCGCCGGAAGCACGGTCACCATGGCCAGATAGCACAACATGATGCCGGTCCCTGCGATGGTCCCCAGCTCGGCGATCCCGATGAAGTCGGTCAGGTTCAAGACCCAGAAGGCCACGGCCGTGCTGCCCGCGCCGGTCAGGTTCTCGACCCCGGTTCCCGACAGGGTGATCTTCATCGCCTCCAGGGGCGACCAACCCTTCACCAGCTCCTCATCGTAGCGATAGATGAAATGGATGCCGAAGTCGATCCCCAGACCGATCAGGATCGTGGTGAAGGTGACCGTCAGCAGGTTCAGGTGTCCGACCGCCAGGGTGGTGAAGCCCATGGTCCAGGTGACGCCCAACACCAGCGTGAAGACGGCCATCAGGGGGCGGTACAGCTCGCGGAAGGCCAGCGCGAAGATGAGCGCCACGAAGACCAGGGACAGAACCGACGAGCGTGTGGAGTCCTCGGTCGAAGAGTTGCCCTCGTCGGTGTCCAGGACCGGTTCACCCGTCAGGCCGACCTGAACCTCCGGATGGCTGCGCTGGACTCCGGGGAGGAGCTCCCGGAGCCTCTGCACGGCAAAGGGGGTCGCCTCGTGACCGCCCCCCCCTGCCTGGTGTGCGGGGCGAGCCAACAGCACATGGATCCGCCCTTTCGCGACGGTGTTGTAGAAGACCGTCTGCCCTGCGGCCTCCAATTCCTGGGGAGCCTGGTCCTCCTGGGCAACCTCTCCGAAAAAGGCTGCCGCCCAGGGAGAGCTGTAGGCGTAACGCCCGCGGGTCTCCAGGCTGACCAGCAACTGCCCCATGGCCTCATTCAGGAAAGGCAGGATCTCGGCCAGCGCACCGGCCGGGTCCTCTCCACTGCCGACCTCTCCGAAACTGTCCAGCAGACCGGTCATGTCCTTCGAGGAAGACAACGAATCGAGAAGCGGGCGGCTTCGGGCCAGCTCACCAGACAGCTTCTCGAGGGTCGCCAGGTCCAGATAGTGCAGGGCGTGGGTCCGCAGGAACGAGAGTTCCACCTTCTCGAAGACATCGCGGAAGGTCTGGGGTTCAGCCCGCAGGCGGGCGGCCAGGTCATCGACGAAGGCCATGCGGTCCTCGGGCGTTCCCCCCTCCACCACCACGACCATGTCCTCGGCCTTGGGGAACTGCGCGACGTAGCGGTCCTGGTTCGCCTGCAGCTCGGGCGTTCGACGGATCAGGTTGGCCCGATCGGCGTCAAACTCGAGGTGATTCCAGGTATAGAAGGCCGATCCCAGGGCCAGGAGGGTGCCCAAGGCCAGGATCAGGACCGGGAACCTCCAGGCCAGGTCGGCCAAGGCCATCATGACCCGGGCGACCCGGGAAGTCGGAACCGGTGAAGAGGGGTGCGTCGAATCCGAGGAGGGCATCATGGTCTGCAAGGCCGCGATCGGGCCACCTTTGGAGTCTGCAGCGACTTCGCCAACGGACCCGCGCCTCTCAGGGCTTCAAAGCCGAACCCCAGGCGGCCTGAGACCCGGAAGCGTCCGCGCTCAAGGTGACGGCGACCACCCCCGCGAAGATCAGGAGGGTTCCGAGCCAGCGCAAGCCCGAGACCCTCTCCCCCAGGAACGGGCCGGCCAGCGCAGCGTTCAAGACGTAGGTCAGGGCGGTCATCGGCAAGGCCAGCGACAAGTCGGCCCAGGACAGGACCGAAAGCCACAAGAAGAAGAAGGTCGCCGCCAGCAGGATGCCGATCCAGACCTTCCAGGCCGAGAAGATCCGCACCCCCGTCCGCCACAGCGAGCCCAGGCCGGTGATCCGGATTTCCCCGACGGCCCGCATGCCCTGAGACATGAAGATGTCTCCAACCGTGGCGGCAACCACGGCCAGAAACATCAGGACGATGGTCCGGAAGAGCGGGCTTTCCGTGAAGGCGAAAGAATCAAGCATGGAGGAGGTCAGGCGGGTCCTCCTCGTTCGCCGGGGGGGCTGAGGGCCCCTTCTACAGGGTCCAGAAAATCGGCGACGACAAGGGGAGGAGCCACGCCCCCGGTCTCAAAAGCTCAGACTGCGCACTGGAAGCCCCCATTCGGCCCGGAGCGTGAATCCGGTCCTGCCCTTTCCCGTGAAGAGGATCCGGGCCCGGTTTCCTGCAAATATGTCTCGTCGCCCTGGCCAGCGCCGACCGGATGCCTGAGGTCGCACGAGCCGGGGATGGAGCCTTGCGAGGTATGCTCGGGATGCGACTGCGGATCACGATGTTCCTGGCCCTCTGGGCGCTGATCTCCCTGGGTGTCAGCCATGCCCAGGGAGGCGACCCGGCGAGCCCGGCTCCCGCAGCCCAGAAGGCGCTTCTGCTGTTGCAGGTTGAAGTCGCCGGAACGATCCGAAGCGGCTCGGCCGTGATCGTCCAGAGCGGCCCCGAAGCACTGGCCCTGACCAGTTTCGAAGCGATCCGGGGCGCTGCCGCCATCCACGCCCTGGTTCCGGGCCGGGGGTTGGTGATGGCCCACCTCGACAAGTTCGCCCCGGAAGCCAACCTCGCTTTGCTGAAGATCTCCGTCGCGGATCTGCCGTCGGCCCGACTCGGAGACTCGGACCTCCTCCGCCCTGACGACCCCGTCGAGATGATCACCGCAGCCCCCGTGGAGGAAGGCAATCTGGCGACAGCCATGACTCCGCTCATCCGCCGCGGCAAGGTGGGGAACATCCTCAACCGCCCCGGGGGCACGGTCCTGCAACTCCTCTTCGATGCCGCCTTGACCGACGAGAGCACGGGCGCACCGATCCTCTCGACCAACTCCGGCGACGTCGTGGGGATCGCCCTGTCGCGGGCCAGCGCCGGCAACGATGCCGCGCGGACGGCCATCCCCGGCAACCTGGCCGCCGCCTTCGGGTATGACCTGGCGAAGGCCTCCGGCGCCACCGCCTCGGTGCGCGTCCTGGACGGTTCCCAGGCTCCGGTGGAGGGAGCGCCTGGTCAGAAGAAGGCCCCCTCCAACAACTGGCTGGGCTATGTGATCGCCGTCGCCTGCGGCCTGCTGGTGGTGGGCGGGGTCGCCGCCGTGGTCCTGCGGCGAGGGAACAAGCCCCCCCCCTTCTCGGTCCTGCCCCGGCTGCCGGAAGGCGTCACCATGGCCTTCGTCGACTCGGAGGGCAACCTTCTGCCCATGGAGCGCGACCCCATCCGGGTCGGCCGGGCCGCGGACAACGACTGGCCCTTCAACGATTCATCGGTTTCCAACTACCACGCCCGAATCAAGAAGAACAAGCGGGGATCGGGTTACGAGGTCGAGGATCTGCGCAGCACCAACGGGACCTGGGTCCGTGAACGCCGGATTGGCGGGGCCGAGGTGATCGATCCGGGGACCAAGGTCCGCTTCGGGAAGATCGAGGTCCTCCTGATGACCCGCTCCCAATCGACCGGGTGAAGGGTCCCAATCCGCCCGACGGGGGTGCTTCGCTTCCGACCTTCTTCGATGTCTTCCTGGCAGTCGCCGGGCGGAAGTCCATCGGCGTCGAGGCTCTGGCCCGCTCGCTGTGGTTGCCCGACTCCGGCGTCCTGGAACCCCATCTGGAGACCCTGGTTGCCCAGGGCCTGTTGCACCGAGAGCAGGACGAGTACTGCCGAGCCACCTCGCCCCGGGCGGATCTGCTGTTCGGCACCCTCGCCTTTGCGCTGGCCTACGAATATGACTACAACGCCTACCTGACCGACGAGCTGGTCGAATTCGTCCGAAGAACCTACCACCTGGACGTCTTCCTGGCCTCCGATCTCAAGCCGGAGGGGCTCTCCAGCCAGATCCTCGGTCGCTTCCTGGAGGATGGCCTGCTGCTGGCCTTCCGCTACGAGCCCTTCATGGGCCGCCTGGTCAGGAATCCCTTCCTGGATGGGATCTGTGAGTTCCTGCAGGTCCGCCCCGTGCGCCGGATCTTTGGCCGCAGGATCCGGCTGGACTCGGTGATCGGCGAGAAGTTCATGGCCATGCACCGCAAGGACCTTGAGCAGATCTCGCGCGCCAGCCGGATGCTCTTCCCACCGGGCTGCCCCGAACCGAACTACAGCCCATCCCAGATCCAGAAGATCATCCGTTACGACCTGGTTCCCGAAAACCCGGACCTTTTCGACCCCCAGGTGGGACAGAGGTTCCAGGAGGCCATGCAGCGGATGCAGCAGCGGGTTCAGGAACGCGCCCCCCTGGACCTCGAGGTCCTGCGCGAGTATCACGGCGTGCTGATGCGCGGGTCCGAGTTTGCCGGTTCCCTGCGAACCGCTGCGGTCCAGATTCAGAACAACCCCTGCTTCAAGACCGCGCCGCCCCGGAAGATCCCGGGACTTCTTGAAAGCCTGGTGAAGGAGTACACCCTGCGCAGCCGCGCCGTCTCCAACCTGCCCGAAGTCCTGGCCCTGGCGGCCTTCGTCTACAACGAGTTCATCCACATCCATCCCTTCGAGGACGGCAACAGCCGGACGGCCCGGGTGCTGCTGGCGCACGTCCTGCGTCAGCACGGGGCTGGCTTTGAGACGATCCCCAAGAGCTTCGATGTGCGCTTCCTCCAGGTCACCAAGGGGGCCCCCAAGAGGGACGACCGGGAGTTGCTGGAGCTTCTCAAAGAGATCCTGTTGGCCCGGCTCAACCGCGAAGAGCTTCAGAAGGCGCGAGAGTTGAGCTGACCGGAAGGCTCCCCGGGGTGGTCCGAGGACTCCCAGCGCAACCTCTCGGGGCCCGCCACCTCACGCGCCACGAACCCTGCCTCCAGGGGAGGTCCCCCCGCCAGGGCCCACCGCCAGAAGGCCACGCTGAGCGAACGCAGGGGCGCCATGAAGGGGCGATGGTTCAGACCCATCTCTGCGAAGGTCATGTGATCGGCGCCCTCAAAAACCGCCTGCCAGGCTCGTGCCGCGGTCAGGAGGGGAAAGACCCCGGCGCGGTCCTCCCGGGGGCCCTCCACGAAGGGACCGTGGTCCCGGGTGCCCGTGACCAGCAGGATGGGCCGGTCGAAGCAAGCGTGGTCCTCGGCCGCAAAGAACTGGCCCGGCGTGGGCGGGGACATGACCAGGAAGGCGCGGGGCCGCCGGTCCCGCAGCGTCTGACGCACTCCGCTCGACAGACGGACTGGGATTCCCCCCACCGCCAACGCGGTCACCGCCCCCAAGGAATGTCCCCCCAGCCCGACCCGGTTCGGGTCCAGGCGAGAGTCCAGGGCCAGTTGGTCCAGGACGAACGAGACGTCCAGCGGGCGGGCCTGAAGCTCGGCGGGGTCCCGAACCATGACCTGCAAGGCGGCGCTGCGCTGCGGGCGAGGCAGGCGATGGAGCCGGGCCAGGGCTTCCGGACCGCTTCCAGGATGCTCCAGGACGGCCACCGCCAGACCGGCATCCGACCAGGCCCGGGCCAGGCCCCCATAGCCATCCCGGCCTCCCCCGAATCCGGTGGAGAAGAGCACCAGCGGCCACGGGCGCGGAGTTCCGGCCGGTGGAAGATGGAAGCTGACGGGCACTTCGCGGCCGCGGGACGAATCAAGGAGGTCCAGATGAAGACGTTCAGACACAGGGGCCATGATTCTGGGCCCGGCCCCCTCCCCCTGGACCCGAGGACGTCAGCCGCAGGCGACGCCGGGAAGGCGATCACAATAATTTAACAAAGCCGCCCTAGTCGCCCGACACCTCAGGCGTGAACATGGAACTGAAGATACCGGTGAAGGAGATACCGCGATGAACATGTACGGCATGCAGTCCACCCCCCCGCCGATGCCCCCCGAGCGCAACAAGCTCGCCCAGGCGGCCCCTGGAATCGGCGGCATCCTCGGCGGCATCGCCGGCGCCGTGATCGGCACCATCATCTGCCCCGGCGTGGGCACCATGATCGGCGCTGGCCTCGGTGGCAGTCTCGGCGGCGGCATCGGCTCCCTGTTCAAGATGGGTGACGACGCCAACAAGACCAACATGTACAACCAGCAGATGGGCCAGTACTCTCAGCTCCGTCAGCAGGAACTGCAGCAGTACATGCAGTCCATGATGACGTCCAGCATGGGCGGAATGCAGATGCAGGGGATGATGATGCCCCAGATGATGATGCCTCAGATGGGGATGGGCTTCTAGGTCGATATTCCCAGCGGCTTCTCCCGCCTTCAAGGTAGGATCCCCGCCAGGGGGTCACGAAAAACGGTCACGGCGCGCTTGAGCCAGTGACCGGCGCGCGCCCCGCCCGAGACGGCTTGCCGTCAGTGCGGAGCGCGTCGTCTTTTTAATCCGAAGGAGACGAGCCATGCAACCCCAAGGCCCCACCCCGTCCCAGCCCACCAACGAGTTGTTCCAACTTCTGGCCGATGTGGCCGAAGGCCGGAGGATGGCGGCCGAGGTCGAGGAGGTCCGTTCGGCTCGCAAAGCTCGAGTCGAACTCGTCCGACAGGACTTCCGTCAGCGCAGCCAGGGCCAGGCTCCCAGTGAAGCCCAGCAGGTGGAGGCAGCCTTCGAGGCACACCTGGCGGCCCTGGACCAGGTGGCCGAGGCCCTGACCCTTCCTGAGAGGCCACGCCTGGAGCAGGCTGCCCGCCAGTTGGTCGAGACGGCCTGCGAGGTGGACCGTTGCCTGCGAGCCTTCGACTGGGCCGACATGACCTCCGGCGAGACCCCCTACCCCCTCCTCAACCTCATGCGGCGCCTGCGCGACACGCTGGGCCAGCCGGAACACCCTCGGGCCCAAGAGATGAAGGCGTGGAGCGCTCCGGTCCTGCAGCAGGCGATGCGGACCACGGCCTCCGACCCTCGCCTGGCTCCCCTGTCGGCGGCTTTCGAGCGGGCAGTCCAGGCCCTGGAGGCGGGCGGGACCAACCTGTTCCCGGAGATCGTCGGGGCCTGCTCGCAGTTGGAGACCGCCCTGCTGGAGGAACCGGCCGCCGCCCCACCGCCCTCTTCCTGGCTGGAGGCCGTGCTGATCTCGGGAAGGGCCTATGCTGAAGGCGAGATGCCCGAGGAGATGCTGACCGAGGCCCTGGATGCCCTGGAAGAGCGCATGGTCGTCGCCTACCAGGACTTCGAGAACGCCGTCCTGGAGAGCACCACGTCGGGACAACGCGTCCAGGAAGAGGTCACCCGGAGCCGGGATCTCTTCGCACGCCTCAACGAGATCCTCGAAGCCATCCGAGCCGACCTGCAGACCTGCGCCGACCTTCCGCGGCTTCTTGACTCGCTTGAAGAGATCGCTCGCGCCCTGCATGAAGCCCAGAGGTTCTTTGATGAGACCGAGTCCCAGGCGGGGCAGTTCCCCTGCCCCCGCTGCGGCCAGCTCAACCTGCCCGGTTCCCGCGTGTGCTCGGCCTGCGCCGCCCAGTTGCCCCGGCTGGAGCTGACCCCGGCCCCCACCGAGCTGCCGACCAGCCAGGACCTGCACTCCCAGAACATGTTCGAGATCGCCCAGGCCGCCGAGAAGGCCGCCACCGGTGAGATCTCGTCCGAACAGTTCGCCGGCTATCTGCGCTGGGGCTTCGAGCTGGCCCAGCGTGGTCGCGAGGCCCTGGACCGAATCCCTCCCGAGTCCATGCCGAGCGACGAGGCGCGCGCCCTGGCCGAGCAGACCCGAGAGGGGATCAACGAGATCCAGACCGGCCTGGAGGAACTCACCTCCTGGAGCCGCGGCCTGGGCCAGGACTTCTATCGAGCCGGAACCCGCCGCATCCTGCGCGGTGGCCAGAAACTGGTGGCCGTCCAGCAGAAGGCAGATTGATGGGCTCGTAGGATTCCCACTTCGTGCAGAATCAACGCATCGGTGAAGTCCTGGCGGGTCGACTCCGAATCCTGGAGCCCCTGGGAGAGGGGGCCATGAGCGCTGTCTTCCTGGTGGAGGATCTCCACCTCCCCGGGGCCCGCTGGGCAGTCAAGGAGTTCCTGGAGTCCTCGGTGCCCGAGCGGGATCGGGACATGGCCTTGCGCCTCTTCCAGCGCGAGGGCGAGATCCAGGCCTCCCTGAGCCACCCCGGCTTGCCTCGCGTCTTGTGGCGATTCTCCCAGCCGGGCGGACGGCACTACCTGGTCATGGAGCGCGTCCACGGCGTACCCCTCGAGCAGCTTCTGCACGGTCGGCTTCGCCCGCTCCTCCCCCACGAGGCCCTGCCCATCGGCCTGCAGGCGACCCATGTGCTGGAATACCTGCACCAGCACGACCCGCCCGTGGTCTTTCGCGATCTCAAACCCTCCAACCTGATGGTCTCCCCTCTGGGTCGGGTGCGCTTCATCGACTTCGGGATCGCCCGCTACCACCACTCCCCCTCGGTCAAGGACACCCAGGAGCTGGGCACGCCAGGCTTCTGCGCCCCCGAACAGTATCACGGGCAGAGCACCCTCCAGAGCGACCTCTACTCGCTGGGAGTCACCCTCTTCTTCACCCTGACGCTCCAGGACCCCCAGTCATTCGGGTTCAAGTTCCCCAAGATATCCCAGTTCCAACCCGTGCCTCCCGTCCTGGAAGAAACCTTGGAGCGCTGTCTGCAACTGCGCCCTCAGGACCGACACCCCTCGGCGACGGCCCTCAGACAAGAACTGGAAACCGCCCTGTACTGTCTGGCCCCGGTTCCGTCCGGCTCCACCCGCGCCCTGGAAGGCCCCCTCTACGAACTCTCCCAACATGTCGAGCGGGTTCCCAGAAGCCACTCGGCCCCCCTGTGGAGGTTCTGGAGGGAATGGCTG